>Ga0209538_1000239_pt1 | contig 33750 bp, 29 predicted proteins | sample BarGraNGADG00211_2_FD_184492 | JGI IMG/M metagenome (GOLD analysis project Ga0209538, IMG submission 184492) | Arctic peat soil microbial communities from Barrow, Alaska - Barrow Graham LP Ref core NGADG0004-211 (SPAdes) (version 2) | ecosystem: Environmental > Terrestrial > Soil > Wetlands >... | reverse complement strand
CACTCCACGACATCGCTCTCGCACCCGACGATGACCGACCCGAGCGCATGGCCTTTCAGGCAGCCGCTCGCCCCGCACCGCCCGAGCACGCCCGTGTACCCTTCGGGGTCAGGGCCTCCGTAGCAGTTGATCGCGACGCCGGTCAGCCCCAACTCGTCCTGCAACCTCTCGATCCCCAGCGCTACCCGCGCCGACGCGCGGATGACTTGAGCGGACGCCTCGTCCTCCGCGACCTGCATCCCCGACGACTTCAGCCGCCTCACCAGCGCGGTCACCTGGCCCGGAGCGACGCGGTCGCACGCCTCCTCGAGCAGAGAGATATCCGCCTCCACGTACGACGGGCCCAGCCTGTGGGTCAGTACGTCGGGGTGCCAGTTGGACGCCGGCATGACGTCGTAGTAAGAACCGCCGATGAGCCCGATCTTCTCGCGCTTCATGGCGAACGCGGTATGCGCCGCTCGCGCGAACCTCTCCAGCCGCTCGCGAGCATCCTCGTCGTCCGGGTCGCCCCAGATGGCCGAGACCGACATGCCCTCCCGTGCCCGCGCCTCGTCGCGCAAGTAGCCCAGCCCCGAGCCAGCCGAGGCCATACTCCACCAGGGCGTGCCCGGGAAATACCATACCCCGACCGGCCCCTCGAACCGCCCGACGACCGCGGTCTGCCGCGCAGACGTCCCGGTGAAAGTCACTGCCAGCAGAGCCGCGTGCTGTCCCGCGCAGGAGAGCGCGTTCGCCGTTATCGCGTCGGGGTCGATGTCCGGTCCGAACTCGGTAAGGTCCCACCCCCTGCCGCGAAGTGCCTTCTTCACGCGGTTGAAATGCTCTGGGAGCCCGGGAGTCGTCTTGAGCTTCGCGACGTCCAGTATGTACTGGACGGCGATCTTCGGCTTGGATGTCTTCTCAGGCATTCGGCCTCCTTGCATCGCTAAACATTTCAGGGTCAGACCCCAAAATGTTTAGTCACCACAGCTTCTCCTCCGAGCGCTCTTTCTCGTAGCGCGCCCTGCGCTCCTTAAGGTACGTGGGGACCGGCACGTCCCACCAACCGACCGCCGGGCTTCCCGAGAGCGGGAACTCGCGGTGCACCGTCACCTCGACGAGCGCCGGCCTCCCGGACGCTATCGCCCTGTTCAACGCGGGGCGCACCCCGCCGCGCGAAGCGGTCTTCTGCGCGTGCCACCCGAACGCGCTCGCGGTCGCCGCGATGTCCGGTGAGTAGAGCTTGCCGTCCGGCGTCTTGAAGTCCGTCGCCACCGACCGGCTCTTCCCGTAGGCGTCCATCTGCAGGTCCTTGATCGCGAGCCAGCCCTGGTTGTTCACCACGACCATGACCACCGGCGTCCCTAACTGCATCGCAGCCGCCATCTCCTGCATCGTCATCATGAAGTCCCCGTCGCCGACCATGCCCACGACCTGCCTCTCCGGCCTCGCGAGCTTGACCCCGATCGCCGCGGGAAGGGTCCAGCCCATTGTGGAGAAGCCCCCCGTCGTGATGCACGTCCCCGGCACGTAAAACGGGAACTCCTGGAGCATCTGCGCCTGCGTGTTGCCCGACGAGGTCACGAAGTACGCGTCCCGCGCGATCGTCCGGCGCACTTCTCTGAGCACCTGGGAGATGGTCGGCAGCTTGGTCCGCGCGGCGACCAGTTTCTCGACCGATCGCGCCCACTTCGCCTGCTCGCGGGCGAGCTCCTTTAGAAATTCTTCGTTTACTAACTGGCGCGTCTGCGCCGCATCCTCGAGCCCTTGGCCTATCTCCTCGAGCACCGACGCCGCGTCCCCGGTGATGCCCACCTCGACGGGATAGTTCTTCCCGATCTCGTAGGGGTCGATGTCCACGTGGATGAGCTTAGTCGGCGGGATCGAGAATGCGACCCCGGGGCGGTACGAGCATGCGGTCTCGTCGGCGAACCTGCACCCGACCGCAAGTATCACGTCCGCGCTGGACGTCATTCGCAGGCCCACCGACGTACCCTTGGAGCCGGTGTGCCAGGCGTAGAGCGGGTGGTCCTCCGGGAACGCGCCCTTGCCGGCCATAGTGGTCACGACGGCGGCGCCCTTGAGCTCGGCGACCTGGCGCAGCACGTCCTGCGCCCCCGCCGCGGCAACCCCACCGCCGACCAGAATCACCGGGCGTTTCGCCTTGGCGAGCAGCCGCACCGCCCTTTCGATCTCATTCGAGTCGCCCTCGACAGACCCCGCCGGCCGCGCCCCTCGAGGCTTCGGGATCTTCACATCGCATGACGCGCTCTGCACGTCCATGGGGAGGATGACGTTCACCGGCCCGCGCCGCCCGGTCATCATGACGTTGAACGCGCGCTTCAGGACTGAGGGCAACTGCGCCACTGAGTCCACTCGCATCGAGCGCTTGACCACCGGCTGCAGCACGCGCTCGAAGTCGTCGTCGCGCGCGCGCTCGATCTCCTGCAGCAGTCCCTTGCCGCGCATGTGGGTGTGAGCCGACCCTGTGATGATTAGCACCGGTACGGAGTCCACGAACGCGGTGCCCGCGCCGATCGCCGTGTTTATCGCGCCGGGCCCGATGCTCGTGAACACCGCGAGCGGCTTCCTCGATGCGCGGTAGTACCCGTCCGCCATGTGGACGCCGCTCATCTCCTGCATCATCTGCAGGACCTGGATACGCTTCTCGCGTCCGATGAAGGCGTCCGCAAGTCCCAGGCAGCCGTGCCCCGGGATGCCGAACACGTACGGGATGCCCTCGGCTATCAGGTACTCCGCGACGATCTCTCCACCCGTGAGCCTCATCTTTGCCTCCACGACATTCATTAGTCCGCTGCAATACCGCTCAGCGTTATTCTATGCCAGGCGGTATTCTTGAGTCGCATTGTCGGCGGGAAAACCAGCCGCTAAACAAAAAAGGGTCTGACCCTAAAATGTTTAGCGCAGAAAGGGAGTGGGGCCACCATTTGCGGCGACCCACTCGCACACACCCCAACTCCATCTCCGTGATCATTCTTCTCGCCGCCGGCGCACAATCCTCTTGATAAGCGCGAGCCCACCGAGGGCCAGCATCACGAAGGACAAGGCCCTCATCAGCCCGGCCGCCCGCACCAGCATGTTGAACGGCTTGTATTCCTGGTTCAGCGAGATGGCCTTGCCGAGCTTGTCCATCGAGATCAGTTCCGCGGTCTTGTTCGCGGTCCAGATCGCGGCTTCCATGCCGCCGCTCGACACGTGCGTCTCGGTGTAATCGCCGGTGAGGTAGAAGTTCGCGTACGGCGAGCGCTGGAACGGCCTGTGCTTCTCCATCCCCGGGTACGCGCGGTAGACGCCCTGGCGCTCGCGTACGACCTTCCACTTCCGCACCTCCGCCTCGCGCGCGACCGGGAAGATGTTCTTGATCTGGTCGATGCACTGGTCGAATATCACCTGGTCGGGCAGCCCCTGGATGGGGTCAGCGGGCGATATCACCATCTCGAACATGCTCCCGCCCTTGAAGATGTGCGGCAGCACGTTGGACAGGTCGGCATAGGTGTTGAAGACGCACTCGTTCGAGAAGAACGTGCAGTCGATGTCGGTCAGCTTGCGGTCGAACCAGATCTGGATGGAGAGCGACGGCGCGTACTGGAAGTACCAAAGGTCGCGGAAGTACTCGAGGCCGTACGACTCGTCGGGCATCAGGCGCCGCAGCGAGTACGGGCTCATCCCCGAGACGTAGAGGTCGGCCTCGAGGGTCTCCGTGTCGTTGACGGTGACGTTCTTGATCGCGCGGTCGGCGACGTTGATGGACGTGACCGCCTTGCCGAGCGCGACCGTCCCGCCCTTCTTCTTGATGTAGTCGAGGCAGTTGTCGACCCAGATCTCACCAAGGCCGCCGTTTGCAAAGCCGATGCGCGCGTTCTTGGCCGAGACGAACATCTTGAGGAACCAGTTGAGCATCACCTTCGCGGAGATCGCGTAGGACGGCGTGAACGTCAAGCCGTTTATCGCCGGCTCCATGAGCGGCTTCATGGTTTTGGCCGCCCCGTAGCGCGCCATGAACGTCTCCATGCTTATCTCGTCCAGCTCGTCCAGGCGGTGCAGGTTGTTCATGATGCCGAAGCCAAAGGGGATCGCGGCGGTGATGAGCTTGTGGAACGGTATGCCGCGGAAGTCCTTGAGCAGGTAGCCCATCGCGTAGCCGGCGTGCAGCGGCGCGGGCAGCTTCGCGAACTTGAGGCATGCCATGGCGCCATTGGGCTGAGCATAGTAGAACGCGGAGTCCTTCCAGACGATGTTGTCCGCGATGCCCATGCGGTCGAAGAACGCCAGGAGGTTGACGTAGTAAGGCATGAAGACGTGGAGCGCGTTGTCGATCATGTCGCCGTCGGGGTCGAGCCAGGAGGACGCGCGCCCCCCGAAGATCTCGTCCGCCTCGATGAGCTCGACCTCGTAGCCGAGGTCCAGCAGGTTGATCGCGGTCGCCAGGCCGCTCATGCCACCACCCATTACGAGTGCCTTCATCCGTACCTCCTCCTCGACATGGCTGCAAGCAGCCGAACGGTCGGCGCCGGATTAGAAGTATATTTCAAATCGGAGAGTAAAGAAAACCGAGCGGTCAGTTCTAGATGAAGGCTGGCCAGGAGCCGCAGGGCGCAGCGCCCCACGACATGTCACGGCTTCTTGGTGTAGATTCCTGAACCGATCCACCACGTGCTGTCGACGCCGTCGGCGTAACCCAGTTTGGGCTCGTTGATCTTGGTCTTCGGGTACGGCCAGACGTAATCGACCCAGCCTCCGCCCGCGCGGGCCACCTTGATGAGCTCCTGGATCACCTTGACGCCGTTGGGGTCAGTCATGTCGATGAGGTTCTGTCCAGCGAGCGCGGGGTTGCCGCCGTTCGCGAGAGCGATGCCGTCCCAGTTATACGCGTAGATGTACAGCTCTCCGCGGACGAACTTGCCTTTGGGATTGTTGAATTCGGCAACAGCCTTGTCTTTCCCGACTTTCTTGCCATATGCGATGGCCTCGTCTACGAAGTCCACTACGTCCTGCCTGGTTACCGTCGCTGTTTTCCCGGAGGAATTCCCCTGGGTGCTCTTGGAACCGCAGCCGGCAGTTATGACCGTAGCAAGGATTAAGACTAAAGAGAGTAAGGCAACAGCAGCCTTCTTCATTGTGCCTCCCAATAACGTGGTGTGAAACGACGTGTTCGCTCGGAGTAACTACAGGGGAGATTATACAAGACTTGCACCGCGCAGTGGCATGTCGAGCCGGCGGGACGCCGGCGCTACGAACGACCCGGGGCCCCCACCTCAATCCTCCCCCTGGAAAGGGGGAAGCTCCGGAACACCCCCACCTCGATCCTCCCAGTTGAAAGGGAGAGGAAGCCGGAGCCAGAGGCTATTTCTTGATTATCTTGTCCTCGTAGCCCATCTCTTCGAGCACGCCGGGGAACGCTCCGAAGGCGGGGCGGACGACCGGCAGCAGCTTGAGCATCGCCGTCACCTTGCCGCCCTGCTTGACCTTGCCCCGCGAGACCGCGGCGATCGGGTTCTCAAAGCCGTGCCAGAACGAGTGCGAGAAGTCCGCCGCCTGCTTGGACCAGACGTCGGCCTTGAGATCGCAAGGGCCGAGGTAGTAGTTGCCGTAGTAGCCCTCCTTGGTCGGAGGGTTCTTGAGGTCGATGGTGATCTCGGAGTCGGGGTCGGTGTAGATAAAGTTGATGATGATGCCTGACTTGGCCATCTTGGGCCCGATCTTCGGGTCGGTGAGGATCTTGTCCATGAAGTGGCCGTATATCTCGTAGAGCTGGTCCGCGTCCTCGTAGTAGATGCTCATGTGGCGCCTCCTGTGTTCGTGGTTTGCACCCCCACCCCAACCCTCCCCCTGGAAAGGGGGAGGGAGTCATGCCCTCAAGGGGGAGGGAGTGAATCTCTACTTGCCCTTCCGCTGGTCGAACCGCCGCGCGAACAGAACGCTCGCAAGTGTCGTCCTCAGCATCGAGGTCGTCCCGCCCGCGACCCACCAGGCGCGCGCGTCGCGCACCATGCGCTCGACGGGGAACTCCTTCGAGTATCCGTAGCCGCCGAAGACCTGCGCCGCGGTGCTGGTGACCTCGACCACCATCTCGTTCGCGAACAGCTTCGCCATCGAAGCCTCGTATATCGACGGCAGCCCGCCGCCGGCGCCTTCCGCCGCGCGGTAGACGAGCAGGCGCGCCGCCTCCAGCTTCGTGGCCATGTCCACGATCTTGAACTGTATGTCCTGGAACTCGCATATCGGGCGCCCGAAGCACTCCCGCTTCGTGGCGTAGGTGCGCGCCTCCTCCAGCGCGCCCGCCGCGACCCCGAGGCACATCGCCGCGTTCCCGCAGCGCTCGATGTCGAAGGTCGTCATGAGGTTCTTGAACTCGCCCTGCTTCAGGACCACGTTCTCTTTGGGAATCTTCACGTCTTCGAATATCAGGTCGCAGGACGGCATCCCGCGCAGGCCCATGAGGTCCTCCTGCGGGCCGAACGTGAAACCGGGCATGCCCTTCTCAGCGAGCACCGCGCCGATGCCCTTGTAGCCGGTGACGTCCCCGTAGCGGGTGTATACCAGGTAGTGACTGGCGTCTCCCCCGCCCGTGATGAACACCTTGCGCCCGTTAAGGATGTAGTCGTCGCCGTCGGGGACGACGTTCGTGCTGAGGTTCGTGAGGTCGCAACCCGCCTCGGGCTCAGTCATGCAGACTGATACGCTCATCTCGCCCTTGATGACCCCGCGGACGATCTTCTCTCTCTGCTCGGGTGTCCCGTAGAGGTCGACGACGCGCACCGGTCCCACGTTCGACTCGAAGACGGGCCCTGCGATCATCGGGCTGTACTTCGCGAGCGCCTCGATGGCGAGCACCGCCGTGAGCGCGCCCTGGCCACCGCCGCCGTACTCGGGCGAGAGGGTCATGCCCAGCAGGCCCAGGTCGGCGTACTTGGGCATCAGTTCCCAGGGGAACTCGCCCGACTTGTCGGTCTTCAGCGCGAGGTCGCGGAAGTTTTCTTTCTCGCCCATCTCGTTGATCGTGGATACGAGAAGTTGTTGTTCCTCCGAAGGTTTGAAATCCACTTGTGCCCCTTTCTCTTCTTCATGCCGGCGGGACGCCGGCGCTACGTTCTCCTTATGCCGGCGGGACGCCGGCGCTACGTTCGTTAAGCGCTACACCATCTCCGTCAGTTCTCTGATGTCTTCCAGGTTCTCTAGTGCGAGGACGAGCTCTATGAGCTTGTCAGTGTTCTCTTTGTTCCGGTCGCCCGAGAAGCGCTTCAACTTGTCGGCGATGTCGTCAGCCTCCATCGGCACGGAAGGGTCGCCTCGCGGGACATCCACCTGGCGCTCGAGCGAGCGCCCGTCCTTGAGCTTCATCGCGACACGCGAGGCGGTCTTCTCAGGGTAGAGGGCGTTGAGGTCGTCGTCCTGCGCGACGCTGACGCGGCCGATGAATTCGTTGATGTCCGGCGAGCCCATGCGTTCCTCGGTCAATTGCCCCGGGCCCATGGCACCGTCCAGCAGGCATGCCGAGACAACGTACGGGATCGAGAACTGCGCCGACACGAACGACCCGCCGTCCGGCACGCCCTTGCCGGTGGCGATGTTCGCGATTGTGTAGGTGTAGACGGTGACCGACTCAACCTCGTCCGCGCCGAAGCCGTGCTCGTTCATGAGCTCGAGCGTCGCCTGCGCCGCGCCGTGCGTGTGGCGGCATGACGTGAACGGCTTGAAGTAGACGTCCATGATGGAATAGCGGTCGCCGAGGCCATCGGTGGCGCGGGAGATGACAGGGTCTACATTGTTCAGCGTGATCTTCGTGAAGCCCCCGTTGAGCGCGGAGCCCTCGAGCGCCTGGGGATGGCCGGTTATTCCCTGGGCCGCGAGACCTGCCGCCGTCACCCCCGCGCTTGCCGCCTGGCCGCCCTGGACAATCTTGACTGTGCAACCGGCCATCAGGTCCTCCGCCATCGAGACCGGCGTCATGTAGCCGGCGTTTCCGAGGGCGTTGAGGATGCCGGCCGCGTCGAGGTCGATCATGCGGGCTGCCGCCACCGCGGCACCGAACGTGCCGCACGCGCCGGTGGGAAGGAAACCCGAAAGTGTCAGAAACGGATGGACCGCGGCGGCCACGCGGTTAGTTGCCTCGTATCCCGCGACGATGGCCTCGATGAGGTCGCGGCCACTGCACTCGTAGACCTCGCCAACAGCCAGCGCGGCGGGCGTCACGGCAGAGACCGGGTGGTTGCCCCCGAAGCGCACCCCGTCCTGCGCTTCGATGGCTTCAGCGAGTGTGCCGTTGATGAACGCGGCATTCTGGGGCGTTGTCTTGAAGCCGCATGCCAGCGCCGTCGATGGCCCCCCGTCGCCCATCGTCTTCATGTAGGACACGATGCCGCAGACTGCCTCCAGCTCCAGCGAGCCGTACACGTTGGCGAGGTAGTCGAGCAGGCAGAGCTTCGCCTTGCTGACAACCTCCGGCGGCAGTTTGTCGAACCAGACCCCCGCGCAGAACTCCGCCAATCGCCTTGTCTCGTCCATGTCAGCCTCCGATGCAAAATGGGGACAGGCACCTTTTTGCATTTATGTCATCCAACCAAGCATCTCCTTGAAAATGCAAAAAGGTGCCTGTCCCCATTTTGCATCTCATACGTAGCCGCGGCCTTCGTAGATCTTGATCATGCGAGTCGGGTCGATCACCTCGCGGATTACGCGTAGCTCTTCCGCTGTCGGCGGCTCGGTCTCGCTCACATCGGCGGGCACTTTCAGTTCCCAGCCGGTGTTCTCGACTATCTCCTCGATGGTGCTCCCCGGATGATACGTATCCAGGTATGCTTCCTTGGTCTCCGAGTCGAAGCGCATGACCGCCTTGTTGGTGACGATCACGCTCGGCCCCGTTCCGGCCGGCAGCCCCCAGCGCTCGCGCGCTCCGGGCCCGTCGATGTACCCCGGGGTCGTTATGAAGTCCACCTTCTCCGCGAGCCTGCGCTTGTCATGCAGCGCGATGATGAGGACTTTCTTCGCCAGCGAACCGATCGAGTTCGCGCCACCGCTGCCGGGGAGCCTGCTCTTCGGATGCGCGTAGTCGCCGATGGTGGTCGTGTTGATGTTGCCGTACTTGTCCACCTGGCTTCCCGAGAGGAAGCCGACGTCGACCCACCCTCCCTGCAGGAACATGCCCATAACGTTTACGAGGCCGCCTATCATAGCGGCGCCTGGGTTGAGGCACGGGTCTCCGACCGACAGCGGCGGTCGTTTGGGCCGCGCGTCGAGCACCCCTGACTCCTGCATCATGATCGCGTTCGGAGCGTGGATGTGCCGCGCGATGTCGGCTGCCATCATGGGGAAGCCCGTGCCGACGATGACAACGTCGCCGTCGGATATCTCGCGGGCGCCGCAGCACGCCATGAGTTCGGGCTTTATCCAGTCGCTCGTGTCGCTCATCGTTCCTCCGTATGCCGGCGGGACGCCGGCGCTACACCTTGTGCCGGCGGGACGCCGGCGCTACGGTTACCTGTCCACCTCGAACACGCACTTCGGCGCGCCCATCGCCTTGCACTCGACCTCGCGCGCCTGGAGCTCCTCCCCGCTGATCGCGCTCGTGTACCCTGCCACGATCCCCGCGTACAGGCTGCAGACCGGCTTCTCCGATGGGGCAAGCCAGGCCGCTTCCTGCGAGTTCGTGAGGGTGACCCGCGTGGGGCTCGACCGGACCTCGAAGTCCAGGTGTCCCCAGCCTCCCTCGTCGGTGATGAGGCGCGAGACCTTGTCCATCACCTTCACGAAGAACCGCGCCAGCGCAGGATCGCTGCGCGCGTCATCGATGATGGTGCTGTTTGATATCAGAGGCACCAGAACGCCGGGAGCCCACTTGCCACCTTGAAGCGAGGTGGACACCTCCCACTTGCAGAGGTTGTACCCGAGCTCGTACAGCGCCGCGTCTTTCTCCCCGTCGCCCAGCCTGCTGGCGAGCACCGAGTGGAGCTGCTCCACCACCTTGGAGCCGAACATGATCTCTTCCACTCCGCCGATGCCGATGCGCCCGCGCGCAAGGTCCACGTCGTGGATCTCGAACGCGGTCTGCCCCATGAACGCCTTGGGCAGCGCCATCAGGCGCCGGGAGATGAACGGGACCCTCGAGACCGGTCGCAGAAATGCGCTTACGAGAGTGGGATGCCGCTCGAGGAAATCCATCAGGCCCAGCAGCACCTTCACCTGGGTCTTGTTGTTCACGCGTTCTCCTTGTGTAGTGGGTGCTGGTGGTAAAACCACACCCCCACCCCGACCCTCCCCCCTCAAGGGGGAGGAGAAAATACTAGTACGAATACGAAACCGGGTATCCGTAGTCGAAGTCCGCCTTGAGCGCGTCCCACTGCTTGTAGCCGAAGCGCTCGATGTAGTGCTGTATGTACCCCTCGCGGTCCTCGACGCCGTACACCCACTCATCAACAAATGCCTGGAAACCCTCGACCGTGTTGGACGCCTGCTGGTAGAGATAGCCGAACGTCCCATCGACGTCGTAGAAGCCTGGCGTGTAACCGGGGTGGGACGCGAACGGCTCCTCGACCACCGCCGCGACCTTGAACGCGGGCACGATCGTCCGCGAGGGGTCCTTGCCCACGACCTCACGCGACACCAGCCGCTCGCACGAGACGATTACCTTGCCCGACGCGTTCGCACCCATCTGGCAGTCGCCGCCGATGCCCCACATCTGCGCGTTGCCTTCCTCATCAGCGAACTGGACGTGGATGATCCCGACGTCCGGCTTCAGCGCCGGCACAAGCAGGGTCCGGCTGCCATCGAACGGCGAGTCGATGATCTTGAACTTGTTCTCGCCGAGGAACGCGCTGACGTTGAGCAGGTCGCTGCCCATCATGTCGCTCACGGGCACGAAAGGCATGCCCATCGCGCCTGCCATCAGCATCATGGGAAGGGAAAGGTTCGTGTACTCCTCGACCTGGAGTTCGTGCGGGATGCCCTTCTCCATCGCGCGCCGGTAGCAGCGTCCGAGCCCGTAGACCCCGAGCGACAGGAACGTCCCGATGAATCTGCTGACCACGCCGGTGCCGATCATCATGTCGAAGTCGTCCGCTGCGTTGCTGCGCGTGATGGTGAGGTCTTTCTTCCCCTGGCGGATGATCTCATGGATCGCGCTGAACGGCGTGCGGCAGATGTACCCGCCGATGAACAGGAAGTCGCCATTGCTGACGTTGGCCTCGACGGCCTCCCGCATGGTCATCACTTTGCTCATTCACGCCTCCCGCGCAAAACGCAAATTAGGGACAGGCACCATTTTGCGTTTTTTGCGCACTATCATTCATCTCCTCTGAAACGCAAAAAGGTGCCTGTCCCTAATTTGCTTTTATCGTGACAATTCGAACTCGGTGCGGTCGATTATCTCGTCCTGCGCGATGTCGCTCAGGTCGATGAACTGCGCCGAGTACCCGCTCACCCTCACCACCAGGTCGCGGTGCGCAGCCGGGTGCTCCTGCGCCTCGCGCATCTCCTCCGACGTCACCATGTTGAACTGCACCTGGAACCCGCCGTTGGCAAAATACCCTCTGACCAGGTCTGTCAGCATGCCAGGCTCGACTTTGCTCCCTTCAAACCTCATGTTCAGGTTCGCGCCGTTGTACAGGCGCACCAGCGGCAGCTTGGTGACCGAGTTCATCACCGCCGTGGCGCCCTCGATCGCGTTCCCCGTCGTCGGCGTCAGCCCGTTGCCGAGCACGTCGCCGGCGAACCGCCCGTCAGGTGTCGCCCCGGTGAACGCCCCCATCGCGACGTGGAACCCCACCGAGAATATGCCGGGCCAGTACGCTCCGCCCCGGAAGTTCTTGTACTTCGCCAGCTCGTCCGCGTACTGCACAACGACGCGGGCGGCCATCTCGTCCACCTCGTCGTTGTCGTTCCCGAACTTCGGTATCTTGCACAGGAAGTAGTTGCGCATGTCCTCCGCGTCCATCCAGTCCTCCGCGAGCCAGCGCGTGAGGTCCGCCATCGACACCTTGCCGTCCTCGAAGACCGCCTTCTTGACCGCGAACAGGCCGTCGGCGGTGTTCGCGAACCCCATGAACTGCACGCCTGTCGAGTTGTAGAGCGCCCCGCCGCGCGTGACGTCCATCCCTTTCTCGAGTGACCCCTGGATCATGGACGAAGCGAAAGGCGACGGCACCATATCCGCGATGGCGTGGTCGAGCGCCTCCATCCCGCGGGTGACCTGCCTGACGAAGTACGCAATCTGCTCGCTGTACGCGTTCCAGACCTCGTCGAAGCTCGTGAACCCCGCCGGGTCACCCGTCTCGACCCCCGACTGGTACCCGAAGATGTTGTCGATGCCGTTGGAGAGCGCGAACTCGAGGCACTTGATGCCGTTGAACTGCACCGCGAAGGTGGAGCCGAACGTCTTGCCCTGGGCGCTAGGTTCCAGGCAGCCGACGACTCCGTAATCCCGCGCGTCCTCCAGGGTCAGGCCGGCGCTCACGAGCGACTCGACGATTGCGTCGTCGTTGAAGAAGTGCATCAGGACGCCGTCCTTGCAGTACTCGGCGGCCTTGAGGAACAGCCCCGCGGGCGCCTTCGAGCCAAGGCGCACCCCGAAGTTGGGCTGCGCGGTGCTGACGTCGGCGAACGCGTCGAGGCCGATGTAGGACAGGTCGTTTGTCGCGTCCTCCCCGTCGGTCCCGATGCCCCCCACCGTCACGTTCTGGGTGGTCTTGCCCTCAGTGCCCTCACCGCCGGGTATGAACGCCTCCTCGAGCACGTTCCAGATCTCGTTGGTCTTGATGAACAGCATGGCGAGCAGCTCGCGCGCCTGGGCCGGGGTGACGTCACCGGTCTCGAGGTCGGCCTTGTAATAGGGATAGAGGACCTGGTCGATGCGCCCGAGCGAGATGGAGTTGCCGCCCGACTCGATCTGCGAGACGAGGTGGATGAAGTACACACACTGGACCGCCTCCTGGAACGAGCGCGCCGTCTCCCAGGGCACCCGGCGGCACACCTCGGCGATCTTGCGCAGCTCGAGAGCGCGGTCGGGGTCGGCCTCGGCTTGCGCCATCTCGTCCGCCTTGTCCGCGTAGCGCTCGGCGAACCGCCGGGTCGCCTCCAGCGATCTTATGACCGCCTCGTAGAACAGCGCCTTCTCGCGCGATTCCTCGTCGTCGCCCAGTATATCCAGCCGGGCACGGGTGTCTTCGATGATCCCCCGCAGGCCCTGGCGCAGCACCCGCGGATGGTCCATCGTGAAGTGCCCGATGCCATACGTGATCTCGAGCATCATGGTGAAAACGTACTTGTCCATGTCCTCCATGACGTCGGCCGGGAGCAGGTCATCGAGGTGGTTCTCGACGGTGCGGCCCTCCCAGAATGGCAGGACCTCCTCGTGCAGGATGCGCTTCTCCTCCTCGGTGATGAGCGCCCGCTGGAGGACACGCTGGTCGAAGGCGTCCACGTCGCCCTCGAGCCACGTCGCTTTGTTCTCGGGGAACAGGGGGGCACCCTTGAGCTTGCTGGTGCGGCAGCCGACGATCAACTCGTCGGGCCTGATGATGACGCTGATGTTGTCGAGTATGTCCCAGAGCGCCATGCTGATGCGCGTCAGGGGATGCTCGTCCCAGTGCTCGCTCATCGAGCGTGTAAGAAAGCGCGCCCGCTCGGCGCACACCTCCTGCGGCGCGTCGATTATCCTCTGACGAAGGCGCTCGACCCTGGTCTGGGCTTCCATCTCATATCCTCCCGCTAAACTTCTTGGGGTCAGACCCTTTTTTGTTTAGTCCCCTGCAAGAAATGGGTTTGACCCCTACTCTGCAAAATGGTGCCTGTCCCTATTTTGCACTTAAACTTTGATATCCATGTGGTTGATGAGGATGCTGTCGCGCACCCGCGTCGGCAATACCTTGTTCAGGAACTGGAAGACGCCGCTCATCGTGTCGATCGATGTGTAGAGCGGCGGCTTGTCCGAGTGGACCACCTTGACTATCTTCTTCGCGGCCATCAACGGGTCCGGCGCGGTCTTGATGAGCTCGTTGTCGCGGTCGATGAACCGCCTCGCCCGGTCGCGGTACGGCGAGCCTTCCGGCGGCAGGACGTGTATCTTCGCGGCGAAGGTCGTCGACACCTGGGCGGGCTCGATCACCGCCACGCGGATGCCGAACGGTTCGACTTCGTAGCGCAGCGACATGACGAGCCCGTTGACCGCGAACTTGCTCGCCGAGTAGACCGACTCGAACGGGAACGGTATGCGACCGACCAGTGAGGACATCGCGATCAGTTTCCCCTTGCCCCGCTCGCGCATCGAGGGAACGAAAGCCTGCAATATGGCGGCCGTCCCGATCACGTTTATGTCCAGGCACTGCAGCGCCTTCTCGAGGTCAACTTCCTCGAACGGGCTGAAGAAGCCGATGCCGACGTTCGACAGCACGGTGTCGACGTGCCCGTACTTGTCGAGTACTTCTTTGCTGAAAGCCTTGATCCCGGGGCGGTCGGTGATGTCCATCGCCTGGAGGAGATGGTCGCCACCGATGCTCTCGAGCTCCCCCTTCAGTGTATCGATGCCTTCCGCGTCCACGTCGAAGCCGGCGATGCTATCGCCCTCCTTCGCCAGCATCTTCGCGACCTCGCGACCCATGCCGTCCGCCAGCCCGGTAATGACCACCACGTCAGACATCTCGACCCCCTGTGTTCTGATTGCGCCACCGGGGTCTGACCCCACTGGCGCATTTTTATGCCCTGCTCGACAGGCTCTCTGTCCCTATCGGGCACTTGCCGCTCTCGTAGAGTTCCTTTATCTGCCCCATGGACTCGGTGAAGTCCGGGTACATCAACTCGTAACCGGTCGCCTTGAGCCTCGAGTTGTCCACAACATAATCGTCGTACAGGTACCGGACGGCGTCGTACTCCAGGTCCGGGATCGTGCCCTTCCTTGCCGCCATCCTGCCCTGGACCTTCGCCATCGCCTTCACGATCCCCAGCGGCATGTGAATCTTCGGGGGCTTGGCGCCGAAAGCTATGGCCGCCAGCACAAGCGACTCCTCGACGGTAGGATGGCTGTCCTCCGCGAGGTTGAACACTTTTCCTGTCGCATCGTCCAGGTGCGAAAGGTGCTCGACCGCCCCTGCGACGTCCTCTGCCCTGATGTTGGAAAGCAACTGCGTGCCCTTCCCGGGAATCGCAGCGATCGAGGTGGGCCTCGAGAACGCCTTGCCCGCGCCCTCCGTACACCTCGGCCCGTAGACCGTGCACGGCCTTGTGAGGATAGCCGGCAGCCCCTGCTCGACGCGCTTGAAGACGACATCCTCCCCGTCGCGCTTGCTGCGCCCGTAGTCGTCCTGCGGGTCGCGCGGGCTGTCCTCGGTGAACGGCGTCCCCTTGTACGGCCCGTACACGCTCGTCGAGCCGACGTGCACGTAACGCTTCACTCCGGCCTCGATCGCAAGCTCGGTGATGCGCTCCACGCCGACGACGTTGGTCGGCCTCAGTTTCTCGTAAGGTGTGGAGAAGTTGCAGATCGCGCCCATGTGGAAGACCCTGTCGACGCCTCCCTCGAACAGTGCGGGCAACGTCTCGGGCCTGGTCAGGTCGGCTCCTACGAACTCGACCCCCAGCTCGTCGAAGAACGGTGTCTCTTTTCGCGGCCGCGCGGTCGCCCGCACCCGCACCTCCATCTTAGCGAGGTGCTCCACCAGGTGACTCCCCATGAAGCCTGCCGCGCCTGTGACCAGGGTTATCCCATCGAACTCCATCGAGCAAGCCCTCCCGTTCTGTAGCGCCGGCGTCCCGCCGGCATCTCTCACTTTGCGTAGCGCCGGCGTCCCCCCGGCATCTCTGTGCCGCGCTTGGGGAGTGGTCAGAGAAGGACCCCTCACCCCAACCCTCTCCCCAGCGGGGAGAGGGGGCAGTCTACCTCAGTCGAGCAGGCTGTCCGCCCCGACTTCCTTTGGCTTCCCGGCTACTTCGCTCTGGCTGATCTCTTTGTGCGCCCGCTTGAGCCACTCGAGGTACATCTGGTTGAACGTCACGCCCAGGTCGGCAACCAGGCCCACGTACTCACCCTGGTCCCGGCGCCTCGGCATCGTATCCTTCCGCCTCTCGAGTTGCTCCTGGTAGATGTCGATCTGCCCCTGGATTATCTCGAGCGCGCGGTCGCGGTCACCGAAGTCGAAGAACACGAACCTGGTCAGGAACGGGTCGCGCAGGAGCATCTGCCCCTCGGGGTCGCTCGCCAGCCAATCGGCGAACTCCTCCCTGCCTTTGTCCGTTATCGTGTATAGCTTCTTGTGCGGGCCGCCGTTGTCTGAGGGAGCGAGCTCGACCATCGAGACCAGCCCCTCGTCTTCCATCTTCTTGAGGCTCTGGTAGATCTGCCCGTGGTTGATAGACCACATGTGCCCGAAGTTCTTCTCGATGTGCCCTTTGATGCGGTAGCCGTGCATGTCCTTGTAGTGAAGGAGACCGAGGATGCTGTGCTTGATAGCCAACTTGCCTCCGCTTCGTTTGAGGGTACCGCGCGCGATTGAGGTCTTTCTCGCGCATCGTACTTTGCGAGTATGTATATAGTATATAGTGGGTCGCCGGTCACAGGTCAATAGAATTCTGTGAAATTCCGGGAGTATTCGCGGGAACCGGCCTCGTCAGCGGCGGATAGCGACGAGCCTCGGCGCCCCCACCTCAATCTTCCCCTGGAAAGGGGGAGGAGGCCGGAGCTCACACCATCCTCCCTCAGAAGAGCTTCTTCGACCCGAACCACGCTTTGCCCGAAGCGAGCAGCCACACCCCGCCTTTGACTCCGCTCACCTGGCCGGGAGTCGGCTGGGCGCCTATAGGCATCTGCACGGGCATCCAGTCCGATCCGTCGGTGGTCCACAGCACGGTGTACTGGTTCTTGATATCGACCTTCTGGTAGTCCGCGGACTCGGTGCCGCTGACCCAGAGGGTGTCCTTGTCCCTCGCGGAGATATCAAAGACCGCCACGTTGCCTGCCTTGCCGTTCAGGACCCACGCGCCGTTCGAGCAGGAGCAGACCTCGGTGTTGGTGGTGGTTTTCTTTGCGGCGGCCCAGGCGCTCTGCGGGTCCGAGGCCGAGAGGTTGCTGATGTCCATCCCGCTCTCCCACTGCGGGCTCCAGGCGCTCCCGTTGAAGAAATACATGATGCCCGAGGCCCCGCCGGTCCACACGTGCCTGGCGTCCGCCCCTGCTACCGTCTCGAGCGCGCTCTTTGGTTCGTTCAGGAACCACTGCGCCTTCCAGGAGGTCCCGTCGTAGAAATAGACGATGCCGGAGGCGTCTTTCTGCATGTTCGCAAGGCCCCAGTTTGTTGATGGAGAAGCGAGGTAGGCCCCTACAGCCCAGACGTGCGTGGCGTCCGCGGCGTAGATGCTGAGGAGCTGGTCGTGCCAGTAGTCGGCGCCAACGACCTGGTTGGTATCGAACTGCATTGTGAGCACCTTGCCATCAAAGTAATAGATCCTGCCGCCGCTCGCGGCGATCCACACGTGGTCGGGGTCGCTGCCGGCAAAATCGATGATCCTGTATTTTTCGAGGCGAGTGATCTCTTTCCAGCCGGAGCCCGTGAACTTGTAAAGCGAATCGCCGGCGGTGCCGCCGCTGGTCGCGATAGCGCTGCCACTGGTGAAGCCCTGGATGCCGGTGAAGTCGGCGGTTGTCGTTCCCTGGCGCGGGTCCCACTTGAAATGGTAGTTCAGGTATGTGCTGATGCCGAGCACTACCACGATGATCGCGGTCGCGGAACCTATCAGGAGCCACTTGTGTTCGCCCACCCACCACCAGGCTTTGCGGGCCCGGGACACCGGCACCTGCTCCGGCACAAAGATCTCGAGGTCTTCTTCCCTCAACTGGAACTGCCGGAAGTTCAGGCGCTTGGAGGTGACGACGAACTTGTACTCGGGCCTGGCGGGATTGGGCTCCACCGAGTCGATGAATACGGTCTCTCCCAGCTCGAAGGCGAGCTGGCCGTCGATGAGGACCGCGTGGGTCAGCCGGCACTTGCTTCCCTGCTGGATATGCAGGTCCCGGGCGGGCGCGGGTGCCGGTTCCCTCTCCTTGCGTGCCATCTGCTCACCTTCCTCGAACAGGCGCTACGACGAGGCGAATCGGTTCCTGACGTTCTCAAAGGGGTTTGGTGCCTGCTACCACTGCTTATTATACAACTGCGTGACGCGTCTAGGGGTAGAATTGTTGCGGTGGGACCGCCGGGACAGGAGGCTCAAGTGGACGAAAAAGGCAAGGGAGACCTGAAAGGTCGAGTGCTCGACATGGCGGGGCTGGTCGAGTACCAGGAAGGCTCGGTGGTGAGCCGCGAGGTTCTTCGCAGCAAAGCCGGGACGGTGAGCGTATTCGCGTTCGATGCGGGCGAAGGACTGAGCGAGCACACCGCGCCATTCGATGCGCTGGTCGAGGTCGTCGACGGGTCGGCGGAGGTGACCATCGGGGGCGAGGCCCTCGTGGTACGAGCCGGCGAGTCGGTCATCATGCCGGCGGGGGTGCCGCACTCTCTGCACGCGCCGGAGAGGTTCAAGATGGTGCTCACGCTCATCCGCGGCGAGCCCCGAGGTAGCGATTGATGGATGGGAGGTCAGATGTTTATCCGCAGGTTTGATGAATGCGAGGAGATCCTGGCAGGCGACCATACAGTGCTGCGCGAGTTGCTCCACCCGGACAAGGCAGAGCTCGGTCCCGTGCGATACAGCCTTGCCCACGCGAAGCTGGCGCCGGGGGTGGGGTCCCTCCTCCACCGCATGATGACCTCGGAGGTCTACTACATCGTGCAAGGCCGGGGCCTGATGTACATTGACGATGAGGAAGCTGAGGTCTGGCCGGGCGACACCGTCTACATCCCTCCGGGCGCCGCGCAGTACATAACCAATGTCGGCCCCGATGAGCTCGTGTTCCTCGCCATCGTCGAGCCGGCCTGGCGCGCCGAGGACGAGGTAGTGCTCTAGCGATTCCGTCCTCAGGGATGGCTGGGCGACGTGCCCGTCGTGGACGGCGTGGCCGGGGTCAGCACAGGCGTCGCGTCATCGAACTCCTTCGAGTCGGGAAGGGCCATCTGAAGGGCGCGGTCCTGGTCGATCTGTATGGTGCCGCTTTTCAGGCTGAGGTCCAGCACATGCCCGCCCGCTTTTCTGTCGTCAGTGATGAAGTGGAAATGGTAGCCGGGCTGGTTTACCCCATCCGTGTACTCCGGGCTGCGGATCCCGACCAGGGTGCCGGTGACATTGGTGAGCGGGAATATCTTCTGGCCCTGGAGGACCTGCGCGAGCGGCTGGTACGGCTTTGTCTGGCGCGGCTCGCTCCGCGCTTTGACCGACGCGAACTCCCCGTGGATGCGAACGGCGTAGAACGTGTTCTTCGTAGGGATGAGCGTGTCGAGATAGGCAGTGAGGTCGGCCATAGTGGCCTTCGCGGAAGCGCTGCCGTCGAGCTCGTCGCTGAACTTCGTCACGGAAGCCCAGGGCACCAGCATGGTGTCGGCGGGGACCTCCGGGACGCCGTCCACTCCGATGCGATAGACCACCCCGTCCAGGACGACCATCTCCCCGTCCAGGCCCTCGTAGGTGCCGAGCCCGAAGTCGCCGTGCGTCTTGAGCTCCTTGACAGTGACCTGCCCGTCGTAGACCCCGGCCTTCAGGACGCTCAAGGCGGAGACCTCGTAGATGGAGTCCTCGGCTTTTGAGGTTTTCGCGGCGTTCGTGCCCCCGCAGCCCGCGGCGACCGCGAGCACGAGGCAGAGGGCCGCTACTGCGAGGACTCTATTTCTTCTCATCTCCACTCCTGTTACGTCGTTCGTTTTCCACTTTCTTTTACACTCAAGAAAATGCACCACCGGGGTCAGGTCCCAGTGGTGCATCTCACTTCAGAAAAAGTGTAAAGAAAAGTGTAAAACGAACGACGTAATCTATTGTTTGGGGATCATCGAGAGGACGAGCTCCCAGACCTCGAGCGTCCTGTCGAGGGCCGCCTGGTCGTGCTGCATGCAGGTGTACATGCGCGTGCCGGCGAGCGAGTTGACGCCGTTCAGCGCGGCCACCATCTGGTAGTCCTCGGCAGTCTTGCGCCGCGTGATGATCTCGAACGCCTTCTCACCCGTGAGGTCCACCCAGAAGAAGCCGGTGGTCACGTACTGGATGATCGGGCCGAAGTTGTACAGGAAGAACGGCAGGTCCGGCCTCGTGGCGAAGAGGTCGTTGATCGCCTTGGTGATCTTGTCCGCGAACGCGGTCGACTTTGCCACCGCGTCGTTCTCCTCCATCAGCCTGATCGCGTGGTAGCACGCGCCGGCCGATATCGGGTTGCCAGCGAGCGTCCCGCCGAGGTACGGCCTCTGCCCCATCCCGGCGCCGACGATGTCCATGATCTCCCTGCGGCCCGCGACCGCGCCCGCCGACGGGTAGCCGTGCGCCACTATCTTGCCGAGCACGGTGAGGTCGGGCGTGATGCCCATGGCCTTCTGCGCCCCGCCCATGTCGAGTCTGAAGCCCGTCACCACCTCGTCGAAGATGAGCAGCGCACCGTTGTCCTTGCACAGCTCGGCGCACCGCTTGTTCCAGTCCGGGTGGACGGGGTGGACGCCAGACTCGCCGCCAACCGGCTCGAGCACCATGCAGGCTATCTCGTCCTTGTTGTCCGTGAACGCCTTCTCGAGCGCTTCGAAGTCGTTGGGCTTCACCTCGACCAGGGTGTCGAACGTCTGCGGCGGGATGCCCGGCGAGTTGAGGCCCGCCGTGCCGGGGACGTGCAGCGAGAACACGTACTGGTCGTACCAGCCGTGGTAGCTGCCCTCGACCTTGATGACCTTCTGCCGCCCGGTGACCGCCCGCGCGATGCGCAGCGCGGCCATGTCGGCCTCGGTCCCGGACTGCAGGAACCTCACCACGTCCACCGCCGGCATGTGTTCCACTATCTTCTTCGCCGCCAGCAGCTCGTACTCGGACGTCAGGCCCGTCGAGGGCCCTTTCTCCTTGATGATCTTGATGATCTCGTCGTCGAGCGGGTCGTAGTGATGGCCGAGGATGATCGGCGCGCCACACATCAGGTAGTCGATGTACTCGTTGCCGTCGATGTCCCAGAGCTTGTAGCCCTTCGCCTTGTCCATGGCGATGGGGAACGGGTGGCTGGTCGCGAGGTTGTGCTCGACGCCGCCCGGGATGTAGGCCTTCAGGTCCTCGAACATCTTGAGCGACTTCGCCCGCGTCTTGTAGAACTCTTTCTTGACCTTCTCTAGGGCTTCGTCGGGGATCGGGTGGAGCTCATCGTTCATGCACCGCTCGCGCCGCTCCATTATCTCTTCGTAGTCCATGTGTCACCTCTCTAAGCCGGCTGGACCCGTCTGTAGCAATTCGTTCGCAATGATTTTATCAAAAACGAGGGTGGCGGATGACTTTCAGCCCCGCAGCGTCCTGTGCCGGGCCGGCGGGCGCGGGTATCATAGGTGCATGAGAGAACTGGAAGGAGTGCGCATATGACGGCATCGGAGCCACGGACCGGCGAGAAAGTCTTCGTCGCGATGTCCGGCGGCGTGGACTCGTCCGTCGCGGCCGCGCTCCTCAAGGAGCAGGGGTTCGAAGTTGTCGGCGTGGGCCTCAAGCTGTGCGAGCCAGGCGGCTCCCCCGCCGCGGCCTGCTGCGGCATCGAGGCGATGGAGGACGCGCGCAGGGTCGCCGAGAGCATCTCAATCCCCTTCACAGTGCTGGACTTTCGGGACACCTTCCGAGAGCTTGTGATCGACTACTTCTGCTCATCGTATGCGGCGGGCATGACCCCGAACCCCTGTGTGCGGTGCAACCAGGTCATCAAGTTCGAGAAGCTGCTGGAGGTGGCCGCAGGGGCGGAGGCGGCGCGCCTGGCTACGGGCCACTACGCGCGAATCGAGCACGACGAGTCCACCGGCACGCTCCGGCTCAGAAAGGGTATCGACGAGTCCAAGGACCAGTCCTACTTCCTTTACTCACTGACCCAGGCACAGCTCGAGCGGGCGCTCTTCCCCCTGGGCTCGATGAGAAAGAGCGAGACACGCAAGATTGCGCGCAGGTTCGGCCTACGGGTGCACGATAAGGCGGAGAGCCAGGACGTCTGCTTTCTCGGGGACATGTCATACGTGGACTACCTGGAGGCTCACGCGGGGGTCGCCTCCGTGCCGGGGCCGATCATCCTCGACGAGACGGGCGCGGTCGTCGGCGAGCACGCCGGCCTGCACAGGTACACCGTCGGGCAGCGCCATGGCCTCGGCGTCTCGATGTCGGAGCCGGTATACGTGGTCGACATCGACATCGGCGCGAACTCGCTTGTTGTTGCGACGCGCGCGAGCTTCCTGCGTCAGCGGAGCATCCTGCTGACCGAGGTGAACTATATCGCGGAGCCGCCTTCCGGGCCTCTGGAGGTGTCGGCCCGCACCAGGTATCGCAAGCCTGAGGTGTCCGCCATGCTGGAGCCAGTGGATGCCGCAACCGCGGTGGTCCGGTTCGACGAGCCACAGGAGCCGACGGCGCCAGGACAATCCGTCGTCCTTTACTCAGGTGACGAGGTCGTTGCTGGCGGCATAGCAGGGAGGGGTCAGGCACCGTCCACCTTTTTGTCCACCGCAATTCCCTTTTGCTGCAACGACAGGGTGGACAAAAAGGTGGACGGTGCCTGACCCCTACGTCGTAGAATACCTGTCGTGGCGCCGGCGGCTGAGGGAGAAAGGGGAACACATGGGCATTAGCCCAGCCCAGGAGAGGATCGATACCGCCGTCCGTCTCGGCAAGCCCGACCGCGTGCCGGTCGCGCCGATGCTGGATGTCTTCGCCGCCCGCTATGCCGGCGTGACCCAGCACGACATGCTCTTCAACATCAAGCGTGCGGACGTCGCCACCGACAAGGTCCACCGCGACATGGGCCCTCTTGACGGCTTCGGGATGTCGAACGCCGGCCTCGCTCGCTTCGTCCTCGCGATGGCGATCTCGGCGCCGGTCATGCCTGGTGTGGACGGCGTCGACGAGAACGCTCTCTGGCAGTTCGTCGAGCGCACGGTCATGACCCCTGACGAGTACCCGGAGCTGACGCGCGACCCCAAGGGTTTCCTGATGCGCAAGTCCCTCGAGCTCAACCCCGCGAGCAGGAACCGCACCGAGTACTACCTCCACAGGCTCAGAGGACAGATGGCGGTCCTGCACGTGCTATGGTCCGCTCGCTCGTGGCGGCGCAAGGGCGTCGAGCCCATGGTCGGCGGCAACCTCATCCTCTTCCCGCTGGAAGCGATCACCATGGGACTGCGGTCCTGCACTGACTTCGTGACCGACCTGTTCCGCTGCCCCGACGAGCTCCACGCCGCGTGCCGCTCGATTCTGGAGGCTGACCGGCATCAGTACCTCGTGGGGCCGCGCATCAGCGGCGTGAAGCGCGCGTTCATCGGGCTGACGAGGACCAGCGCGACGATGCTCTCCCCGAGGCAGTTCGAGAAGTTCGCCCTGCCGGAGCTGGAAGAGATATGCGACTACCTCATCGCCAACGACGTGACCCGCTCCTCCACATGGACAACGACTGGACGCCTTTCTTCCGCTTCTTCACCGACTTCCCGCGGGGCAAGTGCATCCTCAACCTGGACGGCACCTCGGACATCTTCAAGGCGAAGGAAGTCCTGGGCGACCGCATGTGCATCATGGGGGACGTCCCGGCGACGCTGCTCACGCTCGGCGAGCCAGATGAGGTCGACGACTACTGCCGGCGACTCATCCGCGAGATCGGCTCGGACGGCGGGTTCATCCTCAGCTCGGGGTGCGACGTCCCGATCGACGCGAAGACCGAGAACGTGAGGGCGATGCTGCAGTCGGTCCACCGCCACGGGCGTTACCCGATCGGAAAGGGATAGACATGGTGGAGAACCCCGCGCCCGGCAGCCTCGACCTGGGTGCCTTCTTCGAGCCGAGGGGGGTCGCGCTGGTCGGCGCGCGCAGGAGCCCCGGCTTCGGGTACGGCACCCCGATCGTGCTCAAGAAACAGGGCTGGGAGAACAGGCTGTACCTGGTGAACCCCAATGGCGGGGAGCTCCACGGCATGAAGGTCTACCAGTCGCTCGCGGACGTCCCCGACCCCGTTGACCTGGCGGTGATAATCGTGCCGGCGCCGGCTGTGCCCGACGTGATGGAGCAGGCCGGGCGAAGGGGCATCAGGCACGCGATCGTCGAGAGCGCGGGCTTCGCGGAGGTCGGGCCCGAAGGCAAGGCCCTGCAGGACCGCGCGCTGGAGGCTGCCCGGCGCAACGGCATCAGGGTCATCGGGCCCAACTGCGTCGGAGTGGTCAACACGTCCAACAAGTTCAGCACCGTGGAGGTCATCGACGAGGCGATGGTGCCGGGGCCGGTGGCGGTCATCGCGCAGAGCGGCGTCTTCGGGACCGTGTTGCTGGACATGCTCCACCACTACGGGCTGACCATCTCCAAGGCGGTCACCCTCGGCAACCGCATGGACGTCACCGAATCGGACGTCCTGGACTACTTCCGCGAAGATCCCGAGACGCGCGTGGTGATGATGTACCTCGAGGGCGCGGCCGACGGACGGCGCCTCCGAGAGAGCCTGGAGGCGATCACGCCCCGGAAGCCCGTACTGGTCCTCAAGACCGGGCGCACCACGGCTGGCATGGCAGCCACGGCCTCCCACACCGCAAGCCTGTCTGGAGAGGACGAGCTGTACGAGGCGCTCTTCCGGCAGACCGGAACGGTTAGGGCCGAGACCCTGGAGGAGCTCGTGGAGATGTCCCGCGCCTTCGCGACACAGGAGTTGCCGAAGGGGAAGCGGCTGGGCATCGTCACCTCAAGCGGGAGCCTGGGCGTGATGGCGACCGACGCCGCCGTGGGGCGCGGGCTCGAAGTGCCCGAGCTATCGGAGTTCGCGAGGCGCAAGGTCGAGGAGCATGCGCCCGCCTGGATGAACGTGAGGAACCCGGTGGACGTAGGCCCTTCGCCCCTCTTCGCGGTCGCGCTGGAAGCGCTGCTGGAGGACCCGGAGATCGACATGGTCCTTGCGATAACTGTCCTCCCCTACGTCATCTTCAAGACCGTGACCATGAAGGGGTCTGACGGCAAGACCTGGTTCGGCGATATCGGCGCGATCAGGGCCAGGTTCCCCGGCAAGCCTTTCCTGCTCTGCGCGGTGGGGCACCACGAGTTCGTCGACAGGATGAAGGAAATATCGGGCACGAAGGTTCCGGTCTACGTGGCGCCGGAGCCCGCGGTGAGAGCCCTCGCCGCCATCGCCAAACGATAGGGGTCAGGCACCGTCCACTATTTTGTCCACCCGTTTGTTGCTCTAGAAGGAAATTGTGGTTGACAAGAAAGTGGACGGTGCCTGACCCCTACTTAGAAGGGCCGGGAGGCGTCCTTCTGCCAGGCAGTGAACGACTTGTGCCCACCCAGCAATCCCTGAACGAAGTCCGTGACGCGCGGTATGCCCAGGTTCCTCAGCACGCTTGCGAACCGAATCGAGAACCGCGGCACGCAGATCTCGGCGTAGTTCTTGTGCACCGCCCTGACTATGGCGCCGGCGATCTTCTCGGGCGTCTGCCACCGCGTGATGAAAGGCACGTGCGAGCCCTGGAACATCCCGGTGTTCACATAACCCGGGTTGACGATGGTGAACCCGACGCCGCTCTTCTTGAGCTCCGGCCTGATGGAATCGGTGATGCCGATGGCTGCGAACTTGGTCGCGCAGTAACCGCCCAGCCTCGGCACCCCTATCTTCCCCGCCGAGGAACACATGTTCACCACGTGGCCTGACCTGCGCGCGACCATCGCCGGGACGAACGCCTGCATCATCCAGACCATGCCGTAGTAGTTGACCTCCATCATCCGCGTGACGTCGCGCTCGGAAAGGACGAGGACGTCGTCGCAGACAACAATACCCGCGTTGTTGACCAGCACGTCCACGGTTCCCACGTCGGCGGACACCGCCTCCGCGAGCTCGAAGCACGCCGCCCTGTTGGACACGTCCAGGATGTAAGTGCTCACTTCGCGCCCCGCCGCCCTCAGCTCATCTGCCGTCTTCTCGAGCTCGGTGAGGTCCACGTCCGTGAGGACAAGCCTGGCGCCTTCACGGGCAAAGGCAATCGCATCCTGCTTTCCCATGCCTCTCGCCGCGCCGGTTATGAGCACAACCTTGCCGTCGACTTCCATGTTCGCCCCTTCCTTCTGCACCGCTTCCGCCCTAATGGTGCCTTCGCCACCTTGCTGCCGGCGGGACGCCGGCGCTACGTCTCAGGCCCCGACCCGCTTCTTCTGGCTCGCGGCCTTCGACGTCTTATTCGCCGGCGCCTTCGCGGGCTTCTTCCCTGCCGCCGGTTTCGTCCCTGCGAGAGGCGGGAAAGCTGTCAGCGCCCGCAACTGGTTCCTGACCAGGCCGTCGGCCAGCGCCCCCAGGTCCGTCGACCGCCGGCGCAGGATGTATTCCATGATGATGTTCACGGTGGCGCCCTGCACGATGGTGCTCACAAGCTCCACGTCGCACGGGATCATCAGCCCGCGGTCCGCGACCATCTGGAACTCCTCCACCATCCTCGACCTCGCCAGGCTCGTCAGTTCGTCGACCTTGCTGGAGAAATGCTCGTCCAGGCCCATCGCCTCGCGGTAGACCAGCGATGTCAGCTCGGGGTTCTCGCTGTGGAACATCAGGGTGCGCAGCGCGTTCTCACGCCATGCGCCGGCGACGTCCGCCCCTGTCTCGAGCGCGGTGACCAACCTCTTGTGGTTCTCCTCGAGCACCTCCGCGAAGCCGTCGAAGTACTGCTGTATCAGCTCGAGGAAGACGTCCTTCTTCGAGTCGAAGTAGTGATAGAAGGTGCCGCGCGCAACGCCGGCCCGCTCGATGATGTCCGAGACCCCGGCCGCCCGGTAGCCTCTCTCTGAGATCACCGCGGCCGCCGCCTTGAGCAGTTCCTCTTTACGCTCCTCGGGTGGGAGCACGTGCCTCTTGTGACCCAATCTTCCTCCTTGCCGCCCGCGGCCCGGGTAGATCCGGGCCCTCAACGCTATTGACAACGATAACATATTAGACTAGATTGACATGTCAGTCTAGCCCGTATGGGATTCAAGGAGGCGGTACCATGCTTCAGGTGAACGATGACGTGACCGTAGAGGACTATTTCCAGAACTTCGTCCCCAGGATGTTCGAGGAGCAGATGAAAGGCGCGTCTATCACCGGGATGGACGGGACCACTGCGAAGCTGATGTTCAACGTCGCCAGCGACGGGGCAGAGCACACCTACTCCATCGTCATCAAGGACGCCAAAGAGATGGAGATCGTCCCGGGGCCCGTCGATGACGCCCTGGTCACGCTCGACATGGACGAGGCTACCTGGCGCGCGGCCGTCACCGGCAAGCTCGCGGGCGCCATCGACATGTTCACCGACGTGAACAAGGTGGCAAACCGCGCGCGCTACGACAAGATCAAGGACATGAAGGGCACGCTGGTCCTCGACCTCACCAGGCCCGACGGCTCGAATGCGTCGCTGAAGGTTATGTTCAACGGCGCCGAGAAGCCCGAAGCGACGTTCATTTGCTCACTCGACACCTGGGTGCAGCTCAGCACAGGGCAGATCCCCGGCGTCACGGCGTTCATGGGCGGACAGCTCAAGATCACAGGCGACATGCCGTTCGCGATAGAGCTCAGCAACCTCGTTAGCTGATAAACGCAAAAAGGGGACAGGCACCTTTTTGCACTTGTGGCAATCACAACAGTAAAGAGTGTGAAAATGCAAAATAGTGCCTGTCCCTATTTTGCATAAGGGGGGCGCATGGCATCTTCTCTATCGGTCGCCAACCTCGTCGACCGCGCCGCGCAGAAGTTCGGCGACAAGGAGTTCATCAAGTTCGACCATCCCATGGAGTACGAGAACATCCCTCAGGGCCATGAGGGAACCTCCGCGACCTACAACGAGGCGCTCCAGATAACCAACTGCATCGCCGCGATGATGAAGAACGAGCTGGGCGTGAAGCCCGGCGACCGCATCGCCGTAGCGGTCACCAACATCCCCGAACTCGGGCTTGCGTTCCTCGCCGCGGCACGGATCGGCGCCATCACCGTCCCCTTCAACTACATGCTCAAGGCCGAGGAACTCACCCGCTCGATATCGGACTGCGGCGCCAAGGTGCTCCTCACCGAGCCGGGCCTCTTCGCCATCAACATCCGCGACAAGGCGAACATCCCGGAGATCGAGCACTGGGTGATGACCGGCCCCAGTAACCAGGTCCCCGAAGGCTTCCTCTCGATAGACACGCTCACCAAGGGCTACGAGGAGGCGAAGGTCGAGCCGGCGACGCTCGACCCTGACGATACCGCGGCGATCTTCTACACCTCAGGGACCACTGGCTTCCCCAAGGGAGCCATGCTCTCCAGCCGCAACCTTCTCTCGACCGTGACAAAGACGACACGAATGCTACGCCTGGGCCCCAAGGACTTCGGCGTCGCGGCCCTGCCCATCGCGCACATCTTCGGCTTCACCACCAGCATCGTGGGAGGCCTCTACTGCGGCGCGTCCGGCATCCTGATGCAGTACTTCGACCCCGAGAAGGCGCTCAGCAACATCGAGAAGTACCACGCGACCCTCTTCCTCGGGGTGCCCGCGATGTACAACCTGATGCTGCTGTTCAAGCCCGACAAGTACGACCTGTCCAGCATGCGCTACTGGCTCTCCGGGGCGGACGCCATGCCCGTCGAGCATATCAAGCGCCTGGAGAAGTTCGGTGGCAAGTTCATCGAAGGCTACGGCCTCGTCGAGACCTCCCCCATCATATCTGTCAACCTTCCGTTCGTCCGCCGGGCCGGCACGGTCGGTTTCCCCGTACCCGGCGTCAAGGTCAAGGTGATGGACGAAGCAGGCAAGAAACTCCGCCGCGGCAAGACCGGCGAGTTCGTGGTGCGCGGGCCTAACGTCATGAAGGGCTACTGGGGCGATGACGACCGCACCGCGCAGGCGTTCGAGTACGGCTGGTTCCACACCGGCGACATCGGGTTCCGCGACCGGCTCGGGTACCTGCACTTCGTGGACCGCGAGAAAGACGTGGTCAAGGCCGGCGGCTACTCGGTGTTCTCCCGCGAGGTCGAAGAGGAGATACTCCAGAACCCCGCGGTATTCGAAGTGGCGCTGGTGGGCGCGCCGCACCCGACAAAGGGCGAGGTCCCCGTGGCGTTCGTGCAGCTCAAGCCGGGCGAGGACGTGACCGAGGACGAGCTGCTGGCGTGGTGCAAGGAGCACATCGCCGCCTACAAGGCGCCGCGGGTCATCCGCATCATAGACGCCATGCCTCTCACGATAACGCTGAAGGTCCTCAAGCGCGAGCTCCGCCAGCAGATCATCGACGAGGGGCTGTTCGCTGAGGCAAAATAGGCAGGCGGAAGGCGCTAAACAAAATGGGGTCAGACCCTAAAAAGTTTAGTACGGGAGGGAGCGGCTGATGCAGAAGGCACTTGTCACCGGCGCGGCGGGGTTCATCGGCTCTAACGTGGTGCGCGAGCTGCTCGATGAAGGCGTCGACGTGCGCGCGATGGTCCTGCCCGGGGAGGACGAGCGCAACCTGGCAGGGGTGGATGTCGAGAAGGTCCCGGGGAACATACTCGACCCGCCGAGCCTGGACGCGGCCCTCTCCGGCTGCGACACCCTCTTCCACCTTGCGGCGCTCTACTCTCTCCACGCGCCCCGCAGGGCGTTCTTCGACGTCAACCTGCAGGGCTCGCGCAACATGCTCTGGGCGGCGAAGAAGGCCGACCTGGAGAAGATCGTCTACACGGCGTCCATCGCGGCGCTCGGCCTCAAGGCAGGCAAGCTGCCGTCCGACGAGGAGACAGTGTTCAACCAGTACGGCGCCAACGACTACGTGCTCACCAAGTACATGTCCCAGCAGGAGGCGCTCACTTTCGCCCGCGAAGGCATGCCCATCGTGGTAGTGAACCCGTGCTTCCCATACGGCGAGGGCGACGTCGTCCCCACCCCCACCGGGAAGGTCATCCTGGACGTCGCAAACCAGGCGAACTTCATGTCCTACGACGGCGGCTACAACATCGTGGACGTCAAAGACGTCGCGCGCGGCCACGTGCTCGCCGCGAAGAAGGGCAGGATCGGCGAGAAATACATCCTGGGGAACAGGAACGTCACGCTGACCGAGCTCTTCGAGATGGTGACCGAGGCCGCCGGCATCAGGACCCGCATCATCAAGATGCCTCTTACGCTGGCGCGCATCTACGGGTTCCTGTGGGAGAAGAACGCCCTGCGCACCGGGACGCAACCCACCGTCACCCATCGGGAGGTGGCATACTCGCACAAGTGGCTCTTCTACGACACCTCCAAAGCCCAGCGCGAACTCGGGCTCGAGCCAACGCCGGTCGAAGTCTCACTGGAACGCGCGATCGAGTGGTTCAGGCGTGAGGGGTATATACCGAGGTCGGACCCCTGGGTGTGGTTCACCAAGGCGCTGATGAAGGTCTGCAACATCGGGCTGAAGTAGCTAAACTTTTTGGGGTCAGACCCCGGAAAGTTTAGTCGAGGTCGAGCTTCTGGGTGTTGGTGCCGTAAGTCTTGAGAGCGGGCTTCCTGCCGAGCATCTTCATCAGGTACTGCCAGCATATGTCGGCCGCGGCATAGAACGACAGCAGCGGGTGCAGCAGGCACACCGGCTTTCCCGTCCGCACCGTCTCCCTTATCCCCTGCCACAGCGGCACGACGACCGTGAACGCGTACGGTATGAACAGGTACTTCTTCATCCTGATGCGAGCAGGCTCGTAGCGGTCCCTGTTGACGTACCCGATGGCCACGACGTCGGGATAGTGGATGTTTGTCTTGACCCTCCAGTCGAGCTTCTTGAGGTAGGTCCTGAAGCTGTCCGCTGAATAGTGGACGATGAAATCGTTCTTCAGGATGGCGACGTGAGGAGACTTCTCGGCCATCATGAGGAAGAGCTTGGGCGGAACTAGGGGGTCCTTGAGCTCTTCGGCGAACTCGCGCCTGACGTACTCCATGTCCGCCGTGCTGCCCGCGCACAGGTCGACGGTCGGCCGCACGTCGTCGGCAGCGAGCGCGAAGCCGGCGAAGTCATCGGTCTCCTCCACCAGCTTATAGAGCTTCTTCCAGCTGTCGATGAAGACGCCGGCGTCGCCCGATGTGCCCGTGAGGAAGTAGTTGAAAGGGTCGGCGAAGTGGACCTGGTAGTCGTTGATCACCGAAGCCCCGGCCGGGGTCTTATATCCTCCCCCGAGGATGAACCTGTATGAGGGGTGTTCGCGGAACACCCGCTCGCGCGCGGCGAAGCTCCCTTTATAGCCGAAGACCTCGTCGGTGTCGGCGAACACGACGACGCTGCCTTTCGCCTCGTTCAGGCCGATTAACTTCGCGTGCTCCTGCTGCACCATGGGGTTGTCGAGGACGCGGCAGCCGTAGCGCAAGGCGATGTCGCGAGTTTCGTCGGTGGAGCCGCCGTCGATGAGCATGATCTCGATCCTGTCCTGGTCGTAATCCTGCTCGCGGATCGACTTGAGAGTGTTCTCGAGGGTGCGCGAGGCGTTCAGCGCGGGAATGATTACGCTGAAGTAAGGCTTGTCGCTCATCGGTCCACCAGGGTCTCGATGATGATGTCGCTCGGCTTTTTCTCGGGGACGATGCGGTCCCGGCGGTACTGCTCGTGCTCGGCGATGAAGCGGTCGACCGAGGAGATATCCCCGCCGAACAGCAGCGCGTTCTCGCCCAGGCCCTCCGGGCTCTCTGTCTCGTTGCGCAGGACCAGGCACGGTATGCCGAGGTAGGACGCCTCCTGCTGGTTGCTGCCCCCGTCGGTGATGAGGAACTCGCAGTTGGACATCAACTGGATGAAATCGACGAAGTTCTGGCGCTCCAGCGGGATGACGTTCTCGCAGTTCAGGAGCGTGTCGAGCATCCCATAGCTCCTGAGCGCCTTCTCGGTCGGCTCGTGGAGCACGAAGACGCAGTTCATGCCGGGCTCCAGGCCGACAACCTTGTTGACGACGTCCGTCAGGAACTGCCGGTTGTAGATGTTCTCCTGCCGGTGGACGACGAGGATGAAGAACTTGCCGCCCTCGACGATGTCGGTCACGACCTTCGGGCTCTTGCTCTGCTCGAGAGCGACCTGGATGGCCTCTATGAGCGTGTTGAAGCCCGTGTTGACCTTGACGGCCTTCATGCGCTTGATGTTGCCGATGGCGTTGTCGTTGGGGCAGAAGTCCACGTCCGCGAGCAGCGAGGTGATGTTGCGGTTGATCTCCTCCGGGAACGGCCGCAGCAGGTTGCCCGACCTCAGGCCCGCCTCGAGGTGGACCACCTTGAACCCGTACAGCCTCCCGAAGACGCCGCCCATGACCGTGGAGATGGTGTCGCCGTGGACGATCATCACGCGCTGGACCTGGGGGTCGAGCGTCTTGACGTAACGGCGCATCATGACCAGGCCCTTGATGAATGTCTCGACGAACCATCGCAAAAGCGAGAGCGGTTGCTGCGGGATCGGGCGGGAGCTCAGTTGCAGGTCGATGCTCTCGATGCCGGCGAGCTCCTTGAGCTCGTCCTCCAGCGGGTAGTTCTGCCCGGTGGCGATTATGCGCACGCGCATGCCCCGCGCCAGGAAGTTCCTGATCACTGGCATGGTCTTGATCAGCTCGGCGTTCGTACCGATAAAGAAGAAGAATTCCTGTTCCGGCAAGTAATCCTCCACAGCGGTTTCAATTCAAGCTTCGTCGAGATTCAGTCTACTACTAACGCGGCGGTCGTTGCATTGAGGACCGGCAACGCAGGGAACGACGCGGCAAACGGACCATTGCGATAACGGTGGACAAAAAGGTGGACGGTGCCTGACCCCTCTTATTGTTTTCTCAGGGCTACCGTGATGAAGATGCAGTGGCGGGGGTCGCGCTCGCTGAACCAGAGCGCCACGCGTCCCGCGAACGGTAAGTACCCCGCCCCCATCACCGCGGCAGGCTCGAATCCGTGCAGGGCACCGAGCTCGCATAGCGCCCGCACCGTGAAGATCCTCAAGTGTTGCATGGGGACCGGGACGCCCTCTCCCCCGCGGTGAAGCGCGACGGGGTTGCCAACCCCAGCCTCAACGGAGCTGATGTTGGTGAGCGAGAAAGGCTGCCAGCCCATCACCGCCGCGGCGATGTTGTGCCAGGATGCGATGTTCTCCGTGGAAAGGACAAGGAGCCCGCCCGGCTTGAGTATCCGGGAGACTTCAGAAAGGAAGCGGTCGGAGTCCCGCAGGTGCTCGATGATCTGGTTGGCGACCGCTGCGTCAGCATAGCCGTCCTCCAGGGGGATGCTCACGTTCAGGTCGCTTGCGACCACCTCCACCCCGAGCGACGAGGCTTGCTTCGCCATCTCTTCGTCGATCTCGAGGCCGACGACCTTCGAGAAACCGACCTTGGCGGCGAGGTCGGCGGTGATTCGCCCGTCGCCGCACCCGCAGTCCACCAGGGTCCCGGAAGACAACCCCAGCAGAGCCCCGATATTCGTCTCGTTCAGGGCAAAGGCCTCGTACCAGATGCGCGAAGCCCGCGCCGCGATCATGGGTACCATCTGCACCACTTTCGTCTCGTGAAAACCCTTCACGAGTTTACCACAGGGCCCCTCCCGCGACCCGGCCGGCGCCGTCCCCATTGTGATAATATACCGGTCAGGCAACTTGAAACGCGGGAGGCGAATCTCTTGGGGAGCACTGGCACCTGCAGTATTTGCTGCGTGCCTCGAGGTATTGCTAAGAGCCTGAGGTGGAACACCAACGGCACCATCACCGAGACCCGTGACC
>Ga0209538_1000237_pt1 | contig 33954 bp, 46 predicted proteins | sample BarGraNGADG00211_2_FD_184492 | JGI IMG/M metagenome (GOLD analysis project Ga0209538, IMG submission 184492) | Arctic peat soil microbial communities from Barrow, Alaska - Barrow Graham LP Ref core NGADG0004-211 (SPAdes) (version 2) | ecosystem: Environmental > Terrestrial > Soil > Wetlands >... | reverse complement strand
TCCATTATTTCACCGCCCTTGCTTTCATTCTGCGAATTGACTCATCTCTAAACGCTGTTGCTGATTGCTTCTTGCTTGAACCACCCAAAATGGCTAAGTCAAACCCCCATTGGTCAAAGTCAATGTCTAAGAAGTCGTGGGGCCAGCGTCCTGTACTACTAAAGCGGTCTTTGAGGAGCTTTTCGATACTTTCTCCGACTGGGAAGGGAACATCTCCGCGAAAAAACGAGCTACCCACTCCTGGAGGTATGCCCAATCCTTAGGCTCCGAGATGTCGTCAAGAGTGAAATCAGCAGGAAACCCCGCCTCTACCAGTTTCAACAGTCCAGCCATAACCTCTACTGGGCTAGTCGAAGCATTGGAGGCATCCAGCATTGCTTTGGCCTTCGGGGGCTGGACAGTCAATACCAGCCCCGAGGGGAATGTCAATTCAATAGTTCTATGCTTGTACTCTTCAACCGTCATAAGTCACAGACTATGCAATGGCGGTTGCGGTTGCGTTCTTGACAAGCTTGAACAGAAGGCCAGATGAATCAGGAATCGCCACAGCGGTAACCGAGATTGTAGCAAAACCTTCCGTTGTCGGTAGGATGTTGTCAATCTTCGTGATCTTGCACTTGCCAAAGTTGACGTGAATGTCGGCAGGTAAACCATTGGTGGCGTCAACCATTTCCAACCCCGTGATGTCTGTTGACTGAATCTCAAAAGAGAAATAGGGGGGAACAGAGGAAACGTTGAAATTGCTTGTCTCGGTTGTTGCCGAAGGGGTTGACGGGGTATCGCCAGTCAGGGCAGAAAGGAGTGCAGCCGACAAACACATGGTGCCAAACGAAATGTCAGCTTCGCCCATCTTGCTAGAAACGGCAAACGTAGAACCATCACCGGTTCCCTTGGCAACATTCCACGCAACCGAAGCCTTGACGTCTGATACTTCTGCAATATCAACAAGCGTTGTTGCAGTTCCCGCAACGTAAACCTTGATTTCGCAGTCCGCTATCCGCGCGGCAGCGAGTTTCTCAATCAAATTGGTAATAGCCATTTAGAAGCCTCCAAGCACGCTGAACGTGCTGACGATATGTGTATCTGCGGCCTCAGGAATGGCGCGATGGTTTACCGAACTGTGATATTTATCAGCGACTACCTTGATTGCGGCCTTAACCGCTACGATGTCAGTTGAAGAAACACACCATGAATCAATCTGAATATTCCACGAGGCTAGACCATGATCTATGCCCCTCTCTCCATTGACGGCCTCTTGTACACAACAGTCGGGCATGAGTGTTGTTATTGGCGGCCACGACCTATAAACCCTAGAACTAAACACTGTGGCCTTCTTAAGCTCGGTTATAACTGCATCAACTTTGTCAGTTGCCATTACTCGCCCTCTTCATTCATGCCGAGATCGCCGCCAAGGGAACCAGCAGCGCCAAGTCCAAGGTCAGTCTTGAAGTGAACCCCGCCTAATGCGCTTGCCTGTTCAACGGTCAATGCGTCAGTGATGTTCTGTATCAGGTTGGGCATACATTGGTCAATGGCGGGCCTGAAAAACGGCTCAGCGGCCATATTCCGAGTACCATATTCAACATAGACGGCATAGTCAACGTCCCTTGTTCCACCCTTTATGCCCGCCGTTGTTCCCGCGCCCGACCCCACACCACCTGCCGAAACTAGAACACCACCACCCTCAATCTTGTTATAGGCAATACTAGAGCGCAGGTATCCCGTATCGACAGGGCAGAGTTTCTTCGCCTGTCTGACAATCTGCATACCAGTTTTCATAAGACCTTTCTGAAGTTGTGGCTTGACCTGTGCCGAAAGACTGGACAAAACCTTCTGAAGCTCTGCCATACCCTCAATCTCAATCGAAATGTCGGGCATGTTACCCTGGCAGTTGAAACGGCATGAAGGGAACCAGAATCGCAGCCACATCAGCGGGTATCTGTTTGGCGGGATTGATATACACCCCTGGTTGCTGTTGTGCTACTGCCATCATCTGTGCAGCAACCAACATTCTGGCAGCATTCTCTAAAGGAGCGGGGAGCGCGGTCCAGCCTGAGACATAGGTGATGATAATGCGCGGATCTGAACAGCGATAGGAAATCAGCTCAATGTGTCGGGCATAGGGGTAATAGTCAGTCCATGCCGTGAGCGTTGTGTCCGTTGTTCCGACGATATCTGTCAAGTCATTGCGATACTTGACCACGAGGGTTGAATAGACTGGCTCAGGGAGAGTTATTTCGAGATCTCCTGCAACTTGATACGAAACCGCATGAAGCGCAGTCTCATACCCTATCGCATTCTCTATCGTCTCAATGGCAGAGTTCCACATGGATTGAATCAGGGTATCTCTGCTAGTATCGTCCGCCGATAGCATCAGATATTGTTTCAGCAGGGTCAACGAAGAGATGACCGTTACCACATAGGCTTGTGTTGATGTGTCCTCTGCCGTAACCGTATAGGTGACGGGCAAGGTGAAATCGGCAGCGACAGCAGTATGGGGGTCAACGTGGGCGGCAGCAGAAACAACGATCGTTGGAACTAGTGCCGTCACGGGAACGCCATAAGGAACCGTCAGCGCTGCGGTGTGGGTTACTTCATTGATTACACCCGCAACTGTCGGAGTAAGTCCGGCAAAAGTAAATGAAGAGATTGCTTTCAGCGCTGACGGCATGATGTCTCCTTATGCTTTACGGTTGTAATGACGCAGTTGCTTGTCCGGCATAACCTCTGTCACATCCAAGGGTGCAATATAGCCCTTGGCAAGCGAAAGGGCGGCAGTCTCGGGATCATATTCGATGATGTCGCCAGCCTTGTAACCCTCTGCGTTGATTGGCATTTTCTCAGTGACGCGATACTTCAAGTTTCACCTCAAATGGGGGCGGTGATTAGCCGCCCCCGATAGTTAGTCAGAACTAGATCGTGTTGTACTTCAGAGCGTACATGCTGAGAGGCTGAATCAGGTTGCCGTCGGTATAAACCTTAGCCGCAACATACGTCTGATCCATGGTCATCGCAGTCTTACCAACATCGGTCGTGGCAATCTGGATAGGTCCATCGCTGAAGAGGTAGTAGGCTTTGGGGTCACCGAAATATGCGGCAACCTTACCATCCGCAGGGGTGTCAAAGCAGCTCTCGGGCATACGAATCACAGAGATTCCACCCATGAACTTCATGTTGCCAATGTCAAAATAGTTCATGCCACCGGCAACGAGAGGGTCATTCAGCAAGGCAATCTGTGCCAGGAATGAGTTAGGGGCAATCAGCACGGCATTGTCTGCATACATCCCGTCAAGCGACCAGAACAGCTTAAGCAGGTCGGCTTTGGTGACTTCTGCGAGAGTGTCGTGCGTTGCTACCATATCAACGGCAGTTGCGCGTCCTACCATACCGGTCATCTCAAACGTTGCCCCGCCATGAATACCAAGCGTCCACTCATAGGTCTCCCTGCGAGCAATGGCGCGGACAAGGGCGTCCTCAATATAGGGGATGGTGCGAATCGTGGCATTGCGAATGAGGTCGTTGTCGATTCCCATCCATGCCATAATGCCAGAGGTGGAATATTCAATTGGCAAAAGCGTTGGGGTCGCTTCAGGAACGGGCTTACCAGCAAGCATACGGTAGGCCAGCGGCAGTGTTGATTCTGCCAGAATCGTTCCCTTCGGGCTGTATGGATACTGCGTCACAACCTTGCGGAAGGGCGTATTGTCCAGCTTCAGCACAAGGCTGTTTGCGACAACCGTGGGAATCAACTCAGCAGCAGCGCCAGACGTGGCGCTAGTCCAAGCCTTGGCTTCCCAAGGGAGACCCTTGCCGAGACACTGCCTGTACCATGCGGCCTTGCCTTCAGCTTCCTGCTTCGGGGTCAGTTCGCCGTTTACACTAAGATCAGGGGTAATGGTGACGGACTTCATTGCATCCATAATGTCATTGTGAACGCTATCGCGAGTTGCAAAGGAACCCTCTGTTTTGAGTTTCTCTGCCACCCCGTCAATCACGTCCTGTTGCATCTTCTTCTCTAAATCAGTCACTTCAGACCTCCTCAGGTCACTTGCAAATAGACTTATATACGCGCGTCAGCCAATCATCGGGTTCCGGCTCGCTATCTCCTGATAGCATCTTGCCGTCGCTCGCTTGCATGAGGGCAGTCAGCGATGAAACACATTGGGAACAAATCTCATAGTTCTTAGCGGACAACACACGCCCTTCCTTAGTGACTACCATTGCTTCCAAATCGGCAATCAGGGTTTCGGGTGTCACATCAACCCCGAGCGCCTTGATTTCGGGATCCGTAAACCCGTTAAGCCTCAGTGCCATGGGGTTGGCGGGTACGGGTACAATGGAGAACTCGAGCAGCTCAGACTTCGTGATGGTGTTGCCGTCGTACTCCTTGGCAAGAAAGCCAATGGAGACGGTGTTCAGGAAGCCACGCTCCCATGACTTACGAACAGCAGAAATGAGGGGCGTCACGTCATCGGCCTGGAACGTCCAGCCCGCATCCAGTTTCTTGCGTTCGTTTTCATGGATAAGAGAAAGCGACGCAATCTTGCCCACGGGTATGGAGTCTATCCCCTGATAGGCATGACCATAGAGAACAACGCCGTTCTGCATGAAGTTTGTGAAATCCATGCCATCCGGGTCAACAATTTCCCCTTGGCGATCTAGCGAGTTGTCGGTTATCGTTGCATAATTGACATCGCCAACCGTCTCACCGCGCGTAATGGGATAGATAACTCTCTTCATGCTTGTTGCGTCCATGTCATGCCTCCTAAATCACACTACGGGAAGAATCGTACATCTGCAGTTGATGGTATTAGCGGGATCACCATCTGGATCCCCGGGGTACATCAACGGGCCACCGGTATTCATAAACGGCGCAGTAATGTCAACAACCTCACCATCTGCCGCCATGTGGTCAAACTCATCGCTAGGGTGTCCATTGGATTCGCCCCTTGTGCGCTCATCATGGGTTGCCAGCCATTCATGCTGCTTGACCCCATTTTCAACGTAGGTATCCTGAGCAGCAGAGTTGTTCACGGCTATGACGTTGGTACGCGCGACACGTTCAGCACGATAGGCAATCCCATCAAAGTATTGTTTGGTCGCCTTCACCATCTCGGGAATGGATTGACCATTTGCTCGAGCATCTGCCAATATCTGACCTATCTCATCAGCAGTTGTGTTGTTGACCAATGTGGATTGCTTCGTCTCATGCGCCCGTATCCACGCTAAGATACGAGAGCCATCAGGTACGGCCATGCCATAACGAGCGGCCACAGTTTCAGCGGCAGTCAAGCCGAAGGAAACGAACAGCGAGTGCCAACTGTCAACAAAGTCAGAATCATCTAACAGGTCGCGGACCTTCTTAACTGGAACAGCCTTTGCCCCATCTTCAACCCACGAACTCACAAGTTTTGCTTGTTTGTTGAACACCCTCTGTGTGGCTTGCATGAACTTCTTCTCTTGTGGCTTCACTGTGGCAAGGAACGATTTAGCAATCAATTGTCTTGCTTCTGGACTATGCAACGCCTTCATGCCCTTTGGCTCAGCCACGGGGATAGAATTGGCATCAGGTGGCACAACGGGGGCAGTTGTTGCAGGGGGCGCAACAGGTGGCGGGGGTTCGGGTAAGTCAGATGTAGAAATGGGAACCAGCATTGCGGATCCCCACCACACGTCGCCCCATGCAACCTTCTTCAGTCCATCCCGTACCCTTGCCTCGTTAACGGTCAACTTGCCAGAGCGGAACTCTATCTCATCGCTCTGTGCCCGCTGTAGCCTGTCCTCCTGCAAACACTCGATGCCGGTGTAGTCAAACTTGAACGTTAGACCCTTCAAGCCTGGCAACAGCGGAAGAAGGAACGTCGTAATCCTATCTGCCAATCTGTCAGCCTTGGGTATGATGGTATTGGAGTACAGGATCTTCTCTTGTACCGTTGCGTTGCTGTAATCCACGCTGTCCATATCGCCAAGGAAAATGCCAGGAACGCCAAACGCTGTACCTATCTCATTCCGCGTGATCTGCGACAATTCCAGCATGTGCATGTCTGCCGCTGAGATACCAAGGGGTTGGAACTTGAACCCTGCGCCCAGGAACCCGATACCTCCAGCGTGTCCTATGCCGCCATACTTCTCTTCCCATGCTTTCTTGGAAGCGTCCATTTCCTGTTGGGACAATCGGAGTTCAGTAGAGAACAACCCTGAAAGCAACCCGCCACCCGCCATCTGATTGTTGAACACCTGCTTGCTTGATTCATCCATGTTGGCAGAGTCCATGATGGGGCGCAGTTCAGACAACCCCAATTGTCCAGTGATGGCAAAGTTCGGGAACAACACAATGTTCGACTTGTCCAGTTGCCGCTCCGAATACCCACTTGAACCGTTGGGCTCGCGGTAATTGATGTTGCCGCCCTGATCAATGCGAATCATGTCGGCATCTAAGACGGTCAACCCCTTGATGGCAGGCTTTTCAACATAGACCATGCCCGTACCCTGCAGAAGTTCCCATGCCACGATACGTTCAACGAATTCTGTGCCAGTCATGTTGGGAGAGGGCCTGGTCAACTGTGCTGATTGCCCTTCAACAACCTTATCGCCCTTCATCAGGTGCCAAGGCAGGGAGCCGACCCTAGTTACCACTGTAGCAACGGCGCGGTACACCCAAACAGACCTGTCCATTCCGGTGCGGGCATCGGTTACAGGTGATTGCCCTTTGTGTGGAAACAAAACACTGTACACGTCTTCCATAGCGGCATTGAACGGCACGCCATCCTTATGACCAAATCGACTGAACCAGTTTGCCATTGTGTCTCCTACGCTACTAGCCCGAGTTGGAAGCAATTTGATAGCGCCCCACTCGCTGCATCGACTTGATCATCGTGGCCACCTTCGGGAAAGATGCAGAGTTCATCAAGAAAACCCTCATTCCACGCGCCACGAACCAACATGACATTGCCCGCTTCAGCAGCAGACGAAAGGGGCCTTGCCCGCTCCATCTTGCTACCCGTTACCTTGTCTGCTCGAAAGTCATAGCCATTCAGAACTTCGCGCCGGTAGTAGTCAATGGTGTTGACACCGCCACTACCCGGTTCCTGTTCCATCCATACTCCAACCCTTTGCCCGTCAGTCATTGCCTTCTGTGCAACAAGCTGCTGAACCCCGAGGGGCGTAGACCTGGTATGTGCCATGTCCACGATCCAATACCGCCCGTCCTTTTCAGCAATGAGGCAACCTGAGGTATAATCGGGGTCATTCCTGCCATTGTCTGCAGTTGCGGCAAGGTCCCAATAACGGACAAGGTTCGCATCGCGAGGGTAGTCATCAACAACATGGAACCACTCACGCTTGAACAGGATGCCATTCTCTACTGTCCAGTTGCCATCCTTAAGCTGTGCTCTCGTCACTGAATCCAGCATGTTCAGGGATGCTTCATATGCGGTATGGTCAAGATAGGGATTCTCTGTGAAAGTTGCAGGTATGAACTTCCCGCCGTCCACAAAGCGATTCCTTACCCACGCATGACCAATACCGCCAGGGTTACTTGCCGCCCGCATACGCAGGGGAATCACTGAACCTTCAGGTCTGCGCAATCGGCTGAACAGGTACGAGTAACTCGTTTCCTCGAACTGCGTGAGTTCGTCGAAGCCAACAAACTGGAAAGCAGCCGACTGATAGCGGTACTTATCGGATGCAGTCTGAAGATAGCCGAAGGTCAAGCGTGCCCCACTGGGGAATGACCACATGTGCTCAATGGCATTCCACTTGGCGTCTGTTCCACTAAGCCAGCCTGCGGCTCTGTCCATGAGGGCTTCAGGAAGGCTAAGGTCCTGAAAGGTTCGACGAAACAAGATCGCAGAATACCCCGGGATCTCGACAAACTGAAGCGCAGCCATGAGCAACGCATCTGACTTGCCACCACCCGCAGCCCCACCATACAAAAGCTCAGGTTCAAGAGATAACAGGAACCGAGCTTGCTTGACGGTCGGCTTGTGGGGGACATAGCGGTTGTTAAGAACCGTTCTCTGTAGAAATCGGGCTGATGTCGGAGTCAGCATATTCTTGAATGACTTGCTCAATGGAGAGGTCAAGCTTGCCGTCTATCTTGACGGTAGTTTCGGGCTTATCCCCTAGTGCCGCCTTGCCGACATCCTGTGCTGTCTTGATTGCCGCACCAATATCTTTAGCGGCCCTCTGAAGCAACACCTGTTTCCCCTCGCGGTCTAGTGTGATCTGACCCTTCAGTTCTGCATCTACCAGAACCATGAGGGCCTCAGCCTTGCTCATACAGGTCGCGTCCCACTGAGCGCCCTTGGTGGCGACGACCTCTGCCTTCTTCTCGGTTTTCTGCTCTTGTACCCTGGTAAGGAAACGATCGCGCTGAATATCCCATTGCTCTTTGGTGGCCTTCCTGATCAATGTCTCTGAAGCCATTCCATATTTCTCTGCCAAATCTTGCTTAGCAATAGGGCCGACATGGCTGACGTATTCCTGACGTATGACTGACCAATCGTACTTGGCTATAGCCATTGCTACCTAGCCCTCATGCAGCGATCCCACGTTAGCCACCTGCGACCCCTGATACCCATCCATCACCACACATACACGGGACGGCTCATCATTTCCCCAGCATCTTGTGGTACCACGCGGGGTCATTGTCAACAAACACCTTCAGTTCTGCTATCGACCCATACAGCCCATGACCATCACAACCCCATGACCAGTTATCGCCATAGTGGAACTCATGTCTGTCGCGCTCAATGTAATCTTCGCCCTCTTGCTGGACTAGGCGGTTAGCATTGGCGCGATAGATACCATTGGCAATTCTCTTGTCCTGCTTCATTGAGCGGCAACAGGCAGTAGGGCCACCCCATGAGTGCATCATCGAACGGCTCATCGGGGCAACCTGTCGATAGGGAACCACAAAGGCCACGCCCTCTTGTGACATCTGTACCGAGCCTCTAGCTCAGTATCCAATAACTGAGAAAACGAGCGGGTCCGAGAGTGTCGAACTCTCGCAGGGGCGTCCACAGACACACCCGCCACCAGGGGAACCCGATTTGATGTTCCATTTGCCGACTTTCTCAGGGTTTCTAAATCAAATGCTCCCGCGTTATTGGCGTAGAGGGAGCCGCCGTCTATCCTGTTGGCCCAGCAGGACCTATCGGTGTAAACACCGGCCACGAAATCCAACTTCGGAGAGGTCCCGGTGCCTCGATCTGAACATGAAAAAGCCCCACCTATCCCCCGACTAAGCAAAGGGATTAGTGGGGCGTAGTCATAAACATCCGATTTAACCGATGAACACTGACAGTCTTGCCCCTTTCGGAGCCTTGCCACATTGCCCATCATTGCTAAACGGAATTATAGCACAAAAGGGTGGCAAAGTCAAGCCAGTAGTGAGGGTTCTAGGCTATGGGGTCACCGCCGATTTCCGCCCCTATGAGTCTTATGTCCTGCCACATAAACTCTAACCTTAGGTCTACGCTTGGCTTTCTTAACGGCTGGTTTCTTGCCCTGTTGGTCATACCAGATTTTGTCTAACTCTTCAAAACAAACATCGGATTTCTTCATCCAGGGGGAAGAATGGAGGCGGGAACATGCCAAAATGCCTTTGTTGTGTCTCCATCGGGCCGACCGCACCACCTTTCATCGTCATGGCAATCTGAATACTCGCTGCCGTTCCGTATCCTTTCCCTTTCTTGTTCCACTACGGCGGCAATAAGATCGTCAAGGTTCCGCATCATCCACAAGCCATCACTTTCTGTCTCGCCCGTGTCAATCAGTATCTCGCGTATTTCTTCAACCTTAGTCATGGGTTTGCCTCAATCTTTATGACGCCACCATGAGGATAAGAGGCAAGACATTGCTTACAACGCATTGTCACGACATCCACCCCGCGATAAATATCGGGGGTACATGTTGTTGGATAGTCAACATCGTGCCAAAATAGGCAACGGACAAGCGGGCAATTAGGTTCCTGCCCTTGGTTGCAATACTTACCTGCCGGTATCTCCATCATGTTCTCTACCTCCTTTGTCGTACCCTAGTTGTAAAGATAAGAATCGACATGTTTCACCTCCGGAGAACAAACAGCGGGCCAGTCATATCGGCTATCCGCTTTCTAGCGATTTCTGCATAATTCTCATCGATCTCTATACCGATGAAGTCGCGATGTTCCAGAATACAGGCAATCCCTGTCGTACCTGAACCCATGAAGGGGTCAAGAACTACACCACCTGTCGGGGTACGGGTCAACTTGCACAGATAGCGCATAAGGGAGACGGGCTTGACGGTGGGGTGGCTATTGACGTATGCCGTCTTGGGTCTAGGCGTTCCATCTGGATAGAAGTCGCCAATTCCCTTGTGGCCCTCCGAACCGTTCCACTTCATTGAATCCTCAGTATCGCCTTCCAGCCCCGCATTCCGCTCACTCGATGAAGCCTTGGCGGTATAGAAGAAACGGGAAGGCTCTCCCAGCAACCGTGCTGCTTCCTCGTCTAAGATAAGATTGGCAGGCCAACGACCAAGGGGAGACGGTACAGACATTTCCCCATTTCTCCCTACACCGTTTGCAAAACCATAGATGGTTCCCGTTTTGCCAGATGGTTCAGGAACGCTCGGAACCTCTCCCGCGATTCTTCCCCCATCAATGTTCAGTCCTGCCACGCCCCACTTCTGCGCGTTTTCGGCATAGGTTCCTTCGAGGGGTTTCATGGCAACGATGATTGGCTCCCATGCTGGTTTCAGGGCAGTACCCCAACCTTGCCAGAGATGAGCGGCAGGAGTGGAGGGTGCAGTTAACATCACATCGCCATCTCTTTCCACTTTTCCACCAACGTATTCAGCTTGATAGCCAGCCCCACTTTTGGCGTTTTGATTGACGCCCACCACTTCCCTTTCTGCCCCTGCCGCTTTGTCAATCGCCTTACTGATGTCCAGCGACTTAGGGAATCCTGAACCATAAATCCAAGCAAGCATCCAAGGACAATCCCCCCAGTCGCCCGACCGATGTGGAACGCCAATACTGTCGCGCATTTCCCAGCCCGCATCCTCAATGGCACACGCTAAACGATGAACAGTGCGAGTGCCGCCAAATGCGAGCAAAATACAACCTGGCTTGGCAACACGCAGGGCGGCTTGCCAGAACTCCACGCCAGGAACACCGTGATCCCACGACTTACCCATGAAGTCCAGGCCATAGGGCGGGTCGCAGATGACGCTATCAACCGAGTTTTCGGGAAGGGAAGGCATGACAGAAAGGCAATCGCCACAGTAAATTGTGGTCATGCCGTCACCAATTCCTCTTGCGGATAATTTAATGGTACGGTCAACTCATGTTCCACAACATACCGGTCTCTTGCCCTTGCTGCCGCCCCTGCTGTCGGCCACGTTCCTAGGTAAACCTTGACTCCATGCGCGGTCAGTTGGGATGACCAACGTCGGTACATTTTTCGCACACCCCACATCCCCTGGACACCGCGATGAACCGGGGTACATTCGCAAACGCTTGGCAAATCTCCAAACCTTACTCCATTAACCCCAATGTCCCGCAAACTTCTGTTCCCATCTGCATATCGATAGATCACGCTGACATGGTCATAGTGATGTCCAGCATGGGTATGTTTTACCCACTTGTGGCAATAGTTTTCCAGTGCACCCCAGTTGCCTAAACCTGAGATTTCCATAACTGTAGGCGCGTTGTTGCTGATGACGGTATAACCTGCGCGGGTGGCCGCATCCACAAGGGGGGTCATGGGTTCCTCTTTCTGAACTCACAAACAATACTTGTGACATCGATTGCGGTGATCGTTGGGGGCAACTGCGTAATGTGACTTAGATACATCGGCACATCCTTTCCACAAATGTAGTATCTCCTATCTTTTGCAAACATGTAGTTGTCGTGACCACCCAATAACCGGTAAAGTTCATCATCGCCATTGAACGTAAGTACCCATTCTCCCTTAAATCCGTTGGCCTCGAAAACCTCATGGGGGAAATGACACCCCTTCGTGGGCAAATGAAGGTCTGCTGGAAGTTCTTGTGCGAACAAGTCGTCGCTCATGCTTCCGCCTTTCGGTAGTCCGGGCAATGGTCAATCTTGCCGCTGTGCTTCATGCAAGCCTCAATTCCCTTACAATCGCTACAGCTTTTCCCATTGTTGGCACAGTTAAGGCAAACACAGGTGAAACAATCCCACGTTGTCTTGCCATCTTGATACCACTTGCCGTACGGGGCGGGAACTTCAATGGGAGTACCCTGCTCAATCGGTTCGTCAAAGAGATTCCAGCCATCATCGGATTTCATCACTCACTCCCCTATCCGCAATATTTCAACGGGAACATTTTTACGACGACCCCACTGAATTGCAGCCTCCGTACTCCATAGAAAAATATCAAGTTTGAAACCCTTTATGGACCCTCCGGTATCTAGGCAAACGCAAGGCTGTCCATTGTTATACCCGGGAATTCTCACCAAACTACCCTCAGGAAGCAAAGTCCAGTCCGATGCGATCGCTCCAACTCGAACCTTCTGACCGGACGCCATAGTTAAGGGGTCGCCATCGGTCTCACAAACGCGAGGCGAGTATGCGCTCACCTCCATGAGCAATACCTTCACTACAGAGCTAGAATCGCGTGTAGTGACCATATCCAGATGTGGGGTTGGAACCGCCTGACGGGTTGCAATTCTGAGATTGATTCGATTGCTCGTTGAGGGTTTGCTGAACGTCACACCAAAAATGGCCGTAACCCACAAGACCATGGCAATCGAGATGAGAATGAGTAGAAGAGCAATGGTGGCTTCAACACAAGTCATTGGCTCTGAGTGTCTCATTTCCGCGCCTTCCGCTTCTTGCGCTTCGCCTTGACACGTTTGATGACCTTGACAAGTTTTTCAGCATCCAGACGATCTTGCCACTGTTTCAGATAGGGCTTGGTAATCGGGGAAAACTGGTCGCCGCTCATTCTGTCCCCTTGTCCTGCAACTTTTCAAGTTTCGCCCTGAGCTGCGCTTCCTGCTCGGCGTACCATGCGTCCGTTGTCTTGATGGTTTTCATCGTCTTGTCATGCAATGCTTCCCATTTCTTAAGTCCAAGCCAAGTGTGCTGTTCCCAGTAGGCGAAATCGCCGCTGACGGCACGGTACTTGTGGCATGGCCAGCAGAGCGTAATCCCATTGTCCACATCAAACCTTGTCGACATGTGCTGACGCGTGAAGATATGATGTGCTTCCGCTCGCTTCGTGGGGGTTCCACATGCTTGACAGACATACTTATCTCGGGTCCTGACCACCGCGGACCAGAGGGTACAACACAGGTCGTCCTCGATCTGACGCGGTGATCTTTTTTTACGCTTGGGCTTGTCTACCCCTTCGACCCTGACAACTTGCCCATTGACTTTACGTTTCAACACTACGCTACTCACATTTGACACTCCTTGCCCCTTTGCCGGGGCTACTGCGATTTGGTGTTACTTAATTTCGGGATGCTCCTTTGGCTCATACGAATATAATGTCATAGGAAAATCTTGCCGCTTGACCGTCTTTGCAAACTCTATTGCCTCTTCTTTACTGACCCAACACTTAAGCCCCACCAAAACCTCTGCTGTTGCCCGACCCATCGCTGCAACAAACTTTTCCATATCAAACGGGGGATAGACAATGTGGTATGATGGGATGTTCAGAACCTTGGACTTTCGGGTCTCACGATGACGATGTTTCATTTGACCTCCTTTGGCGTTGTTGTGGCCGTAAAGCATATTCTGTCAGCCCACTCAGCCTTCTTCCCCTTGTTCCACTGGGCAACTGGGCGAAGGTAGCCAACCACACGGCTGTAGACCTCGCACCTTTGGCGTTTCTCGGCAGGAACAAGCACCCTGCCGTTGATGTCAACAAGGTTGCCCGATTCATCCGCAAACACTTTCATGCTGTCATAGTCGGTCATGGCTTCACCTTCGGGGCGAGGACGGAGGCGGGACCGTCAAATAGAATACGGACAACATGTTCGCTATACGGGTCATGCGCTCTATCGGCACCTTCCTTGATGTGTGTCGGGACGCTGATGAACCGCCAATGTTGTCCTTCTTGAAGAGCAAGCACCCATGCTTCCTGTTTGCCTGCGTTGGCCTGCTCTGCCCCCTCTGCCACGCCTTCGGCATGAGCGGTGTCACGTTCATCAATGAGTTTGTATATCGCTTCCGACAGCGCATCCTCATCTTCAACAAGGCCAATAATTTCTTCTGCTTCTTCTCGCTGTTCAAGTGTCAACTTAGTCATGCTTGGCCTCCAATTTGTAAATCCAGCCAACAAATACTCTCATCTCACCGTCTCCTTTTGCTTTTGTATGCGTTCATCATGGCTAAATTGAACATTACGACGCGGACATTTCTCTGTCTCGCCATAAGGACAGGACATTGAAAATCGAGATAGCCCCGCAATGTTGACCATAATCTCGGGGTGTTGTTCCTTTCGTCTCTCTGGAACCCCGGGGTCATTGGCAATCATGTATTCATGTTTGCCTTCATGTATTCTCATATATTCAGCATCACGGCTGCGATCGTTGAACAGTTGCCGATTGTTCCAGGAACACTGAAACAGGTGGGTACCTTCGGGAACCTCTTCGGGCATATGGCCAATAACATTATGGCAAACGGTAGCAAAAAATGTACTATCGGGAATCTTCAACAGTTCCTCGCGGATTACCGGCTCAGTTCCAGCAATATCCGCTCGAATCTCAGCAACCCTGTCCACAATTCCTCGGACGCTTTCACCAATCGAACCTTCGATCATCTTTTTGCCTCCCTCATATCATCTTGTGCCTCACGTGTTTTAATTCTAGTCGCTGTGTGCAACATTGCAAAGTCATCATCGGTAAACTTGACGCGAGGGTCTCGCTTTGCTTCTTTAATCGCCCTCTGAAAAGCATCCGCTTTGGCATATTCATCGGTAAACCGTAAAAAGTCAAACGTAGGATTTAGCGCAACCCACTCTCTAAATGTCATTGTCTCGCGGGAAACTTCAACCTGATTCAGGTAGCGGTCAAAGTTTGCAGGGCGGAAAAGCGATACTGGATCAAGATGACGGGCGAATTCAGTACCAAGCCACTCGGCACACTTCTTGTCAATGACGGTTTTACAATCTTCAACAGAGTAGTCCTTAAGTCGGGCAGGTATGTCGCCTGGTACTTTGAAGTTTCTTTTGACCTTTTCATTCAGGTATGCAAGAACTTCTGAAACTTCGGGGGGCAAGGTGGACATAGTCTTTTCTCTTGTCTGTGTAATAACCTTCTTATTACCTTGTAAGGCATGTTTTTCTTCGCTTGCGAACAGCGGTTGAATGCCCTCCGTCTGCCCTATCGTGTTCCTATCGTCTGCCCTATCGTCTGCCCTTATTGCCGGAGACCATTGATAAGAACCCCAATTAATGAAGGTTATCAGGTGTGGTGCGTCTGCCCTCTGACTTGCCCTACCGTCTGCCCACGTCGAACACGCTTTTAACTTGTCAAGCGTTCGACGCACCATTTTAACCGAGCAGCCCCTTCCAGAGCGTTGCGCAAGGTCGGAGAGGGTACAGACAAATTGGCCAGGAAGGAGGTGATAGGTACGCCGATGATATGAGCAGTCATATTCCATTCGAGCCGCCAAAAAGAAACTCTGAAGGAATACGCTGCGTTCGGCACAGCTGAGGGGCTGGAATGAATCGCTGTCTGCCGTTTTCGTGTAGAGGGCAACCCACGATCCCTTGTTGTCGGGTTTCATGGATTTTGTGCCAGCCATTGAAGGGCCAGGGCATTGATTTGTTCCATACCTTGCCCAGAAAACTGACTATGCCAGACGCTGTGATGCAATTCTCTAGGAATGTAAATAACGCGTTGTTTGTCTAGGTGGTGTGCCTCACAACCGTCAAATGGCTGATTCAGTGGGACAAAACCGAAAGTGCGCCGCTTGGCTTGATGCTTTCTTCTAATGACGGCCCATTGTTCGGGGTGCAACGCCATCCATTCGGCGCGAGTTTCGGGGTGGGCTTTTGCAGATGCAGCCACGGCGGCTTTTACCTTTTCGGGACTAGAAATATAGCGTGCCGCAGCCTCAACTCGAAGTTTTTCACGATGTTCTACGCGATAAGCCATATCCCTCACTAATTTGTGGTGGGCTAGATTCCATGCAGCCCTGCGTTTCTGTTCCTGTTGCGGCATGCACATAGAACACCACCCTTGTCGACTACCCGTTGGTTGATATTCCTGACCGCAACTAAGACAAATCTTCGTTTTGTATATCATGTCTCACACCTAGCCCTTCCTATCCGATTTGATTGTGGGCGGCAGACGAGGATAGGTCCGTCGGTCATATGGTTTGCAACTCCATATCAGCCGCCATACTCATTATACCACCTTTCGTGTTTGATACAACTCAGTAGCGGGGTTCTACTTTCGCCTTGCCCTCTGAAACGAAAACAACGTAATGACAACCCAATAGAAAATGAACCAGAGGGAAAGATTGAGCGCGTTGATGAGGTAAATGTAAAGATCAAGTCTGGCAATCATGTTGTCTCCCTTCGCCTTGCCGGGGCAATGCACAATCCGATGATGAAACCGATGAGCGGACTAAGGAAGAATGAAACCCAAAAGCCACCTGCGTAACTTCTGCCCTTCCAACTCCAAAGTCCTGCCACACATAAACAGAGAATGAACCAGATAATAAAAATAATCATGTCGTCATCTCCCTTTTGCCGTATGCGTACTCTTTCCACTTGACTGTCTTAAACACCGCCTTCATGTTGCACCATCTAGCAAACCGTCGCTGATAGGTATCTGACTTGACGAAAGGCATGACGAAGGGGTCAACGCCAAGCCCTCTCAATGCTTCAACCCTGTACAAGTCCTCTGCTGGCGCAGAATCAAAGCCGATCAGAACGTAGACCATCACTGCAGACATTGGGAACCCTGCCTGTTGCAACCGTTCCAACCCTGCCCTGACTTCGCTTTCCTCTCTCATGTTGTCCCAAGCGAAGTGAACCTGCTTATACCTTCGGACTCGCTTCAAAAGTTGTGCCTGTTCCACGGTGATGAGCCTCAGGTCAAGGCCCTGAGAGAAGTCAACCCGAACTTTGGCGTCAATCAGTTGCAGACACGTCCGCTCAAAGTCCTTTGGGCTTGCCGTCAAGTTGTTGTCCAACAGTTCCACTCGTTTTTGTCCATGCCAGAAGTCCGACAGGTCCGCCACACGATGAACCAATCCTTCCTTCTCTGGCACGACGCAGAACGGACACTTACGGACGCAACCTCTCGTGGTGTACCCGATAGCGCGGTCAACACCAAAAGCGGCATAGTCGGGATAGATCGCCTCGACTTCATCGGGCAAGGCGGTTGTCAAATTGTACCCAGTGCCGCCCTGGATAATTTCATCGGCATGGATTTTGTACCGATATTCAGGACTGAAGTCAAACACCTTTGCCTTGTATGCCTTGTCATAATGAACGCCAGGGACGGGGCTTATGTCAACCCCGTCTCCCTGCGCTTTGTGCCATGCCGACAACTTCATGAGTGCGAGGTTGGGTTGCTTGCCATCAACTTGAATCAGGGCAATTCTCATGGGGTTTTCAATACTACGTTGGTATAGGATTTTGCAGGAGTTGGTTGAATGGTTTCGGCATTAATGAGGACTATGCGCTTGTTGGGTTGGAAATGCCTTGCCATAGGTCTTAGCCGTGTGAACAAGGGACACCCTCAGCTCGTGTTTTCTAAGATCGAGAACCTGTAGGGTACTCATGTCACTCCATAAAAGGCCGGCTCACGGTTCGGTGGGTTTTGGTTCGGCGTTGCCTCCAGTTCGGACTTAGCATAGCCAAGTGCCGATTGACAGGCTCCGATTGTTTCTTTCTGAAGCTCCATTGCCTCTCTGGTTCCCTTGCACAAGGCTTCGGCAATGTCTGCAACCTTTTCGGAGGCATTGACGCGCTTCGTTACCTTGGCTTTGAGTTCATCGACCGTAACCTTGATGTCCGGCCCCGCCTTTTCCTCAATCAGCACCGTGGCATACAGCATCTTGAAAGCAGCAGACTTGTTGATTGAATCGTCCAGCTCAGCACGGTACAGTTCATTCAGGGTGCCAAGCGTTGACAGTGCTGCAAACATCTTGTCGATATAGGTGGTGGCTTGCGTGTTGCAGGGAGGGGTCAGCATACGTCACCCCATTGACTTGCCATCGCTTCAGCTATGCCTTCGTAGGTTCTGCTGCGTTCGCGCCAACGGTCGGGGCTTGGTGGCATCTTGTGAATCCGCGCCTCCCTACCAGAGACTACATTGGTTGGGATTAGCGGATAGAGGTTTTTTAACCATAGACAGGTCGCTTTCGTTTCTCCATGTCCAAACATCCAAGGCTGGATTACTTGGTCGGGAAGTCGAATATAACTGCTGATAATGCTTACGGGATTTTCAAGCGCAATTCGCTCAATGGGCGCGTTCATCAACAATCGCACAAAGTCCAATGCCCGCTGCTGTCTGCCATCGGCTTGTTTTTCCTTGAACCACCTTGCCCCTGAAACTGCCAAATCAGTACAGGGCGGGCACGCTATCATCAAATCCCAATGTTCAGTCAGCAGGTCGCGCACGTCTCCCTGATGGTGCGGCCCCTCGCGCTCGGAAGGCAGCAGATCGCAACTCATGGCATCGTGGCCATGTCGAATAAAGGCGTCGCGCACAATACCAGAAAACTCACAAGCGATAAGAACCCTCATGCCCTACCTCCAATTAGACCCCACGCCTGCGGGTCCGCTACCACCGATTGTTGACCGGCCTCATACAGTTGTTCCAACACCTCAGCTTGCGGGCGACCCTGAAGTAGAGCCACCATAGCGACGATTGTTTCCACACGTGGGACTTGCTCTGTTGGGACCATTTCATGCCACCGCCTTCTTTTCTGCCTTCTTCTTAGTCACGCTCCAATCCTGCAACTGCTTGATGATGATTTTTCCACTAGCCTGCAAGTCGTCAAACTTCATTGTATCCATTGCCACTGGTTCAGTGAGACCGGCAACGGTAGCCGCTTGATGAAGGTTGGCAAGCCACTCACTTCTGGTATAGGACTTCGGGCCATAGGTGTATGTTTCGTCTGGAACGGCAGGTGTGGCGGGTTCGGGTTCATCGCCAAAGGGCATGGAGGTGTCTGCTGCTTCCTCAGGGGTCGGCTCGTCACCGTCCTTGAATTCCTTTGACTGCTCAATCACGGTTCTAATCCACTCGGGCAGTTTGGTAAACACGGCGTCCTTTCCGTTCTCTACGTCATAGGAAACTATGGGGTTCGACTGCTCAGGGACTTGTGTTCCTTTGGGTACGGACATGACCCCCGCGATATTGGCATAGGTCTTGCCATTTGAGTCGGCATGGATGATTGCGAGTAAACAGGGCGCTCCCAACATGGAACCAAGCGCAAATCCCTCTTTCTCTTCTTTTTCGGTAATAGTTCTACCAAGCCAGCTCTCAAGGATGTGTCTCAAGTTGGCCTTTTCATTGAGTGAAAGAGTATATTTGGAGCTGATTGCCAGTGGCCTTCCATCGTCCATCAACTCTGTTGGCAGCTCAAATTGCAGCAGGACTTTGTGCGACCACACCCCAAACTTTTCAGAATACTGTGTGCCGAGATCAACAATTGAATAGCACCGTGCTACGTATGTCCCAGACGGGACAACCATGCGCTCGCCTCCATCATTCTTGACAGTTAAACTCATAACCTCTCCTTTGTCTCTCGTGCGACTACGTTGATTTGATTCCAACGCACTGCATCATCTTTATGTTTCTCTCCGTGCCACACATCCAAAACGCTGTTCCAAATTGGTGCTTTCAAGTCATCAATCATCTCGTGCCCAGCACAAACCACAAGGTTCCACTCGAGCAGTTCAGCGTCGTGTGGATACTCGCGCATATAGGCGACAAGATTGTTGATGGTCAGATATTCAGTAAGTCCAGTCAGGCTTGACTGCTTGATTGCCGCGTCAATGGCTTTCCATGTTTTCGGATACTTCATCTTCACCTCCAGCGATTCTGTCTACACACCCCTTGACCTCACAATTCCTGCAAGTTACGGGGCAGCACCAAGGGCAAGGTTCACGCTCGGATTGTTCCCCAAGATCTGAGTTAAAGTCAACATCGTCAGGTTTAACCTTCAATCCGTCCATGAGCATTGCGTTCACTCTGTCATACTTCTTGCGGTCATGTTGCTTGAGCGATTCCATGCGGTAACCAGTTAAGACGGTCATACGCTTCATGTCTCACTCTCCATGTTAGATTTTGTTTCGTATTCTAGGACCGTGTACCCACCTTGGAGGCTAGGAGCGGGAGCCGTTTTTGATTGTCAAGGTTCGTGTTCCACGTTCGATGCTGACACAAGGATAGCACACTTCCATTTTACAATGGTGAATGAAAAGTGAATGGATGGCGTAGGTATGAAAAAGCCCCGTCTTGCTGGGCGGGGCAAACCTCACTCTCACTTTGGAGCGGTTACAGTATACCATAAATATGGAAACGGTACAGAGGAATTGTGACAGAATTATCATAATATGCCTTGTTGTCATGGCCTTTTGTGCCATATTGCACCTGACGCGATTCTGTGCGATTTGCGGGGCTATCCCCTTCCAGCGAAGAAACGTACGGCAAGAACTTTGAGATAACGCCACAGATGACAGAACAATGCCTGCGCTATCCAGCGAGACTAACTTGCGACATTGTTGTCAGAAAGTTGGCAGATCCAATTCAGAAAGTATACAGAAAGCGCAACAATTTGGCATGGAGGTGTCCGGCGTTTCCCGAGGTGTCCGGAGGTGTCCAACACTTTTACGTACCAAAAAGTGTGGAAGTGGTACACTTTTAAGGAGCAACCCTTAAGGATTGCTTGTGAGTTGCCCTTGACTTTCTTGCATCTCTAGTTGTAGAAAGTGTGCATCCACGTACAATCTGCATACGTTCCCGCAGAAAATATGCAATGAGCGAAACGCAATGTGCATTAAGCGCACACAAGGTATAATTTCAGGTTGGAGATGTATACTCAAATCCGTATCTATCCCAAACCCCGCAAGTACCCGGCAAGTACCCCGCAAGATTAACGCAATTCACCTATGGTGTGCCACGTTCCGTGTAACACGTTTGGTGTTATCCGTTTAGATATTTCCAAATGGATAATTCCGCTCTGTTCCATGAATACTAAGGTTTTGGGGCAATGCTGGAACGGAAATGCGAGAGCCGACCCTAGATGGATCGGCTGTGTTGTCTCGCATGTCGGTTGTGCGATTCCTCGTCACACCACTTAGCCCCTAGCGATCGTCAATGCGATGCAGGAGACCGAGCTATAAAGAAATTGCTTACAACTCAAAATACCATCTCTCAAGGGGAACGTCCGCCCCTTATTCCCGCCGCTACCCCTTACCGAGCTAAAGCGCGAGTCCTGTATTTTTTAGAAGAGGGAGATGGAAGGTCGGGCTGGTAAGCCGCCCGTTGCCTTATCTGGCGTGTGCTCCATTCGTAGCCGCAGCTTTAATCGCAAAGGCGAACCATTCGGTATTGCCTTACTGTTGCGTCACGATACTATTCCGAAACGTGTATATCCTTCCGCGCCCCATCCAGCCTGATTCGTGGACAGCCACAATGGGAGGGGGCGAGCATCTTTTCCTCTGCATACGACTCATTCCATTTCACAAACGAACCCGAGTCAACGAGGAACTGTTTGTCGGCACTGAGGGTTGCCTTCCCAGACGCGGACACGTGGAGGCGGTATTTGTCGACAGGAACGCCCGCCTGCATGTGATTGTGTGCACCAATCAACACGTCGGCCCCTTCGAAGATGTCTGAGAGTTTGTAGACCCGATTCAACCGGCCCCCCGGGGTTCCACCACCACCCGTTGTGTGATGACAATAGGCGACATAGTGGACGCGCGTTGTATCGGTCTTGCCCCCGTCGCCGGTCTTGCGTCCGATATTCAATCGCAGGACGGCAGAGAACCTGGCATAGGGAACTTGAAGCTGATCACACAGGTCCTCCATGAGGTCTTCATTGGCATAGCGCATGAGTCGCATCTCATGATTGCCGATGATACCACCAATAATAAGATGCTTTACGGGCATGAGCCGATCCCGCATGTACTTCTTGGCTTCTCTGAGGTTCATGGATGCATCAAACGGACTGGATACACCACCCATGACGACCGTATCATACATATCTCCCATAAGGAAAATGTATGCCCGCTCACGCTTCGCCCAGTCTAGGTATCCTTCGAATTTCTTGTAGTCTGTCTGCCCCGAACCAGCGTGAACGTCGCCAAGTGGCAAGAGATAGACTGCCTTGCGCTGATCGCTCATTTCGATGAGCTTCATATGACAACAACCTCAATCTTGCCGCCAACACTCACGTTGTGACATATCGCGCTTTCCACGGCGACACGCACCATCTGTTCCGGGGGCATGGTTGGATTATATTTGAGTAGTGCCCATAGCGCCCCTTTTGCGTATGGCGCCCCGGTACCGACTGCGTTAGACGCAAGAATCTCCGTCATACAAAATGAAGATTCAACCTCAAAAAGACGGCCTCCGACAGCAAGCATGAATGCCGTTTCAGAGTCACCGTCTTTAAGGATTCCCCGGTTGCCAATTTCCCCACGAAGGGCATCGAAATATCCACGGCAGAGCATGGAAATTGTTGTATTTCTCTTGTCCTTCCACCTCAATGTCGGCAGGTCCAACTCTGCTGCGATCTCACTGTTTCGCATATATCCTGCTGCACCAATAGCCCACATACCCCACTGTGAATGCTTATTGACAAACAACTTTTTGATGTCGCCCTGTTCGTACCCTTCGAGACACCGGGTATCTGCTGCCAAATAAACCTTGCCATCTTTTACCATTCCAACGACTACACTCAATATTTCACCCCTTTCTCACCCGTTTGAACAAGCGACGGATGCAGGGGTGAGTCCACACCCGTCATATCCATTATAGCAAATCTATGCTGTGTCAAGCCAGGGGTAAGGTATCGGGGTCGGTTGGCGGCGTAGGGGGCGCCGGTTCAGGTTTGCTTCCGAGTAAATCCCAGTCCGTTCCCCACGCTAGTTTCATTGCTCCAACGGCGGTATTAAGCAAGTCTCTAATGGTGTCATCGGGCAGGTTCAATAGCGCACTAGCCCGTTGAAACGCCAACTGCAACTTCACAGAGTTAGCCAGTGCCCCATATGTTTGCTGAATGAGTAGAACGGCGTTCTGTGCGATGACCTCATTGTTTTCCATGGCGGTCTTCAACTTGGTAAGCTTTGCCGTCTGAGCGTTGAAGAACGCATTAACCGCAACGGGAATCAAGGTAACGATGACCGTGCTGATAAGGCCAATGAGTGCAATAATAATCGGGTTGTAGTCGATAGGTATCATGTGTACCTCCTATTTCTTCGTCAGTGCGTTCTTGACCATTGCCAGGTGTTCCTTGACCATGGTCATCAATTCTGCACCGGTCATCAACTTGACAACAGGTTTCACGACAGGCTTTGCTACGACGACAGGTTTCACAACTGGCTTCACGACGACAGACACCGTTACTGGCTCCCAGCTTCCAAAATCTAACTGCCGTGACTCATTCAGATCCACGGACGCGCCCGCTACGACTTGCCCGTTCAGATATTGGAGCAGGTGCGCATGGGGGCTGACTTTGCCGCCGCTCCATGCGTACGTTTGCCACATCCATTGGGCTGAGCCGACGGAATGACAGTGCTCCACGACGGCATATGAACCGTACACACCAACTCGAGCGAGGCCAATGACGCTCGCTACGCCTTTCAGGTATAGGTCAATCACCGATAATTGCGCGGTAGTTGCGTTGAAGTCCACAGCAAAGTAGATAGGTTTGTTCTCAGGAAAGCCAATGGCTCGGGCAAAGGCAAGTGCAACATGACCATCTGCCACGCCTGACGCCGTACCCTCTTTTGCCCTTCCCGCGTATTCCTCGTATACAACGCACAGTCCCAGTCCCGCTGCTCGGATTGCGGTGGCCTCAATCTTACTGATTCCCTTCCCCCCCGGCATAGGTGCAAACAGGTAGCGAATGCAGAACCCATAGCCAAGAGCCTTGACCCTTTTTAAATCAGGACGCCCTGAGCTATAATCAAGTCCTTTCATGGGATCACGCTCCTACTTCCTGAAATACTGCATATAGACTGCGTTCAGAATACTTCCGAGGGCGAGGATAGTTGCCCACTGGATTACCTTCCACACCGTTTCCATGACAGGCCGGATACGGTCTTTTCTCTGTTGATCCAGGGTTGCTGCTGTCGAGACTACATCTGCTGCAACCTTCTCAATGGCAACTTTCTTCTCAAGCTCTTCCCGCGTGTGGCGGGTCAATTCTGCTGATTGCCAATTCTGAACAAGTTCCATTTGTCGTGCGATCTGTGTAATCAGTTTGTCCTGGTTATCCATGCGCTCTCTTTGCGTCTTCTCGTCGCCAACAAGGTCGGTAACGTCTCGCGTCAGGATGGCAAGGGCGGTGTTTAAGTCGGAAACATTCTTATTCGTCGCGGCAATCTGTTGTTCCCGCTCATGCCTCATTTCTTGAATCTCATGTTCCACGTCTGCCTTCGCCTCCGCAGTGCGCGTTATGCATGCTGGATTGATGTCATGTTCGCTCATGCTTGCCCTCCTACGCCCAAAAGAATGGAATAAAGCTCATATCATCCTCAGCAAGAAAGCTGCGCCCGTAAGAGATGGAACCGTATACTCGATGTAAAGTTGAGGACGAAGGGCGGTATTGGTTGTATACTCCCGTGCATGGTACTGGTTCACGACGCCATCTGCTCCCCCCGATTCCGAGAGGACGAAATGAGCAATACCGCCTACGGAAGCAAATGCCGTCTTCACTTGATTTGTCACATCCCAGTTCAGCCATCCCGTACCGGTCAAACTTGTAGTTGCTGCATCAGTCGTCGTGAAATCTGTGGTGGCATTCAATGCCCCCGCTGTTCCCCAGTTAGAACTGGTCTTGAAGATGTTCCACGTTGACTGCATTTCAACCCAGTCTGTCCTCAACAAACGCTGGACAGTAAGGGTGCGGGATGCGGCATAGGTATAACAATTTAATTTCAGCGTTGCTACGGTGATTGTTGCTCCCGCTGGGACTAACGCGGAAAAGTTAAATGCAAGCAGACTCTTTCTATTCGCACCTGCTGTCAATCGCGTTTCTAACTGTGGGTAGTTTCCATGGTTTTCAGTTGCACCATCTTGCTGCAGAGAGTTGTCTATTGTCGGGATTATCGTTACTGGACTGCTCATGCGTTTTGTCCTATCACGAAGCCGTCATAGGTATCGGCCCCCGTCCTGATGAAGCCGAACGTGTCGCGTTTGTTCAACGTTGCCGTGAGCGTCGGAGCCGTTCCGCCCGCCCATCGCACCGTTGCGAACCATGCGGCAATCGTTGAAACGGTAGTCCCGCCCTGCAAGATTGAGACCACGAAAGGTTGGTTGTTGCTCGCGCCAGTGATGCTGAACGTGATTGCCGTACCGCTAGCGTGACCCGAAACAACGTGCATGTTGGTAGTTGTCACATCGAGGGCAATGGTTTGCGCTCCAGTAGCGGGAGTATAAGTAGCGCCCGCTGGGGCAAGAGGGGCCTTCGCAGCGAGTTGTGTCTGGATGGCAGAGGTAACCCCATCCGTATAGTTAAGTTCGGTGACGGTAGCGGTAATCCCGTCCAATACGTTCAATTCTGCCGCCGTCGCGGTTACGCCATCTGTGATGTTCAATTCGGCGGTGGTAGCCGTAATGCCATCGAGGGTATTAAGTTCAGCGGCAGTGGCCGAAGTAGCGCCAAGCAGCGTCACCAGCTGTGCTGCGGCATTCGCATCGTCTAAGATTGCCCTTCCGGCAGCAGTACAAGAAATCACTTCGGGAACACCAGTAGAGGCAGTTGCCCGTCCGATAATCTTGTCTTGTACTAAGTCTGCCATGTCTGCGAGTGTGACAGCTTTAGCCGCGATGGTAAGTGCGGCAGAACCCGTGACATCACCCGTATGGGAGGCGTTCGTAACCTTGGCAGTATTGAGGTTGATGGCTGTGCGGTTTTCCTGTAAAGCGGTTTCAACATTTGTTCCAGTAATGATACCGCCAGCATCGGCAATGGAAACGCCAGCAGCGTTCTGGTCTCCGGTATTGGAGCCTGTTGGGGCGGCACCGCCATCGGCAATCACCTTTCCAGTCGTATCTCCATAGGTTGCTAAATGTCCAGCGGTAGCAGATGCAGGGCCGTTTACTTGCGTTTCAACGAGGGCACCATAGACCGTAGTGTCTGTCGTGTAAACGGCAGAAACGGCAACGGTCTGAACATTCAATATAGAAGCATCATCTACCGAGAAGAAAGACACTCGCACCGTTGGATAGTTATGTGCGGTGGTTCTGTGGACAATGGTAATCTTATATCGAGAATTGGCCGCATTCCAAGAAAATTCGCTAATTGCGTCTTCGGTGGCCGTGTGACCAATAACATCAGTAACCTTCGAGACGTTTGTGTAGATTGTTGCATCCTCCGTCTCGACACCAAAAATCTTGCGGAGATAGCCCGAAGCGTTCGCACCATGATAGGTGTCAAGCACCTCTACTGAGATAAGGCCATTGAAGGACTGTGAACCCGTCCAGTAGATGTCAAACTTCTGGTTTGCAACTCCTGTTGGAAACTCAACGGTAAACTCTTTTACAAAACCCTTTCCACCGAGATCATAGGAAGAGGCAGACAAGAATGCCGCTTCATCCTCACTGGTCGAACCCGTACCATCCACCAAGACACCAGAACTAAGGGGCTGGATATTTCCACTGACGGTCAGACCGGCAACATTTATAAAATTGAGAACTGGCCCTGCGGCGGCAGTATCGCTAGTATTATTAATAAACTTGACGCGACTGATGATGGCGACAGAATCTGGCATTCCGACATCGGTATAGAGTGAGCCACCCGTCACAGTATTGCCATCTACAATGATTCTGTCCATGACTGCCGCTACCGAGCTTACGGCAACAAAGAAATAATGCCCTCGTGTTCCAATTGTATTATTGCGGAAGATACTGTTCGTTACGAATTCTGTGGGGCCATTCGGTTCATTATCAGACGCTGCCCAACCAACTGCATCAAAAGCGTTGCGTTCAGCAATGATGTTCGCGCCATAGACAACACTCAATCCGTTCCGACCCGCCGAAATGACGTGGTTGTCGTGAATCCAAACGTCTGTCGCGCCGCCACCCACATAGAAGCCGTCGCCCCATGTAAGGCTGGTTGTGCAACCCGAGACCTCGAAGCGGTCTGATCGTACGAGAACGCCCATCTGATGTTCGCCGCCAGTTGGCGACGTTCCGCCGTGATAGACTCCAGGATATGGGCTGCTGCCGATGAGGACGAAGTTCTTAATCCAGATGTCTGACCCCGAACCTAGATCGTACCAGTGTGAATAGCCCCAATCTGTCCCCGTTACCGAGTAGTATTTCAGAGTGCAGCCATTTCCATCAATGATAAGATTGTGGCGAGCGTCAAGCGTGAGCGCACTGGTAATCTTATAAGTACCCGCAGGGAAGAAACTGATGATCGAACCATCTGCGGCCCCATCAATGACGGCCTGAAGCGCTGCGGTAACGTCAGTTGCCCCCGTGTGGTCAATACCGGATGATACGGTTACGGTGGCAGTTACGACGGGCGCAGCAAAAGGACGGACTGCATTTAATTGAGTTTGCAAACCCGTTGTGTCGCCACCACCTGCCGCAGGGTCAACCCAGTGGGTGTTGAAGTTGGTGGCGTCTATTTTGGCAAGAACTTGTGCTGCTGAACCGCCGGTTGCTACACCCGGGCCGGTCGCGCCTGTTGCGCCAGCAGCACCGTTTGTTCCATTGGTACCGTTAGAACCTGCGGCACCAGTTGCTCCGACCAAACTCGTTGGACTTCCCCAACCGGCACTATAAGGCCCATAGATGGTATTTGCAGTAGTGTTGAGGTAAAAGTCGCCAGTCTGTACACCAGAAGGCAACCCAGTTGTGGGCGTTCCAGCACCGCTCCATAGGGTCTTTCCGTTTGTTCCGTTTGTTCCGTTTGTTCCGTTACTTCCTGCTGCTCCGGTTGAACCCGTATCTCCTTTGGCACCAGTCGAACCAGTATCACCTTTTGCTCCGGCTGCACCCGTTGTTCCTTGTATTCCCTGTATACCCTGCGAACCAGTAGCTCCCGCACTACCCGTAGAACCTGTGGGACCAACCAAGCTGATACCCGAAGGCCACGATGTTGTATAGGGGCCAAAGATGACGTGGGTTGTGGTATTTACATAGAAGTCTCCCGCCTGAACACCCGTGGGATTCCCCGTTGTTGGGTCAGATACACCATTCCAGACCGTCTTTCCGTTCGTTCCATTGGACCCGTTACTTCCAGCCGAACCAGTAGCCCCATTTGTTCCATTAGAACCATTGGATCCAGCGGAACCAGTAGAACCCGTTGGTCCCGCGACAGTTGAATTAGCGCCAGTGTCTCCCTTGTCTCCCTTTTCTACTACCAGTTCCCAGTGAGTAATATCAGTCGGGACTATCCCCGTACAAGGGAAAATGCAGATATAAGATGAACCGAGATAGGAAACGGTATCATGGAGCAAATAGGCGACAATGGGGTCATATTCGCCCCGCCACGTTGCTTCCAGTAAGGTTTCCTCGCCACCAACCGACAATTCACCGGCTACTTTCCATATTTTGCTCATTATGCCCCCTTAACTGGTATTGCGCTTGCAGCTTTCAGATCCGCCACCGCTTTGGTATTCGTTACGACCTGCTTGTTCAACGTATCTAGCGCCGCGTTCGCTGTTGCCAGTTGCTCTGTCAGGTCATCATTCGCTACGGTTAGGTCAGCAACCTGCCCCATTAGGTCGGCATTCTGCGCGGTCGCGTCCGCAATCTTCGCTATCAAGTCCCCTACATCCTTTCGTATGCTCATATGATCCTTTGTAATTCTGCCAGTGTGTTGTTCGCGTCCTTAATCCACTCAACCATTGAGCTGACCGCCGTTGCTTGTCCAACTGCAAGGGTCTTCATTCCATTTACCGTATCCCACACAATACCATTGACAATCAGGCTTCCCGTTGGAGTGATAACAATATCGCCAAGGCTCACAAGCGTGTTCCAGTCAACCGCTTCACTATAGGAAATGACAGGGGCAGAGTGCTCAGCAAGAAGAGCATTTGCAAACGCAGTAGCCACCACTGAGTCTGCCCATTGGTCGGTTGTCCGGATCAGCGGATTATCTAAGGCAGCAGTCCAGCCAATGGCGTAGACATCAACCGTATAGACCACACTGGCCACGGTATACTGCTCTGTGACGTGATTGATAACCGAGCTTGAATCTCTTTGCCTTCCCCTCGTTACCCATATTGCGGGATTGCGGATTTGGTCAAAGACGTACATAATCCCATCTCTGAGGGCAAAAGTGACGTTGTTCAAGAGACCAAGCTGTTGCAGGATGGTACTGACTGCCGTTGTTTCCCACTGCGCGTCTGTAATGACCATTGGCAAGAGCGCGGTATAGTCGGCTGCCCACGTCAAGCCAAGTAGTTGTGCGATAGTCCACGAAGTCCCAGTTGTTGGTGCTACGGTAACTTGACGCGCTAGGGTAGCATAACCAGCATCAACATATTGTGCTGAATATGTTCCTGCGTCGTCATTTGTCGAATCACTTCGATGGATCATATGCCAGCGCCTTCCATGAGACTTGACCACAATTTGAAGTGTGGGATCAAGGTTCTGGACAACAGTAAAAGAACAACGGTCATAATCGGGGCTGACATGCTCTTCTAGGCTTACCTGAGTAACGTCCAGTTGTGCGTTGCCTTGATAGATTTGGACACCGGGCAATGGGGTATAGGAGACACGATAGACACCGGTAATGGGGGTCAGTCCTGTTACGGTGATTGTCCATGGGATATCCCCACACTCTGTCCAGAGCGCCCCGCTATAGACCACACCATTCAGCTCCATTGCGACCGTGTCCGGCCCCGCCTTGAATGTTGCGGTGGATCCAGTCGAAGCATCAACCGTACCCGTCGCTACAAGCAGTTCCCCTTGTTGGGTTATGGTATTAGAAACGATCGCCACTAGATTCTCCAGGTATCATCTATCAAGACCTGCCAGCGAGCCGAAAGACCATCGGACATCACAAGCGTTCCAGCAGAACCAGAAACGCCTGTCGGGATAGGCCCAGCCATACCCGCTGAGACATCGTTGCCGACCGAATCAATGAGCCGTCCCTGATTGTTGACGATAACGGTTCCAGATGAGCGGTAATAGATAGAGAGCGTACCAAGGGTAAGGGGATTCGCAGTCAGGTGAAGTGCGCCATACTCGCCTGCGGCAAGAGCGTATGAATAGTTGGTGATATACGAGATTGCCGCCATTGCCTCATTTGCTGAGCCATTTGAGCCGATATTGAGTGTTCCCCATGTGAGGGCTGCAAGAGTGCCGGTTGAAGTCGCTGCCGTTCCTGCCTGAATGACGACAAGGGTATCTGTCGTATCATCAATCGCTACAACGTCCAGCGAGCCACCCCCAATATATCCCGCCAAGTCAATCGTTCGCGAAATGGTTGTGGTTCCATCTGTCCATTTGACTGCTCCAGCTGCCGTGTCGATGAAGCAGGAATTGTGAGCTGATTGCCAGAGGTAAAGATAAGCGGGGATGGTCGCGGCCTCAAGCATGAGCGCATCTACGTGGGGCTGGTTCCCGCTTACCGAATCTGTGAATACCGCAGAGATTTTGCATTTGGTTGTCGTTGTTGGAGCCGTTCCAAAAACGCTCACTCGTAGATACCCATTTACCATAGTAACGGCAACTCCATCGACAGTTCCTAGGGAGACTGATGCCGCGTTGAACCATTCGATGCGAGCCAGCACAGATTTTCCTATCGACGCATCAACGCCGTTGACGTACATCGAGGCAATATATATTGTTCCCGCCGTCACGTTAACGTAGGTTACCCTTATCTGCGCGCTGGGTGCCGTTACTCCATATATCCGAACACAATGAGTTCCCGCATATCCATCAGTAGAAAGTTGCCCTATCGTTCCATTTACCGCTTCAAGGCCCGTTAAGTCAGTTTCAGCGCTTGACTCGTTTCCCGTTAGGAGATTCCCACCGCTAGTACCAACGGCCCATACAGAAGGTAAAAAGAAGGGGCGCAAGTGCATCACCAATGACTTGGCGGTTATGGATGCAGATGCCTTGACCCCTGAACTAATGACCAACCCATTGCTGAAGGCGGGTGTTCCTGTATATGTCAGGTTCACGCCATCGACTGATGCCAGAGAATTGAGCAGTGGCCAGAACCGTGTCGGGCCTTGATAGGACAGACGCATCAATCCTGCCCCCGTCGCTGCTGGTACTGTTGCGGTCGTCCAACCCCAATAGGTTGAACTCGTATGTGTTGTGCCATACCTCAAAGGCGAAACAAGCAGGGTCATAGAGTAAGGATAGATCCCCGACCAACAATCACTTGCATAACCCGCACTAGTGAAGTATACGGTCTGATAGGTCGTACCAGAGTCCAGAGAAACAGCAACGACATCATCCCATTGGCAGGCAGTCATGTCCAGGATGTCCCCAGTGATGGTCATGGGAGCAAGTTTTAGGCCAGTCCTGACCCCGCCATTGACATTTGAGAAGGCAACATGGTATGCAGTAACGTCCTGCGCGATACCAGTCTCAACCTTGTTGGCGACAAGGGTATAGGTGCTGCCAGAACTATACTTTACGATAATGCTCATGGAGTCGCCCCCGCCATACCATTGATTGCCCTTCCTACCCCGCCAGCAACCTGAGTAACGGCAGCAACAACAGAAGTCCCCATGTCCGTTATTGCCTTAACAACAGAGGGTGCAGAAAGGTACTGTTGCTGTGCCGCTTGTAACTGCGCCACGACCCCCTGTAGCCTTGCTATTTCTGCTGTTTGTGCGGACGTGAACGATGTTTGACCTGGGGCAAGCGTTGTCGCTGTCTTTAGGTTCGCCATTGCTTCCGTATACATATCTTTCGTCGCCGCCGAGGTATACTGGTTGATAACGCTAGACGATACGCCAGACGCCCCAGCTGTAGCTGCTTTCATCGCAATATCCCGTGCCGCTTTCTGTGCATCGTTTTCAGTTATGGCGCGAATCTGATCTAAAAGTAATTGCGTGGCACTGGTAACGGCGTCTTGATACTTCTGTTGTGCCGCAATGCGCTTGTCCAGTTCTTCTTGTTCTTTTTTGGTTATTTCCTCTTCTAGCGCCTTGCACCCAGCGACATACAGTGCCCTTGCTTGCAGTTTATCAACGTTATTCTTAAGATTGGCCGCATATTCTTGATCTAGTACATGCTGTTGATTTTGAAAGTCAGTATGAGTAAGGGCATAGATTTTGTCAGAGATAGTCTGATATATCGCTTTGGCTGCATCAGCATATTTCTGTACCAGCGCCTTGCTCTCAGCGGTATACAAGGTATTTGATGCTGTTTTGTCTTTGCTTGACGCAATATTGGCGGCAAGTTCCTGATCTAACGCGCGCTGCTCAGTCTCTTGATCTGTGTGAGTAAGGGCATAAATCTTGTCAGAGATTGATTGACGTGACGCCATGATTGCTTCAGCAGCTTTAGCGGCAGCATCAGCAGCAGTTTTGAGGTCAGCGGCAGACGGAGAAACCGGAACATTTACGGGGGGGACACCATTTACTCCCGCTTGAATATCTGCAACAATGCCCTTGGCGACATCAGATGAATTGGGCATAGCACCACGCGTTGCGGTTCGGTTACCAATAACGTCTACAGCGCGAAGCCCACCAAAGTCAGCACCGCCCATCGAAGCATGACCGCCAGACGTGCCGGTATTCCATATATCGTCTGCTGCAAAGGTATTGCCTACAGCGGCGGTTCCATTCCTTGTATTTGCCGCATCATTAGCCTCGTTTGCTGTACGAGTTTTATTGATCCAGTCAATAGCTATACCCGCATTGGTGATAATCCAGCTCATTGTTTTCCAGACCGCATCAAGAACTGGCCTAGCCGCCTCAAAAGCACTAGCAATGCCTGAGCATACCGACGCAACCTTGCTTTCGATTGTTGGCATGTTATTAATGATGTACGTGGTCAGGTTCTCAATAATCGGACTCAGTTGCGTCATAAACGTGTTGACGATAGGAAGTAAGGCTTGCCCGAGCGTCTCACGCATGACCTCATAGGACGACTTCATGCCCTCAATTAAACCCGCCGTGGACTTATTAAAGTCATCTGTCGAACCCTTTGCTTTTTCCAATATCTGTTGCAAGTATTCCAATTGGGTTGTTCCCTTTACGGCTTGAATGCCATAAAGCGCCAAAGACCGTGCCATACCGTTGCTTGCCTGCGACACTTGGTCATAGGCGGCGGCAACATCCATATGCTTCCATCTTGCAACTTCTTCTGAGGCAGTTACGGCAACCTGAGCAGTACCAAGGTCTCCATATTTGACGATAGCCTTGTCCATTTGTGCCATAAGAAGCTCGGCATCAAAATGATTGACCTTTTCCTGATTCTCTGCCCACGACTTACACGCAGCGACCTGCTCATTAGTAGAGTTCAGTGTGCGCTTCATAGTGCCTTCCAGAAGATTCCCCGCCGCCTCGGCTTCAACCCCAAGCTGGATTGTGGTTTCTGTCCACTTGACCATGGCGGCAACAGCAGCACCAGCGACAACAGCTTGGATGATGCTACCAAACTTATTAGTGGCAGCCCCAACGCTGTTTAGGGCATTGGTTGCCCCCGTTGCATCGCCACCGATCCTGAGTATGAGCTGTTGTAAGTCCATTATTTCACCGCCCTTGCTTTCATTCTGCGAATTGACTCATCTCTAAACGCTGTTGCTGATTGCTTCTTGCTTGAACCACCCAAAATGGCTAAGTCAAACCCCCATTGGTCAAAGTCAATGTC
>Ga0209538_1000233_pt1 | contig 34126 bp, 26 predicted proteins | sample BarGraNGADG00211_2_FD_184492 | JGI IMG/M metagenome (GOLD analysis project Ga0209538, IMG submission 184492) | Arctic peat soil microbial communities from Barrow, Alaska - Barrow Graham LP Ref core NGADG0004-211 (SPAdes) (version 2) | ecosystem: Environmental > Terrestrial > Soil > Wetlands >... | reverse complement strand
TGCTTACAACCATCCCTGGAGAACCTATGGAAAGAAGATAAATGGCAAACCTGTTCTGACAACTTTATCAACCCAATAGGACATTTCTATTTAGCCAGAGTAGGACATTTCTATTTAGCCTTGACAAGCCATTAATGAAGTATTTCTTTAAATACCACATTTATTAACATTTACTGCTGAGTTGGGGTTAAATCCAGGGCAATCGCATCTAAATAATAGGCAAGGAAACTGCAGCTCAGGGATAAACGGAGGTGCAGGATGGAAGAGAGCACATTTTCAATCATATTCAGTCATTTAGAAGACCCACGCATAGACCGAACAAAACGACACGGCTTGCTGGATATTATTTTGTTGACGATTTGCGCTGTGTTATGCGGGGCGGATAGTTGGGTAGACGTTGAAGAATTTGGACACATCCGAGAGGAGTGGCTAAAGACCTTTCTTGAATTACCCAACGGTATACCCTCACACGACACAATCGGACGAGTATTCTCGATGATCAACGGGAAAGCCTTTGACCGTTGCTTCATGGAGTGGGTACAGACACTGGCTGGATTGACGAGTAAGGTGATTGCCATAGATGGTAAGCAAATCCGAGGAAGCAAGGGCGAACGGGGTTCACTGACGCTGGTAAGCGCCTGGGCAGGGGAAAACAAACTGGTTCTGGCCCAAGAACGGGTCCGTCAGAAGTCCAATGAAATCACAGCGATCCCAGCGTTGTTGGACTTGTTAGACCTCAAGGGGAAGATAGTCACCATTGACGCGATTGGAACCCAAAGAGGGATTGCCGAGCAGATCATCACGGAGGGCGGGGATTATGTTCTGGCTGTCAAACAGAACCAAGGTAAATTATGGGAGGAAATAAAGTTTATTTTTGAGCTGGATAAAAACCAGGGGTTCAAGGATGCCCCTTACGATTATGCTGAGACCGTCAACAAAGGCCATGGACGCATTGAAACGCGACGTTGCTGGTCAATTTCTGATCCTGAATACCTGATGGACATCAGACAGGATTGGCCCTCTCTGACCAGTCTCGTGTTCATTGAGAGTGAACGCTGGATAGGGGACAAGAAAGAAACCGCTACGCGTTATTTCATCACTAGCATGCAGGGCAAAGCGCATGAGATCCTCTCAACCCAGCGCAGTCATTGGGGCATAGAGAACAGTTTGCACTGGGTGCTTGATATCGCCTTCAACGAAGACCGCTGCAGGGTGAGAAAGGATAATGCGGCTGGAAACTTCGCTATCATCCGAAAAATGGCGCTCAACTTGTTAAGGCAAGATAAGTCTGTCAAGATCGGTGCCCATGGAAAACGTTTGCGCTGCGGTTGGGATCAGGATTACCTCCTCCATGTTCTCTCTCAATAAGATGCAATTGCCCTGGGGTTAAATCCAGAACAAATAAGTAAGCATTTACTGTTTCATGTGGATTTGGTTAACCTTCTACACGCTTTTTCGACAATTTCCCCTTAAGAGCCAAAATCTATGGCCACGATAATTCGAGTTCTTGAATAGTCACGAATGCTATAGTCAGGTGTATCGCCAGCCAGCAACCGCCCACAGAAGTAAAGCAGCAACTCAGGCGCTTTCAGCTTATCAAAACCGCTCTCAGGGTAAGTTTTGGCCAGATACGGAACCAGATCCATCACATGAGTGGAAGCAGTCTCCACATCGCTGGCTGGGATTCGCACGATAGCCGTTACCTTACCTTCCAAAAGTTTTTTTCCCAGTTGAACGCTCACTTTGCTGCCAATCAGACAATCAGCCGCGTTCTTGTCAAACTCCTCTGGAGTACGTTTGCGCCAGCTATCAATCTTTTCCAGGTAATTCTGCAGAGGGGCGGCAGCCAGCGGATTTCCCGCCCAATCCGTACCTGAGTGGATCCACAACCCCGTGTAACCAAGATGTTCCCAAGCAACAGAGGTATGTTTGCTGATATCAAATTCCCCTTTGTCAAATACATCAGGGGTCCATGGAAGCACCCGGAACTCAGGCGAGTTGAAGGCCTTCTCACCGCAGGTAGGCTGAAAGGTCATAACGGTCGGTGAATTACGTAGGTGTCAAAAAAACCGATATATCCCTATATATGGTAAATGGCGAGGCTGGGATTTGAACCCAGAACCAATGGCTTATGAGTCCACTGCTCCACCGTTGAGCTACCTCGCCAAACGTCCAAATATATTACATGAAGTGGGGCAAATTGTCAACGCGTTTATTCGGTATAATCTTCTTGATGACTGAAAAAAAATCAAAAATAATTGATCCTCTCTCCCTGCAAAATCAACTGCCTCCACTCACACGCGGCCTGGCCTCACGCCTTTGGAATACCGTTCCACTGGAACAACGCCAGAACATGGAAGAAGCCCTCAAAGGCTTACCCCTGGACCGCAATCCGCTTAACACGGTTATGGACCTGGCCCTCATTCACTTCAAATCCACCTTCGGCAAACCCCGCAAGATAGCCATCATAGGCCCGGCCAATGTAGGCAAATCCACCCTTTTCAACCGCCTCATTCGCTCCCGCAAGGACCAGGCTGAGGTCAGCCCGGTTCCCGGTACCACCCGCGTCAATCAACAGGCCGATGCCGGCATCTTCTCTGTTATCGATACCCCCGGCGCGGATGCTGTTGGACCGACCGGTGAGCAGGAGCAAGCCCTTGCCATGGATGCCGCCCGCACGGCTGATTTCCTGATCCTGATGTTCGATGCAACCCAGGGAGTGAAACAGACCGAACTGGAGCTCTACCGCGACATTCTGGCAACTAACAAACCTTACATCATCGTCCTCAACAAAATCGATCTCGTGCGCCAGTACAAAGCCGATGTCATCCGCCAGTGCGCCAAAAACCTGCTGGTGGAAGAGGCTGAAATCATTCCAATTTCAGCGCTCAAAGGTGAGGGACTTTCCAGCATTGTCATGGCCATCATAGCAGCCGATCCTGCCATGACGCTTTCAATGGCGGCTGCCCTGCCAGAATATCGCGACAAGTTAGCTTGGCGCAGCGTAATTACTTCTGCATCTCTTTCCGCAGCTTTGGCTCTGGCACCGCTGCCGGGGATCGATTTTATCCCCCTGGTTATCAACCAAACCGCTATGGTCATGACTATCGCCCGTATCTATCAATACAAGATCACCCCCGCACGCGCCAAGGAACTTCTGGCCACATTTGGAGCCGGCTTCCTGGGAAAGATGCTATTTACCGAGCTTTCCAAATTTGTAGGTGTACCAGGCTGGCTGCTTTCTGCTGCTGTGGCTGCATCCATCACGGCCGCCATGGGCTATGCCTCCATTGAATGGTTCTCAAAAGGCGAGAGGGTTACCAAGGAAAGGATGCAGGAAATCAGTCAGAAACTGGCCGGGGTCATCCTGGCGCGCCTGAAAACGACCTTCAAACGCAAGCCATCCAAAAAGACGCTGGAATTTGAACTTCAAAAACTGCTGGAAGAAGAAGCTTCTAATGGCTCTTTAAATAACAAAGTCCAGCCGGCAGAGGACCTTTCGGACCATAGCGACTGGACATAAGCGGCACATTAATTGACTTAGATCAATCCAACTTCCTTACCCACTTTTTCGAAGATTTCCAAAACATGCTCCAGCTGTGCCTGGGTGTGCGTGGCCATATAGCTGGTGCGCAGTAACTGCCTGCCCGGGGCCGTTGCCGGTTGGATGACCGGGTTCACAAAGACACCGGCATCAAAGAGCTTGCGCCAGGCGAGGAAGGTACGCTCGTTATCCCCAATCAAAATTGGGATCACAGGCGTGCAGGAGTGGCCGATGTCAAACCCAAGCGCTTTGTAGCCTTCACGCATAAAGGCTCCGTTTTTGATGACATTCTGGGCGTGCTCAGGTTCTTCGCGCATGATCTTCAAAACGGCTAAAGCGGTGGCCGTGTTGGCCGGCGGAATGCTGGCGCTGAATATGAGACTACGCGCATGATGCTTGACAAAATCGATGACATCATACTGCCCTGCCACAAATCCGCCTAATGAAGCGAAGGACTTGCTAAAAGTGGACATAATCAGGTCCACATCTCCGGTCATACCAAATTCGGCAGCTGTACCTCTGCCACCACCGAGAACACCCATCCCATGCGCATCATCCACCATCAAGCGGACGCCATATTTTTTGCATAGCGGCACGATTTCGGGTAGCGGGGCCAGGTCGCCTTCCATGCTAAACAATCCATCCACGACCAGTAGTTTTCCAACTTCTTCCGGAATGCTCTTGAGAACGATCTCAAGCTGTGCCATGTCGTTATGGTGGTAGCGTTGGATTTTGCCGCTGCTCAGGATGGCCCCATCGTAAATGCTGGCATGGTCGTCCTTATCCAGGATGACGTAATCACCGCGCCCCACAATGGAGCTGATGGTACCCAGGTTTACTTGCATGCCGGTGGAGAAGACCAGGGCGGCATCCTTGCCTACCCATTCTGCCAATTCGCGTTCCAATTGTTCAATCAGGGACATATTGCCATTCAAAAAGCGCGACCCTGTGCAGGAAGTGCCATATTGATCGATGGCATCTTTGGCAGCCTGCCGTACCCTGGGGTCGGAAGTCAGGCCCAGGTAGTTGTTGGAACCGCACATGATAATTCGGCGCCCTTCATAAACCACTTCTGTGCCTTCGTTGCGATCCAGTGGAATGAAGTAGGGGTAAACGCCTGAGGCTTTGGCCTCTTTTACGTCTGTGTAGTCAAATGCTTTCTTAAAAATATCCATACCGGTCACCAGTCTTTCGAAAATTACGTTTTGATAATAACCTTGAAATTATACTGTTATTTAGCTACTTCTATTTTAACTCCTGCCCGGATTACTTCGCAAAACGTTAGATATAGCCTTTCAATTCTGCGTGTTTCCTTTATAATATACATAAAATACATTGTTTGTACACAATAGTTTTATATATTTTGCTTGCCTGCCAGCAATATGGCTGTTAGAATTGATGGCTTATGACTTCTTTTTTAGCGCATGCTGAGTTGGGCTTTGACAGCTTTCTTCTTCCGGGGGGAGAAGACGGAATAGTTCTGCTGCATGGCTTTACAGCGTCTCCAGTGGAAGTGCGTCAGCTGGCTGATTTCCTGAATGCCCAGGGATACACCGTTTCAGGCCCCCTGCTGCCAGGCCACGGCACGCATCCGGATGACCTGAACCGGGTAAAGTTCGAAGATTGGGTGCGGTCCTCTGAAGCTGCTGTGGAAGCCCTAAAGGCCAACTGCAAGCGCGTTTTCATCGGTGGGGAATCCATGGGCGGCCTGGTGGCCATGCGCGTGGCCGAGCTGCACCCGGAATTGGCAGGGGTTTTGCTTTACGCCCCCGGTTTAAAAGCAAATAACATTTGGGCAACCCCACTGATCAAACACTTCATCAAGTATCTACAGAAAACTGGAGCCGGCAATGGCTTTGTTTGGAGCGGCTACAATGTTTATCCGCTCGGCGGCGCAGACGAGATGCGTAAACTGCAAAAAGTAGTTGCCAATAACCTGGAAAAAATCACCCAACCGGTTCTCTTGATGATGTCTAAAGCAGATACCATGGTGCCTCAGACGGTCACAGAAACCATCAAACATTCGGTCAGTTCCAACATTGTCGATGTCCATATTTTTGAAGACTCAGACCATTGCATCCTGCTTGATAAGGATAATCAAGCAGCCTTCGAAATTACGCTTACATTCATCCGAAAAATCACGAATTCCTGATCTAATTTCTGCAATTTTCCTTAAATCTAGTAGAATATTGTTTATGATCTACTAAGCTTATACTTTCTGCTTCTTCAGCCTGATTGACTCCCCTTTGTCGTCTGTTTACAATCCCTGTTGTGTGTCATCATTTCGAATCAAGCATACCAAACCAATCGGATTATTATGCCTACTAACAAACTTAACTACCCTATTTACGACCTGCGCAAAGTAACTGGTCCCAACCAACTGCAGAACTTTTGGCGCATGATCTCTGGCTGGCATTGGCATTACGTTGGAGCTACATTTTTTGCCGCGCTTGGAGCACTTGCCCGCACGGGCATGAACCTATTTTTGGCGTATTTCATCGATGAAGTTCTCATTAAGAAGCAATTTGGCGAAAAACTATTGCTTGCCATCCTTGCCTACCTGGGGGTTGTAATCCTCCAGGCTCTGTCTTCATTTATGTCGGGTAAATTTTCCGCCCAAACCGCGGAAGGTAGTACCCGCCGCATGCGCGACTATCTTTTTAATCATATCCAACGCCTGTCCTATGCTTACCACTCTGAATCCAAGACCGGCGACCTGCTTGAGCGCGCTACTTCAGACGTGGATACCTTGCGTCGCTTTTTTGCGGACCAGGCAATCGGCATCGGCCGCATCGTGCTGATATTTATCATCAATTTCGTGGCGATCTATAACATGAATGCCCGTTTGGCCTGGATTTCCGTCATCATCCTGCCTGTAATCCTGGTGGTCTCAATTTTCTTTTTCAAATCCATATCAAAGGCTTACTCCGCTTATCAGGACCAGGAAGCCGTGCTTACCACCAACCTGCAGGAAAACCTCAGCGGTGTGCGTGTGGTCAAAGCTTTTGCCCGGCAGGATTATGAAATCAAGAAGTTTGACAGCAACAACCTCGAAAAACTCAAGCGTGGCCGCAAACTCAACATTATGCACTCCTTTTTCTGGCCGTCTTCCGACCTCATTTGCGGAGCCCAAATGCTTGCCAGCGGTTACCTTGCTGCCACTATGGTCATGGATGGTCAACTAACCCTGGGTCAATTCGTAGCTTTCCTGGGGCTGCTTGGATGGCTCATCTGGCCAATCCGCAACCTGGGCCGCCTCATTGTAGACACCTCCCGCGCGACCGTCTCCTTGAAACGCATCACCGATATCATTAAGGAAAAAGAGGAAGACCTCGTCTCAACAGAGCTTCCGGCTTGCATCCAGATCAAGGGCAATATCAGTTTTGACCATGTCAGCTTTGAGTACGAAAAAGGCCACCCGGTGCTCAACGATGTGTCCTTCGAATGCAAGGCTGGCCAGGTTATTGCCTTATTGGGCTCAACTGGTTCAGGCAAGACCTCACTGGTCAACCTTTTGCCGCGTTTTTATGACGTCACCTCCGGGCGCATCCTGCTGGATGGCCACGACCTGCGTGAATACTCGCGCGATTGCCTTCGTACGCAAATTGGCATTATCGAACAAGAGCCTTTCCTTTTCTCCTGCTCCATTCGCGACAACCTCACTTATGGCGTCCACCGCGAAGTCACCCAGGCAGAGATTGAAGAAGTGGCGGCTGAGGCAGCCATTGATGTTGTTATCAAGGGCTTTAGTAAGGGTTACGACACGCTCGTTGGCGAGCGCGGGGTCACACTATCCGGCGGTCAGAAGCAACGCGTGGCGATTGCCCGCACCCTGCTGATTAACCCCCGGGTGTTGATCCTGGATGACTCCACATCCTCAGTGGATATGGAAACCGAAGCCCAGATCCGCTCTGCCCTGGAAAACCTGATGCAGCAACGCACCACTTTTATTATCGCCCACCGCATTCAGAGCATCATGAGCGCTGATCTCATTCTGGTCTTTGATAAGGGCCAGATTGTGCAGTGCGGCACCCATGAGAGCCTGCTGAAGGAAGACGGTATTTACCGCAATATTTACGATATTCAGACGCGCATTGACAGCGCTGTGCAAGAGGAGATCAACAGTGTCTCAGACTTATAATGAAGAAGAATTAAGCGATGACGTCTCTAACACCAAGGCGGTCTTTGCCCGCTTGTATGGTCTCCTCAAACCGCACTGGAAGACCATGCTCAGTGCAATGGTTAGCATCGCGCTGGTAGCCTTTTCTGATGCCCTTTTTACTCTCATCCAGCGAACCACCATCGACCAGGCTATCCTGGCCAATGACCGTGGCGTTCTCAGGCAGATGTATATTTACTACGGCATCATTATCATTGCCCAGGCTGTTTTCGTTTTTGGGTTTGTGTACCTGGTTGGCCTGCAAGGTGAACGCATACGCTACGATCTGCGCAAGATGATGTTTAACCATCTGCAGAAACTTTCGCTTTCTTACTATAGTAAGACTCCGCTTGGCTGGATCATGTCGCGAGTCACTTCCGACTCAGAAAAAATGGGTGACCTTCTCACCTGGGGGATCCTAGATACAACCTGGGCTGCAGTAAACATCATCACTGCCGCCATCTTCATGCTTTTCATCCAATGGCAGCTGGCCTTGATAGTGATTGCCTCGCTGCCACTTATGCTTTACGTTGCCATCAAGTTCCGCAAGCGCATTTATTATCACTACCGCCTGTCGCGCAAGGCCAATTCGTTTATGACCGCCAATATGAACGAGAATATTACTGGTGTGCGTATTGTGAAAGCCTTGCGGCGTGAAGAAAAGAATCTGGACAACTTTAAAATACTCTCCGCGGATATGTTTAAATCCAGTTACCGGGCGGCTTATCTTTCGGCGCTGTTCATGCCGACCATCCAAACTATCAGTGCCATCTCGCTTGGCTTCGTGCTCTGGTCAGGCGGCAACATGGTCAACACTTCGTTTATCAGCATTGGTAGCCTGCAAGCTTTTATTTCTTTCATCATGATGATCCTCTGGCCTATCCAGGATATTGCCCGCGTTTACGCTGAAATGCAAAACGCACTGGCTTCTTCCGAACGCATCTTCAGCCTGCTCGACACCCAGCCTGCCATCTCCAACCGGGAGCAGACACTTGCCATTAACTCGATACGCGGCGAAGTGGTTTTTGAGCATGTGTCCTTCCACTACGAAAATGATGAGACACAAGTCATCAAGGACCTCAGTTTCAACATTGCGCAAGGCCAGAATATCGCCCTTGTCGGCTCTACGGGAGGCGGCAAGACCACCATTGTCAACCTTCTATGCCGTTTCTACGAACCAACCTCAGGCGAAATACTGATTGGCGGTAAGAACTACCTCGATTACAGGCTGGAGGATATCCAGTCGCGAATTGGCGTAGTTCTGCAGACCCCCCATCTCTTTTCAGGTACCGTCATGGATAATATCCGCTACGGCAAACTGGAAGCAAGCGATGAGCAAGTGCAAGAGGCGGCCAAATTGGCTGGCGCTCACGAATTCATCATGTCCTTTGAAAAAGGCTACAGCCAAAACGTTGGTGAAGGCGGCAACCTGCTTTCTGTCGGCCAGAAGCAGCTCATCAGTATCGCCAGGGCATTGCTGGCGGATCCGGATATCTTCATTATGGATGAGGCCACCAGTTCGGTAGACACACTGACTGAAGCGCTCATCCAAAAAGGCATGCACCGCCTTATGAGCGGCCGCACCAGCTTCATCATCGCCCACCGCCTCTCGACCATTAAAGGCGCGGATAAGATCTTCGTCATTGATGATGGCCGGATTGCCGAGGCCGGTAATCACGACACGCTGATGAAAAATAAAGGGCACTATTACAAGCTTTATACCCAGCAGTTCAGGCACGATCTCGAGAGTGAGCTGGATCCCTTCGCGGGGCTGGAACTAAACAAAGCTGACGGAGCTGCCTGAGCATGCGCTTCGCAGTAAACTACTCGGTTCCACTCGAGAACCTGATTAAGGCTGGTTCACTTTCCGTTGACTTGATAAAATGCCCGGAATGGACAAATATTATCCATTACGGGCAAAAGTTGAACGATTGCTATACGCATAATGAGATTGCGCTCGGAAACGGCCAACTTAAGAATTTAAATTTTGAAAAGATCAAAGCCTGTCTGGAACTAACCCAAACACCGCACCTCAACTGCCATCTGTGGGGGTCTTTACCATCCTTTACCAACTCCCCACAAGAACGCCAATCGCAGCTGAATATCTGGATGCGCGACATTGAAACCTTGCGTAGCAATATACCCGGCTATGAGATCATCTGCGAGAATTTACCGGCAGAATCCCATATGCCTGCCTGGGACATTTCCCAATACCCCGATCTGCTGACAGAATTCATCCTAAAAAGCGATTCAGGTCTGTTGCTTGACCTCTCGCATGCCCGCATCACTGCCATGAATTATGGCCTGGACTATCAATCCTATATTGCTGCGTTGCCGACGGACCGCCTGGCAGAACTACATATTACCGGCATCAAACATTACTATTCTTCCCCTGAAGACCACTTTGAAATGCAGGATGCCGATTGGCAGCCAACCGCCTGGGCGGCTGAGCAAATAAGGATACATGCCTGGAAAGAACCCCGCATAGTGGCTTTCGAATATGGCGGTGTTGGGGATATCTTCAACTGGCGCACGGATGGCCGCTACTTGCTGGAACAGGTTCCCAGACTGCAAAAGCTCTTTCAAGACCAGTTCTAAAAGATGCTTAATCCCACTTTCCAGCCGTTTCCCAAATTTCAAACTCTCCCCTTTACAAGTGCCATGAAGTATAATAACCAAGGTTATTTCGCTATGGAACAAGTATCGTTGACTGAAATTGAGAACATCCCCGAGGCCTCTGCAGAAGAACCTGCAAAACCTGGAGGGCATCTGCTTTCTCGGTCCCACGCTTCCATGTAAACATACATGGGCAGGGGCTGATTGTTGCCCTTGCGTTCACAAATTCCAACGTAAGTTCCAAATTTATAGCCTGAGCGAGGTGAAGGATGATTTATTTAAGCCAGCTGTTAAACCAACCAGTATGGGATGCGTTTGGCCATAAAGTCGGTAAAGTCAAGGATATTTTGGTCAATGGAACTGAAAAGAACATGCCTCCCCTGGCTGCTCTTTCTCTGAAAAACCATATTGAGTCCGTCGATTTTGTGGATATGTCCCAGGTAGCTACGCTCTGGCCTAGTATCACCCTTAAAGTTGATCAAACCAAACTCAACCCTTTCGCCCCAAAAGGGCACGAACTGTACCTCAATGAACGTGTCATGGACCAACAGATTGTGGATATGGAAGGCAAACGCCTAGTCCGTGTAAACGACCTGCAAATTGGGCGCAAAGGCGATGCTTTCCTTCTCACCGGCGTGGATGCCAGCGCTAATGGCCTCTTTCGCCGTCTTGGTTTGGAAAGCTTTAATCGTGCAATTGCCCGAATCGTCAAAAAAGAGGACAAGACCCAGGTTATTCCCTGGGAAACCGTTGCTTCCATTGAGCATGACGACCCTCTACGGCTTTCTGTATCCCAAGCCCGTCTAGTCCAAATGCCGCCTGCGGATATCGCCGCCATCCTGGACGATCTTGACCATCACACCAGCAAAGCCTTACTGCAGGGTTTCTCGGATGAACAACTTGCGGATACGCTTGAAGAGGCCTCCACTGAAGTCCAATTGAGTGTGCTTTCACATATGCACCCTGAACGCGCTGCTGACATTCTTGAGGAAATGGACCCTGATGAGGCCGCTGACTTGCTGGGTGACATGGACGATAAATCCAGCGAGCAATTGCTTAACCTCATGGAAGACGAGGACGAAGAGGACGTGCGCCAGTTGCTGGCTTATCCGGAAGAAAGTGCCGGCGGCATCATGACCACTGAGTTCGCCCGCATTCCTGATAATTACACCGTTGAAGCCGCCTTAACTTACTTACGGTCCAACGAAGATGCACTAAAAGACGAATTCATGTTTTATGTTTACATCCTCGACGAAAAAGAACGCCTCAAAGGTGTGGTCAGTCTGCGTGACCTTGTCACTGCCCCCCTCGGATCACCCGTGTCCAAATGGTTTGATGACGACCCGGCGGTGGTTGACCCACTTGTTTCACAGGAAGAAACTGCTTATCTTGTTGCCAAATATAACCTCATGGCCATCCCTGTTGTTGACTCCAATACGAATAAAATGCTCGGCATTGTGACTGTGGATGATGCTCTGGATACCGTGCTTCCAACTGCCTGGAAGAAAAAGCTGCCTCGTTTCGCGGCAAGGTAGGAGGTTATTGTGCGTAGAAAACTTAAGACTCCACTTTGGATTGCCAGATTTGTGACGTTTTTTGCGATTATCGGCCCTGGCCTAATTACGGCCAGCGCGGATAATGACGCACCAGGTATCGCCACCTATTCAATGGCTGGTTCCCGTTATGGTTATGGTTTTCTTTGGGTCATCGTCGCGATCACAATTGGTGAGGTAGTGATTCAGGAAATGGCTGCCCGTATGGGCGCTGTTACTGGAAAGGGCACCGCCGATCTTATCCGGGAACGTTTCGGCGTCAGAACGACCACTTTTGCCATGTTCTGCTTGCTTTTGGCAAACTTGGGCACTACCATTGCCGAGTTTGCGGGTATCGCTGCCGCTGGAGAACTTTTTGGCATCAGCCGCTTCATCACCGTTCCATTGGCAGGATTGCTAATCACGCTGCTGGTGCTAAAAGGCGGGTATAACAAAGTAGAAAAGGTGATGTTATTCCTTTGCCTTTCAGCTTTGGCCTACGTCGCGACAGTTTTCATCCTAAAACCTGATTGGGGTGAAGTTGCTAAGGGGGCATTTGTGCCCCACCTCGAAATGAGCAAAGATTACATCCTCGCAATTCTAGCCGTGATTGGAACAACCATCACACCATGGGGTATTTTCTATTTGCAGGCCTCGGTCGCTGATAAAGGTGTAGATATGGATAAATTTGGCCTCACCAAGATTGATGTTGGCTTCGGGGCTGCCTGGGGCAACATTATCTCAGCATTCATCATCATCACCACCGCTGCAGCCCTTTTTACCAAGGGGATTGTGGTTACCAACGCCACCGAAGCCGCCTTGGCGCTTGAGCCGCTTGCAGGTAGCGCTTCCAGAATTCTTTTTGCCGTTGGCTTACTAGGGGCTTCGCTGCTTGCGATTTCAGTTCTGCCGCTGTCAACGACTTACGCGATGTGTGAAGCCTTTGGATTTGAGCGTGGTCTAAACCGCCCAATGAAGGAGGCTCCGGCTTTCTACACTACCTTCAGTGTCATCACCATTCTCAGTATCTTTTCGATTCTATTTGTTCCGAGTGGATCGCTCTTCCAGTTCATGCTTTACTCTCAGAGCTTAAACGGTATTCTGCTGCCGATTCTACTGGTGTTGGTATTGATTCTTGCCAATAATCGGACCATCATGGGCAGGTGGACGAATAAGACTTTTCAGAATGTGTTTGCCATTGCCATGACCGTGATGATCTTAGGGATCACAATCGTCCTTTTTATGCAGCCTTTCCTGAAGTAGGATTTAACTTATCTTCGCTCAATGCATAGACCAAAGAGTAGATGGAGGCGTGAGAGATCACTCCTCCATTTCGTTTTAGACGCCAGGAGGTCTTTCCGTTTTCCATCATTGCCTCAACCAGAGGCAGATTGCTTTCCCCTTCCTCCAAAACATCAAAACCAACTCGAATTAATGCCCGCATGGTCCAGAACTTCTCGATACCAATGCCATGCAAGATTACTTTCTGATGGTTTTCGGTTTCTGTCTTGAATTTTCCTGAAGCCGCGTCAAATTCCACACCTTGGCGGTTGAATGTCTTACCAAATTCACCTCTTAACACCAAATCCTCGGGTGAACCTTGTGATATGCTGCCACTGCGATCCATCAGCCAGACCCAATCCGCTACCTGCAATGCTAAATCCAGGTCATGGGTGGAGCATAGAACCGCCTTGCCTTCCTGATGGGCAAGTTTCTGAAGCATCAGCATCATCTTCACTCGTCCAGGCAGGTCCAGAAAAGCTGTGGGTTCATCCAGGATCAGTAACTTGGGTTCCTGGGCCAGGGCTCGAGCCACCATCACGTGCTGTCTTTCCCCGTCGCTGAGTTGCGTGAAGTAGCGCCCAACCAGGTTCTTAGCGTCTGCCGACCGCATGGCATCCATTACTGCCCTCTCATCCGATGGTTTGTGATTGTCAAAGAAATTCGTGAAGGGGAAGCGGCCCATTCCAACTAATTCTTCTACGCGCATTTGCCCAACTGCTATGGGCTCGGTGAGCACCAGGCTGATGGTTTTGGCGATTTCCTTTTCCTGCATCTGTCCTAAGATCTTGCCTGCCAATTCAACCTGACCATCAAGCGGTTTCTGTAAAGCAGCCAAAGTGCGTAAGAGGGTCGTCTTGCCAGCGCCATTAGGTCCAATCAGGCAGACCAGTTCCCCTTCGTTCAGGCTTAATTCAAGCCCACTGGCGACAAGTCTATTTTTCTGACCACTCAGGCGATACCCAATGCTTAGGTTGCTGGTTGTGAGCACTTTAGTTTTCATACACTCACTCCGGATCCTGCTTTTCGCCTCAGGATAATCCATAACACGAATGGGGCTCCAAACAGTGAAGTAATCACGTTGATTGGCAGGATAAAGGCAGTACCTGGTAACTGGGTCAGTACATCCGCAAGCAATGCGGCTATCGCACCTAAAATCAGCACCGCTGGCAGTAAGAATTTATGGTTTGAAGTGCGCAGCAGATTTCGAGCGATATGCGGGATTGCCACACCTAAAAAACCAATCGGACCGCAGAAAGCAGTGGCGGTTCCTGCCAAAATGGAAGCCCCAAGTAGGATTAAAAAGCGAATCCTGCCGATGTTCAAGCCAAGCGACCTGGCATAATCTTCGCCAAGCAAAAGAGCGTTGAGACTCTTGCCAAGTAAACTGCTTATGGCTATACCCACCAGCATCACCGGGGCCATCACCTTGAGTTGGTTCCAGGTGACACCTCCGAAAGATCCGTAAGTCCAGATCATATAAGCCTGGATTCTCTCAGGAATGCTAAAGTAGATCAGTAAACTCACCAGCGCTGAAGTGGCGGAGCCAAACATCAAACCCAGGATTAACAGGGTGTTTGATGATTTCACGCTTCTGGAAACCAGCAGCACCAAACCGAATACCAGGGCTGCCCCCAGAATAGCTGCTGCTGCAACACCTAAATCTCCCAGGGTGTTTATTTGCGTTAAAAACAGCGAGCCAGCCGCCCCCAAACTGAGGATGGCCAACGCTACGCCAAGCGAGGCCCCCGAGTTGATGCCCAGGATAAACGGATCCGCAAGTGGGTTGCGAAAAAAGGTTTGCATTAACAATCCTGCAATAGCCAATCCGGAACCAACCAACACGGCCGTAATGGCTTTGGTCAGGCGAATGTTGAGCACAATCTCATGCCAGATGGGTTTATCTGTCTGGACGCCGCTAAGAATGCGGATGATGTAGCTGGCCGGAATTTTCAGGCTGCCATAACTCAGGTCAAGAATGAATACCAAGACGAAGACAAACAAAAGGATAGCCATCCATACCAAAAAAAGTCTGGGTTTGACTTCCCGCACGGTTTCCGCGCTTACGTTTACTTGATTGGATGGCTTAATCATGGTTACTAGTTGACTCTTGAATAGTAGAACAGCTGATAGTCAGGCAGCAGATCAGGATAGAAGATCTTAACCAGATCTTTGAGAACAATATCTGGGTTAGCCACCCCACCCTCGTAAAAATCAGTGCCCCCATTGGGATTCATGCGCGCATTATTGTTGTAAACATTTCCCTCAACCACCGCCTTAAACTCGCCATAACGCGCATCTTCAGCAACCAAGCCTTTGATATCTGATGCAAAGCCCACGTTTAGCCAAAAATCTGCATCCTTCGCCTTTTCGTAGACCACTTCAAAGGCCAAGGGTGAAGCACCCGTACCGGTAACACTATCCGCGAAAAGGTAATTTGCACCAGCATCATTAAGTAATTCTGCTACAAAACTTTCGTTACCTGGCATGTACCAACTTCCCTGGTAGGCGGTATTAACTAAAACGCTGGGCTTTTCGCCCATGCCAGCAGCTAATTTAGCGATTTCCTCGTAACGTACAACCAATTGGTCAAAAAGCTTGCTTGCTTCGACTTCTTTGTTGTAGAAAGCCGCTACAAATTTACCCCATTCTGCCCTGCCAAGCGGTGAGTATTCAAGATAATCAGCGTTAAGAACCAGTGTCTGCTTTGATTCCTTCAATTTCGCGTCCTCAAAGATTGGTGCATTCATGTAAGGTGACATCAAAAGGTCCGGAGCCAGTTCAATGACCTTTTCAAGGCTCAAAAGTGATCCGGCTCCATCACCCCCTACTACGGTAACCTTACCAGCTTCCACGGCTTTTCGAATAGTTTCGTTGTATGTATAAGTATCGTCATCAATGCCCACCACCGTGCCTAACTCATTGATTTGTTCAAGCATTGGGTAATACGTGGAAGAAAGCGTGATGATTTTCTCGATTGGAGTTTGGATGACAACCGCATCTTTCTCTCTAATAGTCGGATTAGTGCCCTTAGGAACCAAGGCATATTGTAAAGCTGTGGGACTATCTTGCGTTTTCACGCCGAGCAATATGTAACCTTCTCTATATTCAAGTGTGAAATTCTTGGCATATTTGATTTCAACCTTTTCGATAACATCCGCCGTAGGGGCAGCAAGGGTGGTTTCAACCGTTGCTTCAGTGGTCACGGTTGCAGCCTCCGCCTGCGCAAGGCCAGAACCAGGCGAATTCTGAACTGCCATTGGGGTAACAATCTGACAACTACTAAGGATTAGGATTGAAAGGATAAATAAAGCGGAAAAAGATTTTTTCATGGTTTCCTCGCCATTAAAAAATCAAACCCAACCTATCTCAGATTGGGTTTAAGGAGTAAAGCCTTTTTATGGCCGCCTCCTTATCCGAGAAGGTTATGGATTTGTTCCTGAGGCAGACTTCCTGACTATTAAGCGCTTATAAAAAGGCTCAAATTACAGTTGCGGTACAGTGTTGGACTTTCACCAACTTCCGTCTTTACTCCCTGGCTTCCGGGCATCGGGTTACCTCAGGTTTTGTTTTAAATGTGCTCCCATAAGATACCATTTTCCAGTGCCTCCGTCAATTTAAATGGGGAAAATTGCTTGTACGTTGCTTTCAATTATGTGATTTAAACGTAAACTTGTGCTATGCCAAAAGCCAGTTTACGCTCTCTGCCAGAAAATGACCTGGCCGATATTCCTCCGCGCAGTCTGATTGAAGAGACTAACCGTCTGTGGTGGCGAGGTCGATTCTTCCGGGTTATCCCATCCTGGGCGATCACACCCCAGCAACTGGCCTGCCTGACAAATTACCTGGCCAGACGTGAAAATCTGCCAATCAGTGCCCAGGTGCTGCACCTTTCAACCCAAGTTCTGCAAAACCTGATCCCCGATCCCAGCCTGGCCTGTGTGGTCACCATCTATTGGCTGCCAGGTAAAGTCCCTTCCATCTACCACTGGAATAGTCCACAAAACGTCAATGAACATCCTGGGTTGGAAGGCCACACCATGCTCCTGGCGGCTTACGACCCCTCTCACTTTAATGGGGAAGTCAATACGCCCTGGGGTTTCATAAACTCCTGGGTTGACCGCAGCTCAGGTTTATTCTGGATGGGGCAAAATGCCTTCGAAAAATCCTGGGGCTTTTCCCTGCCAATAATTGGCAAACGTGCCGCGGTCATCATTTCACGCAACGACCAAGCCATGACACTCAACTAACCTCATACTTGCCTAAATGGGAAAAATTGTATCTGGGTTCTCACTCAAAATTTGTAATGCTACTTTCCCGCTGGTGATCTCCTGAATGTCGCGATCAAAAGCCTTCAACTTAGCCTTCTGCAGCCTTATACTCAGCGTGACTTCCTCGGCAAAACTTTTCTCGAGTTCAGCCCCCTCATAGGTGCTTGTCAACTTGAGGATCTGATCAAAAAAGTTATAGGGCATTTGTAAACGCAAATCCAAGGTATGCACCAGCCTTGCCCTTTTAGTACCTTGCAGAACGGTTTTGACTGCCTCCGTATAGGCTCTTACCAGGCCGCCTGTGCCCAATTTGGTGCCACCAAAATAGCGTGTTACTACTACTGCCACATTGCCGAGCCCACTGCCTTGCAGCATGCGCAGGGCAGGTTGTCCAGCCGTACCCGCGGGTTCTCCGGCGTCGCTGGCATGTGAAATCACCGAACGGCCATGCCCGATGATAAAGGCCGACACATGATGGCTTGCGTCTGGATAGTTCTGACTGATTTCCTTGATAAAAGTGCGGGCCTCTTCGACTGAATTTACTGGAGCCAGCGAAGCAATGAAACGCGAATTCTCAACCTCGATTTCAGCTTGCGACCTCCCAGCAGGTACTAACTTTTCCTCAGGTGCTTGGATTTCCAATTTTCTCGCCATGCGGCAATCATAAACTACAATCAGCCCGATGCAGCCCTTTCTGGAGAGCATCACGCAATCACCCATACTGCTTTACTACGCTGTTTTGAATCTATTGGTGGCCGTGCTTTACTTCGTTGACAAGATTAAAGCCATTGGCCGCCGCTGGCGTATCCCCGAAAAGATGCTGCTCTTGCTTGCCATCTTCGGCGGTGCATTGGGTGGCTTGGTTGGCATGTTGGTTTTCAGGCATAAGACCCGGCATTCCAATTTTTGGGCAATTAACGGCATCTTTGCGACCCTTCATCTGGTTATCCTTAATTTACTCACCAAAAATAGCCTGATTCCCCTGATTCCTTTTTAGGAAAAACAATTTTCATGCGCACACATCTACGGTCTATCGTATATAATTCCTTAATTAATTAAAATCAACTTGATTAGGAATTATGGTCGAAGTAGAGCAAATCTATGAGATTAGGCCGCGTATCGCGGATGAGTTTCAGGTCGGTTCTTTTGAACCTCGGACTGAGGCCATGCAACGCGCGTGGGAATGGGGCAAAAAGATTCATGCCGGTCAATTGCGGCTTTCGGGTGAGCCTTACTTCGAAACTCACTGCGGTTGGGTAGCTGCTTTTGTAGATAAATTGGTCAACATCGAATCCTGGACCATCGCCGCCCTCCTGCATGATGCCATCGAAGACCGCGGCGGCACTTTGGAAGAAATCCGCGATCTTTTCCCCGGCCAGTTAGGCCTTGAGGTTTCGCATATTATTGACGGCGTTACCAAGATGTCCAACCCTCGGGATGGCAGCAACCGCGAAATCGAAACTCTGCGCAAAATTGCCATGTTCCGCGACCCGGCTGTATTTATAGTCAAGTTGGCGGACAAATCGCACAACCTCATGACCCTGCAGCACATGTCGGTTGGCAAGCAGTGGCAAAAAGCCACAGAAGCCATCCGTGCTTACGGCAAACTGGCCGGCATTCTGAATTGTTACCGCTGGCGGCGTTGGATTGAGGATATGGCCTTTCCATACGCCGAACCCCAGGCTTACTCCAGGGTACGCTCCCAAATTGATAGCGACCCGCGCTTGAATGTAGATTTCATTCGCTACTATCTAGGCGAGCTCGGTAAGGTAATGCAGAAGGAATCCATTGACGGCCAGGTGCGCGTCGTTGTCAACGGTTATTGGCAATCTTGGGATAAGCTGCAGCGCATGGCCAGAGCCCGACGCACATCCCTTGAAAATTTCTCCGCCCTTAATGACCTGGTGAGTTTCCGTATGCTCGTGCGTTCCCAGGATCTGGCCAAGTGCTATCAATTGCTTTCCCGCGTCAACCAGTATTTTGGCAAGAACATCGACCAGGACCGCTTCGACGACTACATCGCAGACCCCCAAAAGGGGTATCGTGCCATTCAGGTCACCAGTTGGATTCCGGGCGCCGGTGCCATCGAAGTTGCCATCACGACTGAAGAATTTGAAGGTGAAAACACCTGGGGCGTCATTTACTGCATCAACAACCAAAAACCCATCACCCAGTATCGGCCTATCCAAGTGCTAACGCCTTACGGGGGCACGCGTTTCCTCCCTGAAGGCAGCACTGTCCTTGACGGTGTGGCCGCGGTGCAGGAGTTTTATCTCGACAAGATCCATTCTGTGCTCGTGAATGGGGTTGAACGCAACCTCTACGATCCGCTTGAACCAGGCGACGTCATTGAAGTCATCACTACAGGCAATCACATTACCCCCATTCCGGATTGGTTAAACCACAGCAACAGCATTACCGCCCGGCGATTACGGACCGTCCTTGCCATGGTTGGCCTCAAAAAAGCCAGCCGCGCGGGCCGGAAAATCATTCACCCCATCCTTGCCAAACGTGGCTTGCTCGATCTGGAAGATGTCCAATCGCTCGAGCCTGGCCGAATTGAATCCTTGCTGGGCTTGCTGGCTTGTGCCAACCTGGATGACCTTTATGCCGCGGTTGGTGACGACTCCATTTACATCAATGAGTTGGAGAACGCCCTTGACCTCGTAGGCATCTCCCAGACCTCACTGGGTTGGACTACGGTGGAAGTAGAGGGCTCGGTCGACTCAAACCGACCCGGTGCCCTGGCTTATTTTGCCAGCCTGGTTGGTGACGCGGGTGCCAATATCATCCGTACCGTTAATACAACTTCCGCCAATGGGCATTTTTCTCTACGCATGGTCTTGAACGGTCTGAATGCAGACCAAAAAACTAAGCTATGCGAATTATTTGATAAGAGCCGCTTTCCTCTCATCAAGATCGAGATTGTTTAATCCCTGTTTAATTTAATTGAAATTTATTGAATATATATGCGCGGTAAACGCTCTGCAAGCCCGCAGGTTACTTCGTAATTGATCGTCTTCCAACGTTTGGCCACTTCGTCCACGGTGATGGCTTGCTTCCCCTGGTTGCCAATCAGCACAACCTCATCCCCAACTTTGGCACCTTTTACGCGGTCGAGCTGCAGCATGCATTGGTCCATACATACCCTTCCAACCACATTGACTCGCTTGCCCCCAACCAGCACCTGCTGGTGGTTAACCCTGCGGAATCCGTCACCATATCCGATAGGAATCACGCCGATGGTTTCGTTTTTTGTGGTGGTATAGATCGAGCCGTAGCTGATGCCTTGTCCCGGTGGATATTTATGAATTTGAATAATGCGTGCCTTCCAGGAAAGCGCTTGCCTAAAGGCTTTATCCAGCTGCATACTTACAGCTGGCGCCATGCCATAAAGTACGTCGCCTGGTCTAACAAGGTTGTACCAGGATTGCGGAAAATTGAAAATCGCGGCTGAATTGGCGGCATGCACGGTGGTCGGCTTTAGCCCTTCAGCATCCAGTTCTGCCAGCACCTGCTCAAACCGGAAAATCTGTCTTGGGGTGGATGGGTTTTCAGGTTCATCTGCACAGGCAAAATGGGTGAAGATGCCATCCACACTGATGGGACTATCTTTCAGGGTCTTGAGGAAAGGTTTTACATCCTCAGGCTCCATCCCCAGCCGCCCCATACCCGTTTCAACTTTCACATGGGCATGCAATATGCCCCCAAGCATTTTGGCGTATTCGATGTATTGCCTGGTCAGGCTTTCATCAATGAGGGAAACAGTGATGTTTTGTTCAATGGCTTCCGGAATTTTGGCCGGCGGTGTGTAACCCAATACCAGGATTTTTGCTGAAATCCCTGCCCGGCGCAGAGCCAGGGCTTCTTCGGTTCGGGCAACCCCCAACCAGGTGGCCCCGCCCGCAATCGCGGCTTGGGCACAAGGTCTTGCACCGTGCCCATAAGCATTCGCTTTTATCACAGCCATCACTTCTGTCCCGGTCATTTGCTTGATCAGGGCAGTGTTGTCATGAATGGCGTTCAGGTCAATTTCTAACCAGGTGGAATAACTGTTTATTTCCATGTTTTATAAACCTGCAAGAATTATACCTTGCGGGTCATGAGTTCATTCTAAGGATTGAGCGGTATCAATTTGCCGATTACCACAAAGCGGGAATCCTCGGTGGCGTAATCGTAGGTGAAAAAAGAAACTATTTTGTCTACTTCTGAAAGTACAACTTCACTTTGGAAGTTGCTTAATCGTTTTGCCTCACTGATGTATTGCTCCCTGGCTTCCTGGGTATCAAAGTTAAAGTAAATTTGGTCAATTTTCTGCGGCGACGTCAGGTACCCTGCAAAAATGTCCACCCGAAAATACTGATCCTTTGTCAGCAGATAAATAGCTTTGTGGTTTTTGTAGTAGTTAGGGTCTTTATAGTTTTCAAGGTCGTTGAACATCGAACCATCATTCATGTTGTGCCCAAAAATTAGGGTGTGCTCGTCGCTGAAATCGCGTTTGTTGCGGTAATCAACGAAAATGGAGCCTAATTTATTGACTTCATTGCTGACCAAATGGTTTAGATAGTAAGCGTTATCCCTGCCCTGGACAAGTGGATAATTGATCTTGGTGTTCTCACTCAGAATCCAACCTACCGCATCGGGGTTTATTCCGATAAGACGGTCAAAATCGATTTTCAGCACCTTACGGATGCGCTCGTAATCCGACTTTTCTGCAGAAAGGGTTGCAGCAACTGCAGTGCTGCCCGATCCGGAGGTTTGCCCGGATTGGTTGACTGATTGCGTGGCCGTAAATGCTCTCTGGGTCTCGTTGACAGTCTCGGCAACGGGGTCTTTACTTTCAGGGCGCTCAGATTCCATAATGACGGTGTTGGCAATGGAGGCATAAGCGTTCTTGCCTTGCTGGTAGACCTGGTATTCCCTGTAAAACAAGAAGCCGCTGACCATGGCCATTATCAAGAAAAGCAAACTAAACCCTCGCAGAAGCACCGTTTTGGTTGAGGAAGTAGAATTTTTCGTTGTTAAAGACGGCTTTTTAATCAATATCTTCCAGCCCACTTAATGGCATCACTTGGTAGGTTTTCGCTGCCACTATTTTATAGCATTAATCACTCTTTTATTTCAGACTCACCCCAGTTTCCCAGCCATCCAGCGTTGTGATAAACTCGAAGTGTTAAACCAAATTTATCCCTAAAAAAGCATTTCCGAGGTGACCAATGACCAATATCAAAACTTCCTATTTGGATGCGTTAAAAGACAGAATTCTTGTCTTTGATGGCGCCATGGGCACTTCGCTGCAACTAATGAAACTTGGTCCAACCGAATTTGGCAGCCCAGACCTCGTCGGCTGCAATGACGTTTTGGTTCTCAATTTCCCCAGCGCTGTTGAGCAAGTCCATCGATCTTTTATGCAAGCTGGTGCAGACGTCCTGGAGACGGACACTTTCCGCGCCAATCGCCTCACCCTGGCAGATTACCACCTTGAAGACCGCACAATCGAACTAAACCAGGCTGGCGCCAGGTTAGCCCGCCGGGTGGCAGATGAATATTCCACCCCTGACCGGCCTAGCTTTGTAGCCGGATCTATTGGCCCATCAGGCAAGTTAATTTCCACAGATGACCCCCAGATGTCCAACATCAGCTTCGACGAGTTGGCTGAGATCTTCCGCGAGCAAGCCCGCGGCCTCATCCAAGGAGGTGTGGACCTCCTGCTCATTGAAACCTCGCAGGATATCCTTGAAGTTAAAGCCGTCATAGAAGGTATTCACCGTGCCTTCAAAGACGAAGACACTATCCTCCCCATCCAGGCCCAGGTTACCCTTGACCTCACTGGCAAGATGCTACTTGGCACCGACATCAGCGCGGCGCTTTCCATACTTGAAGGCATCGGCATCAGCGTCATCGGCATGAATTGTTCCACCGGTCCCGACCAAATGCGTCCCTCAGTGGAATACCTGGCCGAGCACTCCAGTCTGCCCATTTCCTGCATCCCGAATGCCGGCTTGCCCATGAACGTTAATGGCGAAGCGGTCTACCCAATGGAAGCGGGACCCTTCTCGGACGTTCTGGCAGATTACGTCAAGACTTATGGCGTGCGCGTGGTCGGTGGCTGCTGCGGTACGAGACCGGAACATATCCAGGCTCTGGTGACCAAAATTCAGGGTCTTCAACCCACACCACGCCAGGTCGAGCCAATCCCATCCCTGGCTTCCTCCACCCAGGCAGTTGCCCTTGAGCAGATTCCTGTGCCTTTTATTATTGGTGAGCGCTTGAATGCCCAGGGCTCACGCAATTTCAAAAAAATGCTCATGGCTGAGGATTATGAGGCCATGGTTCAATTAGCGCGCGAACAGGTGGATAACGGCGCGCATGGCCTGGACATCAGTGTGGCGGTGACCGAACGCTCGGATGAAAAAGAAATGATGACGCGCCTGGTTAAAGACTTGACCCTGGCAGTTCCAGTACCCCTTATTATTGACTCTACAGAACCGGACGTCATTGAAGCCGCATTGCAAATTATTCCTGGCCGCTCGATGATCAATTCCACCCATTTTGAATCGGGCGAAGCCAAAAGCCGCCGCATCTTCAGGATGGCCAAGGATTATTCGGCCGCGGTACTCTGCCTGACGATTGACGAAAAAGGCATGGCCAAAAATGCCGAACGCAAACTCGAAATTGCCAAAAGATTGCATGATATGGCTGTCAAGGAGTTCGGTTTACGGCCGGAAGACCTGGTATTTGACGATCTCACCTTTACCCTGGCCACCGGTGAGGCTGAGTATGCTGATTCAGCTGTAGAAACCCTCAAAGGGCTCACCTTGATCAAGCAGAATTTGCCTGGTGTGCATACCTCACTCGGGGTCAGTAATGTTTCCTTCGGCCTTTCACCAGCTGCCCGCAAAGTCGTCAACAGCATCTTTCTCCACCACTGCACCCAGGCTGGTCTGGATATGGCCATCGTCAACGCAGCCCAAATCAAACCCTACGGGGAAATTCCGCAGGAACAGAGAGATCTGGTGGAAGCCCTGATTTTCAACAAGCATGACCACGCTCTTGTAGACCTGATTACTTATTATGATGTCCATGCCACCCAGGATGATGGAACAGACGCCAAGGCCGATCCCTTTGAAGGGCTAGGTGCTGTTGAACGCCTCAAGAAACGCGTTCTCACCCGCCATAAGCAAGGCGTTGAAGCCGACATTGATGAATTGCTAGCCCTTGAACCTGAAAAGCCTGTAGGTGAAAAGGCCGTGGCTGTCCTCAATAAAGTCCTGCTTCCCGCTATGAAAGAAGTGGGCGATCGCTTTGGTGCCGGGGAGCTGATTTTGCCGTTCGTCCTGCAAAGTGCTGAGGTGATGAAAAAATCAGTCGGCTATCTTGAAAACTTCCTGGATAAGGCCAGCGGCACATCCAAGGGCAAATTGGTGCTGGCCACGGTTTATGGCGATGTGCATGATATAGGTAAAAACCTGGTCAAAACCATCCTCAGCAACAATGGCTATGAGGTGGTGGACCTTGGCAAGCAAGTACCCGCCGAAGAAATAATTAAAACGGCAGTGGACCAAAAAGCCGATGCCATAGGCCTCTCCGCGCTGCTGGTTTCCACAAGCAAGCAAATGCCCTTTATTATTAACGAACTGCAACGCCGCAAACTAAAGATCCCGGTTCTTATCGGTGGAGCTGCCATCAACCCACGCTTCGGCTGGCGGATCCTGCAAACCGATGACGGTGAGTTTTATGCCCCGGGTGTTTTTTACTGCAAGGATGCGTTTGAAGGCCTTTCTGTGATGGATCAACTCAGCCGTCCGGAATCACGGACTGCCCTGCTGGCTGATACTCGCAGAAAAGCTGACCACGAACTGGGTGTGGCCTCACAGGCTGCTAAACGCCCAGGCACAAACCGGCAAAGCACAATCAAGCCGGCTGACTTCATTCCCGAAATCAAAATTTGGGGTCCCCGTGTTGTTAAAGACATTCCGTTGCAGGCAGTTTCCCCGCATCTCAACCTCAATGAGCTTTACCGCCTCTCCTGGGGTGCAAAGAATACCCATGGCCAGGCCTGGGTGGACCTGCAGAAGGAATTTGACCTCCGGCGCGACTGCATGCTTGCCCAGGCTCAAAAAGAAGGCTGGTTGAAACCTCAGGCTGTTTATGGTTACTGGCCAGTGCTGGCTGATGGCGAAGAACTAATTGTCTTCGACCCGCAGACCATTGCAAGTCTAAACCCAAAAGAGCTGACCCGCTTTTCCCTGCCTCGTCAAGCCGGTGGGGAAAACCTATCCTTGGCTGATTACTTCCTGGAGCTGGGCTCGAAGCGTTTCGATGTGTTGCCTTTACAGGTGGTTACCGTTTCGGATGTTGCCGCCAAACGCATCGCCGAGCTTGAAGCTAAAAATGACTATTCGGAGTCTTACTTTACCCATGGGCTGGCAGTACAAATGGCTGAAGCCACGGCTGATTACCTGCACAACCATATCCGCAGGGAACTGGGCCTACAACCCAGCCAGGGGTTACGCTATTCCTGGGGATATCCTTCCATACCGGATTTACCCGACCACGCCAAGGTTTTCCAGCTTCTGCCAGCGGCCGAAGCCCTTGGGATGCATCTGACGAGTGCATTCCAATTAGTTCCGGAACAGTCCACCGCTGCCATGATTCTTCACCACCCGGAAGCTCGCTATTTCAACGTCGGCATTAGCCGTGTGGATCAACTTTTAAGCTGACGGAACCATTCAATAGGCTGTGACGTCTCTCTATAGAGCCTGTAAAACCAGGCCTATTAAACGTGTAAAATTAACTCAGAGGTGCATTATGAAAAAGATATCTCCGCTTCTCCTGCTTGCTTTGGCTGTATTGCTTGTGTTTTCTGCTTGCGTACCCGTGCCGGCAGCTTCAAATGACAGCATCCAGACCATGGTTGTCATGACCCTGACGGCAGCTGCCAGCCAGGCACCGATCGAAACCGCGACCCCCAAACCCAGTGAAACCCCGACACCTACTCCTACTGCCGAGCCAACCAAGGAAAATTTGGCAATTGGACCAGCCAATTTCCCCGAGGATGTTGATCCACTCACTGGTGAAAAGGTGGAAAACCCTGCCATCCTCAATCGCCGTCCAATCCTGATTAAAGTCTCCAACTTCCCAGCATCTGGCCGTCCACATGCGGGGCTTTCTTCCGCGGATATCGTGTTTGCTTACGCCATGCCGGGTTCGATGAGCCGCTATATTGGTCTCTACTATGGCAAGGATGCCAACCAAATCGGGCCTGTGCGTTCGACCCGGCTTATCGATCCTGAAATTGTGCAGCTTTATCAGGGCGTCCTTGGCACCAGTGGCGGCGATTATGTAAATGTCCTCCCCAAGCTCTACCAGATGCTCGGAAATCGTTATGTCTTTGAAGGCCTCTGCCCCGGGATTTGTGATGATGGGCACGGTTGGGTCACAACCGTCTTCGGCGATTCGGCTGCCATTACAAAATTCAGAGTGGCTAACGGCGAAGCGCCCCAAAAGTATGACCTGACCGGCATGCTCTTTAACCAAGCGGCCCCTGCTGACGGTATCGATACGCCCAAGCTAAGCTTTAATTTCAGCTCGTCCGATAAAAGCGACTGGACCTATGACAAGGCAACAGGTAAATATCTGCGCTGGATTGACAACGCCCCCAACTACGACGAGATGATTCCACTCACGGATCGCCTGACTGAAAAACAGCTGGCTTTTTCCAATGTCATCATCCTCCAAGCCAGCTATGGCTGGTATGACATTAATCTCTTCACCACCGATGTGCTTGGGAATACCGAAGGCCTTAAAGCCACATACCTGCGCGACGGAAAACTCTACGAAGGCACCTGGAAAGTAACGGATCCTTATAAACCGATCCAATTCTTTGACAACCAGGGAAATCTGTTCCCACTGAAGCCTGGAAATACCTGGATTAACATTACAGGGACGAACACTGAATACACCACGAACAATGGAGTTCCGGTTATTAATTTCATAGAGCCAAGTTATTAAGATTAATTATGCGGACTCTCGTCCTCTCGGATATCCACGCTAATCTGACTGCACTGGAAGCAGTCATCATGGACGCGGCAAATTTTGACCGCGTCTTTTGCCTTGGCGATGTGGTCGGTTATGGACCGGATCCCAATGAGTGTATTAAATTTCTGCGTACCTTGCCTCAACTGCAAGTGGTCATGGGCAATCACGACGCCGCCCTGAGCGGCATCATCGAAGTAGGCAACTTCAATTACGATGCCCAACAAGCCCTCACCGTGCAAGCTTCCATACTCGCTGCCACCAGTATGGAATGGCTGGAATTGCTTGATCTTGAAAAAGATGTTGCCGGAATCCATATGGCACATGGCAGCCCTCGCAACCCCATCTGGGAGTACCTTTCCAGCAATTTCATTGCCCTTGAAAATTTTTCTGCTTTTACTCAGCAAGTCTGCATGGTCGGCCACACCCATATCCCGTCCATTTTTGAACTCAGCAAGCCTCGGAAAATTCGGCTCTTGCTTCCAGAACAAGGAGATTTGTGGCGCTCTGATAATCGTTTCATTCTTAATCCGGGTTCGGTTGGCCAACCACGCGACGGCAACCCTAAAGCTGCCTATGTCATTTTCGACGATGGGGATGAAACCTGGCAATTTCGACGCGTCGCTTATAATGTGCCCGAAGTCCAGGCCCGCATGCGCAACCTTGGCTTTCCTATAAGGCACATTGAGCGTTTGGAGAGAGGCGTCTAGCCTTAAAGGAACTATTGCGATTATTTTTCGTTATGATTTTGTAAGCAGTTCTCAAAACGGACAGGAGAAAAATGAAGAATAAATTGCTCTTAGTATTTATTGCCTTGATGGTCACGCTAAGTGCGTGTGCCAAATCCCCAACCCCCAACCAGGTATCACCATCACCAATGCAACCACAGGCTTCTGCGGATTATGGAAAATCTGTTTCCAATGCTGCCTCGGAATCATTAGCGCCTCAAGCCCCAGGTTCAGGCGCACCTGCAGCAACGGAACGTATGGTTATCCGTACAGCTTCGATGAAAGTCTCCGTTGCGGATCCCGCTCAAGCCATGCAAGCCGTCCAGGCATTGGCCAATACCTTTGGCGGATATGTAGTCAACTCTGAAGTTGGTAATAACAGTGACAGTGCTGGCGTTATCTATACCACCAGCTCCATCACAATCCGCGTACCGGCAGAAAAACTCGACGAAGCCATGGCCAAGATTCGGGAACTGGCAGCCGATGCTAAAACCGGGATCATTTCTGAAAGCGTTTCCGGTCAGGATGTAACTTCTGAATATGTCGATTCTGAATCACGCTTAACCAACCTGAAAGCTGCCGAAAAACAATTGCAGGAACTGCTTGATAAAGCCACCGACCTGCAGTACACGGTTGAGATCTTCAAACAGCTTACCGAAATCCGTGGCCAGATTGAAGTGCTGCAAGGTCAGATGAAATACTTAAAAGAATCTTCTCAACTCTCCGCAGTTTCGGTTTGGTTTGTCGCAGAAGCTTCTCTCAAGCCAATTGAGATTGGTGGATGGAAACCTGAAGGCTCTGCCCGCGAAGCGCTGCAAGCCCTCATCAACGCTGCCGAGGGCTTGGGTACCTTCCTGATTTGGTTTGCCATCGCCTGGCTACCTTTCTTGATCCCGCTGGGTCTAATTGCTTACTTCGTCATCAAAGCCATCCTAAAAGCAAGGGTTAAACGCCGTGTTGAACAACAAAAAGCCTTTTACTACGCGCAACCTGTGCAGCCTTACACAGGTAACCAAGGTTCTGCCCCTCCTGAACCAGAACAAAAGTAACTGATACTAACCCTACAACAAGACCACCTTGCGGTGGTCTTGTTTGGCTAATCCTTCAGTTTCAAAATGAATTGGGCTTCCCCGTTAATTCTTGTCTGGAAGGAATACACATTTTCAGAAGAGGTGGATTCCCAAAGAATTTCTTTTCCGTCGTGCAAAACAGTCTCCGGTTCCCTGGGCAGCCATAGGAATATATTGCCGCTTGCAAGCCTTCCAAGCAGGATCTTAAACGTCAACGAATTGCCATCTTCCCGCCAACTTTTAACCTCGTAACCCTGGCTGAAATGGAAATCACTGCCAAGATACTGGCTTCCACCATTCAATTCGTGCAGTGTCATCAATCTTGTGCCGTGTTTCGGCACTCCTTTAAGCATCAAATCTCCCTGCCAGATGTGAATTTCCCCGCTCCAGAACTCACGCGCAATCCAGTTCTTCCCATCCGCGAAACCCCATTCAGTCGGCCGTACCGTCTTGTCTTTAGCCACATCTTCCCAGTTGAAAACCGCAATTACCGGCCATACTCCTGCAGCAGTATGTAACTCCTGTTTGAGCATATAGGGTTCTTTGCGTTCGAAACGGTCCAGAACCTGGGGTTGGCTGGGAATAACCGGCAACAGTGCCTGTATAATCCTTCTTCGTTCGTCGTTGAGCGTGGGCATGCGGTCCGATACCAGGATGGCTCCACCCGTCATACCGATGGTGGTTGCCAGGCTACGCACTTCATTTAAATCCAGGTTTGAGTCTTCCCGTACTAATAAGCAGTCCGGGTCATTCCCCCACCAGAAACCATCCAACTCAGACCTTGATATGATGTTCCGAATGGCATTAAGGGCGCTAGGCATATTCCTTTCGTTTTTGAAGAGCCGTTTGTGCCCAAAGTAAGTTGGCTCCCAATCCGGGCTCACGTCCGAACTGATACGCATGTAATCCATAAGCCCAATCGCCGGCCCCAGGGGGCAACCACAGCCTAAGAGCTGGGTTTCTTCCCCGGCAGCTGCGCGTATGCGCTCCAAACCTTGCCTCAACACCTGTGCACGCGTAAATACTGGGTTTTGATATCTCCCAGCTAAAGCCGCGGCATAAAGAAAGTCCAATTTTAGGTATTTGAATCCCCAATCCTGCACTGCTGTGCGGATGACATCTTCAGTGTAAGCCATGGCTTCAGGGTTGGTCAGGTCCAGAGCCTTCCCCAGGTGATTCCAGACAAAACCTGAATTGGCACACCGGCCCCATCTATCCCTCAGAAGCCATTCCGGATGTTTTTTGACCAGTCCTGAGTGGGCTTCTACTATGTACGGTGCCAGCCAAATCCCGGGAATAAAGCCTTTGGACTCAATTTCATGTGCTAAAGGATTGACGCCATTTGGAAAGCGCTCAGAAAACGCCATCCATTCCCCCACGCTTTTTTCGAAGCCGTCGTCGATCTGAATCAACTTAAGAGGAATGGTTTCCCGAACACGGTCAACCTCCTCCAGGTTCTCACGGATGTCCTCTTCCGTCACATTTTGGAAGTAGTAGTACCAGGAACACCAGCCTACCGGAGCCGCGGCTTTCTCTTGCACTTTATTCTCCCGCGAGACGCTCTGCAGGTAGAGTTTGAAGGGCAGTTTGGCCTGTAAATTCGTGAAACCGAAACTTGCCCAATCCGTTAGTAATTGACTGCTGGGGTCAAGGCGTAAGCCATCACAGTTAGCCCACATGGCCAGATCCGATTCTCTGCCAATATGAGTTTCAATCGAGCCAAAAGTTTCCTTTTGGGCTAAATACCCAGCCACCAGGCCAGTTTGGGTATTTAAATCTCCCAGGCAGGCGAACATGTCGGCAGAAAAATGATTAGGTAAATGCGTGATGGGGGTGCCAGGGTTAACAATCATTGGATTGGCAAGTGGCCCCATCCAGGAACGGTCCTGTTTTTGTCCTAATCTGTAAGCAGCGGTTGGCGACCAGGACTGCCATCCATTTGAGTAAAAAGTGGGTTCCATTTCGTCGGCACCCAACTTCAATTTTCCTCGATGAATGATGCCTGCAAAGAGCTTTTGCGGCCAGACAGAATTTTGACCACTATTCACTAACCGCTCCCGGACAAGGAGCATGGGTTGGTCGAGCATCAGCCCTAGTTCGACGGTAAATTCCAATTGATGCAATCGGTCGAAGTAACTTATGTCAAAGCCTGCAAACTGGGTTCCACCAGGTCCGGCTTGACGCAGTGAATTAACCGCCCTAAGCTCCAGGAATTCCGCATATATCGGCTTTCCCAGTTCAAGTTGGTACGCCAACCAGGCTTCATCAATCAAGATTTTAGGATTTTCAAGCAAATGTAACGCGTAAGAGCCGCGTTCAGGAACAACTTCAAGCTGGAGACCCTTGCTTTCCAGGCTGAGCATCAGCCCTCCCAGGCACCTAATACTTGATCAAACGGAATGGGACCGCCCCTCAACAGGCGGATATCGCCGTCAAGGCATTGCACGATCGTCGAACCGTTTCCACCTTGAATCACACCGCCATCCAGCACCAGATCCACCCGTCCATCCAATTGTTCCAGCACGCCTTCCAAATTGCGCGGATTGGCTTGGCCTGAAATGTTGGCGCTGCTCACTGCCAGTGGACCGATCCTCTGCAAGAGTGAAATGGTAAATGAATGATCGGGCATGCGGACGGCTACACCTGAATATGGGGTCAATTCTTTGGGCAAGTCAAGCTGTTTTTCAAGTACCAAGGTTAAGGCTCCAGGCCAAAAGACATGCGCAAGGCGCAGCACGCGTGGATCGATCAGACGCACTACCTTGCGCAGTTGCTCCATGCCACCCAGAAGAAGGGGTATGGCCTTCGAGGTTGGCCTTTCTTTTGCAATATACATGGTATTGAGAGCGTGAATGTTCCTTGGATCGCAGGCTATCCCATAAAGCGTATCCGTAGGGATCACAACAATACCTCCGCTTTGAATGACCTTCTTGGCCATCCGGATGGCATTTCTTTCTTCGATTGAGATTACTATTGTTTCAGGCATTTCGATTAAGCCTCTTCAATGCGCATGATTCTGTCCAGGCCAGCCAAATCTTTGAGGATCCTTCTGTCGGCCTGAGGAAAATACTTTTCCGCTAATTTCTCAATTTCTGCCGCTTTGTCATACTGAAATTCGTAAAGTAAAAGGGCCGGCTGTATTAAATGGATCCGACTTTCAAGCATACCGCGTTCAATTAGTTCCGACCCCGTCTTGCCACCGTCCAAGGCTAACCTTGGTTCGTAAGGCAGGCTGTTGACCGCGGCCAATTCATCCGTGGGGATGTAAGGTAAATTGGCACAGACCAGGTTGTAACTTCGGGTCACATCCTTAAATAGATCCGACTGCGTAAATCGGATGCGATCTTCGCAGTGCAGATCGATTGCGTTTTCCATAGCCACCTTCAGGCTCCTGGCGTTGATGTCTACCGCGCACATGCGCAGATCCGGGCAATTTAAAACCAGGCTGACAACCACGCAGCCACTGCCAGTCCCCAGATCAATACCTTGCTTGGCATATGGATGGAATTTCAGCCAGGCTAATGCCTCTTCAACCATGAGTTCAGTTTCAGGTCGGGGGATGAGTACATCCTGGTTGACTTTGAAATCCAGGCCAAAAAAAGCTTGTTCCCCTATCAAGTAAGGCAGAGGTTCCCCTTTTGCCAGCCTTGCCGTGAGGTTCGATAGTTCCGAAATCTGCCTTTGTGATAAATAAAGGTCGGGGTGTGCCAATACCCAACTCTTGGATTCGCCCAGGACGTGAGCCAGCAGCACCAAAGCATGGTCATGCGGTCTTTCGACATCATTGGAAAGTATACGGGTTTGCTCCCTGAGCAAGGATCCAGTGCTGTAGCTATCCATTGGCTTCGAAATTGGCAAGCCGTTCTGATTCATCTGCTAATTGTAGCTCGGTGATAAACGTGTCAAGCTCGTAGCCAGCCATGACTCCGTTTAGGTTATAAGAAGACACGTTGATGCGATGGTCGGTAACCCTCGATTGCGGGTAGTTGTAGGTTCTTATTTTCTCCGAACGTTCACCGGTACCAATCTGTGACTTGCGGGACGCAGCTACTGCGTCCTGCCGTTTTTGGAGTTCCAGATCGTAAAGCCGGGCCCTAAGCACACCCATCGCGCGCATTTTGTTCTGCAATTGCGAGCGTTCATCCTGGCAGGCAACCACAATGCCGGTTGGCAAGTGGGTGATGCGGACAGCTGTTTGGTTTTTCTGAACATTCTGACCGCCGGCACCAGCCGAGCGGAACACATCAATATTCAAATCCGATTCGGGGATCTTGATTTCCACATCTTCAACCTCAGCCAGGACAGCCACAGTCACCGTGGAAGTATGAATCCTGCCTTGAGATTCAGTTTCGGGTACCCGCTGTACGCGGTGCACCCCGGATTCAAACTTGAACCGCGAGTAAGCGCCCTTGCCTTTGATTGAAAAGGTTACCTCTTTGTAACCCCCCAAACCAGTTTCGTTCCCGGTAACGATTTCTGTTTTGTAACGATGTAGGTCGGCATAATGCAAATACATGCCGAGCAGATCAGAAACGAATAAGGAAGCTTCATCCCCACCGGTTCCTGCCCGGATTTCTATGATGACGTTGCGATCATCCCGTGGATCTTTGGGCACCAGCAGAGTCTTAATTTTGGTTTCAAGTTCCGCTTTATGTGCCTGTAATTCGGGCAACTCAACCTTTGCCATTTCTCTCAGGTCCAAATCCATTGATTCGGCCAGTACTTTGGTTGCATCAAAGTTGCTGAGTAAATCTTTATACTCATTGGCTAATTTCACAATCGGCTCCAGATCGGACTTTTCCTTGGAAAGGTCCACTATCGTTTGATAGTCATCTGCCGTTTGAGCTAGTTTGTCTTCGATGTCTCGGTAGCGCGAAAGGATCGCCT
>Ga0209538_1000232_pt1 | contig 34244 bp, 37 predicted proteins | sample BarGraNGADG00211_2_FD_184492 | JGI IMG/M metagenome (GOLD analysis project Ga0209538, IMG submission 184492) | Arctic peat soil microbial communities from Barrow, Alaska - Barrow Graham LP Ref core NGADG0004-211 (SPAdes) (version 2) | ecosystem: Environmental > Terrestrial > Soil > Wetlands >... | reverse complement strand
CTTTTTCATATATCTTGCTGTTTACCCTTTGAGGGCACCCTCTCGAGAGGCAAACATGGCACGTGAAACCCGTGAAACCCGCCACACTTTTCATGCCGTAACTCATGACGTTGTGCTGCGTGTCTGAAAAGAAGCCCAAAAATCAAAGGAAATGAAAAAAGAAATAACTAGATAGGGGATAAGGAATAGATTATAGGAACACGCTATAGGGCCCTGATATGCTAACTAACTTAGTTGTTTGGCTATTGCTATCTTGATGATATTATCGAATTGTATAATCGCGTGAACCTTGAATTCTGAGAAGAACAGCTTGCTAAGACTCTTCGGTAAAAGTCCAGCAGTTCGCATTTAGTGACGACGTGCGATTTACGTTATCCACTTAAATATGACCTCGCCATCGCGTGGCGGTACCTTCTGAGTTTCTTTCACCGGATAGCCGAAAATAAGCGGGACCATTAAACGGTACCCTTCCGGCACGTCCAGCTCTGCCAGCGTGTCCTGATCAGAACCCAGTGGCATACCGAACCCTATCCAACAGCTGCCGATGCCCAATGACCGAGCGGCGATCAGCATGTTCTCGGCCGCTGCCGCGCAGTCGTAATTATGTGAAGTACGCTCATACGGTTTCGCGAACATCAGGATCAGTACGGGAGCATTGTAGAAAATGTGAAATTCCGGCATTTTCAGCGCTTTCATTATGTTCTCTGGCAGCCCAATCTCCGAGTCAGAACTCGTATACGTATCAAGCCACAATTTTTTCGCCCGCTCAGATAGCCTATCAATCATCTCTCTGTTCTTGATGACAACGAACCTCCGCGGTTGTTGCCTCGTGGGATCCGGCGAAAACGGTGCATACGTGCCCGCTCTGATCAACTCTCTGATAATGTCATCGGGCACGTCATTCGGCTTGTAATCCCTCACAGACCTCCTTAAATAGATACTCTCAAAAACGCTGTTCATAGCATTCCTCTGCTGCCCCCAAAGATGCCGAAACTATTAAACTTTTGTTGATTTGGATTTTTGGGCTTATCTATTTAACAAAACATAGGTTTTGTTCAATCGATAGGATACAAAAAATTTGTATCATGTTGTTACAGTTAGCACACAGCAAGCGAGTTCTGAGCGCAGCAAGCGCGTTTGCATGATACTTTTCATGCCGTAACTCCATACGTTGTGCGGCACTCTGAAATTCAAGCCCCACACGTAAAGGAAACTGAAAAAAGAAATAAGGAGGGAGGAGATAGGAAATAGGTTATAGGAACACGCTAAGCAGCCCTGATATGCGGGCCAACGTATTTGTCTATCTAGATTTGTCTATCTAGTTATAACCTACCCGTTTACCAGTATGTATTTCGATGAGATTATCTAGTTGTGCAATTTCATGAGCCGTGTATTCTGAGAGAATATTTACATTCCCTTCGTTCCACTTGTATTCTTTGTAAACCGTCGGTGTGTGACCTGTAAGCTTTTGATACGCCCCGCCGCTTATGTATTGTGTGCTAATGAGGCTGTATGCTGTCTTGTTCATAGCGTTAAGGTAATTTGTTGCGTCTTGCGTTGTTGGAAATACGATATATGTCTGGAGGTGGTTGAACGACATATTTGCAGTTTTGTTGAAGAACGTGTATTCTAAACGTGCGGAAGTGCTGTTAATCCACGTAAGTTCCCACGCCTTATGGCTGAGGTTTGTATTTGCGTATGATACGTTTTTGTACTCTGCAAGATACCGTTCTAGAAAAGCATCGTTTGTCGCTGCGCTTGACGTAGGTGTTTGATTAGTATTGCTTGTAGTGTTTGTAGTGCAACCTGCTACTAACAAAGATGCAACCACGAGTAATAGAACAGTTATCGTAGTTATTGATTTGAATTGTATACGCTTACGCAAGTGGCTAATAATGACTTAATAATTCCTATTCTTTTTTGGTTTTACAGCTGTGTAACGCCCCGTTAATGACATAGCATAAACAGCATCATAAGGAGTTTGAAATGTGGTGAAAGGGCTAATTGATTCACCTCATTATGTCAAAATGTAATGGAATTTCGTGTCCATCGCTGGAAAAATTAGTAAACCTTTTATCTCTAACAACTAACTTAATCATGTTAATACTTCCAAGTGTTAACGCTCGTTGGCGCAGGCCTAAAGGTAGAACAACAAGACTTGCGCCTTCTACTTTTTATGATTCTGATCCTATGCTTCGATCTCCTTTGCTAAGTAGTAAGGCCAAAACACCTAAAAGGCAGGCATATACATTAATGACAATATTATCTAAATCATATAGTCATCGGACTTCCATCAACAAGAATTCCGAATCTGTATCGGATTTGATAGATAATTTTTCAACAGCCCATCGCCAAATCCCTCACGAGTTGTTAATTGCTGGTTGTTGATGGTTACATCGCCGCTTAAAATAAAAGTATATACCCCGTTGTCTTTAGCTTTTAAAGGGTAATCGGCACTGACCCCTGTGTCGAATTTTCTATATGAAACCATGCATTTTAATAAATCCATACTCCGGCATCATCCAGATTAGGAGACACTATTTGCTGCAACTTGTTTTGACGGTCGGCAATGTTTAAGGTGATCTGATCGTATCGGGGAGTGACATTTTCCTTATTGGGGAACACCCAGATTTGTAGAAACTTCACCGGCTTATCCTTGTTTTTATTGTATTCACTATGGGTAATTCCGGTGCCTGCACTCATTACCTGCACATCGCCATGCTTGATCACGCTTACATTTCCCATATTGTCTTTATGTTCCAAATCGCCTTCAAGAGGGATAGAGATGATCTCCATATTGTCGTGCGGATGAGTGCTAAAGCCCATGCCTGGTAAAACCCAGTCATCATTTAAAACCCGCAGCTGACCAAAGTGCATTCTTTCGGGATTGTAATAGTTGGCAAAACTAAATGTATGCCTGCTGTGAAGCCAGCCGTGGTTTGCATCGCCTCGTGTTTCAGCTTTGTGAAGAATTGTTTTAGCCATAATTGATTTTATGGTGAAGAAGATTTAACTAGTTAGTTTCGCGCTGGCCTTAGTTCTTCTGAGTAAAATAATACAATCAATCGAAAAAGTAAACGATATTGCGACCGAATTATCCGTACAAGGCGTAGCTATGGGACACGTGAGGCTTTCAGATGAACAAATCGAGGCTGAAGAATGGAGTGCCAAAGATGTTCATGAATTTGAGGATTCAACTTTAGGCAGCGGTGAACAAGAAACAGCAACAGCATTATTAGAAGGCTGCCGTGAAATCGAAGCAAAGGCTATAGAGATGGTAAAACTCTGTCTTGAATTCACTCCCCCATTATAATGGGGTTAGTAAAGCTGGTAAGAACTATGGTCAGAATTGAAATTACCGTCTCCAAAGACACGTGGGAATGGCTCATGATGCTGAAGCTCGAATACAGGCAGCCAAGAAGACTGAGCTATCACAAGAGGATATTATCAAGCTGGCGCTCGCTTGCTTAGAAAGACACAAGCAAGAGACTGAAAAAACATGGACGTTATAAGGTACAGTTAAGAAGGCACGTTAGCATACACGTCTTGCAGGTCTTGGTCATTGAACCTTAGGTAAACTGCTGTCGTATTGATGTTTGAACGGCCCAGCACCTGCTGCAAGCGCCTTACGTCAACTCCGTGCCGCACACTAACCGCACATTCGCCCAATACTGCATATACACATCATAGACGTGCTCCGGCAGCGGATGACGATTTTAGGAAACGCAAGGCAAAATCGGCATGATCGTGATCGTAGCGGTGGTTGTAGGGCAGAGAATATCAACGATAAGCACCATCAAGGGTATCCATCATGAAAACACTGTTGATTGCCTATATCTCAGTTCACCACAAGAACACGGAACAAGTCGCAAAGGTGATGGCAGAAGAGTTGGGGGCGGACCTTGTCTCTATCGGTCAGACACGACCCGAAACCCTCACGGGATATGACCTGATCGGATTCGGATCAGGCATTTTTTACGGGAAGTTCCATAGGACCCTCCTCCAGTTTGTGGAGGGGCTCCACACCGTCACGGGAACACGGGCGTTTATCTTCTCTACCAGTGGTGACGGGAAAGTAGAGCATCATGCTGCTTTTAAAGAGCTGCTGGTGAGTCGAGGGTTCTCCGTGGTGGCTGATTTCTCCTGCAAGGCGTGGGATTCGTGGGGGCCGCTGAAACTTGTCGGGGGGATTAACAAGGGAAGGCCAAATGCGGACGACTTGGAGGAAGCACGGGTATTTGCACGGGGATTGAAGGAAAAATATACATGATCGCAGTGTCGTTACCCGTTCTCGTGCTTTCATCCAAATCATTGGTCGGTGCGAGCATCCTCACATGCTAACCGCACGTCTCCCCAATATTGCATATAAAGATCATACACGTGCTCGGGAAGCGGATGCTTGTAGTACTTCCAATCGATTCCACTCATAATGCGTCATAATGTACGCTCGGATTGACATATCTTATTGAGTGATATCGCCGGATTGTTCAGCAAATTTCCTAAGATCGCCCTAAATAAAATGAGTTGGCATTCGCACAGATGTAAGATGTAAAAACTGATGGTTACGCTTTTTTGTAGCCACGGTGACACGGAGTGCTCAAATCCGGGTGAAGGCTTTATTCTTGAACGTTGAATTATAAGAGAGGTGATCAATAGTGCGTTTCTTAATATATTTTGAGGTTTCGACAGACGTCGGAAATCGCTTAGATTTCGAAGAAGGGGGGCCCGGGAAAATCATCGGATATGTGGTGAACCGGTTCAAGCCAGAGGTAATGTATACAGAGGCAGGCACGCGCAATGTCTTCATGGTGGCCGATCTGGATGAGACACAAATGACCGAGCTCATGCTCATTGTGTCGAAGAAGTTGGGCACGCAGCTAGAGTTCACGCCCGTCATTACCGGAGCGGCAACGGTCGAAATTGCCGCGAAGGCGATAGAAAACGTAAAAAAAGCACCGATATAGCTCGTTCTTTACTTAGGGCGGCGATCGAATCAGGTTCAAAACCTCTGATCCGATCCCAAAATGCCTTCTTGGGCTTGGGCTCCAAATTACACAACAGTCCAAGCACCTTTTCATTTGATTTACATAACCATCGAAGTCAGTGTTTCCATCGAATATTTCCGGTCAATCGACCCCGAAGGGCATACTACGTAAGCTAAGTGTGGACGTCCTTTGTGTGTGCATTGTGAGAATGGTGCATACTAAGAAAATTCTACGTCTTTCCAATATTGCATAGACGCATCATACACATTTTCAGGTAGAGGCGATTTATAATGCTTCCAATCAATTCCACTCGCCGTGCGTCATAATGTACGCTCGGTTTGACATATCTTATTGAGTGATATCTCCGGATTGTTCAGCAAACTTCCGCAGATCTCCTGTAATAAAATGGGACTGCAGACGCGAAAGAGGGATCTTTTGTCATTTTACCCATATCATACTGCTGGAAAAATCGGGTAAGCCTTATTAATGTCAAAACGAAATTAATCGACATTATGGACTTTGAGGAATATGTTAAGTTCGCCAATGAACATCCCATTTGTTCGGTGGCAACGGTCGAAGGCGATCAGCCACAAGTACGGACGTTCGGCATGTGGTTTGCTGATAAAAACGGCTTTTACTTCTCTACTAACAAAGCAAAAGCGGTCTTCCGACAACTCTCAAATAACCACAAAATAGCGTTATCTTTCTACGCCCCTCCTGAATCCCAATTAGGGCAAGGAGGCACGATGGACTTAGGAACAATGATGCGCGTTATTGGCACAGCTGAATTCATTGACGACGCGGCCATGAAAGAACGCCTCCTAACCGAGAGACCGTTTTTGCGTCCTTTTGCTGAAACCGCTGGTATATTTCGTGTTAAAAATGGCGAAGCATGGTTTTGGACGGTTGCTGATATGGGACGTGAATCAGCGATTGAGCGGGTTCGCTTTTAGTTTAAAGCCGTTTGAGTGGCTTGCTATATTTACTCACGGGACTCAATACCGCTCCAATATCGCATATACACATCATAAACGTTCTCCGGCAATGTGAAATAAGGAGTATGGTGCAGAGTATATAAGCGTAGAGAGGGGGGACAGAACTATGGCATTTCGATTCGACAAATTAACGCTGAAGGCACAAGAGGCTGTGGTGAGGGCGCAAGAACTCGCGACCGATCGAGGCAATGCGCAGATCGATCCGCTGCATCTGCTGGCCGCGCTGTTAACGGAGAACGATGGAATCATCGGGCCGATCATCGAGCGGATTGGAGTGAACCGGCAACAACTCGATTCAATCATACAGGCGGAACTAAAACATTTCGCCCAGGTCTCGGGCGGAGCGCCGCCACAAGGGAGCCGGGAGCTGAATCAGGTGCTCGAAGCGGCCCAACGCGAGGCCGATGCAATGAAAGATGAGTTCGTCTCGACCGAACATCTTTTGCTGGCATTGGCGAAGGTCGATTCGAAAGCAAAAAATATTCTGAAACTCAATGCCGTTACTGAGAAAGACCTGTTAAAGGTGTTGCAGGCGGTCCGCGGCAGCGCGCGTGTGACCGACCAGACGCCGGAAGACAAGTTCCAAGCGTTGCAACGCTATGGCATCGATCTGGTGGATCGCGCCCGGCAGGGAAAACTCGATCCGGTGATCGGTCGGGACCAGGAAATCCGCCGGGTCATGCAAGTCCTCTCGCGCCGGACGAAAAACAATCCCGTGTTGATCGGCGAGCCGGGCGTGGGCAAGACGGCCATCGCCGAGGGGCTTGCCCTGCGGATCGTCGAGGCCGACGTGCCCGAGAGTTTGAAAAATCGGAGGCTGATCGCGCTCGACATGGGCGCGCTCGTAGCCGGCACAAAGTTCCGTGGCGAGTTTGAGGAGCGGCTCAAGGCCGTGTTGCGCGAAGTGAACGACGCCGGCAACGTGATTCTGTTTATCGACGAGTTGCATACCGTGGTCGGCGCCGGTCGGGCCGAAGGGGGCAGCGACGCCGCGAACCTGTTGAAACCCGCGCTGGCCCGGGGCGAGCTGCGATGCATCGGCGCCACGACGCTGGATGAATATCGCAAATATATTGAAAAGGACGGCGCGTTGGAGCGGCGATTCCAGCCGGTCATGGTCGGGGAGCCGTCGGTCGAGGATACAATCGCCATTTTGCGAGGTCTAAAACCCCGTTACGAGGCCCATCATAAGGGCGTGCGGATTAAAGATTCCGCCCTCGTAGCGGCGGCCAACCTTTCGCACCGCTATATCGCCGACCGGTTTTTGCCCGACAAGGCCATCGACCTGATGGACGAGGCCACCAGCCGGCTGGCGATGGAACTGGAAAGCGTGCCCAGTGAGATCGACGTGGTACAGCGGCGACTGGTGCAGCTTGAGCTGGCCGACCGCCAACTGGCCGACGAGACCGAGGAGCATGCACAGCAACGTCGCGAGGAAGTCCAGGAGGAGATGACGGAGCTGCGCAAAAAGCTTGCCGACCTGCGCAAACAGTGGGAGCTTGAAAAGAGCGGGCTGGGCAACGTGCAGGATATCCGTAAAAACTTGATGGACGCCCAGTTGCAGTACAATCAGTTAGCTGCGTCGATTAAGGAGAAGCAATCGGCTGGCAGCATCGTTTCCGAGGCCGATTACCAGAAACTTTACGAGTTGGACCTTGAACAGAAAAAGCTGGCCGGCCAGTTGGACACGCTCGAATCGGACGTCGACGAGAAGCCAACCCACGGCACACGCCGGCTCTTGCGCAAAGAGGTCGGTCCGGAGGAAATTGCCGAGGTCGTCAGTGCTTGGACGGGCATTCCCGTCTCGCGGATGATGGAGACTGAGCGGGCGAAGCTCTTAGTGCTCGAAGATCGCATCCACCAGCGGCTCGTCGGTCAGGACGAAGCAGTCGAGGCCGTGGCCAACGCCGTGCGGCGGAACCGGTCAGGCTTGCAGGACCCGAACCGGCCGATTGGCTCGTTTATTTTCCTTGGACCGACCGGCGTCGGTAAGACCGAGTTGTGCAAGGCGCTGGCCGAGGTGATGTTCGACAGCGAAGACGCGATGATCCGCTTGGACATGAGCGAGTTCATGGAGCGGCATACCGTGAGCCGATTGATCGGCGCCCCGCCGGGCTACGTCGGCTACGAGGAAGGCGGCGCGTTGACCGAGGCGATTCGCCGACGGCCCTATTCCGTCATCCTTCTCGACGAAATCGAAAAGGCCCATCGCGACGTTTTTAACGTCCTGTTGCAGGTGTTGGACGATGGGCGGTTGAGCGATAATCAGGGTCACACGGTCGACTTCACCAACACGATCATCGCGATGACCAGCAACATCGGCAGCCAGGTGATCCAGGAGATCGCCAAGGAGGGCGGCACCGAGGAGGAGATGCGCGACGCCCTGATGGAGACGCTGCAAACCCGTTTTCTGCCCGAGTTCCTCAACCGGGTCGACGAGATCATGATCTTCCACCCCTTGCAAAAGGGGCAGATTCGCAAGATCGTCGAGCTTCAGGTCGCGCGGTTGCGGAAGCAGCTAACCGACAGGCGGATCGAATTGGACGTGACCGAGACGGCCTTGGACGAAATCGCGTCGGAAGGTTACGACCCGACCTATGGCGCCCGGCCTTTGAAGCGGGTGATCCAGCAGCGGATCCAGAACCCGTTGGCCGTCGAGCTTCTCAAGCGGGAGTTCGAGGAAGGCAGCCGCGTGAAGATCGACTATCTCGGTGGCGATTTTACGTTCGAGCGGAACAATTAACACGTCACCGGTCAGATTCTTCAGAATTGCTTTTCCCCGCACAACCCAAAGTATGTTAGACTGGGATACGATTAATAAGCTCACGATTAACTCAGACTTTGAGGCTTTTATAAAGAGAATTACGATTGACATAAAGAGCAAAGAGATCAGAAAAGAGCGAAACGACAAGACATTCGACAAAGAAGAGCTGATCGGTCATATCGAAAGCTAATTGTCTTGAATCGCTGAATAAAGGCGTTCAAATGGGCTGCAGCTATCACGTCAAATGTCTACAATGCGGCAACAATTTTGACGTAAACTCAGGCGGCGGTTTCTTCTTTCATCTTCTACACTGCGACTTTTGCGGAAAAGATAAATCAATTGGATTTGATGAAATTGGAGAGCTACATTTGCGATATATCAAAGGCCTCCCTGGCCCATACTGTGTAGCATCAAGCAGTCTAGACCAGCATATAAAAGACAACTACCCTGGCGAACCGATGTCAGAGGGGGAATACCACGCCGCGGTGGAGCAGATCGCTGCAGCCTGCGACTGCGAGTCGCGCCGCGTTGGACCCGGTTCTGCTGGGCGAAGCCAGTCTGGCTGACAAGCTGGCGACGGGTGAAGCGAACATCGTGGGTAGTCAGGAAAAACTGATCGATTTTTTGTCGTTGATGGACAACTTTGAATTCTGGTTTAATATCGTTACCCCATAGTTTTCCTCAAAAAATTAGTTTTGTCGTCCATAGCAAGTTTAATTCTTGTTTTAGGGGATCCTGCTCAAGAACGATTTTATATAGCGTCAATATTATTTACTAAATATGAAAGGATTTTCTGTTGATATCGAGGAAACAACTCTGGAAAATGGCAATTTCCGCAAGGTACTCTATACGTCAAAGCACAGTCAGCTGGTACTTATGAGCCTCAAGCCCGGAGAAGACATTGGAATGGAAGTGCACGAGGAAAACGACCAGTTTTTCCGTTTCGAGAAAGGGCAGGGAAAGTGCGTAATTGACGGCAACGAATATGAACTCAGTGACGGGGTTGCGGTGGTGGTGCCCGCCGGCGCACAGCACAATATCATCAACACTTCGAAAACAGAAGACCTGAAACTCTATACGATCTATTCCCCGGCTCATCACAAGGATGGAATCGTGCGGGCCACGAAGGAAGAAGCCGAAGCCAATGAAGCGGAATTCGACGGAGTGACTACGGAATAAGATCATAAGAAACTGAATGATAATTCATCCCAACTGAAAACAACTCCAAAGGCTTGCGGGATACGTTGACGATGGAAAAGTAAAAGTGCAGATTGAGGGGGTTTTCCCGTTCTTACAAGTCAAAGAAGCATTTGCCTATTTCGAAACACAACATCCGAAAGGAAAAGTTGTGGTGGACATAAGATAGCCGCATCATCTACTTTAAAAAATTAGAATTTTTTGACGATTCACCCGAACCGGAAAAACTGGGCAGTTCGCTACGGCGTCGGCACACTACGTAATAACGTAGTTTAAAAGCGCATTATCAAACTTGTTTAATGATTTAGCACGCTGTCTCGAAATTTAGCCGACCATCGGGCGCGACCGATGTCGTCTTCTTTTACAAGGTCAGGGCATGCCGAACGAACCGTTGAGGTACCTAAGCAAGAGCCTGGCCATCACCAAGGCGGGCGACCGAAGGCCCTGGTTCAGAGGTCTGTCCGATACCTATGCGAAAACTGGCATGGAAGACAAGGCCAAGGAGTACGATGCGAAGGCCAACCCGCCGAAGAAATGGGGGGAGGCCTGAGCATCTGAACGTTTTTCTATCTTGAATACCGATAACCGTGCATGGACCTACCTGGGATCCTTTCCTATAGAGTGGAGCGCCTGAAGTTCAAAGCGACCAACCTCGACCTCGGCCTGGCGCTCATCGCCACCTTCCTCCTGCCCATCGCCTGCTGGCTGATGCTGGATTGGAGCGGAGCCTTCGTGCCCCTAATCCTGTACTATGGAGTCTTCTGCGTGGCCATCGTGCTCTGGCGCAAGAAGAGCCTCGACTATGTCAGACCGGTCAGTTGGTCCTTCAAGCTCTTTGTTGGGCTATTGGCCCTCCAGCTCTTCGTCCAGACGATCGCCTACCTGACCATCATACCCGTCAACGATCCCTGGGAGGGGGTCCTGCTCACACTGCTCATCTGGGTCCCCATCAACGCGGCCATGGAACAGCTGCTTTGGGTCTACATATTCGACGCCTTCGAGACACGCTGGACAGAGAGGCGAAAGCGCTTCATAGGAGGGGTGATCGGGATGTTGATGGCGGTAATATTCGTAGGCCTTATACACGTCATGTTCTGGAGCAAGTTCCTGCCTTCCTTCGAATCCATCACGCCCTGGTCTCAGATCTTCCTCATCGCCCAGTTCCTGATCACGCCCGGTTACTTGCTCCATTACCGCAGGACCGGCTCGATGTGGCCGGTATTCGCTATCCACATCATCACCGATGCGGTACTTGTATTGGGCGCGATGTATTCTATCTGGCCAGCCCTTTGGACCTTGTGAGCCGATCCGAAGATGGGGCTCTGACGGAGCATGTCCATGTCGATGACGTAGCGGCCTGACTCTCCACGATGAGGTCTTACCTGCCGTTCACTTTTAATAATACCTTTGGACTCGCTTAGTTATCCAACTAAAAAAAGAGGACACAAGCGAGACCAATGACCGAACATCACGCCGACGGTATAACCACGAAAATATCGACACAAACACGTTTATTTAAGCAAAAAAAGAAGCGCAAAAACCGAAAAACGTTATCAAGTTTGCCAGCGATACACCTAGCAATGAACGAAGCGCAAGAGAGCGTTATGGATTTAAACGCCTGGGGACTCCACACGGAGGCCGCTCGCGAACTATATGCTGCACTTAACCGAATTAGATACCTATATGGTATTATAACGTGCTCACGCGTGCACACATAACGCAAGCCGTCAAGCGCAGCAATCAAGAAATTGAGCAAGTTCTTAGCGAGCTAGAAAGCGCAGGTTTGATAGTGTATAATAGAGCCGATGATGAGGTTCAAATCATTGTTTAGATTTAGATGCGGGTTCAAAGATGACAACAGTTGAGTGGAATTTGTTTGCAGAGGGCATTTGTGATGAAAAGGACTTACTCACCTTAAAGCTTCCAGGAGTTGAAAACCTTATCATTTACGTCAAAGGCCAGTGTGAAATCTGCAAGCAAACGGCGTGGATCAAACAGATGAAAAACGGGGCAAATGTTTGTAACCAATGCATACCATAAGGAGATGCTCGTGCTGTCCCTGAAATCATCAACATACGCGTGGAAGGTCAAGAGATCTAATAGTGATAAGAAATCACTCTTAAACAGTTTGAATTCTAATTGTATTTAGAACTAACAAGAAATTCGCGGCCAAACGAGAAATGGCTTCTTCTGGTCGCAGATCGCTTCGACACAACAATATCGCTTCATTGTTGCTACTGCTTACGATTGGGGTTCTATAGCCTACGCATGATTTCCTGTCCTGAATCGTAGGGAATCATTTCGCGCACCTCACTCACGATCCATCGGCAGAACGAGAATTAGTCCCTGAACATATTTTTGGTTTCTCCGGTAGCAATTACTTATCCAAAAGTCCCATCCGGGAAGTAGTCGACTCGAGCAGTTCGCATTTTTAATGCATTATCACGCATTTCAACAGCACCTCAGACAACTTAATCAATTGTGCCAGGGATTATACGTGGGCTTAGATCTTGCATTTTAAGACTTAGGGGAAAAGCGAAAATTTAAGCGTTCGTGAACGCCTCCACTGAGTGTCATGAAAAAAAAGGTCGCAGCTATTATTTCGTTCGCTCCATTAGTTGGCACTATTGCCGGTTCGCAGCTTCAATCACCAAAGAAAAGCCTACCACTTCGCCCAGTACAGTGACAAAGTGAGACGCTTTTTTAGGGAAGTGCCTCGCAACATGCAAAAACGTGTCTTCAATTAATGAAGCCGATGTCAAGGAAAGTTAATGGAACAAGCGAGGCATCTGAGATTACGCATCAAAACGGCCTGAAATCGAACCTAAAGAATAACGTCTTTTAGTGACGCACTGTGTTGTTTTTAGATGTTTGCCTCTGGCAGTGGATTATAAACCCTTGCTCCGAGTTCGTTATCTAACATAAACAAGGCAGCAGGATTATCAGCTACCATCTTTAAGCGCCTAACGATTCCCGAGAAATTAGATTCCTCCTCTATCTGCTCATTCACATACCAATCAAGGAAGCTTGAGGCTGCGTAGTTTTTTTCCTCTTCAGCAATCGTTTTTAAGTCGTAAATCCTACCAGTGACAATTTTTTCGTGGTTTAGCGCTGTCTCACAAGCATTTAACACGGAACTAAACTCTGCTTGTGGATCTTGAAACCCAGAAATCTTCACATTGCCCTCCATTTCAGCGACAAAGTTAAAAAACTTCATCGCGTGATCAACCTCTTCGCGATATTGCACGCGCAAGAAATGTGAAAAACCAGGCAGATCGACTGAAGCACAATACGCAGCCATAGACAAATAAATGTGGGCTGAATAGAATTCAAAAGTAATTTGCTCGTTAATAGCTTGATTCAATTTTGTAGATATCATTTTCTTACCTGTTAAGACATTGTTTCACTTATTAGTTTTACTAGTCAAAAAATCTCTCATGGACCTTATCGAATCGTCTTAGACAAATCGCAACCGTTTATACAGATCCTGGAACCCAAACACTATCTTTTTAGTGCCCCTTCCCGACCATTTAAGCCTAGTTACACTTGGCACGACAAAAGACCGTTCCCCATCGCAACGCTAAGCACCAAAAGAAAAACACTAACAACGGCAATGGATATCAAACGCCGCTTCATGCATGAGTGTATCTCCCGCGTTCTTTAACTACTTTTTTGACGCAACATGGCACGCTTGGGATAGGAGCGATAAGACACGGATGCATGGCGAATTGGGGAATAGTCTAGAACTTATTACATTATAGTTGAAAATCGACAGAGGGCCCGAAATCAGGTTAATCTCTAGTAGTTATTGATCTTGCGAAAAAATCGTCAAAATTGCCCTTCCTTTGTTTTGATTCTGTCTTAGTACATTGCTGACGTGTATAAGGAGCTGGGTGGTTTTAGCTGTATACCCATAGTGCCGTGCCGATCGGGTGCATCGGCATTAAAATTTTTGTAAGTGTAAAACTGTCCTTTTACCAGCCTAAACGACGTGCGCTGTGATACGATTTACAATGTAACTAACTATTGTTACAAACGTTTATCCGGGCGGCGTTCTTTGTAAACAAGTCAGAAAAAGAGGCGAATGACAACGCGAAAAACATCGATTGTTATAGCCTTATGCTTTGTCCTCATAGGCACGCTGACGGCCACTAAAGACGTAACAGCAGCGTCAACGGACGACTCAGCTTTTCAGCGATTTGATATCGCGATCGGGGATTACAAATATGGTGAACTCACTATTGACCCAGCGACCGATCAATTCTTCGCATTGCAAACGTGGGCAAAGGATCGGCAGATGAATGTGTGACTCTAGTTGCACAAAAAGATGGCGCGAGCCCACAGCATATCTCTATTGCACATTCAACCGTTAGCACCGAGGGACGAGTCCACTGGGAAGGCCCCCTCACTACAGCACAATTAGACTGGATTAACTCCTATGGCTACGGTGCGGTCTTTTTCGCTAGAGGTGCTAATTAACTTCATTCACAGACGTAGCACCTGATTGACGCAAATTAGACTGCGACAAACAGGGTTACTATGATAGTAGGCATTGTTATCGGTTAGTCCTCAGAGTTGGATTTGGGATTAATTAACTTAGAGGGCTGACCTCTTCTTTAAAATCTTATTTTCAATCGGCAACTTGTTTGTAGCAGCAGCTATAAGGCTTTTCGAGTTCATGTATATATTGTGAAGAAAGACAAGGCAAAACTAGCATATCTTGAGAAATTGGTTGGCCCACTAGGGCTCGAGATGATTAAACGACTTCCAGATAATGGGTTAACGGATCAACAAATAGCACAAGAAACAGGGTCTGAATTGAACATTGTGAGGCGAACGCTATTCACGCTATACGAGCATCATCTCGCTTCCTATGTACTTGAGCGCGACAAAGAAACCGGGTGGATGCTGTATAGATGGAACGTGGACTTTGCGGATATTGAGCGTCGCCTCGCTGATGATGCGCAAAAGCTTCTCTCTACGCTCGAGAGATGGTTAGATAGCGAGCTGAACACCATCTATTACACGTGTGATAACCATTGCAGTCGCTTCACGTTTGACATGGCGAGTGGTAACACGTGTGGATACGAATTTGTGTGTCCCGTGTGCAAGGAAAACCTCTACTATGACGACACGTCCGAGCTTGTCGGTACTATGCAAGGTAAGATTAACGAATTGAAGACCAACGTTCAATCCATCTTCTATCCAGAGAATTTATCGATGTTTGAACTTGCCCAAACAGAACAAGAATAGACGCCTCGTCGCGAGCTAAATACTCTGTATCAGCCCTTCCCGCAGGACTTTGTGATATACACAGACAACGCCATATAGAACAGTCCCACGCAGATGGATTTTCTATGAAGCCCGACATCTAACGTAGCAAGAGCACCCAGGTTCGTGGAAAGTCGGTTCTGCATCTTATGCGGGTTTTGGATTTTACTGACTTAGCGCTGCTAAAACATGAGTTACTGGGGGTTCATAGCAGCAAAAAAACCAACGCCAAGCTAAATCCCTACAACATAATAAATTTGTTATAAAGGCTCAAATAGCTATTAGTTATACTTGTTATAGCCTCGGTCTACAATTGCTAAGGCTGTGTAACCGCTCCAGGTGAATAAAAGGTCAATGCTTGGGCCATAATAAGTTCATGTGACTATTTTAGATTTTGTGGAGCGGTTAACAGCCTTAGTTACTTCTTATGCTTTTTTCAGCAGCTCAAACTAATCACATTCCGAGTACGAGCCCCGAATAGCTCTCCAAAATACAACTGACGGAGCGTTTAGAAGCTTCAAAAATTGACCAAAAGATTTTGGCGCTCGCTTTGGAACAATTAGGTTTTTCAGTGAGGTGATGGTGCACCCTGTGTTTGCGCTCTCTGACATGACCGCGTGGTCGAAGAAGATCGGCATTCAGCGTTAAGCGCTCCGAAATCGTCTATTTCCGGAAGTCTGCAGAACCCACTTCTCATCATACCTCTCCTTAAAGCAGTTTGCGAAAAGGTTTCAGTCGTTTACAGGCGCTTCAAATAGCAGTTACTTGCAGCCAAAGAAGCAGGAAACAAACTCAGTTTCCCGCCGTGAAGATACCAAGATCTATTGCGTTTCCCATCGCCGAATATCCTGCCGCATTAGGATGTATGCCATCTGACATTACGAGCAAAGGATTTGAATGTCCTGGATTCGCTGGGTTATCTATGACTGCGTAAAAATCGATAAGGCCGTATCCCTTCGAATTAGCGTACTCGGCTATCCACCCGTTTAGGATATCTCGTTGCTCGAGAGAGTAATTGTTGGGTGGTACGGTACACAAGACTGGAACCGCACCGTGGGATTCGATTCGCGTGCACATCTCGCGGATGTTTGCCTGCGTTGTAGCAAGTGGTACATCACCATTCGCAAGGTCATTGGTGCCCCCCGAGATAATGACAAAATGAGGGTTTGAAGCAAGGGCCTCGTCTATCCGCGCGAACATATCCGCCGTTTTATCCCCGCCAACTCCCTGATTAATGACCTGCCAATCTCCGCCGAGCCTTGTTTTGAGATGGTTCGGCCAGTTGTTGGGGTCAGCCAACCCCTCTGTAATTGAATCCCCAACACAGACTATACTGTGTGCGTGCAGCGCTTGCAATGATGAAGACACCGTAGTTGTGGTGGTATTTCCACCAGTTGGGATATGCAGCGCCCCACCGACAATAACCGCGAGGATGAGAAAGAAAATGAGCAAAACCACTCCCTGGAATACCCGTTTGCTTGTGAGCTGAAATTTAGACGAACGGCGGTTACCTAGGACCTGCCTTCGGTCTGATTCATTGCGAAGACCGGTATTTTTTGGCTGTCGCTTGGGACGCTGATTAGCCCGTTTTGATGGAGAAAGCAATGAGCTTGAGAGGAACGACCCACAACTTGTACAAAATTTAGCATTGCTTGGAAGAAGTGCGCCACAGAACTTGCAAGGCTTTTTTTCTTCCATTGTCGTCACTTTCACAAAGGAGAACTTTATAAGAGTTCCTATTTCTTAAAGCGATCGTCCAAATTGACGTGGTACTGAAAGCAATGAACTCGATACAACATGTGTAATCGTCAGCAGGGGCAAATTAAACATTCCGCGCCTAATTGGCGGCACAACGCCCCGCCTCACTAAACTTGCGACTCGCTAGAAAAACAAGCGATTATGAATAGAAAACTGATGGAAAAACAACATCCTCGTCAAATACTGAGGGCTAACCCTCCAACAATTATGCAGTCGATCCATCTTTAAAAAAGGTTCCGTTATGACAAGTGACTACTCAACGTCACTGGAACTTTCCGCTTCCTCAGAAGCTTCGACTACTTCAGCGACTGCACAGTTGCGCTTTATTGATTTGATCTCAATTTTCACTGAATCGTTGACCTTTGTGTTTGGTACAAAGACCACAAGTCCGCTTATGCGCGCGATGCCATCTCCTTGTCTAGCAGTGTCTTCGATTTTTACGTCGTATTGTGAGCCAACTTCCACGGGAGAATCATTAAAAGATCCACTGCCGTATTTGTTAAAACTACCACTACCACTACCACTACCACTGCTACTGCCGAAACTACTCTTATTCGATCTGTACACGTTTCACCTCCTTTTCTTTCTAACAAACAATATGTTTTATGACATATAGTCTTATGCCACATAACTGCGATCCTTGCCTCACAACTTGAGCTTAAAATTCAAATTAACAGTCGCATTCAGATTTAAACCAGATCTGCCTACCTTAAAAAAAGAGACATTGAACTACGGTCAACGTTTTAAAAGTCTCCTAATAAGCGGGACAGACACTATAATGGCACCCTCCGGGCATAATTCCTGGCAGCAATAACAGCGTATACATTTGCTATAGTTAATGTCCGGCACACGGGCTTTTTTAAGCACAATGGCGTTTGGTGGGCAAGCCCTAGAACATTCTCCACAGCGTTTGCAGCTGGAAACGTCGATGACAGGTTTTACGGCAATAAACCGCTTCAAGGCGTTAATGAGGAATGGCGGAGCTCTCGAAAGCGATGCAGTTAATGTCTTTTCAAAATTCTCCATTACAAGCGGCTCGACCTGCTCTCCGTATATCGTGACGTCCTCCAAGTGATCTGGACCAACGCCCCTCTCCTTCGCCAGTCTCACAGTTGGCACAGTCATAGGATCAAAGCCCGCTATAGTTACTGCGACGTAGTCGAGCGCCGTGCAACTTTTGCTCGCCATAACAAGCCCGATTTTGCGCGGTTTCCCGTTAGACGGGCCCGCACCTTCCATACCTACAATCGCATCCATGAGCGTGAGGGCGGGGGGATATGTCTCGTGGATGTCAAGCAGTAGGTCAGCAAATAGGTTTATGTCGTTAGCTGTGTGCAGATGGTACTCGGTTTTGAACAACCCAGGTATGTAACCATATAGGAGCTTAACGGCGCCCGTAAAGTACGTGAGATTATGCGTCTTAAGCTTCGGGAGCCCTATGATAACGTCCGCCTCGATAACCGCTTTGGCCAGCGTAAACTTCTTAAACGTCTTAGCCTTTATTGAGGCAATTTCTCGTTTAGCCTCATCGAATCGGACAATTTCACATCCTGTGTCATCAGCAACATCCCGAATTCCCGTTTTTTCCAACAGTGCTTTGTAAGACGCGGTGGTGCTTCCACCGCCGGGAGAGTCCCCAAGCACCGGTTTCGCCCCGAGCTCTTGGACCAGTTCGACTATCGCCTTCACTACAGAGGGGTGTGTCGTAACTGCAGCTTCAGGTGACTTAGCGGACAATAAGTTTAGCTTGACTAGGACATGATCACCGTCCGCGACGACCGACTCGAGTCCACCCAGAGGTGATAAACACGCTTTTATAGCCTTTCTAACCTCGTGATCCTCGTAAGAATCACACTTTTCGATTGACACGTGATTTGACATCGCTTGGTTTCATTGTATCCGTCTTGACACTCAAATAGCTTCGCTCAAGTGCCAATCGCTGTTCCAAAGTAGAATATTTTTATCCGAAGACGTCGTCCTTACGCACTTGAGACTGATTATGTGGACCAAGAAAGGAGCTAGGTTTAAGTCTTGCGAGATTGCTGACAACGCCCTTCTGCAAAAAAACGCAACAAGCAGAAACGACATGAGAGCAAGAGATCAGCTCGAAGAAGACGTAGATTATCTCGAAAAGCTCAAAGCAATGAGTGAGCTCCAAAAAGCTATACTTACGCAGTTGATCCCACTTGCTCCGTGTGCTATGCACTCAGCTGTTTTGCGTGAGGCCGTAGCACCTTTCTTCAAAGGTTTGAATAAGAAAGAGCAAAGGCGCGAGTTTGAAGCTGCTGTAGACCCCTTGGTTCAAGACGGACTTGTTAGATATTTCTGCTGTATGATAGATAGTTACGCCATAAACCCGCAGCACCTAATGATTGCTCGATGCTTGGCCGGAAAAACACCCAATGATTGAAGAAGAGCGTTATTTTACCATAAAAGAAGTTGCTAAGCTCTTAGGAGTCCCAAAAAGGAGTGTTAAGCGACGTATCGAAAGCAAGAACCTCGGCGCCTGCAAGCGTTTAAGCAAACACGGCTTCGAGCTCGTTATCCCGCAAGGCGAATTGACCCTGGAAATTATGAGTTTCCTTCCTGATTCCCACCAGCTGAGTCTCTACGAGTTTGAAACGCTTGTGATCAAGCGCTTAGAAGCTATAGCCGCTGGACGAGACCGACGAGTTTTACTCACTTTAAAACTACTATATGAAGAGTTTGTGCAGCTTAAAGCTGAAATAGAAAATTTAGACGTCAGTAGTGCAGACAATGAATCACCTACAGCGCCACTAGATAGAGGCCGGTTATCAACAAGAAACGAGACGGAGCTAGTTCGTTCTCCGCTGTAAAAACCGTGCTGCCAGGCGCTAAGATTCGCAAAACACGGATGATGCTATCAATTCCGACGATAACACTGCTTAAACTAGGGCGCTTAATAACGTGGATACTTATCAACTAATATGACCCCCAGTCGGATCAGAGCACCAAGCGTAAGGGAAGTTACAGGACCTGACGCCAACGGTCATAGTGGGAGCAACGTCGTTGCTCGGTCGATAGTCGGACTAATAGCTGGAGCGATTTTAGGAGCGGTGCTTGGTGCCATTTTTGGAGTGGTGGTGTACTTAATATTTGGCTGGCTGCTTTCTGGAGTAACGACCTTTTTGGGACTTAACATTCTCCAAACGCTAGCGGGGCTTTACGTAGGCAGCATAATCGGCACGCTTGTCGGGGCAATTATAGGTCTCATCTTTGTAGGCTCAGTCAACATCGCTGAAGAATCACCGTTCTATTCTGTGTTTGGAGCTTTGTTTGCCTGGCTGACCTATACACAGTTCGGCGTATTCTCAAGCGGCGTAGAATCGGCTGTTACCGGAGCTTCCATAGGCGTTATTGCAGGATTAATAACTGGTTTTGCGTCAGGTTTGCTCAACAAGGGCAGTCTTGACAAAGTCTTTCGTGTAAGCAGCGCTGGCGTAGGGAGTGTCGTCGGTACCGCAGTCTTCGGCGTCTTCATTTTACCGCACGCGACATCGACAACAGACACAACGCTTGGTATCGCCATAGGCCTGCTCATAGGCTTCGCAGCCGGGTTAGGGACAATTGTGACCTCACGGAAGAAATCTTCACGCACAGGTTGATCCCCGATTTGCTTTTTTATAATGCAGTTTATTGTAAAAAGAGTGCAAAGGCTGTCACAACTTATGTCGAAGCGTAGGACATGTTTCGATCTTAAGTTGTGCCAAGATGGGCAATAGTAACGCTCGTGTTAAGATAGTTTAGATATTAAGCGAGCCGTCCTTGATGATGAGCATATGGCGCGTGCAGTCTTGACAGAATACATGAACCTGTCCGTCAGACAGAATACTTCTGCTTGCTGTATCCGTCTTCGACACAGTGCCACATTTTTCGCAGGCGAGCTGAATTCCCTCACTTTTTTCTAATTTCATGATCTCACCGAAAGTCGTCGTATTTTTCGTCTGTATTCCGCGTTGTTCTTAAGCTTTATTGACGTGTGTTTCAAAATTGGGCACTTTAAAATCACTTGAAGTAAACAAGGCTTCAAACTGGTACCCTTTCGACGTAATGCGCTCTTGTGCGCCGCTCTCGCGATCTAAAACGCTAATCACCTTGGCTGTTCTGCAACCTAGCTGCTCAACAGCAGCTATACCTGAGAGAACCGATTCTCCACTCGTCGTCACATCCTCCACGAACGCGACAACGTCCCCTTTCCGCACACATCCCTCTACCCTACGCATTCTCCCGTGCGTTTTCTCAGACTTTCTCACAAAAAATGCGCGGATAACACCTGATTTGAGAGCGATTGCAGTAGCGATCGGTATTGCACCGCTTTCCATTCCTCCGACGGCGTCGATACCCGCCAAGCGCTCAATCATCATTTCGGCTATTAAAGAGGCACCTTGAGGGTGCATCGTCACACGGCGCAAGTCGAAATAGAAATCACTAAGCGCCCCTCCCGACAGTCTATACGGGCCATCAGTAAAGCAGCCGAATTTCTTGATCAGCTGTTTTAAATCTTCATGTGTATCTTGCACGATTGCCACCAGTCAGGTGATTTCGAGAGGACTTTGCTAAACATATTCTCTATTTTTAAGCTGATAAGGATATAGGTCCTCGGTTAACTTCGTTCCCGAGGGGTGCATTGCGATGCGAGACGAGGATACTTATAATAACGCTTGATTTAACCTAAAAGCGCGAATGCGAGAGCACGTTGACCTTAAACTGATTGTCCCTAATTCTGTCGAGGCCCGAGTGTATCAGGTAGCACTAGCAGAATCGGCTGCGCGCGCCTCAACGATGATTGTACTGCCGACTGGGCTTGGCAAAACAGTTGTCGCGCTGCTCGTGATAGCAAAACGCCTTGAAGAGGGCGGACGGATCATATTTCTCGCACCGACAAAGCCACTTGTTGAACAGCATGCAGAGTTTCTGAGATCACATCTGCTTGCAGAGACAACCATTTTTACTGGAGAAATTCCTCCTGAGAAGCGAATGGAGCTTTGGAAGCAGGAACAGCAGGCGATCGTTTCAACTCCTCAGGTTATCGAAAACGATCTTAAAGCGGGGCGCATCACGCTTGCTGGTGTCAAACTAATAATCTTTGACGAAGCGCATCGAGCAGTGGGCAATTACGCGTACCGATTCATCGCGAGCAGATACATCGAACAAGCGGATGACCCGCTGATCTTGGGCATGACCGCGTCTCCTGGCGGCACTGTGGAGAAAATAAACGAAGTCAGCGAAAGTTTGTTCATCGACAATATCGAGATCCGTACCGAATCAGACCCTGACGTGTACCCATACACGCACGAAAAGAATGTGGAAATGCTGAGGTTTACGTTGCCTCCTGAGATGGAGACAATTCGACAGCATCTCAAACAGAGCGCCGCCGAAAGACTGCGCAAACTGATAAAAATGAAAGTCGTCTTTAGTGAGTGGGTCTCGACGTCAGAATTGATAAAGATCCAAAACAAGGTTGCGACTGATAGGAACTATAGAGCAATGTCGCTCGTTGCTGAGGTCATTAAGTTACGTCACGCGATTGGACTGATCGAAACCCAAGGCGTTGTACCAACGCGCAAGTACTTTGCGCGGCTCCACAAACAAGCACAGTCAAAAAAAGGTAGCAAAGCTGCGAGAAACCTCGTCAGCGATGATCACATCAAGGCCGCTGCAGAGCTGTTAAATCGCCTTGACGAAATCCATCCGAAGCTCGAAGCATTGAAAGGCGTTGTTCAACAACAACTGGCGCTCAAGCCCGATTCGCGTGTTATTGTATTTACCAATTACAGAGATACCGCCGAAATCGTTAGGAATACTCTAAACACGTTGCGAGACGTTAGGGCGGAGAAGTTTGTCGGCCAAGCAAAGAAAGATGGACTGAAGGGACTTTCTCAAAAGGAACAAGTGAAGCTCGTTTTGGACTTCGTGAACGGAACGTACAACGTCCTCGTTGCAACAAGTGTAGCAGAGGAGGGGCTGGATATCCCAGCTACTGACATGGTCGTGTTTTATGAGCCAGTTCCTTCTGAAATTCGCAGCATCCAACGTGAGGGTCGCACAGGGAGAAGGCGCGCGGGTCGCGTCGTCGTTCTGATAACAAAGGGGACACGCGATGAGGCGTACAGTTCATCTAGTTCGCGAAAAAAACGAAGGATGTCTGCCGAAATGAAGCGTTTAAGCACGAGACGCACACTCCCTGCCGAACGTGTAGAAGTTACTGCTGAAAGGGGGCCTGAAGCGTCAACAGAAGCTATGCGCTCACTGAACACCGATCAAGCGACCACTTACGCTCAACTAGAGACCCAATGCAGCTTCCACGCTGCTAAAAATGATCCCATGCCTACACAAATCCACAGCCGCCACAAAACTTCGGAAGGGATCGCCGGTACCATCTCTGAAGAACGCCAAAAAACGCTTTTGGACTTTGATTCGGAGGAAAAAAATGTGGGCGATAATCTTATCCGCGTCGTCGCTGACGAAGCAGAGGTCAAATCCGGGGATACTAACGCGGAGCACGAACAAACGGGTGAAAAGAGGATGCCCGCAGTGCAAGAAAAGAAGATTTCAAAAACGCTTCGAGAACAACAAGAGTACGTAATTGCTGCAATCCCGTCGGTAGGCCCCGTTACCGCGCGTGCCCTGCTGGAATTTTTCGGCTCACTTGAGGCTATATTTCGCGCGCCAATGCGAGAGCTCACCAAAGTCCGAGGCGTTGGTCCCCAGACCGCGCGGGCAATCCACTCCCTTGCTACGACCTATTGCGAAGCCCCGACGTGACCTTGCTTCCGAACTCAACATGAAACACGCTTTTAAAAAATGATCTTAATGCTAGAGGAGTACGGACTTGCCGCTTGAAACGGGGCGCTAATCTTGTTAGCGCCGTCAGACGAAGTGTGCGGGAGATAGCGTCGTCCCCCTCAAGACAAGGCCCAGTTCTCAACGCCAGATCGATCTAAAATGTGGTTGTCCCCCCAATTGATGGCACGGTGACGTGGTGCCCCGCATTTTCAGCAAGTTGCTTAAAAAGCTGGGGATCAGTTTTGATCTGGCTGAAGGTATCGTAATGCATCGGAATGGCTATATCAGGATTAATGATGTCGAGCGCGTCGAGCGCCTCTTCTATGTTCATAGTGAAAAATCCGCCTATGGGGATAAATAGCACATCTATATTTTCCAGCGATTGAACGCCGTCCAAATAGGTGTCGCCGAGATGGGCAAATCGAACGCCGCCTAGTTCGAAGACATAGCCGGCGGGGTATTTGCTCTGATGATGGCTTGCACCAATCATTGTCACACGAACCCCTTCAACAAGCCTAGTTTCTCCGTGCTCCATTACGATCATTTTCTTGAACTTACCCGTCAGAGTTGGCGGAGCGACCACAATAGCATTGAACTGCTCTGCACCGCTATGGTCGAAGTGCTCGTGGGTGACAAGAACGATATCAGGTTTCCCAGCGTACCTGGGTGCGTAGGGGTTCTCTTTGCCAAAAAAAGGGTCAGTCAAGAGCGTATGATCAATGTCTTTGACTTCAAAACACGAATGGCTCTGATACGTAACGCACACCGAGAGATCTTCTTCCATACAAATACATCACATAGCGCGGATATATTGTTTGGTGTAAGGAGACGGGTTTTTGAGTGAACCTGTCCTGCTGCAGCTAAGTGCCAATCTGTGCAGCGTGCGATGACCGATCTTATCATTGTTGGCGTTGCAGCAATTCGAACGCACAATGCGTTAAAGTTTGTTGAACAGTTTTTCAGAGCGCATCTTTAAAACTTCGCGGGCAGGAATGTTGGGCACTTCCAAGATGTGGTAACCTATAGACTTGGAAGCTGCCGACACGAGAACGCTCTGATCGTCAGAAAACGTAAGCCTTGCATTTCCCAATGTGGCTCTTGAGACCCCTATCAGACCGTCAGCCACATGCGGATTTATGTCTTGAGGAAGGCGGAGGTACAAATCTCTCACATTTGCCTTAAGCGTCTGAGCTGCATCATATGCTATTTTTGCAGCAACTCCTATCGCGCCACATTTCTCTCCGTGATAATTGAACCCTTCGCGCAGGAGCTCAGCGAGCACGTCATCTCGGGCCATATGACGCGTGATAAAAGAGGAGTGGACGTCTCGAGCCCAAAAAATTGCGTCCCATCCTGATGAATACGGCTTGATATCCATGACGGGCGATCCATCGATGAGGTCGAGTGGTTCGACATAAAGGAAGGGCCCTTCTACTTTAATTAAGCGTGTGGCCGAAAGTGAAAGCGGATTCGGGCGTGTAGGTGAGCGAAGAGAGAAGACGCCACGCTCCTCGAGCTCGGGATTGATTTTTCGCGGCCTCACCTTGAGTGGTGCCCTTTCAGCTTTGCTAAACCAGCCGATGACGTTTATGTGACTGTCGCCTTCTATACCACTAAGCCCTTCGACGAACTCATCAAAAACCTTAATAGCTGCCGGAACACCCTGAAGTGGCATGTCATGCGAGTCCTTCACAGCGGATTGCACGACGCCAATTGGTGTAAGGTCGTATATCAAATACGTCACGTCGCTTCACTAAAGCGGTAAAAATCTGCAGCCAGCAACCGATCTGCTCGACGCTACTTTGGAGCGCCTTTCGAAAGGGATCGGTCGACAAGCTTTGCTGTTCTCTGGTAGCGGCGAATGCCTTCGTCTAACTCGCCAACCTTTGATTCATAGCGCGCTTTTTCCATTTTAAGTCGCTTTTCGTGTCGATCGCGAGCGTATGCAATATGTAAGGAGGCGGTTTCTTCGTCGAGCAAATAAGCAGCGCGAAACTCTCGTATGGTCAGATCAGTATTTCCTTGTTTCTCGTAGGCAACCCCCAAGCCGCTATGCGCGATAACGTCATCAGGATTGACTTTTAATGCCTTTTTATAGCAATCTACAGCGTTTTCCAGCTCACCAGCCTCATCGAACGCGGCTCCTAGCCCTGTCAAAGCGGTGGGATCGTCCGGATCAAGTTTGAGCGCTTCTTGATACAGCTGGATTGCTGCCTCGATATCGTGCTTGTTAAGTAAGTCTGTTGCTTGTGATATGTAATCGTCGAGTGAACCCATAGTGAGGAGTGCCTCTCAGACTTATAAAGCACTTTCGACTAATCTAGCGAGTTCAATCCTCACTCTAACGAGCGACTCTTCAATGACTGAACCACGGCGCTGCACGCAGTGCGGGTATTGCTCCTGATATTGCCTTGAAAGCAGCCAGAGCTAAGAATGGAATCGAACATACACCTCTACCTATGGGATAAGGTTTTATTTCTATTTGCTTTCGTTCAACTGAGTGTTATGCACTCGATCAACGCACAAAATCTGATAGCGATTATAAATCTTGAAGCGCTCAGCCACCAGAACCATCTGGCAAGTTAAAAACTGAGCCCTCAAAATGCGGTTTATTTATAGCTGAAACTACCATCACTTTTAAAGTACTCGACATGACCCGCACAATGTGCGTGCTTACTATTCAGAAGCAACTGTCGGAAAAGGAGGGCGTCACGAGTGCGAACGTCAACTTTGCATTAGGGTGCGCAATTTTGACGTGTGATGCAAAAAGGATAGCCCCGCCGGAAGGCCCTCCACGCTACGGAGATAGAAGGGTGTTAAGCCAATGATCGAGGAAGTGGTAGTTCCCGTAAAAGGGATGGTGTGCTCGTCCTGCGCGATGAAGGTCGAGGCGGCGGTAAACGCCCTTCGCGGAGTGAAGTCGGTCAGGGTCGATGCCTCACGAGGAGAGGCAAAGTTGCTTATTGATGTGTCTGTCACATCATTGGACGAAGTGCGGGCAGCGATCAAGGACTGCGGCTACGAGGTGGACACCTGCCCGGTGACCTCTCAGGAAGATCTGGAGAAGCAAGGCATCCTTTCAAGGGTGAGGCACGGAAAGGCTGAGCACGAGGACGTCAAACGGACCGAGGTCCCTATGCCCCCGACGATGCCAGCAGAAGTGACCGCGGAAGAGGTCGATACCAAATTCCTCGCCCGCGACCCGGTCTGCGGCATGACCGTGGACAAACGCTCCTCGATCCACCGGGTTATCAGGGGACGGGACTACTATTTCTGCATGGAGGCATGCGCCAAGGCTTTCGAAGATCCCGACAAGGCATTGAAGGACATGAAGCGCCGGGCCACTGTCGCGCTCTCCGGCGTCCTAATCCTCTCTATCGTGAGGGTGGCACTGTTCCTCGGCCTCGCCGCCGGCGCCAGTGTGCTTACATGGGTCCCGTTTGATTCCCTCCCTTGGTTCACTGGTGCGGTGTGGCTGTTCATCCTCGCCACCCCGGTGCAGTTCATCGGAGGATGGCCATTCTACATAGGTGCATACAGGGCGCTCAAATCCCACCGCGCCAACATGGACGTGCTCATCACCATCGGCACACTGACCGCATACATATACAGTGTGGTCATTGTGTTCTTCCACTCCCTGTTACCATATGCAGAGGCGAACGTTTACTTCGACGTCTCGATCATCATTATCGCCTTCGTGCTGCTTGGTCGGTTCATGGAGGACCTCATAAGACAAAGGAGCTCGGCTGCGGTCCGCCAGCTCATGGACCTAGCACCAGTGTCAGCTACCGTAGTGAGGGATGGCAAGGAGGAGACGATTCCAGTCGACCAAGTGTTCGAGGGTGACATCCTTATCATCCGTCCGGGGGAGAAGGTCCCCACCGACGGCATGGTCGCATCCGGGCAGTCGACCATCGACGAATCGATGATCACCGGCGAGAGCCTTCCGGTCGAAAAGGCCGAGGGGGACGAGGTCATCGGAGCGACCATGAACCAGACCGGCAGCCTGACGGTCAAAGCCACCAAGATCGGTTCTGACACCGCCCTGATGCAGATCATACGCATGGTCGAGGAAGCTCAGGGACGGAACGCCCCCATCCAGCGATTGGCGGATCGGGTCAGCGCCATCTTCGTGCCGGTGGTCCTGTCCGCTGCGGTCATCACCTTCATTGCCTGGGCCCTCATCGGCAACTTGACCCTCGCGATCCTCAGTTTCGTCGCCGTGCTGATCGTCTCCTGCCCCTGCGCGCTGGGGATCGCCACTCCGACCGCGCTCATGGTCGGCGTCGGCCGAGGAGCCAAGATGGGCATCCTCATCCGCGGCGGCGAATATTTGGAGAGGGCCAGGGACCTCAATACCGTCGTTATGGACAAGACCGGCACGATTACCACGGGCAAGCCCAAGGTGACCAAGGTATTGACCAATAGTAAGGAGGAGAGGGAGGTGCTGAGGTATGCGGCAGCGATCGAGCATGGCTCGGAGCATCCCTTGGCCAAGGCGGTGCTGGAGAGGACAAGGTCGGAAAGCATCGTCGAAGAGGCGGTGACGGACTTCGAGGCGCTCCCGGGCCGCGGTGTTACGGGCTCTCTCAAAGGGCGCAAGATCGCTCTGGGCAACCGCGACTTCATGGCCGAAGAGGGAGTCCACATCACCACCATCGATGCAGCAGCGATCGAGCTGGAGGGCCAGGGCAACACACTCATGTTCCTGGCCGTGGACGGCAAGCTGCTGGGCGCGCTCGCTCTCGCCGACACCCCGAAACCGAACTCCCATGTGGCCATCGCTGACCTGAAGAGCATGGGTCTTGAGGTCATTATGCTGACCGGCGACAACGAAAGAACGGCTAAAGCCATCGCTACACAAGTCGGGATCGATCGAATAATTGCCAGCGTTCCGCCATGGGAGAAGGCTAATATCGTGAAGAAGCTCCAGGCGGAGGGCAAGGTCGTCGGCATGGTCGGTGATGGCATCAATGACGCTCCAGCCCTCGCTCAAGCGGAAGTAGGCATCGCACTGGGCAGCGGCTCTGATATCGCCAAAGAGACCGGCGGCATCATTCTGGTCAAGAACGATCTCCAGGATGTGGTCCGCGGAATATGGCTTAGCCGAGCGACGATGCGCAAAATACGTCAGAACCTCTTCTGGGCGCTCGGCTACAACTCGGCAGCCATTCCGATAGCGGCGTTGGGGCTACTCAACCCCATCATCGCCGCGGCGGCCATGTCGCTGAGCTCGCTCTCCGTGGTAGCGAACGCTGCGACCCTCAGGACAGTACGTCTCGAGCCGAGGAGATCTGCCACGGCTAGAGAAAAGAGCATTGCCGCCCCCGACGCCCTGAGCATGAGGACTTCCATCGTAAATTCAATCGGAGGAGAACGAGATGACGAATTTGGTCAAAGACGTCAACGTTGAGCAGATTTTAGACAAAGTTGTTAAACTGCAGAAATTTGAGTTAATGCCGTTAACGAGGCCTCAGCCCTTATCCCCATTCCCCCTATTTAACCGATCGCGATGTTAACATTAACGTACTATATTACGGAGACTGCCCGTGTGAAGAAGCCGCGCGAGTCCTGTAAAAGGTCCTCGAAGAGGAAGGCAAGTTGAAGCGACGGTAAACATGGCAAAGGTCGCCGGGGAAGCGGAGGGCTTGGCCAACTCCTGTAAACTCTTGGATTGAGGGGGAGAGGATTAGGATGGGTATGGTGATGATGAGTGAGACCCAGAACCGGCGCCTAAAGTCAGCGACATCGGGCCCAGCGTGGCGAGAGTATGACGATTCCTTCTCTGGTTCCTGCCATGGATGGCCGACGTGGGCATCGTGCAACGTGTGATTAGGTTCCTCCATGTGCGCTTCCTTATGCTCGTCATGTGCGCCGTGTATATCCTCGTCTTTCATTTTACCAACTCCAGCGAGTGCATTTTGCTCGATCAATATTACCTGCTGCGCCTCTTTAACTTTGAAAATCAAATGAGCGACAAACGGCCCTCAATCGCAGTGTAATAAACCCAAACGTCAAACGTATCGCTTTCAACTATGAACGGGGGGAAGTGCAAGCCTTCAACTCAATGCAGCTCTTAAAGACCACCCATCATCCCCGAACCGAAGCCAACGCCCATGTGCTCCTGCATTTCTTGCTGCATTGCGTTGCGCATGGTCGCATTCATTCCAACGCCCATGTACACGCCCATGCCGCCACCGTTGCCGTTCTGCGAGTGCACAACGTCCCACATGTGCTGCCACATAGCCTGTTGGAAGGGCGTTTGCCCGACAGCACTGCCTGTAATGACCATTGTGTAGTACGGCATGAGAGGTGAGGTGCCGTATTCGATTGCTGCCCCAGTTCGCGCGCTCGCGTTAAATCCTAACCACGCCGTCGCATTCTGCTGTACTACGGCGTACCCTTGCCCCAAAAACATGGTTTTCAGCGCTCCGAACTGTGCCAGCGCCGTTTGCGTATTATTCCACGCCTGAACGCTGACTGTGTAAGTACCATTATTGTCGCTCACCGTGCCGTTGTAAATGGCCATCCCGGTTTGCGGGCTCGGCTGGAATGAAAACGGCGTCATCATGGTGAAGTTCCGCTCTTGCATCATAGTCGTAAGGTACTGACTCACATTTTGAGAGCTGGGCGTAGATGTAGGTGACGACGTCGTCGGGAACGTGCACCCTGCAGCGAGAACAGCTGCGAGTATCACTACCGATAACGTCCCTGCTAAAAACGATTTTTTCATGGCAAACCCTCATAAATATCTCATAACTATGTTAGCACTGCACAGCTCTTAGCTTAAGTATTAGGTGTGTTATGCGCGGCCAGCCCGCCCATACGAGCGGCCCATACCATGCGTCGTTATGTACGCCCATGTCGGCTGGAGAACGTCGTCTTTATCAGCGAATGTCTAGCAGAAGCATCGCGGCCTCAGTAGGGCTCCAGCGGTGATTGTCAACACCAATTTAAGTAAGCTGACTTGCCCTTGCGGCGCGTGCCGCTGAACCACCTCACAAGCTTTTCCCTTTGAGCGAGAGCATTAGTTCGTTTTAAAGAAACAAACGCGGAGCTAATCCGCAAGCAGATGGCCGCCGGTCCAACGGGGGGCTAACGCGTCACTATTGACCTAAACATGGACTATCTAAACGACATTTAGACGGGAGGGAAAACAGAACAACGATAGACATAGACACGCGAGAAGGGCAAGTATCTGACGTGGACGCGTAGCATGAGTTTAAACGCGTGGGGATGCGACCAAAGCGATTACACACGCCACCTACAGACGACGACTATAAGGAGCTTTATCAAGCTTCAGCGACTTACGCGGGAACAATAACCGAGTCAACAACCAAATCATATTCTTCATTCTCATCAAGATCGTGGATTCGCACCTTTTCCACCTCTGAATGCCCGGATACTTCCACGAGCTCTGCCTGTTTCATATGTTTAATATCAGATCGTTTTACCTTAGTCTTTAATTCATCATTCACCGCGAGCTCGTGCAAGGGTGAAAGCAAAATCACCCGACCTGTTACCTTCGTTAATTCTAGCGCAAATTCAACACTCTTTTGATCGAATTCCACGACCAAAACGCGCTTGTCACGAAACTGCTCAGGATGCTCGTAACCATTGAATACACCCTTCCCCACGAATTTCGCAAGGCCTATTACGTTCTTTACATCACCGGCAGGGCAAGCGAAGCGTGTTTCACCTAGTTCTATCGGTCCTTTTTTTCCTTCCCGGAAGTTTTTGATCGCCTCGTGGAGCGCATCTGCAGCCAAGTTGGAGCAGTGCATCTTTATAGGAGGTAAACCTTCGAGCTCGTCAGCCACATCTTGCCGAGTTATCTTCATTGCTTCATCTATGGTCTTTCCCTTTGCAATTTCTGTAATCATGCTGCTTGTTGCGACTGCTGAACCACAACCGAATGTCTTAAACTTGATATCCTCGATCTTACCGTCATCGGAGACTTTGATGTAGATGTCCATTAAATCCCCGCACACAGGGTTTCCAACCCGTCCCACAGCTACACCCTTGCCTTCTAGGGTGCCTACATTCCGTGGATTCTTGAAATGATCCAACACCTTTTTTGTATATTGTGTGCTCTTTGACATTACATGCCCACCTTGTTCTTTGTAAGTGGTGACATATCACGTAGTCGTTTCACGATACCCGGCAGCGCTTCAAGGAATTTGTCGATGTCTGCTTCGGTCGTTAACCGTCCCATTGTGATTTCTAACGATCCGTGAGCCTCCTCGTGTAACAATCCTAATGAAATTAAAGTATGACTTGGCTCGAGTGTTTTTGACGAACAAGCGGACCCAGTTGAAACAGCGATGCCAAGTTCTTTAAAAGAGAGCAAAATCGATTCCCCTTCGATAAAATCAAACCGGAAATGGGCGTTATTCGGAAGTCGGTTTGTCGTATGTCCATTTAGATATGATCTCGGTATGGTTTCTAATACCTTTTTAATGGCTTTGTCTCTAAGCTGCTGCAACCTTTTGCTTTCCTCTGGCAAATACTTTAAAGCCAGTTCTGCGGCCTTTGCGAAACCAACGATAGCAGCCACATCCTCAGTTCCGGAACGTAAACCGCGTTCTTGACCCCCACCAATGATCAGGGGATTCAACAGAATTCCTTTCCGTACGTATAGGGCACCGACACCTCGTGGGCCATAAATATCATTTGACGATAATGTGAGCATATCTATGAAGTCCCGCTGCACATCTATTGGTATCTGGCCTTCTGAAGCGACTGCATCGACATGGAAGACTATTTTTCTTTCACGAGCGATTTTTCCAATCGACTTAATTGGTTGAATCGTTCCTATCTCGTTACTGGCGTGTTGGATTGAGATTAAGATCGTATCGGGTCGGATTCGCTCTTCGAGTTTATCGAGACGTACGGTACCAGTGTAATCAACGGGGACAATAGATACTTCGAAACCATTCTTTCGTAGATATTTGGCGATGTTGTGTATTGAAATGTGTTCAACCTCGCTAATAATCAAATGGTTACCCTTTTGCCTGTTCCGTAAAGCATAACCGATAATCGCAAGGTTATTCGCTTCCGTCGCACCAGAAGTGAAGATGATTTCCTCTGGTTCGCGTGCATTCACAAAATTTGCGATAATCAAGCGTGAAATATCAAGAGCTTCAGTAGACCAATCACCAACCTCGTGCAACGAAGACGCATTTCCATACTTTTCGATCATATATGGGTTCATTGCGGCAATTACTTCAGGATCCACCGGCTTAGCAGATTGATAGTCGAGGTACACAATTTTTTCTTTTCCTACGAGAAATCACCGCCTAGAAACATAATAGTACATTCTACTCTTTTCCTACGAGAAATCAATTCATACAAAAAAATTAGTACATTTTAAAACCACAAAGTTCCATTTGCTTCAAGAACCAAATCATTTAATGTTCCCGCACCCACAATTTTTACACCCTTGATGAGCTCGACCTTGTCCCAGCCAAGCATCTGCTTCGATGCTTCACATACATACACTGTAATGCCCATTTGCATTGTCTGATCGAGCATATCTTTTACACTAGGGAATGACCCCAACTTTATTTCATCAGCTGCTCCGGGTCTTAAAATGCGCAATCCTGCTCCTAGAAAGTAAATCACAGGTTCTAATTCCATTGCCTTCGCCGTTTGTGCAAGCACAAGTGGCGAATATTGGCGCTCTGGATTATCGCTCGTTTGGACGTATAGCAACATCTTTTCATTCTTCATGAGCATCTCACATCTACTTTTTTTTCCTAATTAAGAAACGTAAAATTCCTTCATTGTTCTCGAATTTCACCAGTTCATGGCCAGTCAGCTTCACGAACCGCGTGATATCTTCCTCTGCAGCTGGATCGTCTGCAAGCACCTCAAGTACTTCACCAATCTTGATGCTATCAATGCCTTCCCGTGTTCTAAAAAGCGGGACGGGACAGTATAATCCAACAATATCGAGACTTTTTGCGGGTAGTTGATCCGCCATGATCATCCATCTCCAGAAACTTACAAGGCGCTTGTTGTATAAGAAAATACTCCATTCAAATTGAAATCCACGTGGTAATCTCTTTTGCGCACTCAATTGCTAACGAAAAAACGTTGTCGCCTGATGTGCAAGAGAGGCTACGGGGCTGCTGGCAACGGCAACCGTACCCTTTTGGAGATTCACTCAAGCACTTTTTCGCTGCACTAACCAAATGACGACCTCAGCTATTCAACGGTTTCACTAGCAAGTTCGACGCTTCTTAGGTTGTCTGCCGTTTTCCTGCGCTCACGTACAGTCTTTCAGGAGATAACAGTGGCATCACCCCTGTTTGAGATTACTGAGAGCAGATGCTATAAGGATAGCATCAGCGAACGAAGCACCTGACCGAGATGTATCGACGAACGTGTGTGGGATCCCAAAAAAAGGTGCCCCGTGCCCCTTTCCACCTCCTAAAAAAACAAGAGTTCGAAAAATTAGGTTGC
>Ga0209538_1000231_pt1 | contig 34247 bp, 24 predicted proteins | sample BarGraNGADG00211_2_FD_184492 | JGI IMG/M metagenome (GOLD analysis project Ga0209538, IMG submission 184492) | Arctic peat soil microbial communities from Barrow, Alaska - Barrow Graham LP Ref core NGADG0004-211 (SPAdes) (version 2) | ecosystem: Environmental > Terrestrial > Soil > Wetlands >... | reverse complement strand
AGAAAAGGCTATTTCTTTTTCGTAAGTTTCTGTCAGAAGTTTCATAAGGCATAAAAATAAGTAGTATTCCCATACAACAAATTATTAAGTATCTTTCCTTTTTGGTTCTGGCTTGTCCAGGTTAGGGGTTAGGGGCCAGTTATTTTATCTCACCACTCTTCCACTTCCATCACCGCCCATAAGTCCTTCCACTTCAGCAACTGTTACCAAATTGTAATCGCCGTAGATGGTATGTTTCAAGCACGAAGCTGCCACTGCAAATTCGAGTGCTTTTTGATCGTTATTTGTGTAAGTCAACAATCCGTAAATCAAACCGCCCATAAATGAGTCGCCACTACCAACGCGATCAACAATATGTGTAATATCGTAACGTTTTGATTGATATAATGTTCCGTTTGAGTAAAGAACGCCGCCCCAGGTGTTATGATTGGCATTAATTGAACCGCGAAGCGTGATAATTACTTTTTTAGCGCGGGGAAATTTTGTCATCATTTGTGTGCAAACCGATTCAAATTCGGCTGCATCCACTTCACCATCGGTGTGAGCCACGTCGAAACCTTCGGGTTTGATTCCAAAAACTTTCTCGGCATCTTCTTCATTCCCCAAAATAATATCGCAGCCGGCTGTCAATGCAGGCATAACTTCTGCGGCATTTTTACCGTATTTCCAAAGATTTTTACGGTAGTTCAAGTCAGTTGAAACGGTGATTCCCATTTCATTGGCAATCTGAATAGCTTCGAGGCAGGCATCGGCAGTACCTTGAGAAAGGGCAGGAGTGATACCGGTCCAATGAAACCAGTCGGCTCCTTTGAACACTTCGCGCCAGTTAACCATTCCGGGTTTAATTTCAGCAATGGAAGAATTTGCGCGGTCGTAAACCACTTTACTGGCACGGGCAACTGCTCCGGTTTCGAGGAAATAGATGCCTACACGATCACCGCCACGCAAAATTTCTTTTGTTCCAACATTGTATTTACGAAGATTCATGATGCATGATTCGGCAATGTCATTTTTGGGTAAACGTGTCACAAATTCGGTTTCCAACCCATAATTTGCCAGTGAAACAGCCACATTTGCTTCACCGCCACCAAAAGTAGCAGTGAATTGGGTTGCCTGACTAAATCGTTCGAAACCCGGTGTGGCCAACCGAAGCATAATTTCTCCAAAAGTTACGATCTTTTTACTCATTTTTTCTTTCTGATTTTATAAAATGTATTTTTAATTGGTTGACCAAAAGTACAGCTTTTTTTTGAAATTAAAAAACAAAGGTTGATTATATTTTTGTCTTCAATGTTCAAAAATTGACTTGTTTGGTGCACTTATTAAAAAAATTAAAATTTAAAGAATGATTTTGCATTGTTGTAGCTAATGTCTTCGACCATTTTGCCAATAAAATCTAATTCCTGGTAAGGTAACAATCCGTTTTCAACATCATTGCCAATCAGATTACAAAGTGTGCGCCGGAAATATTCGTGACGAGGATAAGACAGGAAGCTGCGTGAATCGGTCAACATACCAACAAAACGGCTTAAAAGGCCAAGCGCAGAAAGTGAATTCAGTTGCTTTTCGATGCTATCTTTTTGATCCAAAAACCACCAACCTGAACCAAATTGAATTTTTCCGGCAACCGTTCCGTCCTGGAAATTACCAATCATGGTCGCAATCATTTCATTATCAGCCGGATTCAAATTGTATAGAATGGTTTTTGCCAGTTTGTTTTGCGAATCTAACCTATTTAAAAATTTAGAAAGCGCTTTGGAAGTGTTGAATGTGCCGATTGAATCGAAACCCGTGTCAGCTCCAAGTTGGTTAAACAACCGGGTATTATTGTTACGGATAGCTCCGTAGTGAAATTGTTGTGTCCAGCCTTTTTCCCAATCCATTTCGGCAAAAATAACCATCATTGCCGATTTGAATTTCAAAACTTCACTGTGAGTAAGTTCCTGACCGCCATATACTTTGTTGAAGATAGCCTTGATTTCAGCATCGGTATAATCTTCGGCATAAAATTCTTCGATACCGTGGTCGGACAGTTTACAGCCTTGTTCGGCAAAGAAATCCTGACGTTTGCGCAATGCCAGAATTAGTTCGTCGAAAGTAGAAATACTAATTCCGGCAGATTCCGATAATTGTTGAACATACCCACGGAAATTAGTAGAATTTTCAACTGCCATGGCTTTGTCAGGACGCCAGGTTGGCAACATTTTTACTTCAAATCCATCATTTTTGGTTTTAATATGGTGTTCGAGACTGTCAATCGGATCGTCGGTTGTACAAACCACTTCCACCTTGTATTTACGCATCAGGTTTCGGGCGGAATATTCAGGAGTATTCAATTTGGCAGTACATTCATCATAAATTTCTCGCGCAGTTTTTGGTGAAAGCAGTTTTTCGATGCCAAAACCTGTTTTCAATTCCAAATGAGTCCAGTGATACAACGGGTTGCGCATGGTATAAGGCACTGTTTCTGCCCATTTTTCGAATTTTTCCCAATCGGAAGTTTCTTTGCCCGTGCAGAATTTTTCATCTACACCATTCGTACGCATGGCGCGCCATTTGTAATGGTCACCACCGAGCCAAGCTTCGGTGAGTGATTTGAACTGATGATCATTCGCCACCATCGAGGGTACTAAATGACAATGGTAGTCGATAATGGGTTGTTTGGCTGCATGTTCATGATACAGTTTTTGTGCTGTTTCGGTTTGAAGAATAAAATTCTCGTCTAAGAAGTTTTTCATGATTGTATCTTTTTGTAATTAGCCAGAATTGAAATTGAATATTTAACAGTTTTAGAATGTCTGAAATCTTCAATTTTGGAATAAAACAACCCGAAAATGGGTTGAATTAGACTTGATAAAGGACAAATAATATGTTTTTTAATATGTTTTTCAAGAAAATTCAGTTCAATATTATTATAAGTGCTTTTATAAATGAAACTGAATGAACAACATAAAATTTTTTAACAGTGAAAAAAGACTTTCGTGTTCGCCCACGAAGATACGAATAATTTTATATTTACAAAATATGTATTACTTTTGTGCCAAGTTATTGTTGTGTACGAACACGGAAAAGATATATTATTATTATTATTATTATTATTATTGGGATGAACGAATATCATAAAATACGAATTAAGGACATAGCGATTATGGCTGGTGTATCCGAAGGAACCGTTGACAGGGTGCTTCACGATCGGGGAGATGTTTCTGCAAAAAGCTTAGAAGCAGTAAAGAAGGTGCTTGATGAAATAAATTATTCGCCTAATCTATTGGCCCGTTCATTGGCTTCCAAAAAGCAATATTGGTTTGTATGTTTATTCCCGGTTTTCCAACAGGGCGAGTATTGGGAACGTGTGGATAAAGGGTTTGATCTGGCGGCACAGGATTTCTTGCACTACAATGTGCATATTGAAAAACAATACTATAATCAATATGATCCACAATCTTTTGTAAATGAATCAAATAATATCCTTCAAAATAATCCTGATGCAGTTTTTATCTCGCCGATTTTTAGAAATGAAACTCTGGATTTTACAACTGAATTAACAAAACGTCATATTCCATTTTCGTTTATTGACTCCATGATTGAAGAAACCGAATTTCTGACCTATTATGGACAAAACTCATTTAAAAGCGGTTATATTGCTGCTAAGTTGCTATTGAATTCATTGGATGAAGGATCTCAGGTTTTGGTCATCAGGAATCGGCGAAAAGGTTCTGTTTCAAATCAGACTTTATCCCGAAACAAAGGCTTTATGCACTATATTCAGGATAATAAACTCGATAATAAACTTGAACTAATTCACATTGAATTTGATAATAATGATGAAACTTCAAACAGGAATGCATTAAATCAGGTGTTTTCGACAAATTCCAATATTAAAGCAGCAATAACCTTTAATTCGAAGGTGTATCGACTTGCGATGCACCTCGAAGAGTTAAATCAGACTAAAATTCGTTTAATTGGTTACGATTTGCTTGATCAAAACGTTGTATATCTGCAACAAGGAATTATTAATTGCTTAATTGCACAGCGACCAGATAAACAAGCCTATTTTACGGTTCGGGATATGTGTCGGGAACTTATTTTCCGTCAGGGAATAAAAAAAATCAATTATGTTCCAATTGACCTGTTAATGAAAGAAAATATTGAAGACTACATTAAATTCAGCGAATATATTTAAGATAAGGATTAAAATAACAACAACATAACGACATTTTAAATTTAGCTATTATGAAATTAGGAAAATTCAGCATGGGACTTGGTGACCGTTTTTCGCATCAGGGTGAGGCTCAACTTCGGGCAATTATGAAAGCGAATAAATCGGGGTTGGAAATTAGTCCGGTTTGGAACAAATCGAATCGCGAACATACCTATGTTCATTCTCACCCTGCAGACGTTCGAAAAGAAGCTGATGCTGCAGTGGCTGCTTTGGGTTTTAAAGGAAAATATTTTGTTGATGCCGACCATATTAATTTCGGTAATGTAGCTCCATTTGTTGAATCGTCTGATTTCTTTACATTGGATGTAGCTTCATTTATTGGAAAAGAAAGTAAAACTGAAGATATTAAGGCGTTTGTTTCATCATGTGATAAATATCTTGGAAATTTAGTTATTCCGGGTATTGAACATCCACTCCTTGTCACAAAAGATTTTTTGGAGAAAATTGCTGGTAAATTTTTAGCTGCGACACAACAAGCAGCCGATATTTATAACTTTTTGAAAACAGAGAAAGGCGAAGGCAATTTTGTTACAGAAGTTTCGATGGATGAGGTAGAAACTCCACAAACTCCAATCGAATTATTATTTATTTTGAAAATGCTCGCCAATAAAGGTGTTCCTGCTCAAACTATTGCTCCGAAATTTACCGGACGTTTCAATAAAGGTGTTGATTATACAGGTAACATTGATCAATTTGCAAAAGAATTTGAGGAAGATGTTTTGGTCATCGATTTTGCCGTTAAAAAATTTGGATTGCCGGAAGAATTGAAATTGAGCATCCATTCAGGAAGCGATAAATTCTCCATTTATCCGGTTATGGCACAAGTTATTAAGAAATACGATAAAGGACTTCATGTAAAAACTGCCGGTACAACCTGGCTCGAAGAAGTTATCGGATTGGCAGTTGCAGGAGGTGAAGCTCTTGATTTGGCTAAACAAATTTATGCCAATTCTTTCAATCGTAAAGACGAATTGTGTGCGCCTTATGCCGATGTTATTGACATTGACGAATCAAAACTTCCGTCAGTTGAAGAAGTAAATGCATGGACAAGTGAAAAATTTGCAAACACACTTCGGCATATTCCCGGACATATTGATTATAATCCAAATTTCCGCCAGTTAATTCATGTGGCTTATAAAGTGGCTTCCGAAATGGGTGCTGCTTACAACAATTTGTTGGAAAAATACGCAGATATTATTGGTACTTGTGTCGAAGAAAATATTTACGAACGTCATTTAAAACGCCTGTTTAATTTATAGAAGGCCCCAAAACCCTAAAGGGGCTTAAATACAATGTTTATTAATATTTAAAATAATTTATACAATAGTTCGGTAAAAAATAATTTACATTTAAGCGGCAATAGTGCCGTATAATAGTAGCTCTTTGACATTTTGGTTATTTTTGAGTAAGTATGGTTTAATAGCAAACATCTCAATAAATCTTTCCAGCAGTAAAGTATTGTGATTTATGGTTTTAATATCAGAAAGTGAGAATGACTTTCTCTCTTGTATTGGTATTGAATACCAGTGAACAATCTTTGCAACATTAACTGCTGTGAGCGATATATTGAAATGGAAATCCAGTTTTTCTTTGTTTCGAGTCTGGCATGTTGTCAGACTTGTATGTTGCTTGGCATCCCGATATACAAATTCAATTTGAAAACGAGTTTGATATATTTCAAAGATTTCTGTTGCCTCCATTTCTATATCCGTTGAGAAGTAAACGTTAGAGGATGTTGTTTTTCCATTTTTAAGAAATTCGACAAATACGATTCTTACAGTTCGTTTCAATGCAATAGCATAAACAACTGCCGTACGTATGCGTAAATCATCGTTTTCTTTTACAATAGAAAAGTGTTTGCTGTCCAAACAATTAAAATCAACGTCATCTCCATTTGTTTTGGTTCGACCCCTTTTCCCGGTTTTCTTTATTTGTATCGGATAACGTAGACGAACATCTCCTCTGAATCGAGATATGACATCAAGCCCACAGTCTACAACCTTAGATACAAATGGCTCTTTAGAAAAATAGGCATCTGCAACTACCACATTGGATATTTTTTTTAGTTCATCCGCTCTTTCGGTGAAGATACGAGCATAGAAATCTAAAAGAGTTTCTCCAACAAGTGGAATAGTTTGAACGGCTTCCAAATGCAAAGCTGTGTGATTATCCAAATCAACGACTGCTAAACCTCCTATTTCTAAGCCCCATTTGGATTGATTGGCACTGCCTGACCAAAACCATCCTACGCCATCAGTTTTACGCCCAGACTTAGGTATGTAGCTTGGGTCGAAGGCTATTGCTCGTCTTGTTCCACAGTAATGTTGAATAAGCGTAGCATTGAAGTTGAAAAAGTCAAAATCAACCTCAAAATGTTGACGATAACGCTGTTCACCATATTTACCATACCTGCCCAACTGCAAAAAGTTGACAGGTGCATTAATACTCAAAAAAAGCCAAAGAACGTCTTTTATAAAGTCCATACGCCATTTATTTAGTGGTTTGGGCAAAAACTTGAAACACATCTCGCATAGCGAGGAATAAGATTTATGAGTCTTGGAAATCATGATTTTACAGGAGTTGAAGTACCTATAAAGGTAGTGATTTCCAATGACTTATACAAATAATATCGGGGTTATTTTCTTGATATTCAAATAATTAACATTAAGTTTAACGAAGTATTGTTATACTAACATCTCTTATTCCCCTTTAGGAGCTAGGGGCAAATTAAAAAATCATGAAAAACTTATTCGATGTAAAAGGTAAAGTGATTGTTATCACTGGTGGTGCTGGTATCCTTGGAAGAGGAATGGCAGAATACATGGCTGAACAAGGTTGTAAAGTCGTTATTTTAGATAGAGCAGATGCCGGTGTTGCCTTGGTTGAAAAAATCAAATCAAAAGGTGGAGAAGCGCTGTATTTGAATACAAATGTTCTTGAAAAAGAAGCTTTGGAGCAAAATGCAAAAGATATTGTTGCCGCTTTTGGCCGGATTGACATTTTAGTAAATGCTGCCGGTGGAAATATGGCCGGTGCAACTATTGGTCCTGACCAAACTATTTTTGATCTTCAGATTGATGCATTCGAAAAAGTGGTTGATTTGAACTTGTTTGGAACTGTATTGCCATGTATGGTATTCGGTAAAATCATGGTTGATCAAAAAGAAGGAAGTATTATTAATATTTCATCTGAATCTGCCATTCGTCCGTTGACTCGTGTAGTTGGTTATGGTGCTTCTAAAGCTGCGGTAACAAACTTTACGAAATTCTTAGCTACTGAAATGGCCAGCAAATTCAGCGAAAAAATACGAGTAAATGCAATGGCTCCGGGTTTCTTCTTAACTGAACAAAACCGTGCGTTAATGACAAATCCTGATGGAACTCCAACTCCAAGAGGAAAATCTATCGTTGCTCACACACCATTCGGTCGTTTAGGAGAAGCTGATGAATTATTTGGAACTTTACACTGGTTAGCCAGCGATGCTTCTAAATTTGTAACAGGCACACTCACCGTTATTGATGGTGGTTTTGATGTTTTTTGTATCTAAAATCAGCCCCCTAACCCCCTAAAGGGGGAATAAAGACTGAAATAAAATTATAATAACCTTTTAATTTGCCTACCGAAATTCCCCCTTTAGGGGGTTAGGGGGCAACTAATTATCATGATAGAACTTAAAAAAGACTTTAAATACTCATTGATGGTTGCTACCAGTATGGGAATTCGCATCACGCCGGTGAATGGACAACCTGTTCACAGCAGTAAATTATTTGAAATGCAGGCAACCAGTGCTGAAACAAATGTAGCAAGCATTTCTTCCTTTTTAGGACTTCCTGTAAAAGTGTTGACTACTTTTGTAAAAGACAGTCCGATTGCACAACTGATTAAAAGCGATTTGAAAAGTCGCCACATGGATTATGAAGGACCTGAAGTCGCTCAGGGTGATCCTTGGGGTTATCGTCACCAGTTCAATATTGCCGATAGTGGTTTTGGAACTCGTGGTCCTCGCGTTTTGAATGACCGTGCCGGTGAAGTTGGCCGTACGCTAAACGTAAAAGATTTTGATTTGGAACGTATTTTTGTAAAAGAAGGTGTTCAAATTTTGCACTTGTCAGGGTTGATTGGCGCTTTGTCAACTGAAACAAGTGAATTTTGCTTACAATTAGCCCGTTATGCCAAGAAAACCGGAACACGTATTTCATTTGACTTGAATTACCGCGCTTCATTCTGGAAAGGTCGCGACAAAGAATTGCGCGATATTTTTACCGAAATTGCTTCGGTAGCTGATATTTTAATTGGTAACGAAGAAGATTTTCAACTTTGTTTGGGAATTAAAGGTCCAGAAGCTGGTGGTAAAGGAATCGAAGCTGAAATTGAAGGTTTCAAAGGCATGATTGGTCGTGTAAAGCAAGCTTTCCCAAATGCATCGGTTTATGCAACCACTTTACGTCAGGTTATCAGCACCAACGAACATCTTTGGGGAGCTATAATGCTCGATGGTGAAACCTGGAATGTTATAGAACCCCGCAAAATCAATGTTCTCGATCGTATCGGTGGTGGTGACGGATTTGTAGGTGGTATGCTTTACGCTATTCTGAAAGGATGGCCATCTGAACAATGGGCACAGTTTGGCTGGGCATCCGGTGCTTTGGCTACCACATTCTTAACTGATTACGCGCAACCTGCCGATGAAGAAATGATTTGGAGCATCTGGGGCGGAAATGCACGGGTGAAGAGGTGAAAAGCCCCCTAAATCCCCCTAAAGGGGGACTTTATTAGTATATGATTTAAATTATAAGTGTAAACATTAAACTATGCTTACCAAAAGTCGCCCTTTAGGGGGATTTAGGGGGCAGATTAGAACATATGCTTTACTACGAAATTGGTTCAACAGAACTCGAACTTAACGCCGAAGATCTGAAAAAAGGTCTTTTTGAAACATTTGAAAAGATGGGAAAGAAGCACAAAGTGCTTGCAATTCCTCCCGATTACACGCGTCTGCCAAGTCGTGCCGGTGAACTGACAGAGTTTACATGGGAATTTTATGGCGAAACTTTGACAGATGTATTGCCAGCTCTGGGAACTCACTCGCCAATGACTGACCATCAGATTTCGCACATGTTTGGAAAAATGCCTGCTTCGCTGATTCGTGAACACGATTGGCGGAATGATGTGGTAACAGTAGGAACTGTTCCTGCAGAATTTGTAAAAGAAGTTTCGGGTGGCGCGGTGGAATTTCCATGGCCGGCTCAGGTAAACAAATTGTTGCTCGAAGGTAATTTTGATTTGATTTTGTCTATCGGTCAGGTTGTTCCTCATGAAGTTGTGGGAATGGCTAATTATAACAAGAATATATTTGTTGGAACAGGTGGTGTCGAAGGTATCAATAAAAGTCACTTTGTAGGTGCAGCGTACGGCATGGAACGCATGATGGGTCATGCTGATACACCTGTACGGAGGATTTTCAATTATGCTTCGGAAAATTTCACCAATAATCTACCAATTGTTTATGTGCAAACAGTGGTTGGATTAGATAAAACCGACGGCAAAATTAAAACCCGTGGATTGTATATTGGCGACGATTTTGAAGTTTTTGATAAAGCAGCAAAACTAGCTTTACTTGTTAACTTCGAAATGCTGGACAAGCCTTTGAAAAAAGTGGTTGTTTATCTCGATCCTACTGAATTCAAAAGCACCTGGTTGGGAAATAAATCTATTTATCGAACCCGTATGGCTATTGACGATGAAGGCGAACTAATTGTTTTGGCACCGGCTCTGAAAGAATTCGGGGAAGACAAGGAAATCGACCGTTTGATTCGTAAATACGGTTATTTCGGAACTCCACATACCTTGAAAGCCTGTGACGAGAATGAAGAATTGCGTAACAACTTAAGTGCTGCAGCTCACTTGATTCACGGTTCATCCGAAGGACGTTTCAGTATCACGTATTGTCCGGGAAAAGGAGCAGAAAACTTATCACGAACCGAAATTGAAAGCGTTGGATTCAGGTATGCAGATATTGACGAGGTTACTGCCAAATACAATCCGGCAAAACTCCGCGATGGGTATAATATTATGCCCGACGGAGAAGAAATTTTCTATATATCCAACCCTGCATTGGGTTTGTGGGCGTTTAAAGATAGATTTAAATACTAAACCACCCCTAACCCCTAAAGGGGAACTTTTAAGACTAGTTTTTGAAACATTTAAATGAAAAATAAATTAGGAGGCGATAGTAAAATAATTCCCCTTCAGGGGTTAGGGGTCATTAACTGGGGAATAATTGGTTGTGGAAATGTTACCGAGCTTAAAAGCGGACCGGCATTCAATAAAATAGCGCATTCAAAGTTGGTGGCTGTTATGCGTCGAAATGCAGCTTTGGCTCAGGATTATGCACAACGTCATCATGTTCCGAAATTTTATTCCGATGCAACTGAATTAATCAACGACCCGGAGATTAATGCCATTTATGTGGCTACTCCGCCATCGACCCATGCTCAATATGCTACTCAGGCCATGAAAGCAGGTAAAGCTGTTTATGTTGAAAAACCGATGGCAAGAACGTATGTTGAATGTCAGGAAATGATACGTGTTTCGGAAGAAACCGGAATGCCGCTTTTTGTAGCTTATTACCGCCGAACATTGCCTGCTTTTTTGAAAGTGAAAACGCTCATAGAAGATGGTTTTATAGGTAAACCGCTGACTGTAAGTATTCGATTAATAAAACCGGCAAGTGAGAACGATTGGAATAAAGAATTACAAAGCTGGCATGTCAATCCTGAAATTGCCGGTGCAGGCTACTTTTTCGATTTGGCATCTCATCAATTAGATTATTTGGATTTTATTTTTGGTCCAATCGCAGATGTTACCGGAATTGCGCACAATTTAGGTGGATATTATCAGGCTGAAGATACTGTTTCATCTGTTTTCAGTTTTCAATCAGGAGTTATTGGTAGCGGAACTTGGTGCTTTGTTGCTTCAAAAGGAAGCGAAGAAGATACAATAGAAATTACAGGGACAAAAGGTAAAATCAGTTTCTCTTGTTTTCAACATGGTGACGTTATATTAATTACCGATAAAGGATCGGTAAGTTTTAGTTTTCATAATCCTGAAAATATATCACATTACCTTATTCAACAAGTTGTAAATGAGTTACGAGGCGATGGAACTTGTGTTAGTACCAAGAATTCAGCAGCACGAACCAGCTATGTGTTGGAAGAAATTGTAAAATCATATTATAAGAAATATAATTAAAAGAAAAAGCCCCCTTTAGGGGGTTGGGGGCCATGAAAATCATAATTGACGATAAAATTCCATACATTCGTGGTGCATTTGAGAATGTGGCTGAAGTGGTTTACCTGCCAGGTTCTAAGACAACGCCGGAAATAGTGAAAGATGCCGATGCAATTGTAACCCGTACCCGAACAATTTGTAATGAAAAATTACTGGCGGGGTCATCGGTGAAATTTATTGCTACAGCCACAATCGGTTACGACCATATTGATACCGCGTATTGTGATTCGGTTGGAATAAAATGGACAAATGCGCCGGGATGCAATTCCAAATCGGTAGAACAATATATTGCTTCCACGCTTATGGTGTTGGCAGAACGAAAAAATCTTCAACTAAAGGATTTATGTATCGGTATAGTTGGAGTGGGCAATGTAGGAAGCAAAGTAGCTAAAGTTTGTAATTTGCTGGGCATGAAAGTATTATTAAATGACCCTCCACGCGAACGTGCCGAAGGTTCTGAAGGATTTGTCAGCCTGAAACAGGTTACGGAAGAAGCCGATATCATTACCCTGCATGTTCCATTGAATATGAAGGGCGAAGATGCCACTTATCATTTGGGAAATGAATCATTTTTAAGTTCTTTGCAACGCAATCCCATCCTGATAAACTCCTGTCGCGGAGAAGTGATTGAAACTAATGCAGTGAAAGCAGCTTTGAAAACCGGACAGATTTCCTCTTTCGTCTGCGATTGCTGGGAACACGAACCGGATATTGATTTGGAATTGCTCGCAATGACTGAACTGGCTACACCGCATATTGCAGGTTATTCCAAAGACGGAAAAGCCAACGGAACACAGATGAGCGTTCACTCCATAAGCGAATTTTTTGGACTCGGATTGAACAACTGGCAGCCTTCCGGGGTTGAATTACCGGTGAATCCCTTGATCGAAATTGACGGAGCCGGTTTAAGCGGGCAGGAAATCATAGCAAAAGCCATTTTGCATTCTTACGATATTCGGAATGATGATAAACTGATTAGGGAAAATTCCGAAAAATTTGAACAATTGAGGGGTGATTATGCCGTTCGTCGCGAGTTTCCTGCATTTACAATTCATTTTAAGAATGTGAACAAAAATACTATAGGCAAGCTTAAACAATTGGGATTTAATTGATTTACAATTTACTATTAAAAAAACAACCTTCAACATTACAACTAAACAACTAAACAAATAATCAACTAAACATATATAAATCAATTTTTATGAAAAAAAAGGCAGATATTGGGTTAATCGGGTTAGCCGTCATGGGTGAGAACCTGGTATTGAACATGGAAAGCAAAGGATTTACTGTTGGCGTTTTTAACCGTACTGTAGCTCGTGTTGACGAGTTTATGACCGGACGTGGCGCCGGTAAAAATTTCATTGGAGCACATTCTATCAAAGAACTGTGTGCTTCGCTTGAAAAACCCCGAAAAGTAATGATGCTCGTGAAAGCAGGTAAACCGGTGGATGATTTTATAGAACTGATTATTCCTCATTTGGAAGCGGGAGATATTATTATTGATGGTGGAAACTCTCACTATCCTGATACCATTCGTCGTTGCAAATATGTTGAAAGCAAAGGCTTACTTTACATTGGAACAGGAGTTTCGGGTGGCGAAGAAGGTGCATTGCTCGGACCATCGATGATGCCGGGCGGATCACCAGCTGCATGGCCTGCTGTAAAAGAAATTTTTCAGGCTATTTCGGCTAAAGTGGAAGATGGAACCCCTTGTTGCGACTGGGTAGGAGAAGGTGGTGCCGGTCATTTTGTGAAAATGGTTCACAACGGTATTGAATACGGCGATATGCAAATTATTTGCGAAGCCTATCAAGTAATGAAAGATTTACTGGGTTTGAGCGCAGACGAAATGCATGATGTTTTTAAAACCTATAACGAAGGCGATCTGGATTCGTACCTGATTGAAATTACCCGCGACATTCTGGGCTTTAAAGACGAAAAAGGTGAACCGTTAGTAGAAAAAATACTGGATACTGCCGGACAAAAAGGAACCGGAAAATGGACGGCCGTTACGGCTCTCGATTTTGGTATTCCATTGACTTTGATTGGTGAATCTGTTTTTGCCCGTTGTTTGTCAGCTCAAAAAGATATGCGCATGTTGGCTTCGAAAGCTATTCACGGACCGGAAGCGAAATTTAAAGGCGACAAAGCTCAAATGATTTCCGACCTGAAAGATGCCTTGTTCGGAGCTAAAATTATTTCGTATGCTCAGGGTTACAACCTGATGATGGAAGCTGCGAACGAATATAAATGGAATCTGAATTACGGTGGTATCGCTTTGATGTGGCGTGGTGGATGTATAATCCGTTCCGTATTCTTGGCCGATATCAAAAAAGCATTTGATAAAAACCCGGGCTTGGAAAATTTGTTGCTCGACCTGCATTTCAAAGAAATCGTTGAAAAAGCACAAGCCGGATGGCGTCGTGTTTGTGCTACTGCACTGACTTACGGCATTCCTGTACCTGCATTGACTTCGGCGCTTTGCTATTTCGACGGATTACGCACCGAACGTTTGCCTGCCAACCTGTTGCAAGCACAACGTGACTATTTCGGAGCACATACTTATGAACGTATTGACCGTCCACGCGGAGAATTTTTCCACACTAACTGGACAGGTCGTGGTGGTGATACTGCTTCTACAACTTATGTTGTATAAGAGAAGACCCTAAATCCGTCATCTGACGGAGGTTTAAGAGTAGTCCTGCAAATAAAATATGAAAAAGGCTGATTCGAATTTATACGAATCAGCCTTTTTTGCTTACTTTGTAAAATTATTGAATAGGATAGGTTTTTTGCTTCACATGCATGTTTTAGTTTCTTAATATGAATATTTTTCAGCGATTTCTCATTTTGTGGATTATCGTATGGCCTGTTTTCGGATTAGCACAAGCTAAATTGAAAATAGAAAGTAAAAGAGTGGTAGTTGGCGAAACATTAAACTACAAGGCTACCTGGGGCTTTTTTACCATTGGCAGTGCAAGCACCCGGATTGATAAGAATATCCATAAGAGCGGATCGACTATCTGCTATCGGATTGATGTGGAAGGACAAACCAATGGCTTGGCAAAATTGTTTTATTTGCAGGATAAGTGGGTTGCTTATATCGATACTGCTACCTTTGCCACTCATAAGGCATTCAGGAGAATACGGGAGGGAAATTACGAACTGGATGAACAGGTTTATTTCGACCAGATTAATCATAAAGCAGAAGTAAAGAAATTGGATAAAAAGACAAAATCATTTGTCCTGAAAAAAATCTATAAAATTCCCGGAAATATGCGTGATGTTGTTGCCAGCTTTATGGTCGTTCGTTTGATTGATTTGTCGAAATACTCTAAAGGTGAAACCATTACGATAGATGGATTTTTAGAAAATGAAGCCTATAAAATTGATGTGGTTTTTGAAGGGAAAGAATATGTTAAAAAAAATAATACAACTATCCTATGTTATAAATTGAAGCCTATTCTACCCAAAAACAACGTTTTTAACGGACAAAAAGCCGTCGAAGTATGGTTATCGACTGATAAATCACAAACCATAATCCGTATCAGTGCCAAAATGTTTATAGGTAATATCCTGATTGAATTGCAGAATTAGCAATCCTGTTTCGATAGCTATAGCAAACGAATCAACTCCAACTACACCTCGTTTCCTGACCAGCGTTTTTTGTTGCTCGTTTGTAACGTAAAAAAATTAATCTCGAATATATAAATTGTATGATTTGACAGATGAGGAGATTGCGATTGTGGAGGCATAGAGACGCACAAAGTACGTCTTCAGCATGATTGCAAATAATATTTAATCGTTTAAAACCTCTTATCAGGGTGTGGTTTTGTCGATAGGAACGAGGTTAATATTCAATCCTTCCTGGAAATCGCCTTCGGAGAGGGCTTTTATCTCGAAACGGAGTTTTTCGGGTTGCTTCACACTTAGAATGTCAAGTTGGACGGGGTCAACCTCTACCGTGTATTTTCCGGGAGCCAGATCCATGATGTAGAATCCTCCATCACTCATGGTACGGATAACAGTATCAAATTTCTTGTCAACAGCCTTTAGGTTCAATCGTAGACCTCCCTGCCCTGTAGTAACTCCATTGCGCTGAATCAGGACTGCTCCTTCAATTGTACCGCCCCGGTAGAAAGGTATCTCAATGCGTTTGTATTGATTCGGGTCGGCAATGAAGGAAAACTTGTCTTTGAGCGGCACCAGAGTAGGGTCGGGGATTGCATTGCGGTTTACGCTCAGGTTGTATTTGTAATAACTCTGAAGCTGTGAGAACCTCAATATACTGTCTTTTCCCACTTCCATGGTCGTGGCACGGTCAAGTTTTACCCCACGGTAAGGCAAGAGTTGGTCGCCGGCATCATAGTGGCCTGAGTTGTTATTATCAACAAACAACAGTACGGATGCCGCGCTTCGGCCTGTCTGTTGGCGGTTACTGAAGTTTAGTTCGGAATTTAGCATATCCCAGCCAATGCCGCCATTAAGACTCTGCCTTGCTGTGAAATTTTTACCGGTAGTAGTGATGGTGGTGGTGCTCCTCACCTTATCCAGGTCAAGTGTGAATCCTACCTGCGTATTGATAGTACCGGTTAAATGATTATAACCCAACGTAAAATTCAGACGGCCTGTTTTGAGTAAGGAGTGTGAAAGCTCCAGATCTGATTCCTGCAACTGGTTGTGCCGGATATCATAGCTATTTTGCGCCCTCACATACATTCCCCTCACATAAACCGGAATGCCCGGTGTGCGTGCAATGGTATAGGTAAGTGCAGTAGTGAGAACTCCCTCACCAAAATTAGTGACAGCATTAGAGAACTGAAAATTATCCCGGTAGTTGAATCGTACATCCACCTTGCCCAGACGTGCGCTGAAATCTGAGCTAAAGTTAGTCTGGCTTCCGGTTGGCAATACGATATGTTCACCGCTAAAACGCAGCCCTGTATTTAAGCCAAAAATTTTGAATGGCAGATAGATATTTGCGATCAGGTCGTCGGTTGCCCCACGTGAATTAAATAGGCTTGCCCCGTCAAATTTAGTATAAATTAAGTTTAAGCTGAGGTTATTGGCATACATCACGCTTCCTGTTAACCTGTAATAATTTCCCGGAGCAGCATCCAGGCTCAACAGGTATTGTTTCAAAATTCTTGCTGAAAGGTTGCCGTAGTACATCATGTTTTTCGAATTCCATGTATCGCCAAGAAATTGCGTGCCGGCAGTAGCCGTGAGCCATCGGGTCAACCCTATTGCCACATTCCCGTTTGCCACCCATCTGCCCTGGATTGAATCAGACAAATAGCTTTCTACCTGACCTGCCTGGATGTTGTACGACACAACACCACGCGGTAAAAAAGTGAAAGGCACCTGCATCTGCTTATCAGTAACAATGAGTTGTCCGGAAGGAGTATATATATGCAAGCTCATGCGGGTTGTACCATAGGTGAGCGGCACATCGAAATGGTAGTAACCCAGTTCGTCGGCATGCTTAAAATCGGTAAGTTGCTCGTTAATATAGATTTCTACTTCCGAATTAGGTTCTGTGTGGCCGTCTAACACAAAGGTTTCATACATTTGGCGGGGTTCGATAGGGTCGTTAGTCAGGGCAAACCCTTTCAGGGCTATGGGCTGCAGGCCGGTGGTACTCGTTTGCCCCAACATGATACCCGACAGGAAGTTGTTGTCGCGGATGGCGTAGCGCCACCGGAGACCGCTCGCATTCAATGAATTGATACCGGTACTTGAGTTTGAACCATTGACAGTTCCCTGAATATCACCGCCCAACATTTCCATTCCTCCCGTAAAAGTATAGCCGAGGTTCTGAGCAGCAGCTGCATAGTCGCCGGTGATAGCATAATCAAGCATGGTGCCGCTGAGGATGGAATGCTTACGGTCATAAGCCAGCGGAAAATCTTCTTGTTTCAGGTCATTTCCTTCCATGCGGCTTCTGGCAAGCTCACGGGATTTGCGTTCCTGCACAGGGAGGCTTTTTGTGGTTTCGAGGCTGAGCAAAAGGGGACCTATCTCGACAGTGAACTTCAATCCGAAAACGGCTTCGAAGACCTTTGGCGAAAGGTAAAAATCCGTCTCGCCCGGTCGAAAATCATCGGACTTGAGCGGATAAATGGTTTTGCCAAGCTGCACTTGCGAAAAGTTAATGATATAAGGATTGTCGGGGGTAATGAAGTTACCACGAACTGTAAAGTTTTTTATGTCGGGTTGATAGTTGATTTCGAGGAGGCTGAAAAGCTCAATGACGGGAAGAAAAACCGCATTGGTTTTGTAATCGTACAAACAGCCAACATAAACATTGCCTATAGCAGGATGACGGAAAGTGAGCAGCACTTCTTCCTGTTGGGCTTTTGCTGTCACAGAAAAAAACAGTGAGCCAAAAGCAACCAATATCACCACAGGGATACGGTTAACGGATTGCTTCATGAATACTTTATTTTATTACCACCTTTGTTTCCTGCACAATGCGTGGAGCCTGCACCAGGTCATCGGACTGCATATCATTGCGCCGGGTTTCGAAGCTAAGCTCCAGCGTGTAGGAACCCGGGGTAACTTTATCAAGATTCATGTCCATGCGACGGATTTCATTAAAATACACCGTGGTGGTACTTTGGGTTTCGGCTACCACTTTGCCGCGGGCATCTTTTAACTTAGCAAACATACTACCCAGGAAAGGGGCATTTCCCGTACGCTCCAGGGTAGGGCGCAGTTCCAGCATGCTTCCATTTTGACGCACATCCAACTTCTTTACATTCACGCCTGTACTTACCTTGCCTTTGTAGTAAAACACTGCCGTTATCTGTTCGAAGTTAAAGCTGATTTTTGTACCAATCCCTTCGGTAACGGCTTGGGTTACTTCGGCAGTTTGTGGTTTTGCCAGCACCTTCATGCGGGTGAAGTAAAAGCCTTCACTTCGACGCTGACCGGGAATAACCTGTATGCGTACGGTGCGTTGCTCTTTTCCCTTGAGGGTGAAACTGCGCGGGAAAGCCCGAATCATTTTGTCGAGTGCGTAGTGATTAAAAGCCGTGGTATCATCGTAGTTCATCACCAGACCCCCATCCGCATCGCTGCCCGGATAGCCGAAGGTAAAGTTGACGGTGATTTCGTAGGCTTTTTCGCTGTTGTTACTCACAAAAAGGTTGCCCACGCCACTGTTCTTATCTAAAAAAACAAAAGACGGAGCCAGGGCTATCTGCGCTTGTACTATGCCTGTCAGGTTAAAGACACAGAGAAAAGTCACAATAAATTTTAACTTTTTCATACGGACAAAAAATTAGTTTTACACGAACAGTCTTTTATACAAACTATTTTTAGAAAAATTTCTATCAAAAATTATATGCAAAATCGAATATCAAGTCGAAATTGACTAAAATCAATAAGGTTTAGATTTATAGGGTTAACAATATTCTACTAAGGTTAAAGAAATATATTTGTATTGTAAAATCTGGATAAACTCCACACAATCAAGGATTATAGGTGATTTAAAAAACCTTATTTTCAATATTGCAACCTTAGTAGAAATTAACAAATAATGAAATCTTACCTTATTCCCTTATTTTTCTTTAAAATATATCAATGATCTAAATTTGCTATTTGTGCCAACTTGATTGGTCAGTTGGCAAAAATACTACATTGGGTGCAAAAGCCGATAATCATTATGGTTTAATATCAAGCGCAAATATACAATAATAAATACTAAAAATGTGAGTTTGCGATAAAAAAAACGTAAATAAATTAACCGGATACCCGGTTAGAAGTTCATTATCAATAGAATAGAAAATGACTGCACATCTATTTTTTCGTTAAGAATATCCATTTTAATGATTATTCGGGTCGTTTTTATCCCGATTTTGCGGCATGACGCCAAACTGAATGGATAAATTTATACCAATTGTACGTATAAAACAGTCCAAACTGTTTTATACGTTTACTGTTGTTAATGCCGATTGTAGCGAAGCGAAAATTCCGAGTATTTCCGACAGATCAGAACAAGCAGGAACAAACAAATAGTACAATAAGACGAACTTGTCCCGACTTGACGGGAGTCGAGATTGGACTATATTATTTGTGCTATCGGTATTACATCTGCATGCATTTTTTTATTCCGTTCTCTGATTAAAAGAATAAAAAAGTGTGGCGATGCCAGCCACACTTTAAAATGAATATTTCGCCTACAATCAATTGTAAGTGGCTGTAAGCTTTATCGTTCCCGTATATTCTCCTTGCGCTTGGTCTGAAGCCGGTGTTACAGTACCTCCAATACTTACAGTAAATGATTCTGCTGCATAATAGCCTGCAAGAGCACCGGTTTTAATAATTGTTAAATCAGCAGTAGGAATAAAAGGATAGTCAGCTACAACTCCTGAAAGTTTAGCTGCCTTGGTTGCTGAATAAGTAGGAAATGTAAGTGGAAGCTCATTAGCAACTGGGGACGCCCCATCTGTAAGTGCATATGTTCCAGCAACTGATCCTGCAGGAAAACCAAAAGATAGTGTTACCGAAGTATTGACTCCTTTGCTAACAGTAAAAGTACCAGCTTGTTCTCCACCAGAATTTCCTGTTGTCCCCCGCAAAACGTCATTATTAGTACTGATAGTCTTAATCTCCCCTTTTGTTACTAACCCAAATTGCAGGTCAAGTCCTTTAGTTACACTGATAGCAGAAATAACCTGTGCTTTTCCAGTAATGCTAGCGTTATCTGATTGAACATCCTGCGCCATAGCACCCATTGTAAAGCCCATCATAATAGCGAGAGCTGCAAAAAATTTCATTGTTGTTTTCATTGTTGTTTTCATTGTTGTTTTCATTTTGTTTTATATTTTGTTTTATATTTTAAAATAATTGTTTGTTTATATACTAATTGTTTGTTTTTAAGATTTATAACGCCCGATTGGACGGATTTTGTAAATTATTATTGATGGCGTAATGCATAAGTTCCATATTGGTATTGATATTCAATTTTTCAAAGATTCTGCCTCGGTACGTAAATACAGTGCTGATACTCAATGCCAATTCGGCGGCAATATCTTTTACTTTTTTACCGGAAACAAGTAAATGCAAGGTTTCGAGTTCGCGGTTGGACAACTGTTCGTGTGGTTTAGCTTTTTCCTCGGGCATAATATTAAACGCCAGTTGTTCCGAAAGCGATTCGCTCAAATACCGTCCATGCGTATAAATTTTCTTTATGGCAATAACCAAGTTATCCGTTGCCGAATCTTTGCATAAATAACCCGATGCGCCTGATTTTAATATGCGCAAGGCTTGTTTATCTTCGGGATGAATGCTCAGAGCCAAAATGTGGAGTTTTGGATTTGTTTTTTTTACGTCGTTAATCAACTCGATACCATTTCTTCCCGGCATATCCATATCCAGCAGTAAAATATCGCAGTCATTGTTTTGGATTTTTTCCAGCACTTGCGCCGAAGTTTGTGCTTCGCCCAAAACCTGCAAATCTGTTTCTGCCTTCAAAATCATTTTCAATCCTTCGCGGATAATTTGATGATTGTCGGCAATAATTATTTGTATCATAGTTGTAATTTTTATATTTCAAGTTGAATTCCGTAGCCAATTAATTGACGGCTCAGGAGTATTTAAAAATAAATACGATGCAAATGTAGTACTAATTATTATACGTGTAGTACAAAAGTAGAATTATTTGTATTTTTTATTACAAATGCTACAAAATTATTATTTATATGGTAATTATTTGTAGAAATTAAGGTTTTTTTACATAAGTGGAAAGATAAATCAGCCAAAAAACCCAATAATAACTGGTTTTTGTAAGACCGGCTGTCTGATTTTTTTGTAAAATGGATAATAGACTGTGTTGCCATTAACGCTTGGCGTGATTTGTACATCCGGCAGGTTGCTTACTTCGTTGGCAAGAATAAGGTAAGAATTCATTTTTTATTTTTTTCTACTAAGGTTTCAAAACTGAAAATAAGGTTTTTAAAATCACCTATAATCCTTGATTGTATGGAGCTCATCAAAATTTTAAATTTAATGATTATTTTTATAAATTTAGTAGAATGATGTTAACCTGATGAATCTAAACCTTATTGATTTAGCTAATTTCGACAATATATTCGATTTTGCAACCAATTCCGGATAGAAATTTTTCCAACATCTCAACAATCCCTATCAAAAAATAAAAATTGGGTGCAAAAGCTGATAGTCATTATACTTAATTATACTCAATAATAAGATTTAGGACACCCGAATACGCGGATTTTGTAAATTTTGGTATTGCGGCGGTTACATGTATAAAAATATATGCATTGAGCACCTGGGGGTGACCTTCTATGTATTCGATTATCCGCCAGCTGTCGTTCAGCGGAAAAGATGCCCGGTTTCCTGCATCCGTTCCTGGCAGCTGGCTTTGGCCATCGTTGCGAAAGGCAAGTTTAGCAATAAATGGTATGGCATGTCCTGTTTCATTGCGCAGCGAGTCGGAATGAATTAGCGTTGCCAGAACCTGAAGATTTTCGACACCGCTGATGCAAAGCAAGCCGTTACCGCCAAATGATTCTATGGCGGGGTTGATATTGGACTTTTGGCTAAATCCGAAAGAGTTAACCTCGGTTTGGCCGGTTTTTGGCGGAATCTCGAGGCTCAATTTGAAATACTGAGCAGATGCCCGGAGCGGAAACAATGCCGTTAGCATTACAAGGACTGCTCCTAACAACCTGCGCTGAGCAGTTGCGGAACCGAATATCCGTTTATGCCTTTTATATTGGTATTGTTTCATCATTAGCTTGATTTTTCGAACTTTCCTTCTTTTTCGTAAGATATTAGAGTTTATTCAGATTAATTTATTATATGACTTAAAATTAGGATATTAGTATTATTCAGCAGTTAAAGACCTCTATCCCTAACCCTTTCTTGACCTCTCCCGCCCTTCGGGCACCCTCTCCAGAGGAGAGGGAAATATGTAGCGAGAGTTTGGAGAAAGGAAACACGGAAGTGAAATAAAGAAATGCAGCTTATACCAATTGTACGTATAAAACAGTCCAAACTGTTTTATACGTTTACTGTTGTTAATGCCGATGCATATCAAGTATTTCGAGATTCCGAGTATTTCCGACAGATCGGAACAAGCAGGAACAAATAAATAGTACAATAAGACGAACTTGTCCCGACTTGACGGGAGTCGAGATTGGACTATATTATTTGTGCAATCGGTATTATTAATCGCACTCAGTAAAGTCCCTCTACCTTGGGAGAGGGATTTAGGGAGAGGTCTGTAAATTAATGTTATAGCATTTTAATCAAAATAAACTCTATTATTTAGCATACTCCACACGAATATTTATAGTCCCGGTGTACAATCCGGCAGCCGCGCCGGATGGAACCTTTCCCAGCGTTCCGTACACAAACAAATAAGCTATACCTGTCAGGGCAGTATATCCTACATGATTGGGTGTGGGCGGAGGAGCCGGAAGTCCTGCAATATGTCTGATAGTTCTGTCAATGGGAAATGTTGCACTGGTGAAACCATCCGGTATCTCAATGGCAGTTAACTTGGCAGCATCATCACTTGAAGCCTTGGTATTTGAATAGGCAAATTTTACTTTTGTCAGGAGAATATGGTTCGATCCCAAATCGAGTGTCGCAGGTGCATCAATGGTTACGGTTATATCCATATCAGTGCGCCCTTTTACAGTCAGGATACCAACGCCATCGTCGAGCAAATTGACATTAACAGGGTCTCCGCCGGCGAGAATGACCGCTTGTTTTAGATTAAAGTTCAGTTCACCCGAATTGAGTTGAGTTAAAACAATATCATCAGCTGCATATAACCCAAAACTAATACGTTGAGCCGCTACAGTCACTGCCAGCAGCAGGCTAAAGGTCAGAAGAAGGATAATATGCCGTGTCGTTTGTTTCATATCAGATATATTCAATTTGGAGGGTAAACTCGCCGTTATAGTTGCCGGGTCTGGCATTGTTGGTGTCAACACGGCCACCTACCCAAAAGTAGTACTTGCTATCACTGCTGATTTGCAGGTTGCGTTCTACAGCATCAATGGGTTCGCTGGCACCCTGGTTGTCGCTCTGGTAGCCGTACATCTCATAATACAATGTTAAGGTTCCGGTACCGGTACTGTTTGCAATTTTTACCATCGGAGGGAAGGTAACACGAAATTTGGCATTTGCCTTTCCCTTCAACATCATCATGGCTGCTGAGGCATCGCGCTTTGCTGAAACATAAATCTTCCCGTCGATAGCCATGCCTACGTCAATGTCCATATTTTTGATAGTGACAAGTTCTATACCGGAATTATCAATCACAGTGGCCTGTGCTGTGATGGAAACCGAGGTCTTATTTTGTGCCATCATCGTTAGGAACGGAAATGCAAGCAGGATAAAAAACAGGTACTGTATAGGTTTTAAGACATTCATTCGTATATCGTTGTTATTACTGAATTCATTTTTAATTTTTTAAAATCACTTTCCTGGTTTCAACGGTGTCGCCGCTGATGAAGCGGATGAAGTACATACCGGGTATGCTGTTGCGTGGCTGCCATTCGATTTCGGTGAATCCGGCAGGGTACACCGCGTTGGTTAAGGTCTCAATGCAAATGCCACTCAAATTGTACACATTCATAAATACCTGTGCTGACTCAGGCAAACTGAAACGCAGGATGGTACTGTTGGAGAATGGGTTGGCGTAATCGGGCAGAAAATGTGGCTTCGGCTCCATATATTCAACCGGTTTGCCACCTTTGGATATGATAATGGTGAAAGGTGGTGTGTTGCTGGTAGTCTGACTTGTTTTCGAAAAGTGTTTCACAAGTTGCTTCGGACTGTACATAATGCTATTGGTTGCAGGTTTAACAGCCAGAGACGTATAAGTAAACGTATAGTAGGTGTTGTCGGTCATGGAAATAGCTTTGGAAGCTTGATGATCCTGAAGGCTGATGTTCCAGTCCGAAGGCCAGTTGGCAGGAATCTGCCATTGCAGGGTATACCTGTCGCTGATCCCTGTACCCTTTATCTGCCCACCGACAAAAAGGGGAATGTTTACCAGACTGGTATCCTGTAGAGGTAGATTGTTTATCACTAATGGACTTACGTTATGTGGCGAGCTTAACGTATACAGCTCAATCCACGTATCGCTCATGGACTCGAGGCGGTAAGCATCCCATTTGTCCGGTCCAATGATACCATTGTTGTCGAATGAAATAAATGAAGTGGTTTGCATCTGGTGACCTGACAGGGTAAGCGGGATGATTACAGCCTTGTTTTCACTGACTGCGGGACTTCTCATAAATACACCGGCAGTATCAGTTTTAGCAACATTGGTAAAGCTAATAGTAGGAGGAGGCGATGCGCTGTCGGCATGTACCCAGAAAGCCTGGAAGGGAGGAATTCTTCCATTACCCAGCGTTCCGGATATTCCGTTCCAGGTCAGATAATCGCCATTTCCGCTGAGAGCAGACGGGTCCCAAACATAAAAGGAATTGTCCACATTGGTTTTGGTCATGGATTTCCAGTCGAGAGTACTGGCTGTGGGGTTCCCAATCAGATTCCAGCCCTGATCGAGTGCATTTAAGTCATAATAAGTGGAATCTGAAACAATAGGTGTTTGTGAAATAGCTCGTGCAGTATAAGTCAGAGTATAATTGTATTTGTCGCTGCCATTGAAATTTTCTACGCCTGTGACAGACATAGTTTGTGGAAGTACATCCGAATAATAAAAACCGGTAAATGTGGTGTCTAATTTATTTCGTATTCCGGCACCATCGAATATAAAGTGGAAATAACCCCGTCCGGCTGAAATAGCATCTGTCAGATTTGCCGGTTTCCGCCAACCTTGTAAGGTTGTCCCTGCATCGGTTTCGTCCCACCACATCAGATTGGGTTGTAAAGTTGAATCAGTTGAATTAGTAAAGCCCTGGGTAACGAGTGGTGATTTAAACATATCAGAATATTTTGTTGCCACCGGTGAAGCCACCATGCGCCATCCTTTGGTACCTGTTAATTGGCGTTGCATTTCGAGGGTGGGCGTATTGGAACTCAGGTTCAAATAACGGGAACCCGATTTGAGTATTATTTTTGAGCCAGTGCCGGTAGTAATAGTTGCACCGGATTGAAAAGTTAAAAGCGGTACTGAATCCAGCGTTAATGTAGCACCATCCTGAATTTGCAGTTTCCCGGTTCCTGATATAGTGACATCATTAGCCGGACTTGCACCGGATATGACCGGATAGTAAGACAAGGATGAGGGTATAGTCACATTACTTGTTGCAGTAGGTATACCTCCACACCAATTACCTGCATTATTCCATTCAGTATTGATACTACCCAGCCATGTTATGCCGTTCACTGTTACTGCAAGCGTGCTTGCAGCTGATGTACCGCAACTATTTCCTGCTGTTACCGTGATATTACCGTTTTGTCCTGCTGATCCTGCTGTGACTGTAATAGAAGCAGTACCTGCGCCAGCTGTAATTGACCAGCCTGCTGGAACAACCCAGGTGTAAGTAGTGGCATAGGTAACTGCACTAATACTATAAGTTTGTCCTGTTACTCCTGCACATTGTGGTGTGGTGCCTGTGATTGCTCCCGGTGTGGCTGGGGTGGCTACTACTGTAACCGTCGTTGCTACTGAATTTGCCAAACTGCAAACCCCGCTGGTAACCACCGCCCTGAATTGGGTGGTTTGTGTGAGTGCTCCCGAAGTATAAGTTGTCGCTGTATTGGCAATGTCTGTCCAGGTAGAGAATGGACTGACCGAATATTGCCATTTGGTCACAGTCCCGGTCTGTCCGCTCAAGCTCAGCAAACCGCTGGTACTTCCCGAGCAAATGGTGGTTCCACCGGTAACCGATCCACCCACAGAAGTGGGATCAACAGTTACTATTGCTGTACCAGTTATTGCATTTGAGCATGTCGGTGCAGTTTGATAAACAACACTTACTAAATTGTAAGCATACGTTCCCGCGGTAACTGTTGGAGCGGCAATGGTTGATGTTGTGCTTGCGCTAACATTAACTGTTGTATTGGTGCCACTATTAATATTATAAGTAATCGTAACGGGTAAAGTCTGTGGGTTGGTAAACGTAATGTCCGGGGCAGTCGCATTTTGGCAAACTGTGGTGGTTCCACTGATACTTGCAGTAGGGGTTGGGCGAACTGTTATGGTTCGATCAGCGATGGCAGTACAGCCAACATTATTGGTTGTTAACCTCAAAGTTACAGTTCCGCTGTAATTTAATGCAGGTGTATAAGTTACAGTCGCAGGAGTAGCTGTTTGAGAATAATTGCTCAGCGATCCGCCACCCTCTGATACAATGGACCACGCTCCGGTTGTGGCGCTTCCTCCAATACTCGCACCGGTTAAGGTTATTGGAGTAGGAGTTGCTGATTGGCATACCGTATTGGGTCCACCCGCGGTTGCTGTTGTTGCAGCATTGACAGTTATTGTCACTGGAGCGGTATAGGGAGAAGTACAAGTTGTACCATTGTTCAAAGAGACAGTCCTTCTTTGATAACTGGTTGTTGAAGTGAGGGCGGGCGGTGAATAGGTAGCGGAAGTAGCGCCGCCAATGGTAACATAACTGCCTGAGGCATTGGTCTGCCATTCATACGAAACAGTGCCAGAACCAGTACCTGCTGTCGTAGAAGTTAAGGTTGCAGGAGTTAAACCGGAGCAAATAGCTTGATTTGAACCAATGGTCCCGGCCGTAACATCTGCGCTAACCGTTACTACTACTGAAGCTGTTGACTCACAAGCAGGTTGAAAAACAATATCATCAAGGGCAAAGTCATTTCCTCCAGGATCCACATTCTGATTGACCAATGATAAATAGGCGGTAGTAGCCGATCCGGAATTCCAGTTGTAGGTAAACTGTAACCAGACGTTTGCATTTATGTCTGCTATATAAATGGGTCCTGCCGGTGACCCGTTTATATACAACTGCAATTTGGATGGACTGCTACCTACTCCACCCAGAACATTTTGGACCCAATAGGTATACTGGTAGGCTGTGTTTGGAACCACATTGACGGTTTGAGACCAAATATTTACGTTAGCAACTGTCGCTCCATTTACAATCATTTGTTTAGTGCCGCTGTGAGCAGAATTAGCAATATTCACCCAATTGTTATGTACATCATGCGGATTATTCCAAATTGTATATAGTCCTTCATTCCAAAGCGCATTTGTTACCGGGGCTGCGTATATATAACTGCTCTCAAATCCAACATTCCCCGATTCAAAATCACCGTTCGCAACGATATTTACTCCGCTCAGGGCACTCCCTTTTACGGTATAGGTACCTGACATGGCTGTTGTGACAGCAGTAAGCGCCGGATTGTTTGACAGCGAATAAAAGTTGTTGGGGCCGATCCAGTAACGATTGGTAACTGCACTTGTACTGGTTAGATTCACATCGGTACCATAACAATAAGTTCCTGCCCCGGTAGCTGTAATTGACGGCGGAGTAATAATTGAAGCAACTACGGCAATCCTTGGCGAAGAGATACAGGCGCCATCAGTTGCATCAACATAGTAGGTCGTAGTGGTGGATAAGCTCGGAGTGGTATATGTGGAAGTATTATTTGCCACTTGGGTGCCACCTGTTGATGCATCGTACCAGTTGATATTACCTGCTGAAGCGACGGCGCCTAAAACAACCGTTCCAGCTCCGCAACGACTGCCCGCAAACCCGCTGATAATTGGAGAACCAATGGTTGCAATTGCGGCAACCCTATCTCTTGAAATGCTCCAGTTATAGAAATAATCATACTTGGATGTAACAACTCCACCCTCATAACTACTTGTAATGGAGCCAACATCGAAACCAACAGGCCAGGTTGTAAACGGATTGGTTGTACCCAAATTAACACCTGCGTTTTTTAATAAGCGATATCCGCTACCTGCAGGTATAGTCCAGTTCAAGGCTATCGTATTTGTTCCAGTGCTGACCGCTGTACTTGCTGATGTAGAAATAGTTGTTCCGGCATTGTTTTGTAACTGGATGGTTACATTGCCCCCTGAAATAGCATTGACCTGAACTGAATTCAATACAATTTGTTCGCTCAGATCAAAGACCAATCCATAGTTGTTTGTAACCAGTGAAGTCGCCCCAAGTGAGGTTAACCCCCCTGTAAAATTCTCCTGAGCGTAGTAAGTTGTTGTGGTAGAAATGCTTGGAGTTGTAAAACTTGTACCTGGTGGTGTTACTCCCGTAGCCATGTTTCCATTTGTAGCTGCATCCCACCAACTTACTGTTGAAGAAAGGCAACTGGATGGAGTGGCTGTTAAGGTAACTGTACCTGTACCGCAACGTGATGCCGGTGTGATGGATAATGCCGGTGGCACATTGATCGAGACTGGACCTGAAACATCACTTGTTGCAACGGGCGAACAGGTTCCGGTTACTACACAATAGTAGTAAAAAGTACCGGTAGAAGTTGTTAAAGGAGTATAACTATTGGTTTGAGCACCGTTTGTCGCTCCCAGCGAAGTACCTCCGGAGTTTGAATTGCTTGTATTACTGTACCATTGGTAAGAAGTCCCTCCTGTTGCAGTAACTGAAAATCCACTGACGGAACCGTTCTGACATAAACTCTGCGGTGTCGTTGAGGGTTGTACTGTTATGACCGGACCAGCGATCAATGCAACTGCCAATATTCGGGCTGTTCCGGATCCACAGGCATTGGATGGGGTAACAACAACATTTCCAGAAGTAGAACCTGTTGTAACGGTTACTGAATTTGTTGTGCCTCCGGCAGTTTGGGTCCAGTCTCCTGGGAAACTCCAGATATAGGTAACACCTGCTACCGGTGTAACACTGTAGGTTATACCCGCAGCATTCGCACAAGGGGCAGCGTTTCCTGTAATAATACTGGACTGGACAGGAGTTGCAGACGATACCGTAATATTTGCACCATTGTCAGTTCCTGTTATGCTTGGAGTAGTTGAAACAAGTCTGATGCGATATAAGGTTCCTGCAACAGTACCGCCTGGTATGGTTACATTGATACTTTGACTGCCAGATGCATCAGAAGCAACACTCTGCAAGACAACTGGAACTCCAAATGTTCCCAATACATCTGACAACTGAGCAGTAAAGGTGGCACCCGCGAAATTTATTTTTGGATTGTAGGTGAATGGAACATTCACGGAAGCTCCTGCACAGAATGGTGAGCCATTTATTGTAATTGTTGTAATAGTTAGTTTCTTTGCAGCAAATGCAAAAAACCGGTTGGCGCCGATCGCATTTGAACCAGAAACGCCATTGGCACCAGTAGTTCCGTCTAAACTGGTATAAAGACCTGCTGCAGTGGTGCTCCCACCGATAACATCCAGTGGTGTGATTGCTGTCGGCCGTGATAAAGTGAGCGAACTGTTGGTAAAGTTTCCGACAGTTACCAGTGACCAGTATTCTGAAGTACTGACCGAAGTTAAAGTTGCATCAAAAGTTCCACCCGGATTTGCTGCAAATGCTTGCACTTGTGCAGTAACAACACCTGTTCCTGTTGTTGGATTAACGAGAGCAAGTGGAAGATAAACCCCTCCTTTACCTACAGGTAAAGTATAAGTAGAACCCGAACCCAGACTGGGCGGTAAAGTCCATTGGACAGGGCCATTGATAAATGAAGTGGCAGATCCGCCCGAAATAGCTGAAGTTGCAGTATTGGTAATTGATAACAAATTTGTGCCGGTAGTAGTAAGAATTCCGCTGGTTAAAGTTAAGGTGCCGGCTACCACAGTAGCTGCACTCAGGGTTACACCAGACGAATTGTTAATAGTTAAATTATTTGCACCAGTAAGTCCAGTTCCAGTAACCTGAACTGCTGTACCATTATATGTATAATTTGCCCCAGCGGTGAATGTTATTGTACCTGAAACTTTTACACTACCAGTTGAACCATTAGTTGTAATTCCTGAAATATTTGCAGTGCTTAAACTCGCTCCGCTGGTTAAAGTAAAATTCTGTGCATTAGCACCACTTCCATTACCAAAAATAATACCTGTACTATTAAAATTAATTGCCCCATTTACAGTTATATCTTTTTTACTTTGAAGCGTAAGTTGTGCATTCACATTAAATACTCCTGTCAGGTTAACAATTAAACCATTACAGGTCCTATTCCCATCCAAAGTAACTGTGGCTCCTCCAATAATAGTTACATCGTCTGAAGAACCAGGAACAACTCCACCAGTCCAAGTAGCTATTGAACTCCAATTACCTCCGGTTGCAGTACTTGAGATGCTTGCTGCATTTACTAACGATGCCGAAAGCAATAAGACAATTACAAGCATCATCGCTTTTGCCGGCAATCTGAATTTTCGTATAGTATCTGAAAGTAAATGTATATTTCTTTTCATAGGTTTCGGGGTATTAAAAGATAAATACCTCCCAATGACAAATATTTCTCGAGGATTTGGGAATAAATATTTACTGAAAAATACCTGTGTTTTCCGACAATTGCTACAAATAATTTTCTTTTCGGTTCTTGGGAGAAGATATTTGCACTGAACATCGTCCTCTTCAGAACATGGAAGAGGACGGATGCAACGAACATCGTCCTCTTCAGAACCTGGAAGAGGACGGATGCAACGAACATAATCCCCACACCCACCATCAAAAACACGAAAACCGCGGCAAAGAAAATCTTCGTTGGTTTCAGTAGTTTATATATAGTACTTGTATTCATAAATAATATCGGGTACTTCAGTTTGTTTTATTCTAACAATTTTAAACTTATTTTGTTAGTTGTTTTTGACCCCCTGCCCCGTTACCAATTAGTTGACGGCTTTGTATTATTGGAAATAAATGAAGCGCAAATGTAGTAATAATTATTTTATTTGTAGCGCAAAAATAGATTTATATGTATTTTTTGTTACAAATGCTACAAATTTTATCTGTTATTAAGATAATCATTAAATGAAAATCGCCATTTTCATTTAATGTGGAAAATCCCAATCAGCAAAAAACCACCATTTTAACTGATTTTTATAAGATCGGCTGTCTAATTTTTTTGTAAAATGGATAATAGATTATGCCAAACAAACGCATAAAAAGTCGGATAAAATCCGCCTTTACATTAAAAATTTACTCAACATTACAACAAAGCTTTCAACGTATTTACAAAAGTTTTCACTTCTTCTTCGGTCGTATCAAACGAACACATCCAGCGTTGTTCGTGGGTTTTGGCGTCCCATTCGTAGAAAGGATATTGATTGCGCAGCGGTTGAATGGTATGAACAGGAATAATAACAAACACGGCATTGGCATCAACACTTCGCGTGATTTGTACACCCTGCAGGTTGCTTACTTCGTTGGCAAGTAATTGCGCCATTTTGTTGGAATGAGTAGCCATTCGAAGCCATAAATCGTTTGTAAGTAAAGCGGTAAATTGAGCGGCAATAAAGCGGTTCTTCGAGAACAGTTGAGCCGTTTGTTTATGGAAGTAGGGAGCGTTTGCTTTCAATTCATCGTTGAAGATCAGCACTGCTTCGCCAATCATTAATCCGTTCTTGGTTCCTCCGAAACTCATAATATCCACTCCGCAATCCACTGTAGCAGCTTTCAGACTAACGCCCAATGAAGCCACAGCATTCGAAATGCGTGCTCCATCCAAATGAACGTACATCGAGTTGTCGTGAGCAAAGTCACACAAGGTTTTCAGCTCATCAAGCGAATACACTGTTCCAAGTTCGGTACTTTGACTGATGGAGATGACCTTTGGTTGAGTGTTATGAACGTTACCAACGCGGTTGAGCAGGGGTTTTATCAATTCAGGAGTCAGTTTACCATTGGGCGTTTTGAGAGGTAGGAGTGAGGCTCCGATTTGTTGAGTGGGTGCCCCGCATTCGTCGGATATAATATGCGCGTATTCCGAACATACAACAGCCTGAAACGGCAAAGTGCAGCATTTCAGGCAGGTTACATTGGCTCCGGTGCCATTAAAAGTATAGAGTACGGTTACTTTTCCAAAAATGTTTTCAAAAATACGATTTGCTTCTCCGGTAAATTCGTCATCACCATACGAAATCTGGTGTAGATTGTTCGCCTGTTGAAGCGCTTCAAGGATTTCGGGATGAATACCCGAATAATTATCACTTGCGAAAGATTTCATTGAATTAAATTATGCCCCTAAATCCCCTGAAGGGGACTTAAAGAAAGTAAAGAAATTAAGAGATTTATTAAAAGTTGTTTTATTTGAAAATAAACTTCATTCCCAAAATCCCCCTTTAGGGGGTTGGGGGCTTAAAATTTAAATTTATCAAAGAAACTTTTTGATTTTATTTCTTCGGAAGTGGCTGAAGTTTCGGTCGTATTTTCGGCACGGGGAATTGCTTCACCTTGTTCGCGTTTGATAAATGCAATCACATCTTCCAATCCTTCTATAAATTTATCGAAATCTTCTTTGTATAGAAAAATTTTGTGCTTTTCGTAGGTAACTTGTGCATCTTCCTCGTAACCAACTACTTTCTTTTTGCTTTCGGTAATAGCCAGAAACAAATCGTCGTTTCTGCTTTTCTTTACATCCAGGTAATAAATACGTTTTCCGGCTTTAATTGATTTAGAATAAATAATTTCATTGTCTTTCTTTTCAATTTCAAATTTTTTCTTTTCAACTTCCATAATGCTACTGATTTTACAAAAACAATTATTATATCAATTTTCAATTCTTTAATTTCCAATTATGAATTACATAAGAGCGTTCAAATTTCAGCATTTTTTTTGAATTTATCAAACAAAATACCTGTTTTTGTTGAATTGCAGATAAAATAATTTTGAAATTTAATTTTAATGTTTGTTTGTGAAGGTAGATTAAGGATTTTTTTATGTCTGTTTATCCATAAAAAAGAGTTTGTAATATTTTGATTCATAACTTTGTAAACAATGTTTGGTTTATTTTTGCGGATAATTGATTTAAAACAAAAAAAAACCTTATTTTTGCAATCTATATTTGCTCATTAAAGCAATTAAAACGGGTAATATTCGTTAAGTTCAGAAATTCAATTCCCAACTAATCACTTTAAATAAAATTCATAATGGAATCAACCGTAAAATTACACTCACTCAGAGTCGTAGAGATTAAGTCTTATGTTTTTGCTGCACTTTTTATTGGCGGTAACATTGTATTACCACAAATTTGTCACTTGTTGCCATTCGGAGGCCAGATGCTGTTGCCAATTTACTTTTTCACCCTCATTGCGGCATATAAATATGGTTTCTTTACCGGTTTACTAACCGCTGTGGTTTCTCCGATAATTAATCATGCACTTTTTGGTATGCCGGCTGCAGAAATGCTTCCGATAATCCTTATTAAATCGGCTTTGCTGGCTACGGCTGCTGCTTACATGGCCCAACGCACTAAACAAATTAAATTGCAAAATTTGCTTTTGGTTATTTTATTTTATCAGGGAGTTGGCATGATGGCTGAATTTGCCCTGATCGGTAGCTTCGTGGTAGTTATGCAGGATATTCGGTTGGGATTTGCCGGCATGTTACTTCAATTGATTGGAGGATTTTACTGTCTGAAAGCAATTGCGAAATGGTAAAATAGTCGGTAGTTAATAGTCGGTAGTAAGTAGCTGGTAGTAAGTAGTTTATTGTTGATGCCTGAATAACGTTGACCGTTTTGTTACTTATTTTTTACTTTTAAATTTAAAAATATGATATTGATAATGCAACCATTGTTGATTACGGGAAATAACTTTTAGCGAAGCGTTAAGAAAGTTATTCTCGTTATCAAT
>Ga0209538_1000230_pt1 | contig 34292 bp, 11 predicted proteins | sample BarGraNGADG00211_2_FD_184492 | JGI IMG/M metagenome (GOLD analysis project Ga0209538, IMG submission 184492) | Arctic peat soil microbial communities from Barrow, Alaska - Barrow Graham LP Ref core NGADG0004-211 (SPAdes) (version 2) | ecosystem: Environmental > Terrestrial > Soil > Wetlands >... | reverse complement strand
AAACTATTAATGGGGATGTGGTTAGAGATTTTGTGGATTTTTTAGTAGTGGAGCATAAAGTATTTAAGGAGTTCCCCAAAATATATGAGATGTTCAATGAAAGAGGAAACCATAAAGAACGAGGAGTTAATAGAATTATTGGAATTGCTAAAATAGTTAGGACGTTTATAATTTACTGCGAAGGGAATGGTATCAATGTTAAGAATCCATTTAAAACAATAGTTAAGAAAGTTCTAATTGAAGGAAAAGAAGAGTTGCTCATTATAAATGGGTACGCAGTAAAAGCTGAAAAGTATGCAGATCCCATCTTCCTAACTCAACAAGAACGATTTAAACTTCAATACTTTGATCTTTCTAAGTTCCCTGAGTTAGAAGTCCAACGTGATATCTTTATCTTTCAATGTCAAGTAGGTTGCAGGGTAGGGGACTTATATAAGTTTGAGTATCAAAACATAATCAATGGCGTGTTACACTATGTAGCTTTGAAAACCATAGAAAATAAACAGGATACAGTAACAGTCCCTTTAAACACTACGGCATTGGAATTAATAGCAAAATACAAAGATCGTACTAATAATATGCATTTATTTCCGTATATAACTGAAGTTAAGTATAACAGATACCTAAAAAGAATATTTAAAATTGTAGACTTAACTAGGACAGTAGTAACATTAGGTCCTGACGGTAAGGTTTTTTTGAGTACTCTGGATAAAGAAGCATCATCTCATATGGCAAGAAAAACTTTTATAGGTAATATTTACGATCAAGTTCAAGATCCTAATGTAATTGGTTCAATGACCGGGCACGTTGAAGGTAGTAAAGCATTTAATAGGTATAAGCATGTTAATGACGATATTAAAAGGAAGACAATAGATTTTCTAGGGTAGGTTTGTTAATTGGATTAATTAGGACGTTTGGGCATTTCTTCGTAACTTATGTAGAAATACTACGTATGTTAACAAAAGAACAACTACAAACAGCAGCCGTTAAGTATGGTTTGCCAGTATCAGTAATTCAAGCAGTAATTTCTGTTGAGTCTGGAGGAAGTGGATTTCTCCCAAGTGGAAAACCTAAGATCCTTTTTGAAGGTCATATCTTCTGGAGGGAATTAAAGAAACTGAGAATCGTTCCAGAGAAATTAGTTCCGGGGAATGAGGATATTCTCTATATGAATTGGACAAAGAGTCACTATGTAGGGGGAGAAGGTGAACATGGGCGATTGGCCAAGGCTAGTACAATCAATCGGGAGGCAGCTTTAAAGTCGGCCAGTTGGGGACTGTTTCAGATCATGGGAGGGAACTATTTATCGACCTGTGATAAAAGTGTTGTACAGTTTGTTTTGGAAGAATCAGCTTCGGAGTTAAACCAGTTGTACGACTTTTTAAACTTCATCACAACTACCAGGTTGATTAGATTCCTGAAGGCAAAAGACTGGGCGCGATTTGCAGCAGGGTACAACGGTCCCGGATATAAAGCAAATAATTACGACACCAAGTTACAAGCAGCAGACGCAAAATACGCATAATTTAAAAAGGCTACCATAACATATATGGTAGCCTTTTCTACCTCAGAGAAATCTGGGGATTTTTTTTGCTTATGAGCCGTTACCCATTCGATACAACTGATCATAGATCTTGGCCGGTCCGAGCAATTGCATTACTGCTCTCCTTCCCTTAACAGAGTCAGAGTCTTTAGTAAGCATATACATTCCACTAACAGTATTACGAGCTAGTGAGAGTGCCGGGAATGGATTAGCTACCATCTTATACATTGACGCTACCTGAGCGAATGTTGCAGCTTCGTTAAAGGAGTTGATAAGCATCTGATATGCTAGAGTTTTCTTCTCATCCTTATCAAATAGTGCTGCAACTATTGCTGCTGCACCACCCATCACTGCAAGTTGAAACATCCCATTGATAGTGTTTCGTTTCTGTTGAGGAGTTAAGTTTTTCCAGTACTCAGAATATTGAGCCATATCTCTATCCTTGATACCTGCAAACGCTTGCTGAATAACCTTCCTGAATGTATACCATTGACCTTCAAAGTAACCTGAACCATCTGGCAAATGAGTTACTGTCTCAGTAGTCCCATCGTCATTGGTTATATCTTCGGTGACTTCCTTAGCAAAGTGAGCATTCTGTTGACCTCTGGCAAGCCATGAATCTAATTTAGACGCTGACCAACCATTCATAGATAAGAAGGTACGGCCTACAGCCCACATTTTATACAGGGCCTGATCGTCTGACGATAGGGCTTCGAAGAGTAAGTTGGCTGTTTGCTTCATCTCTAAGATCTCATTCATCGTGTAAGGGACTTTCATCTTCCCTTCAGGAGTGAGTAGGCCGTCTTTGCGCATCTGCTCCTTCGTGTCAAGTAGAAGTTTTGCACCACCTTCTTTTTTGAACCTTGGATCTTTAGTCTCATCGTATATCCAATCATCACCTACTTTAGTGTAAGCATTTATGGTACCGTCCATCTCCATCCTAGAGCCTACCATGATTGTTCTATTCAGGTAATCTCCGGCAATATTCGCGATAGCTCCAAACTCTGAGAAATCTCTTGAACCAACTTTAAAACGAGCATCGCCTGTGAGTTTCTCAATATCACTGTCATTAAGTCCCATTGAAGACATAGCAGAGTGATACTTATCTCCGGTGCCTGTTGAAGTGTTCACAAGGCTAAATACCTGTGAGTACATCTTAGCCCATCCCTTTATAGCATTAGCACTACCGTCTCCGTATGCAGTAGCCAAGGTATTACCAAATGCAATAAATCCCCCGGCTGCTAAGTTCTTGATACCACTGGCCATTTTAAAGGAGGTCATTGTGCCTGAAGTTAAACTGGTAATGAAGTTCAAAGTACGCTCAATGATCGGATTTCCAATCTGCTTTTCATCAAAGACTGCTCCCTTTACATATACATCAAAGTAATGGAAGATATTTTTATACCCATCACGACCTGCATACTTTTCTCCACTGGCAAGGATGCCCGATTTTATAGCATGAAATAAAGGTATTAGTTTTGAGTTTTCTTCAATGGTCAAACTGTTACCTACAAGTGAGTCCAGAACACGCTCAAGATTGGTCTCAATGAAAACTTTATCCTGAGGATTGATAAGAACTTCATCGCTTCCTTCCATACGTGCAAATCCCATTCTTCGGAACCGTTCCTCTCCTGTGTTCTTACCAACAGTGAAGAAATTAGCAATGACTTTATTTCCATCAGTAGCACTCTCAAAGAACTGCTCATAGTTCTCATATGATCCCATGAACCTGTCCTTTATGTTCTCAAGTTTCTTTTTTACACCTTCATCTGTTCCGGTACTATGGGTAAGTTTATACCCTAAATTCTTCATACTGGCCTTCATAAGTGGTATCCAACCTTCCTCCCAATTCTCAGCGAATTTAACTTTCTGAGGTTCAGTCATGTTTCTTGTAAGGTTCTCCTTAACTGTCTTGTTGAAGAATTCGATGAAATCCTTTGACCTAGTGTCGAGTTTAGCATACTCTGGAGATCCCTTTGGCCAGAATCTTCCAGTTGCCCTAGTCTCTGTAGTATCGGTACCCATAACCCTGAAGGTTTTCTTTTCAAGGAGTGACTCATATTTTGCTGTAGTGTCTCCTAAAACAAAGTTGCGAGCCTTACTCAATATATTGTCCATCTCAAGGAATGCAGTAAAGTTCTTCCTCTTCTCTTTGAGGTAGGTTTCTTTAAACTTCATTGCTATCCTCAGTTTTGCAGACTTAACAAGGACTACAAATTGATCCACGATAGTTATCCCTGTCATACCTGGAAGAGATGCATACTTAGACCTACCGCTACCAATGTCCTTAACATTGTCCAAGTCATTTCGCATACCGTTAATTTGTACGATAGCATTTGATAGGAGTTTGAATTCAGTGTTGGTAAGGTAGTTCTTATCCTCCATCAGTTTATTCTGCCTGAACTGTAATATGGTAAGTAGCTCCTGAACCTTCACTTCATCCTTTTGGATTAGTTCAACCATGTCCCGGATCTCTTGAGGAGTCTTACCACTTACTAGTCCGAATAGATCTTTTTGCTTTTTAAGATCCATAAACTTGGAGGCATCCTGACCTAACTGGTGAAGGTTGTATCTAGCCTTGAGCTCATCTGCGGACTGTTCCTCAGTGCTGTTCTCTCTGTGTCTCTGGTTCATAGCATCTGCCATTACAGATATGTAGAAAGCTGTCTCATTCTGACCGTACCTTGGAGTCATGTAAAGGTTCTTATCATTTAGTATCTCCAACACATCAGGACTTAGGGAATCGCTAACGTTAACTCCGTCATTCTTAAGTTGAAGTAGAACTTTGAAATGCTTCATTAAGTTACCTTGACCGGCAGTTACAAATGCATTATGCTTTCCAAACTCAGAGTATGATCCGGCAATTACATTATCGATTCTTATCTTAGGATTGTCCTTTTTCAACTTCATTTCAATAAGCCCTAACTTCAACAACCTATCACTACGATTGGTTCTATCCATTATAGTTACCTCCTGAACACCTGCCCTTCCTATTGCACGTTCCACTTCATCATCTGTAGCAACACTGCCAAATATACTTTTCCTATTTGAGGGTAAGTATTTATCCACTACATCCTGAGCTTCCAAATCTCCATTTACCATACTGATAATTCTAACACTGGAACTTGATTGGTCTTCAGCACTGTAGTCCCTGTAAACAAAGATTACATCGCTCCCAACGTTCTCAAAGCCCGGCAGGTTCTCAGCGAGCACCGCGAAGTCTGCACCATCAGGATATCCATGGAGTCCTGCAAATACCTTCTCGTAACTTATCTGAACATTAGATTTCAATTTACTGCCAGAGGAGTTCTTATCCTCAGCAAAAATACCAGAGGTCCCAGAGTTGAAGAAAGTAACAGCATCGTTTCCAATATTTCCACCATTCTCACCGAGGACTGAAGTGTAATATTCGATCATCTGTTTTAGTCGAGCCTCATCGCCTTTGGAAGTTTCATCCTTTTGTGCTACAGTACCAGTGAACTTTTTGTTCTTATTGGTCATATCTTTAAACTGATACATTGCACTATTACTGGCCTTGAAGGGAGTAACAGACTTAGCTTTAGCTTCTGGAGATATAGTTCCTGATTGAGACATGCCAGTGATATTGCTCAGTTGTCCAAAGTCAGTTTTCCCTTTAACAGTAATGCCCTTTGCTGTATCAGCAATTTCCCTGTCAGTAGGTATAATGGTCTTTATGTAGGCCATGTTTATTGCAGAGAAGTTCTGGAATATAGGATCGTTGATATTGATGATCTCGTGAGCATGAAGGTTCTTCACAGTCTGACGAATGCCTTCACCCTCTTTCAATGGGTTACCATCGGCACCTTTACGACTTGTGTCTCCAAGGTCAAGTTTCACATATACGATGTAACTCTCACCTAGCGCAAGGGAGGGCATACCCAGTACCTTGTCACCTAGTTCCATTAACCTTCTGTAGATATTCTGTTGGAGATTATTAGATTTTAACTTTGTATTCTTCTTGTCGTTCTCATCACCGTATGGTTTCTTTGAGAACTTGTAATCGTAGGTATGGTGCTTACCATCAGGAGTTATAACTACAACGTCAAGAGTTCCACTAATTCCATTGGGGAATCCCGGTTTAGATATAGTGGTCCCAATACGAACCTCTGACTTAACAATGTTCGTTCTCTTACCCTTTACCATTGGATTGAGTCTGGAGTTGTAAAGGTTGATGATCTGCTTACTCCAGTTCTCTGTGTGCATCTCAATCTCCTTACGTTCCTCTTTCGACATCATAGTATTATCATAGTCATTGTCCACAAAGTCGAGATTGTGAAGTGGCTTCTCAGGATCGATGTTCATGTTTTTGATGATCCTGTCCGCAAACCAGTGGAAGTAAGTTCCACCGTCCCTTGTAGGGTTATGTGCCTCCGGATCTACTTCAACAGAATTCTTATCCCCGAATGGCCATTTTTCTTTTACGATATTAGAAGTAGGGGTCATGTCAATTTCTACTCCGTGAGTGTCCTTATAGAAATATCTGTGCCCTAGATCTACAAAATTGAGTACGCTCTGGAGCTTGTCCCAAAAGCTTGATACTTTCTCCGGATCTACTTCAACTTTACTAAATCTCATGTTCATTGCTGAACCGAGAAGAAAGTCGTCCAACTCCTGCTCAGAGTTGAACGACATACCTTTATAAATGAATTTACAACTCATACTAACATTTTTTCTCTAGTGACTTATTATTGTACAGACTGTCTTTAATGCTCTGCAACTTCTCATTCAGGTACCCAGTTCCGTACAGATCGGACAACTGTTCCTTGTTTGCTTGGTGAATATTATCGAAGTACCCTGAGACTTTACCACCGTCAATCATCTCTTTTACTAGCTTTCCTATTGACATCTCAGCACTTGCACCTTCAGAATATACGGATAATTTGTCAGATATCCAATTAAAGTATTCGTTCTGACTGCCGAACATATCATATGATCCCCCGGACTCACTCGCTACCCATTCGGCAAAAGCCTCTTCACCTACTACAGCTTCCGAATAGTTTGAATTGGTGTCTCTTACCTTATCTCCAAACTTAGACTTGGCCCATGTGGTCACTATCTTCGAGTGAAGTTCACCATTATAATCCTCCATAGCATTTAACCATACATGGGAGAACTCGTGCATTGGAGTGTCTATAGTGCTTATGGAGGAGTTGATGTAGATGGTTCCGTCAAAGGCGAATCCTTTCTTATCAAGGAAGGAGAGTGGAAAATTTCCCATCCGTATATCATCATTCGATATCACAACTACATTAAGGTTGAACTTATCACTCATTAACCGGGAGAAGTTATCCAATAACTTACCGTTCATTGGCCGGGTCTGTTTGATACGATCTACTACCTTACTCCTCGCAGCTTCAGTTACATTTGGTACTTGAACTATCATTGGCTTATTGATGTTCTGATTACGTGGAAAGAATCTACTGGAGAGAATGGACACCTTCTTGGCAAACGCTGATAATGCAGAGTGCATACTCAGGTTTCGCTTCCTATTATCTTTCTCCTGGTAGATGCTGTCTTCGTGTATAACTAGGTTGTCGTATTTCTTGCTAACCTTATCTGAGGTGACTGCGTACCCAAATTGGTAATCTTTACCCAATACATTTAAGTTTGCGTAGAAAGTATCCATGGCTCTTTTCAGTTCCTTAGTCTCGCCACCGATTTCTTTAGTGGAGTCAAAGTAGTTTTGAGCATATTCTAACTCCTTCGCATTTGCTGCAAGACTTTCAGGATCAATAAGGAATACAGTCTTTGATTTTCCGGAACCTGTTTTAGTCTCAAGGTTAACTCCAGAAATATCAATCTCATTCTTAAGAGGGGATATGATTGTCTTTGTGGCCGGCCTTACGCTAGTCACATAATGATCTTCACCGTTGATGTCGATCAGGACTTCTCCTTTGCGAACTTTGCTCAGATCATTACCAAATTTCTTCTCTCTGATTTGATTATTTATGGTGTCGGCCTGATCCTGAGTACCTGTTATGATCTTAGAGGTTTTAGGATCTTGATCTGAGAAGGAGTCTGCAATATCAAGTTTGTTAAGAAACTCTACTCCCTCACCCTTACGGTCCATATTAGTAACCCTGAAAAGAGGTTCGTCAGCATCCAAGTCTTCCTCTATAGAATTGAGTAGCGATGCAATAGGGCTCTCAGGATAAGATATAGGGATGTCCCTTTTATAACTGTCGTCAGATGCTTGTAAGTCTAACTCGTTGTTCTGAGGAACAATCTTTCTCTTACCGTCAGGTTTTAAATCCTTAGTCTGAGTGAGAGGGTGAAGTGCATTAGGGATAGTGCGAACTTTCTCTGCGGAAGTCACAGTTAACTTTCCCTGTTCATCCCGGCCACTTTCAGCAACCACATAACTTAGGATATTTGAGGATTCTGTGGGAACTCCTTCAGTGTTACGCGGAGCAGTCACAAACTTTAGATGTTCTCCCATCGGGTCCGGAACAACCGGCAAAGGTTCTCCATTCTCATCTATAGCGTGGCTTCCTGAGAACCAATCCTTAAAGGATTTTCCGAAAGTTCTTGCTTTACCTCTAATGGCTTCAGTCTCATTTCCTTCATGGTATTCCAATAAGGACTGATAAAGGTTACTATGAGCACCGTCCGAAGTCTGGTGAATAGGGTATCCATTATTAGCATTATGCACGTAATGCGCTAATGCTGATCCCAGACTGGATTCTAATTTAATCCAATCTGGGTGATTCTTTTCTGGGCAAAATAAGCTCATTTGTTAGTTATTTTTAGTTTCCACAATCTTGTTCGTTCTTCTTACCTTCTTCAGTTTGAGAGTTGTCAAACCCTAAGTCTAAAGAGAGTTGGTTTGGATCTGGAGTATTATCAGCGAAGAGTACTTCAGGAGGGATAAGATCTTCTAGGAAGTGGTAATCGTACCAGTCTCTGAAAGTCTCTTCATCCAGAGTACCGTCCAGAACTTGTTGATACTCGTTTGCGTAATCCCTTTCGCCCTCGGCTTTATTTCCGGTCCAACTACTGTGATGTATAGTATATTCCTCATCATCACCTTCCTGTTCCTTTTCAGCTTTTGTCTTCTCAATTACATCGGTGATCCTTTTGAGTAGTCTCTCGTTCCGATGATCATGGGTTATGGTGAACTCAGGATTAATTGCAATCCCTCCTTCTGCCCAAATTGGATCAGAGTAAACAGCTTCATTGAAGTTAGCTGCCTTGTAGCTTTGGTAAGCATGTTCACCGTTAACGAAAGGTTTGTCGTCAATGTAAAAGGTGACCGGCTCATTGTTACCAGGTACCATACTCTTACCATTAACGTCTTCCATCGGAACTGAGATTCTCTTACCGTCTTGGTTCATTTTGAATGATCCGTAAGTGTTTTCAGGATGAACTACTTCAAACTCTATAGCGTACTCAAGGTTTGGAGAGATGTGCTTAAAGCCTTCTTCAGACCAACCTTCCTTATGCCAGTTGTCTTTGAACCTAGCATCAGATTTGTTGTAAATGGAGGTGATACGAGTAAGTGCATTCTTAGTGATCTTCTCACCATTCTCTCCTTCGTATGTGCCAAATTGCATGACGTAATCCCCAACTAGTAAGTTGTATTTCTTCATCTCACTAGCACTGCGAGTTGTCCGGGTCCTAAGTTTGGATATGATCATATCAATTGAAGTAGCGTTGAACCCAAGTTCTTCCTCTACCTTTTTAGATGCAAACTGCACCATCTTACCGTACTCACTTTCGATACCACCTCTTAGGTTCTGAGGAATGTTCGTCTTAGGATCATGTAATTTAGCAAGTCTCATACCTTCCACATAATCGGGATCTCCAAGGTTGGCTTCCTGCTCAATCTTCTGATTGAGGTTGCGAAGTACAGGACTTTCCTTTGGAGCTGTCCAAACACCTACTGTTGTGCCATCCATGGTCACTGTAGAGTAGTTATAGTGAGCCAGTAGAAGTTCTCTGGTAAGAGCTTTCTCACCTATGTTGTACTCAGAGGTACTTAGGTAATGCTCATCATCCTTTACTATAGTCGCATTTGCTTTGATAGCGTCCGCTAGGAGAAGTTTGATGTACATCATGTCAGTGTTCCATCTGTCCATACCCTCTTTATTCTGGCGTATGCCGGGAGCTGAGACAAATACAACATCGTCCTTTGTGTAATGCTCTGCGTTTGTTACTGATGTTCCTTCAGGTAATTTACCATCCGCGATAAGTTGCTTTGTCTGCTCATCGATCTGCTCCATGTAATTATTGGTAGCACTCTTTTTGGTACTTAGTCCAATGTATTTATTGGATAGTTCAGATTTAAGAGTAGATTTCAGATCCTGCTGATTTGCCGGAGTGACTTTAAACAGTCCTTTCTTAGTAATCGAACTTGCTTCAACAGTTCTATTAGCTATAGTCTGAGCATGATAGGCTTGTGCTGTCATTGGAATAGGACCACTTGATCTGCCACCTTTTAGGCTGTTAGAACCTCTTCCATTGTATTGTCTAGTACCTATATCTTCGAAATCTCCAAAGGTCGGATCATTGAATGGGTCTTCTGCAACTACAGAGAATTGTAACTGTACGTCTCCATCAGCACCCACTTTAAATGGCATTACGACTGCGAGTTCTCCAGCATTTTCTAATTTTGCGTATCCCCACTCTTCTTCTGATTCAGTGTCAGGTATCGGAACTAACTTCCTTTCATAGTACTCCATCTTGCGACTCCACTTATCGTACATTTTGATTTTCTTAGTAGCATTATCCTTATCTACATTCGGAAATTCCTTCACTTCTACGTGGTCTGTCAGGGATAGATCTGTGATAATTTTAGAAAGATTGTATGAGTTCAGGGATGAGATTCCACCACTGAGATCTTTAACCGGGTGACTGTTCAGAAACTCGTTAAAGTCAGCGTGGAGTTCTGGAGCCAACATATCATAGAAGGAGCCAGATACATTATTGAATGTTCCCATTAACAGGGAGTAGTTAAACAATACCTTCTGAGCATCTAGTGGTAGATTGGCCAGTGCATTCTTCAGCATTAGTTTTGACGAGTCAGAAACGTTACGCAAGTCCATTGTACGATACACTGTAAAGTCCATACCTGATAGTGGATCTATCTCAGAGGTAGCTGTTAGGTTATCGACAAAGTAGTTTCCTTTGTGATCCTCGCCTAACTTCCTTACAAAGTCACGGAAATCATTAAGGAATGTTACAGCACTACCATACTTTCCGTCTGGCTCAGATAGATTGAACTTGTAGAATTTAGTAGCTTCTACATCGTCCTCATTGGCTGTGTACTTAACTTCCACATGTTCCATCTTATTGAAATAAAGCATCTTGATATACCTTTCAGCTATCTTAGCAGCTTTCTGGTAAGTGCCTTCTTCGTTTCTCTTCTGAGGATCAAGTTCATCCATGATATTGTTTGCCAGACCAATAGTGTCTGAAAGTCCTATCATTATGTCCTTACCAATAGCGTAAGCTCCCATGTTGGCTAGGTAATGCTCATTGTCAGCAAATACCTTTAAAGGGTTAAATGCTGTCTTAAGATTATCGTAAGCCATAATCATCTTCTCTTGGTAACTGGTTCCAACAGGATCTCCCGGTTTAGGGCCTTCTTCAACAAACCTGCGAAGACTGAAATCACTGAAGTATGAGGTACCTTGTTTTTCCTCTGACTTCAGTAGGAATTGCCTGATCTTGTTTTCGTATAGGTAAACTTCCTCACCATTATTTGTAAACTTGGTGTTGATGCTTAAGTTCTTGCCTATGAACTGAAACTCCTTGGCTATCTTAGAAACTTGCCATACATCGTCAACCCTTTCATCTTTTGCATATCTAAGATCATTAAGTACCTTAGCAAATGATACTCCCTGCTTGATTGCAATTGCTTGCATCTCCTTTATTATAGGTTGGTTGATAAATGCAGCAGCGTACTTAACAGGAGCTCCTATGGCTATCAACGAGTTCATATAGTTACCTGTGTCCAGATCAGCATTAAGCCGTCCCAGATATAGTAATTTAGCGTTGTCCGTGGCAGCATTGATAAGAGCTGAATACTCTTTCCATGCTTCCTCACTCAATGACTTAGCTTCGTACTCTCTGTGCAGAGCTGTCTCAACGTCTGCCATCTCAGCAGGGGTGAGTGTTGATAGAACGTCCAGATTTGTAAGGTTGGCAACTTTATCAAAAGTCATAGGGCCAAATCCGGGAATAGGGCTAAGGGATATAGGCTCAAAAGATTGTTGGATCTGTTGTTCCTTTCCGTTAATTACCTTCTTCATCGCGGAGTAGTAGATCGCGAAGAATGCCTTTTCAGCAGTGGCTTCAATACCTACCATCTGTTTACCTCTCTGGTTGATTACAGACATCATAATAACTGACATCGGCTCATTAGGGCTGAAGTATGTCTCAGTCTTAGTGTTCTTCACAAGGTTCCCAATACTGTCTGTAGACACTGGAAAGTTCTTCTCAATAGCGTTCTTGGATTTCAGTCCAACATTATAGATAGTGTCAATAATGAAGTTGCGAACACCGCTCTCATACCAATCAACACCAGTACCTAAAAAGGCATTTTCGTACTTCTCGAATTCAAGTGGATCAGTAGCTTTAAACTCTTCCTTAGTTAGAACATCCCCTGTTTGAGGATTTGTCATGTATGGAAAAGTAGAGCCCTGAAGAGATTTACGTTTAGACTCCTTACCTACAAATTCAAGTAACATGATGTTACCCTTATCAATGTCAAAATCCTCTCCCTTAACAATCATTGACTCGTAAGGAACACCTACCGCATTACCTAAGCTGTCCATAAAGCCAACGATCCGGGCACTATTATCAGATTGTTTACCTGAACCTGGAATACGTGCGATGATTGCTTTGGTTGATTTTTCAAAACCAGCCGTTAAAGAATCAGCCATTTCCTTCAACACCTTTGGTGATAACCTACTACCAAACTTTGTTGCTTCAAGTCTTCTGTAGAAGAAGTTTGGAGTGTTACGGATCTCGTCAACACTATCGCCTTCGGTAAGGTGGAATGTTTTCTTCATCCACATAGGCATAAGAAGTTCACCCGGTTCTGTAGTCCAGCCCGGAGAGTCCAGCATCTTGTAGAATGCAGTTTTAGTTCTGTCCTGCATCTGCTTATTTAATGCGAGCTCGTTACCTGAAGTATAGGTTATTTTATTCGTAGGGAATAGGGCATTGTGCGCATCGACAATGCTCTGGAAATCGCCTGTTCCCTTTTTCAACCAGTCATAATTAGCCTTTAACAACATCCATTCAGGAGTGTCAGTTGCTTCAGTTCCATCCTCTTTGTAGTACTTGGTATAGTTCAAGTTTCTCTTTGGAGTGTCTCTGATAGCATCTGCTTCAGCTTTCATGCCTAGTCTTTCAAGTTTCAGTACATGATCTCTAAAATGAGGTGCAAGCATGATTCTTTTAACTCCATTGTGGTCAGTGAATTCGTGTAACATTACGATATTTGTAACCGGAGTAATGATGAACTGCCCTCCATTGAATTTGTGGGTGATGGCCAGTTTCTCGATTGCAGCAAATACCTGTGTCTGCGTTACACGAAGGATCTGGGGATCGTCAAAGCTGTAGTTACCACTTCTGATCTTATCGATCACTGTAGATGAGGAAGCATCATCCTGAGTCCTGTCGGCATATTCCTTTAATATGTTCCGGGCAAAAGTCTTAGGATCGTTTTGGAACTTACTATACTCCTTTTCGAACTTATGTTTAGCTAGAGTTCCAAGGGCTTTGTATAGGTTACTCGCTTCCAAGATATTTCTTCCTTCACCTACAATTGCATTAATCAACTGTGAAGGTGAGGTCATTGCAGCGTCTACATGGTCAGGGTCGTGGAAAGGGTTCAACTGGATACCCATGCCTTTATTACTGGATTTGGTATGGCGAAGGGGAATATCTTTGTTAAGATAGGTTGCAATATCACCATTGTTACTTTTCATACCAGTCTTAACTGAAGTATCGATACCCATTCTCCCAACAAAACTATTTGTGATAGTAGGGTGAGTAGCTCTGATATCGATCAACTGATGATAGACTTCAGCATTTCCCAAACCTCCAAGTTTCTCATAGATTTCAAAGTAGTTCTGATAGTACCCACTGATGTCAGTTTGAACACCTTTAGGGTTTGTGTAGGTATAGGTAATGAATGTTCCTTTAGGAGCAGCAGCACCTTCCTCTGTAATATACCCTTCAGGAACTTCGTTAGGGAATGGGACTTTCATTGACCACTCTACGAATTTCTTACCGTCAAATTCTTTATTACCATCAGATAATCTCTGAAGTTCCGCTGAGATAACATACTCTGCTTTCTTCTCAAATCGAAGGACACCTTTCTCATTGTCCATATCTGATTGAATGTTCTTTATGATCGGAGTATTGAATTCTGAGAACTCTCCTCCATATGAATTGGCGATAAGGATCTGCTCCATGGGAGTGATGAACTCAGCTCCATCATAAACCTCCTGCGACTTATCCCCATACAGAGATAATACTTTCGCTACCTTAGAAGTATCGGTGAAGTACGCGACATTTGAGTGACTTCCCAATAAGAAATTAGGTTCGTAGTCTTCAGGATGCTCTGGGTTATAATCTACTGGAACTCCAGTCTCGTCATTAAGCTCCTGTAGAGTAGGTTGGTAGTACGAGCTTGTCATTGACTTGCTCCTCTTAACCCTATCTACATAACTTGAACTAATCATTTTGTCAAGTTGTGAAAAGGTGTAGTTATCCGGGAGGTCAGTTTCTTTTGGGGCTTTGTATTGGAAGACGTTACCTTGCATGATATTCATAATATCATTTGAGATAGCTTGGAAGTGCCAGAAGTAACCTTCGATCAATGGGTTGGAGTGTGTGACAGTCTTACCATTAACTTCTTCATTCAGGAATACATTTCCCTTTGACCATTTAGGATCAAACCTTGATGCCATACCATCGTTAATGTTCTGTGAGCTCTCTGGAATAGTTAGTCCCATATTTGCACCAGTGGTCTCAAACTCACTGAATGGTACATGCTTCCTAGAGGTTAGGTTCGATAAGTATCTCTGATACTGATGATCCATGTAGGCATTCAGGGCATTGTACTTTCCGTTATGGTCTGGAGTATGCATCTCTACATATGCCACAAGATCGTCTCTAAGTCCTATGGTGCCGTTTTTCTTTACAACGTACTCAAGGTTAGGAACAGGTTCCCCATGTTTGGGGTCCATATTGACAATGTAACTTGCAGGTATATTGTTGAGTTTGAAGAAATCCCTTAACTGTTTAATGGAATGAACATCGTTTATTCCTACAGCAAATTCAACCGGGAGCTCGTCTCCAAGTGATCTGAGGATGCCCTTCCATGTAGTAACAACATTGTCTCCTACCTGTTGGTAATACTTCCCAACGGAGTCAACATAAGTCTTTCTCAGAGTATCTACGTCAAGACTTTTTACCGTCTTTCCATCTACGAGCACTGACTTAACAGGGAGGAAGTCATGCATTCTGGCAGTTTTCTTTCCAGTACCAGGATCAGTTATTGATTCTTCAGCGTGTACTTCAGGAACAACTACAGAGCTACCGTCAGAGAATGTCCCAAAATTAAATATTGCAGTTCTATATGAAGCTGTTCTATAATCCTTACCAACTAAGTGAGTTCCGAATAAACCAACAATATCCAGTACAGCGTTCTCTGTAGTTGATAGTTTCTTTGTTGGTTTACCTTTACCTTCACCTACACTCTTCATTCCGTCCTTTAGTCCCCAACTTAGTATTCTGTAAACCCCTCTTTTAACAAAGCTATTGTTGTCATTTGCAGTAGTCTTGAGGGATTTACGAATTTCGTACACCTTGCCGGCCATCTTATGAAGGGGAGTGGCCAGACCAAAAGTGGCTACAGCATTTCCTTCTAAGTTCAGTACCTTGTCTACAGTGAAGATGTCATTAACGTTATCTTTAGCATCAGCAAGTAGGTCCAGTGCAGTTCGCATTAACCTTGATGGGTATAGAAGACCATTTTCAGTAGCCAAAGTATTGGGCTGATTCATAGTCAACTTATCATATACTTCTGGAGTTATTTGAGTTAGTCTCTCTGCCTCCCTAACACTCTCAAAATCGTCATTGTTTGTCTGAGCAAGTTTACTTCTATTGTAGACCATCAGAGCTGTAGCATCTGCAAGGACGTTATTGAGTTTATGGATTCCTTCTAAGTTGTAACTACCATCCTCAGACTTTAGTATTCTGTTAATTACGTTCAGATCAAGTTTGAATCCAAGGTTCCTTAACAATGTTTGATAGTCATAATCTGAAAGGTATGTTCCTCCATTCTCACCACTGATCTCTGTCTGCTCGCTCATAGGGAGTGCTTCAAAGAAAGTAGATCTGGTGAAGTCGGTAAGTTGCTTAACCTTTAGAACTACATCTACTAGCTCAGACTTACTACCATTCTCACCCTGCCTTCTTACCCTACCAACTGATACCGCGTTGTCAGTTATCCAGTATGGTTTGATCATGTTCATTTTCTTATCGTTCCCTAAAAACACATCATTGATTAGATCATTAATCATACTGTCGGAGTGATCCTTAATAAGTTCCCTTGTGGCAGAGCCTCCTTGTGATGTCTTAAGTTTTCCATCTTCTAAGGAGACAAGATGGTAACGAGCTGTCTGAGCAACATTCCCTACAAAACTTACAACCATTGCATTAAGACGTTCCTTTTCCTTAGACTCTAGTGACCTTCCAATTGCTTTAAGTGAATAGAAACTCTTTGTGGCTCCGTCTTCATTCAGCTCTATTGGAGAGGGTGAGAAGAATTTGTGATGTACTGACCAAGCAACAGGATCATCAGTGGCTATAGCGTACTCGTGGATTGCTCCGGAAATATTCTTCAAATAGTTAGTGTGTAGGTTGAAAGAATGCTCATCCTGGTTCACCATATTGTTCTTGTTGATCCTCTCAATAAGTTTCTTTATTGCTCCTTCAGATAGAAATTTACCTTTAACAATCTCGAATTGAGAAGTCTCACCTACTCGTCTGATCAAGGGAGTTGCGTTAATGTGTAGTCTGGTAACTCCGCCTAATGTAGCAAACCCATCCCCAACTCCATCGTTCTTGTGATCTTTTCTGGAGTTGGTCTTCATGTTAAAGCTATAAGCATCCTCTTTAGAGTTATACTTAATGGCTTTACCCCAGTTGAAATTAATCAGCGTGGGCATGAACCTATCCATTATGTAGTCCAGATACACCTCTTTAACATGAGGGTCTTCCAGAAGGGTGCTTAACTCTTTACCTTGAGCATTCTCAATGGCTTGTACAGCACTAGGGTTCTCATTTAATCTCTGTTGAATAGTTGCTTTGAATTCTCCAATTCTTTCAGTGAGAGTTTCCTGATCTCCGATGTATGCTTTACCTTTATAGGCATCAATAAAGATGTCCGTATAGAAGTCTCTCTTGAACTTTTGGTTCAGTTGAAGGAAGTACTGGTTGGAGTGCTTCATATAGTCCCTGATGAGTTCGTTGGCTGTAATGGCCCACGTTTTAACTTCATCAGGTTTCTGTGACAGGTCGGTAATCTCTGCATTAGGATCGTCCTGAGCTGTTGGATCTGATAACTTGCCGGCAATTTCTGCTTCAGTAACTGGATCAGCATTCTTGGAAGATTGTACCAGGTTAATAAATGGATCGATGAATCTCTGAATCTCTTCAGCGGACATCTTTCTCTTACTCTTTTTAAGTAAGCTCTTCTCTATTAATTTGGGAGCAAGTGAAGTTAGTCCCTCATCGTCCTTAGATACTGTAATCAGCAATTCATCGTAAATGGCTTTTGCCACTTCTTTATAATTCGTTATACCCTCGACATAACCAGTGTCTCCCCCATAAAGGAAGGAGATCTTGGTTTGTCCTAGGGCGTAACTTACTGCTACATTATCACTTTCTTGTAACCCACATTTAATCATTTTGAATTATATTTAAAGTTTTTAATTTCAGTTATTAACAACGAGTTAATTCATGCAGTTCATAAATAAGTTTCTCAAGGCCAAGCGACTCAACATCTTCGAATATATCCCCTATAGTATCGTTTGCCTTTTCTTTTGAAGTAGTTAACTCTGTACGCAAACGGATTAGGGTCTCATTGTCCTTCCCGGTAATAACTGATTTAGTAGCACTGTCTGGAAGAGCATTAATAGCTGCTTCAAGTTCTGTCATTTTACTAAGTCTGTTTGCAATGTTCACTACTTCTACCTGCTCTGGAGTCTTATTAGCCTCACCACTCTGTATTGCAGCTCCCCTCTCAGTGTTAAACCTCTGCTTGTCTCTAATGATCTTATCCTCCAGTGAGTCTAAAATCTTTTGGTTTACTCCCTTCATCAAGGACAGAGTTTCTTCTATCTGCTCCATTCCCTTGATGTGGTTCGACAGATCTTCTCCGTGGAACGAGTCACTATTAAGGGTTGTTGCATTTCGCGCTTTCATGTGCATCATAGCCACTGTTATAATTGGTGTAGCAGGTTGTCCGTTTACCGGAGGCGGTGCAACAGGTGGTGTGCTAGGTGTGCTCTTAGGTGTCATACTTGTGATGATATTGTTTAGAAATGCATTGGACACCTTCAATTCTGGAGAGGCTAATCTAAATGCGCTTGTAGTAAGCAAAGATAAGAGTTTATCTGCATGTTTCACCTTCTGGAGTCCAATAGTTTGACCACCTTTTGATTTTGAGGTGTCTTTTTTAACATTTCCTACCATACCATTTACAAACGGACCATATCCAATTAGGCCCTCATCGAACCTACTAAGTAGATTTGGATCAGCGTAAGCTAGGAAAGAACGAAGTTTTGCATCGGTGTCCATCAACTTATAGGAATCTGTTTTTGTTGAGTGTGTTCCATTTACATTAGGGAAAACGTATGTTCTACTTTCTCTCTTGATGTTTTGGTAGTTAACTCCTATATTGCTTATTAGGCCGTTTAAAAAGTCCATATACTCCTTGGTAATGTTTGGATCCTGTGACTCTGAAACAATATAGTCCTTAAGGCTCTTAACTACGTTAGGAGAGAATAGATCCTTTATAAGGTCGTGCCCAATGCTATTGTTCTTTACTGCCTCTGTCAAACTTGATAGTGTGTAGTATTTAGAATCTAGTACAAGTTTTCCGATTCTCCTAGAGTTCAAATAAGTCTCATCTATTGGAGCAGTTTCAAACCTTCCCTCTAAATGGCCAATATCGTCCCTGTTGTATGAGTAATACACTACAGGAGTGTTCTGCTTATCTCCGGTTGTTCCATCTCCCATCTCAAGAAAGATCTGAGAGAAATGCATCGGAGGTAACATTTCTGTATTTACTTCGGGATCACTGGAATGAGAATTCACCAGACTTTGTAAATCTACTCTACCACCATCACCATCTACAAATAACCTTCCCTTACTGACAACCACATCCTTGTTACCCAGTAGTGCATCGCGGAACTTAGAAGTTATTTCAACTCCTTTGGGGCCTCTTAAGTGATTGATGATGCCTTGGAATGGGTAGGTGTTTACAGGGAATACAGCCAATACTACATTGTACATAGAATGATTATCACCCGGCATTTCAGCGTAAAGGTACAGTGAGTCCTTGTTAAGGGCTTGCTCGTTATGAATCCATGCCTTACCTGTACCATGCTCTAAGTCTTGAGATAAGTTCCCAACTCTGAGGTACACCTTAGCTGTATCCATTTTAGATCCCCACTGCTTCTCAAGTAATTTAGCCTTCATGTGGTGAGTAAGGTAGAAGTCCTTATTTCCAGCTTTATTTGTAACAAAGTATGGAGTTATCCAAGTAAATGCTCTGACAAACAGAGATTTCTGAGCTCCTTTCTCTAAACCCTTTTCCAACATAGTGAACACTTTGGACTTTGAAGTAGAACTCGAAACAACAAAATCGCCATCGCCTGTTACTGGAGGAGCTGTGTTGGTAGGATCATTAACAGAGAATGGATTACTACCTACTTCAGCTTCCTGAGGCTCTGGAGTTACTATCACAGGTCTAGGAGTTGGCTTAGGTTTTGGAGGAGCTTGATTAGGATCTGGATTTGTTACCGGGTCCTTCTGAGTAGCTTTCTGCTTTGCCTGTTCAATCTCTCTTTTGATTATCTCTGCCGTAGTCATTCCAAAGAAGTTGTCGAGTTTAGACTCAGCAATCTCAGCTACAAGTACTTTAGGTATCTGTGTGATTACGAGTTTGTTGTTCTCAGCAACTTCTCCATCTGTAGACTCAGGGTTTAAATCTCTTTTAACTCTCTCGTCAAGTATGTTGACTAGCTCAGGATCTTTTGCGATCAGGTAGTCACTTATAGCATCGATGAATTTTTGGTTCTTTTTCACTTTGTCCATCTCATATTGACTGGTGAGGACAAGGGAAACATATCGTTGTGCATCAAAGGAGTCGTCAAGATTGAATTTGGGACCTGCAATCTTAGCCAGTACCTTAGAGTCTAGTTTCTTAGTCTTTGGACCTTCGACCATTACGGCTCGTAAGAGCTCTCTTTCAAAAGTTTCCTCAAGGAATCTGGTAGGAATACCTTCAGCCTTGTAAAGTTTGGAGAACATCTCCAATACTTTTTCTGGGGAAATTTCTAAAGTCTTATCCTTTGAGTTATATCTGAATGCAATGTTCTCTTTCCCCTTCTGATTGGGGACTATGGAACTTACATTGAGCTTAGACATCAATGATCGTATGGTACTTGTCTCATTACCACCAAACAGTTCTTCAAGTTTACTTACAAGATCATCCGCAGTAAGGTTTCCGGAAGTAGCATTTAGCATTGAAATCTCAAGTTCCTGACCCTTTGCATTAGTACTTTTGGCAGAGTTGTCGTAGGTGAACTTTGCAGGTCTGATCGTCTTATAGGCTACAAATATGGTATCCTCACCATTAATAGGTTTGAATTCGTCCAGTATCTTATCAGGATCTATATTCACAGTCTCAGAGGTAACTCCATAAGTTCCTTCAAGCTCTGCATCAAGTTCCTGCATAGTCATTCCGGAGACATCATACTCCTCAAACTCTTTAATATCAGTGGAGTCGTCCTGGAAATCTAAGTAGTCATTGACCTTATCATATTCACGATCAAGGGTAGAGAGTTCTGTCTGAGCTTCACTTTCATTGGCAATAAACCAAAGAAGTTCATTGGATATAATCTCACCACCGGGAGCCGTCTGTTTAAGGAAATCATTGAACTCATTCAACAATTCATGCTCATTTAAGAACTGTTGGCGCATATCTTCATCAGCGTCTGCAAATCCTAATATTTCACTATCGAGTTTCTTTTTAAACTCTTCAGGAGTGAATGGTGTAAACCCTTCTTCTTTCTGCCTGTCTTCCCAAAACTTTACAACCACATTCTCACCATCGTAAGAAGTGTTCTGCATCTTTGGAATACTGGAAAGGTTCTCAGGTTTAGAAGGATCGGATGTATCCGAAGTCTCTTCATTGTTAGTCTCTGATGGAGTAGAGTCTGAGGTATCCACAGGTTCTGAATTGGCACCTTTTCCAGTTGCCGGTATTGGGGCCACAATTCCTTTAGTAGTAGGAGTGTTCCCAGATAATGCCCCAATGATTTTATCTAGTTGAGATAGTGTCTGCTTAGTCAATGCCTCAAAGAACTCAGGAGTCAGTTTTATATCTACCTGTAGGATAGTGTTAGCACTGTTGGAAGATTTCCATTCCCGGTTAGTGTTATAGTGAGCACTGGCAGGATCTTTGTCGTATACCATGAGTACAAAGTCTTCTACTCTGGATACAGAGGTTCCAATAGTTCGCATTCTACTACTTTCAATAGTTCTGCTATTGGCATCTCTAAACATAAGTGCTCCGTCTGGACCACCTTTAAAGTCAACAATGATAGTCTTTGCTTCTTGTCCCTGTACCTTACCCTGTTCAATGACGCGAACATTTCCTGTTAAGCCTTTCTCCTTAATACGTTCAACAACCTTCAATACTTCTGGACTGTCTAATGGCCTGTCAGTTATGTACATTGCAGTATACGCTGGATCTGTTACAAGTTGAGTTTTCAGATTTTCCAACCACGAGTTTAAGGAACCTTTTATAGGGTCCATGAATTGTGATCCAGTAGAAAGCCTTACACCTGAAAGTTTTCCGGATGCATCTGTTCCCCATGAGGTGAGGAGTTGATCGTTCTTGAATCCTTTGATAGACCTTCTAAAAATAGTCTCGTCAAGAAAGTCAGATACAGGCTTAGATCCTGTCCTTTGTGAGGATGCAACATAAGTAGTTCGGACAATTCCGGGGAACATGCCAAGGTTTCCAATGTTCTCATCTGTAACAGTGCTTCCACCCTCACTGGCCTCAATGTGCCCTTGCTGATTGTTGTCTCCAATGAAGACAACCTGAAGTCTGTTTTTGCGGTTGTTAGGATCGTTATATCTCTGTAATTCTTTATGGAGTTCGATAACCTTATCCTTTGGAATAAAGGTGGCCTCATCATATAGTGCTACAATCGAAGCTTTCTTAAGAAAGTCAGCATCGTCTTTAAGGGATTTGATAAGATCATCCACGGTGAAGTCACCATTGTTACCCACACTTACGACTTCTATACCTCTATCAGTAAGGTTCTTAGTAAGGTTATCTCTTTGAGCTTTTATGTTTGCTGCGGTTATAACTCCCTGAGGACAATTTGGATTATCCTTTAGGTTCTTACTGAGCATGTCAAGGTAGTACCAAGGAACGAATGAACTCTTCCCAGATCCCCATGTTCCGAATAAAGATATGAAATCCCTATAGTAATAAGCACTTGGCCTATCCTGTCCAGTTTCACCATGTCGAGAAACTAACACATCTGCAAGCATATCGTCAAATGCCGACATCTCATTAGACTTTATGCGAGTAAGGGTAGTGCTCATAAGCTGCGTGACTACTTCCCTTTGTTCGAATGTTGGAGAGATCCCTACCTTACTGTACTTAGCCTGGTTCTTCTGAATTAGTTCCTTTAGATCTGTGCTAAACTTAAGGGTGTCAACTTCTACTGCAAACTTTATAGCTCTGATACCCTCCATGATCGTGTGATAATCTTTACCACTGGCAACCTTTCTCAGTTGAGCAGTGACAGCCCTTCTCTTCACATCAGTAAAGTCCTTAGCATTCCATATCTTGTACATACCGTACAGGTACTGATTATATAGAACCTCACGTTCCAAAAACTCAATGGTAGGTTTCTGTAGTTCAAGGGCGATGGCTTCCATCTCCTTTGTTCTGAATTCCTTGATGTCGTGCAGGAATATGATATTATCATATATTGCTTTGAAGGCCCCAATCATGTGCGAGTTATCCTTCTTGGATGCAGAGTTAACCGGGTCAGAGCTATTGTGAGTAGCTAGATCAATTAAGTGCTTAGTGCGCTCAAGTTGAGCAGTTAACTTCTTAATTTTTAGTTCAACCCCATGCACTCTTCTATTGTCAGCATTGAAAGTTCTGATAGTTTTAGACAACTCTGCATCTATTCCGTCAGGAATGGCGATTGAAGCAGGGGTGGGGGTAAAGTCTAATCTAGGATCGATGTCCAATAAAAGACCTTTGAACTTATCTCTGAAATTATTTACTCTTGGAGTTACGCTGTTTACAGACTTTAAGAATTGTATGTTAGACCTTATACTGGCCTCTATTTTTACAGCCTCTTTACTTAAAAATGATGCCCCTTCTAATTTAGCTTTATCTTCTTCATCTTTAAGTACCTTAGCAATCCTCTGATCGCCATGCATGTCAAATGGATCCAACTTAGGGTTAACCTTTGGAGCTACTCTGGTTGAATTTGCAACAACATCATCAACTGCCCCAGATAGATCTGAATAGTCCTGAAGGAACTTAACTGTTTCCTCATCGTCTTTATTGAACAGGTCATAATTACCCATCTCAGGATCACCTGAATCAACTCCAATAGTACCAAGTTCGGACATGTCTGACACATCCTCTACTGCCTGTATCATTTCAGGAGTCAATTGTTCTCCGGGATTAAGTCCTTTCATTAGCACCTCAATAGATTTGTCCTTGGCTTCAGCTAGGATATCTATCTTACGTTGAACTGCGAGTTTCTTAATGTGTGATCTGGCAGCATCATTTATGTACCCTGATCCAACAACATCTTTAAGATTTTCAACTAGAGGTTCTGCAAGAACTTTTGCTGATCTATCGTTAATGTCTTGTACCTGCGCCTCAGAGGAAATTGTATTCTGTTCAACCTTCTGAGCATATACGTTTTCTTGTTTAAGGTAATCCTCAAAAGAAGTAAAGCCGGGCTCACCTGCTCTTAACTTATTTCCACGGCTATCTGTGTTTGTATCTGGGTTATGGTTATACAAGGACTGTTTGAAATATTTAGTCGCCCTACGACCAGATGCAAGATCACTGATGAGTTCATTGGTGATTTTTAACTTCTCCTTTACCTGTTTAATTTTTTCAAGGTAGTTTGCAGGATCAGCCTCAATGTCTTTACTTGACTCCAGTTTTTTCAGATCCTCACTTAATTTATGCCTATCTGTAATTGCGGAAGACATATCTTCAGTAAAACTCTTCAGATTAACTTCACCTTCTTGTTCAAGGAGTTTTCTTGTTGGAGCATCAAATCTTCCACCATTTTCTTCAGGTGTAAGCATTGCTACCTGAGCTTTTGCATACTCAGTGTAGGACTTGAGGAACATATGATTTACTTCGTTCTGGGAGAATCTCTGTGCCAAATCTGGAGCAGTCTTGGATGTAGGTAAATAGTTACCATTTTCATCCTGAACATAGGTAAGGTTCTTGGTTCCTCTGGATTTGGTGAACTCTCCCTTAGGATCGTTGACATAATTATCTGCTATCTTAGCAGTATGAGGGTCAGAGTAAATCTGAATGATATTCTTTTTCAACTCGGGATCTCCAGAATCAAATCCCCAAAGTTCTTTACCCAGTTTGGTATATCCAAGGCCCTTTACGCCAGCTCCACCAATTGCACCGTAGAACGCATCCATACCAACTTGTCTGGCGAAGTCATTCATATTGAAGTCTTCAAACCTTCCTTTGGTTGGAGCCTTTTTCTCTCCCTTTAGATCAAGGTAAGTATTGTAAGAGGATCTGATGGTCTGTTCTCCAACATCCTCTAGCCCTTCTTCGGTACCTTCAGTGAGAGCAGCTAATGCCGTCTGATAAAGTTTAGGACTAGCTATCTTAAGGTTTGCTAGTTTCTCTCTGGCTACCTGGTAAACTCTTAGGAATTTCTGAGAAATCACATTATTGGCCTCATCAATTCCCATACCCTTTGTTGCAGAAGCTGCACCGGGAAGGATCTTTTTTAGTGAGTCCTCAATCAGTTTAGACTCCACTCTCTTTTCAAGTGGGCCATATACCATTTCTGATAATCTCCCAATATACATGTAAGATGTAATGATAGCCATATGCATGGCAGCAGCAGCCGTACTGTCAATACCGTATTTCTCAGCGTCCTCTATAAAGTTATTGGAGGCCATAGCAGACATACTCAGTAGACTGGCCTTACTACCTATCCAAGCAGCAGGAGCACTTAATGTTCCGGCTGTTTGTGCAGCTTTACCAAAGAGTTTCAAAACTCCTTCAGTTCCAATACTCGCAGCTTTTCCAACTGCTTGCATACCTGACAACTGACTGAAGATATTGGCACTGTTATCAATGATTGACTTCAGTTTCATTGGGTTATTCATTTCATCCAATGTCACATCAAAGGCCATCTTCTTCAGGTTGTTGTTTATCGTATTAGCTCCTGCATTAAAGTCCTTAGAATCTGCGGTTACATTATTAATGGACTTCATTATATTTACGATACCTTCAGTGGCATCCATAACATATGGAAGCACATTAACTTTGGGTAGAACCTTACCTAGACTGCGGAAGATTGTTGACGTTACTCCTTCGTCCTGCTTATCCCCATTAAGGAATGTATTCTGCATGATCTCAGAAGACCAAGGCTTGATGATCCTACTATTGTCGTAAATTGGAATAGAGGAGTCTTGTCTAATCACCTCACCATTGCCGTATTTATCTGTGGCCAATGATCCATCTTTGTTCTCCTTAAGAACTTCGTTAGTCTTAGTGTTGGCTAACATGCCCCAGAAACTATCATCGTAGGCAAAGTCAACGGAACCATCAATATTCCAGATCCCTCCGGCTTGAGCAATTCTCTTAGAAGTGAGGGAGGAGTTATCCTGAGTGACTCCATTGAATACAATTCCGGGTCCTTGAGTTGTTCTCAGTCCGGCTTTGCGAGTAGCTGGGGTATCCAATGCGTATGGGGTGGAGTATCGGTCCATTTCAACTTGTCCGTTGTCCCATGCATTGTATAGGCTCAATGAGCCATCATACCGTTTGCTAAAGTCTTTGTAGTCTTTAACACCTAGTTTCTCCTGTAGGAACTTCTTGGAATCTTTATCTTTCCAATAGTAGTCCTTATCCTTAATAGACATTGAGTCAGGAGTAAGTCCAGACTGAACTGCGTCCGCCAAACTGTTAATCTGACCACCTATTGTGGCCAGAATAAAGTCAGGTTTGTTTTTAGATACAGCTTCATTTTGAGCGTCTGCGGTTTTAATATCTGGATTTGGAATTTCGTTACTCATTGTCGTTTTGTATATCGTTTAAACTTAATAATTTTCCACCCTTTGCGTGTGATTGGCCTTGTCCTGATGGGTTACTCGCACCATTATTGTAAAAGTCAAGCCCACTTCCTTTATAGGTTGGTTTTCCATAAAGACTGGCACCATCGTCAGAACCTCCCATGTTTACCTCTTTTCCACTTGCTGTTGCAGTTGAGTTATCACTTGCGAATGTCGTAGCTTTAACTTTAACTGTTACTAACTTATTTGAGAAATCTCCTGGTTTAAGTCCCATAGCCTTCTCATAGTTAGCTTGATCCGCGCCTCCGGGAGCGTCCTTAGCATGGTCTTCTCCGCCCATCCACAGTGTAGTTTCTGCCGGAACATCTACCCAAGCGGTAACACATTGTTGCAGTTGAATATTCTTTTTCATATTCTCAGGAACCTTTTCCTGCAATTCTCTGGCAGTGGTACTATTTAAGTTTTTAACTTTATCCTGAATTGATCTCCACTCAGGAGAGTTAGGAGAGAATTTGTCTGCCTCTTTAAGTAGAGCATCGTACCTTGGACGATAACCTTGCATAACTCCTCTGGCTATATCAAACTCTTTACCTTGTAGATCTAAAGGAATTCCATTGGAATCAGTTACTGAAGTGGAGAAGCCGACTTTTCTTGCAACCCCATTATATAGAACTTTATTAATCTGGTGCTGTGTGGTCTTATTACCTACTCCTTGAATACGGACAGATTGTGGATCAATGATACTTCCTAATTGACTGTCGATAAGTCTTGATGTTTTACCGTCTTTATCAGAACTAGGATAAGTCATTAATGAAATTGGAGTAGTAAACCCATTATCGGATATTGTCTCTCTTTTACCTAACATCATTGCAGATAATTCGATATCATTCTTCTTCATACTTGTGTTATGCTCTCCTGTATTTGATATGTTTTGAGCCATATCACTGGAGGAAGTGGCTTTATGAGCGATGGCCATACCCAGATTGTTAAGCTTATACTCATAAATCTTCTGACTAATAAATTCATTCTTAAGGTTCTCGTCCTTATCAAGGTCCTTGAGCTTTACATTGATTTTCTTACGAGTGATAGGGTCCTCCATCAACTCAGTATGTTCTTGGTACTCCTTCGCAACTTTACCATTACTATCAAATATTTTCGAAACTTGGATAGCAGCATCCTGAGTAAGTCCTGCCTTTGACTGATCTGACAGTCCTTTTCCAGCCATAAGGTTAGTCAATACAGCTTTTAACTGTGAGTTATTGCTACTTTGTTTTGAAGTAACAGTATTGATAATCTCTTTCCCAGTAAATACAGCCAGACTAGCACCGTTTTCCCCATTCTTAAAGAAAGTTCCACCATTCTCAGTAACTCCAATACCGGCCAATGCTGTAGTAACTTCATCTGTGAGGGCTTTACCAGACCTTACATTTTTCATAAACCCAAGGATAGACTCTTTACCGTAACTCGATCCGGAAAGGTTTATATCTGATATTGCCCGGTTATTCAAGTCGTCAATTTTGATGAGGTTATAAGCCCCTTTGTTCTTTATATAGTCGGCATATGATACCGGGATGTAACCACCGTCCTTAGTGCTGGCAAGAAAGTTATCCCCACTCATTGCGTACTTTCCAATAGCGTCATTCTTTTTTGCTTCCTCAAATCCATCTTTCCGCACTTCTGCCCTAGTATAGAGCATAGATGGGCCGTTCTGAACAGTGGCAGCAAGCTCATTAAACTTGTCTTGTCCTCTTCTAGTTGCTCCAAACTCAGGATTCTTAACCATCTCACTTTGAATGTCAGACTGCATAGCCTGTATCTTAGAGGTGAGGTACCTCATATCAGACTCATCTCCCTTTGCTTTAAATATCTCGGTCATGTCTAAACTTGGAGCCTTAGAAGCAGCTGCTGCACCGGGAGCTTGAGCCCCTGCTGCCTGTTGTCCCATACCGTAATTGGCTGGATCAAGTTGAACTTCTTTTTGTTGGACTGAAAGAGGTAGACCTTCCGATGTGTATGTTGATCCTCCAGACTGGAGTTTTAATACTTTTTGAAACGTTTCGTTTACCATGTTTGTGAATGTATTATACCATAATAATATAGTCATTTATATTCACAATTGCAAGTGTAGTATATAATCAAAAGTATTATAAATTACTTCCGATTGATAATTGTCTACCTTTGTCTAAACTATTGCAAACACTTATAAAGACTACAATTAATAGAACTATGAAGAGAATTATCACAATTTTAGTGATTTCATTACTTCCCTTTTATGGGATTTCACAAAATAGAATGGGGCCAAATATTCACAATGGATATCTTTATCTTTATTTCTCAGATTCCATTAATGTAAGTGATAAGGGTGAAACTAGAATTATTGCACTACTTGACCTAAAAAGTGCAAAGTACTTTATTAAAAGGATGGATATGGCCTTAACTTGGTTTAATATGAAGTTTAATGGCCCTGTATTAGGAGTGGATATATGGAAAACTGATGTCTACGAAGGGTCAAATATAGACTTTAAAGTTAAGTGTACGTTTAGTACCTCAGGAAAAGAGGGGGAGCTACTATGGGAAGTAGATAGAGGGAATCCTTACAAATTAGTAGAGTTTAGAATGTACCGTCAAGAAACTGAAAAATTATATAATTACTGCAATTCAAACGTTGGATTCATTAAATAATAAAGGCCCGAATCTCTCCGGGCCTTTTCTAGTTATCTACGTCTAGGTACTAGCTGTCTAAAAAAATTCTCATTGGAGTCAGTTATTCGCTTTGTGTGAAGGTATCCAACTTTACTGGCTTCGATGTTGTTCATAACCATATCAGTAGAGAGCTTTCTTTCCGCTTTTCTGGAGGAGGCTTCTTGCTTAACTTGTTCAACCCTAATCTTATCCTCAGTACTCATTGTAGACCCACCGGCTTTAAACCTTGGAAGCAACCCACCTGACTTGTACTGTTTATTTGGGAAGAGCATGTTTCCAAAGTTACCATAACCTTGATCCCTGTTAAAGTTACTGAAGGCATTAGTCTTGTACTTTGTGAATACTGTCCTTTGATTTGCAGTTGCTTCCGCTACTGCTGCTTTCTGATCTGCGATCTTCTTTATGTACGGAGCAGCTTCAACAGAAGCCATGAAATCCTGTACAGATTTCCCTACATTCTTCGGATCAGCCACGTAAGCAGTGTGAGCAGCAGTTAGATCTTTTTCAGCCTGATAGCCTAGATCATCAGCATACGTTTTCCTTGCCTGATTGTCCTGTGCATCCATAGAATATTCCATGTCGTCTATAGACCTTCTCTGGTATGCAGCTTTATCGGTATTGACTACGCCACGGTTATAAACACGCATAAGAGAATCACCTTTCCATTTCTGGGTTGCGAGTTCGTCAGCTAGTTTTCCCTGAGCAGTTTTAGTCTGGTTCTGGAATATGATCTCATTATTACCGGCACTTACCCTAGCTTTCTCTTGGATGTTGTTTGCAACGTCCTGTCTGTGCATCTGAGTACTTGTGTTAATAGCTTGAGCATTTGCGTCTCCAACTCCTTTTAACACTCTTGAAGCTACTTCAGCGTTTGCACGACCAGTCACTATGGATGAGTTGATGTCGGAGGATCTTGGTATGAGGGATCTCGTCTCTGCGACTGAGTTCTTCAACCTATTCTCGTCTTGATAACTTAACCCAGTGATAGGTGCAACCGGCATTTCTGTCTCTTTTAACAGAGCATGATCCGGAAGAGTTACACTTTTAGGCTTAGTGAATATCGAGCTAATTAAGTCCCCTGCATTGATGTTGTTAAGGATTCCTTTACCTACTTCAGCTAAACCATTTGAAGTCTTTCCAACAGTATTCGCTCCACCCGGAGCAATTGCTACAGGTTTGTATGAAGTTGTTCCCGGCATATCTTTAATGGCAGTCTTAACGTTCCCTACCTGGTAACCCGGTTTAGGAGCTAAAGGGGCAAGGGCAGGAGCATTAGTTCCTAGTCCCGGCTCATTAAGATTTAATACTAAAGGTTTCCATGGAGTTGGCTCGTTTGCTGCTTTAGCCATTGCTGTAAAGTCAACACTACCCATTGGGCTTGTATCCTTAACTGTAGGAGCTGTACTGTTTCCTCCCGGATGCATTCCAAGAGCTAAGTTTACAGCGTATCCGGCAGCATCAAGGAATTTATTTCTAGGAGCCTTTGTACCGTACTGAGCTTTAACGATCTTACGTGTGACAAGTTTAGCACCACCCTTGGCCATCATAGGAGCAAGTTGTGGAACGACTCCACCTGTAGGAATATTATCTACTGGTTTCATTTCCATTGGAGTTATGCTTGATAGAGATTTCTTTTTAAGGATACCTTCCACAATTGATGCTATCGATCCTATATCCATCCCTCCGGTTGGAGCAGGGGCACCTTCCACAGGTTGAGGAGCTGTAGCCACTTGGAGTGCAGCTTGCCCCATTTGAAGTCCTTGTTGAACCATTGGGTTTGCTGCAAGTTTTCCTATCCCGGCAAGTATTCCCCCTAAGAAGTACTTACTTTGGAGCATCGATACTGGGTATCCCAATAGTATATTTGGGCTAGATGTGAATGGTTTGCTTTCCGGAAGATTAGTGGGGAAATTAGGAGTCCAATCAAACGGTCTTTGGACGAATGAATTAACTCCTTGGTAGTTCCCTAATTGAGAAGAGTTTAAAGGAGGTGTGTTCACTATCTGCTGGCTTCGTCTGCCATTATACCCTCCCTTACCTGGGTCTTTTTTAACCTTTGAAAGTTCCGGTTTAAGGATAGGGTCAGGAGTGATAATGTCTGTAGTTGGCTTAATTTCAGTTGCAACTATAGGTACAATTTCTTTTTTAACTTCCTCAGTAGGTGCTAAGGATTTAAAGTGCTTGTTGTGTACCATGTAATCCAACAGATCATCGTAACCACCTCCGGAAAGACCTAATGCCCCTTTACCTCCGAATGGTTGTGTACGTGAATTGTCAACGACACCTCCAAATCTGGATGCATCATTGGTACCATCGGCCCATCTCCACTGAGTAGGCCCTTCAGTATCAGAATTTACTCCAATTTTCAAGTCTGTAATATTAGACTTTACTTTGTCTAGTTTATGGAGAAATCTGTTCCTTTGCCCATTACTCATTGAAGTGTCTGAGGTAATGGCGTTTCTAGCAGAATCAAGGTCAAATTCACCGGGTTTAAATTCAGGGACCTTACCTCCGGGTTTTAATCTTTTTGTTTTATTAATCTTGGCCATGTGAGGAATAAGGGTTAAACTGTTCGGAAGTTTTTACCTCCCGAACAGTTGTGAATTAAACTTTTCTTTTTTCGAATACCGGCACTTTCATCCCATAGCATCCCATCGGGGCTGCACCGGGATCACCTGCTGGAGGACCTGCTGGTGCAGGGGCAGCTCCACCACCTGATGCTCCAGCGATTCCAAGTTGTTGTGCAAGTGCCATACAGATTTGTAAAGCTAACTGTGGATCTTGTGATTGTACTACTTGAGTAAGTGCCTGTTTCAACTGATCCTCTGCTCCAGCACCACCTCCTTGTGAAGGGTCTGATGCAGGGGCACCACCTTGAGAAGGATCTTGAGGGGCAGCTCCCCCTTCTTGGAACTTTCTTGTTCCGTACTGTTTTAAATAATTTTTAATTGCCATGTCTAAGCTAGTTTATTGTTGCGTTCTTATTTAGTGATCAATATAGTTAAAAATTGCGAGAATTGCAAATATATTAAAACGAGGGTGCGTTATACTTTTTCCTTGTCCTCTTCTTTTGCAAGATTGTAAGTATCTGCTCCAGTACCTTCAGGAACAAATTCGGGATCTCTCTCGTCCTGACAAAGTAATTCTTTTGCCACATACCTTCCAAGTGCAATCAGTTCCTCATCTGTTTCGGCAGCCTTGGCCTTTTCAACCATTGCTTTAGTAGATTTTCGGGAGAAGATACGCTCACCGCCTACAATCTCCATCTGAACATTTCCGTCCTGATCAAGTACTTGCATGTTCGTTTCTTCACAGGGAGTCTCATCAGTCTCAAAGAGTTCTTCTTCCATATCCTCAAGTTCATCCCCCTGCTGAATGTCGCAATCTGCACATGCTCCTGAAGGAAGCTCAACAACATACTTTACATTGTCCCAACTTCCGACTAGATCATCATTGTCAGGTGTAGTAGTTTCCACTCCCAGTACGACAAAATCTTCATCAAGGAATATCATATCTAAAGGGAAGTCTGTGTCGCGCATCCACATCTGGTGATTACCAGGTGAAGGGAACACGAAGATCATTCCTTCGTCCTTTGCAAGTGCATCAATAACGGAGAGACCTTCTTTTCTGGAAGTTTCATCTTTTGCAATAAAGATATTGAATTCCCGATCCTCCAGTTCAAGTTCAAAGGAGTTCAACTCCAAGTCCCAAATTGTTTTATTCTTTTTCATCTAGCAGATCTCCTTGATTATCTTTTGTGTTATTGAGTATTTCGTGTTTGATGAGCTTACCTAGCTCCAGAAGGTTATCCTTATCTTCAGGATCTTCCTTGTACTTTTTAGCACACTCCTCAATTTTGGCAGTTACATCCTTGTGGAAGATGATCTCATTGAGTTCAATCTCTGCAACTTTCTTAACTTCACCTCCTTCAGCTTCGGTGACAATAGGAATTCCCTTATCACCGATGTTGTTCTTTCGAGCATGTAGCACTCCTTTTGGAATGACGTTAATCGCACCTCCTGATCTGTGGATGGGAACTTCTTCTTTTGGGGTTTCTGCCGGAGGAACTTTGCTGAGGGATTTCTTCCTTGCTTTATTAGCGGACATTTCAGCCAGTAGCATCTTGACCATTTCCTCAAGCTTTGCTACGTCCTCAGAGGACTTCTCCTCTTTTTTAGGTATGCCTATGACCTGCTTTCTTGGAATTAATTTAGCTCCTTTACGAGCCATCATGGAGTTGGTAAGGTAGCCTCTGTTCATGTTGGCCGATCTCTGAGCAAGTTGGGTTCCAATGTTGTCTTGAGACAGTTGCTGTCCCAATACAAACTGATTGGCAAAGTCCTTGTTCTCACCAATCATTTTCTTTCTGGCGATTAGTCCTTTACCAACTCCCCAGAGAGCACTTACCCCACCGACAATTCCAGCCGATAAAGGGTCTTTGGCAAAGGTAGATAGCCCGGATGCCATCTGAATCCCAGCGTCCAACCCTGTTTTAAGAGGGTCGATAGCTGAGACTGTTTGCTTCTGCGGACCGAATAAGGACACTCCAAATCCGGCTGTGTTGAAATTACTTATGTTTGCCATGATTAACTGGTATAATTAAAATCTGTGATTATTGCTTTAACGTATGTGTACTGGCCATTGGTGTATCTCACACGTACCTTCAGATATCTGTCCTGAATGTGCTTCAGTGAGTACTTCTTGGCATTGGCGATAAACTTCTGAGCTGTCTCATCAAAGTACATAGGTTTCAGGTTCCTACTTATTGAAACGACTCCGCCATCTTTACCATACTCGTAATTAGCTAGGAATATAGGGTTATACCTTCTGTCGTATATCTTTTGGGATATTATTGAGTATGGGTTGATTACAGCCACGTCAGACAGACCTGAGTGTCCTAATTCCCTAAGAGCATAGGACATTCCAATATACCCCCACTCGGTTAAGTTAGCATCAGGAAAGTATTTGGTATCGACAATTACTTTCAACCATGGGCAATCCTCAGATACTTGGTAGGTGATCCCGGATGGAACCGACTCATTACCAATGATCCTGAATGCTTCAAATGACTTCTCTCTACCGGGGCCTTCAGCAACAATGAATTCATACTCGAACTCAGGAGCTTTACCATAGAAGGAACCATAAGTAGGGACATTCTTACTGATCGAATTATGATCCCATATCAACTTCCTACCTTTATCATTAAAGGTTATTGGGCTCTGATCAAAGGTTATAGCTGTAGAGTCGTTGTTGATAGAGTACAGTCCTCCGTTTATGTTGAACATAAATTCTGGAGAATAGCCCAATCTAGTAACCCAACTATTTGAATCCTCGTTGTATACAAGTGTCAGGTGCTTAACCTTCTTGAAATTATTCCTTATCACCTTATATCTCTCATACACCTTCTTACGAACAACAGCATCCAGATACATATCTT
>Ga0209538_1000227_pt1 | contig 34434 bp, 30 predicted proteins | sample BarGraNGADG00211_2_FD_184492 | JGI IMG/M metagenome (GOLD analysis project Ga0209538, IMG submission 184492) | Arctic peat soil microbial communities from Barrow, Alaska - Barrow Graham LP Ref core NGADG0004-211 (SPAdes) (version 2) | ecosystem: Environmental > Terrestrial > Soil > Wetlands >... | reverse complement strand
ATACTATTTGAAAACAGTAATGCGCCGATGCGAAGAGAGATTTTTCGTCATATCAAAGTCGAGAGAAGAAGGCGTAGTCGCAGCCTACGCCGACTGAATGAGACAAAGATAGGGCGGAAAAGATCCGCCGCATCAAAGCATTAATGTTTGAGAATGGTATAAAGTGATCGCTGATTTATCTGCGCGAGAATGACGAGGAGGGCTGCATATGTCAAAGAGGTGGCTGTGCCTGCTGATCGCGGGCCTGTTCCTGACTCTGCCGATGATGGCTGGGGCTTCCAACTTCTACCTGTTTCCGGATTCCAACCGGCGGAGGCTGACCTACGAAGAGGTCTGGGCCTGGCAATATGACGCGTTGGGCTATGCCTTTAACGAGCTGTTCGCGCGCTATGGGCGGCCCTTCATCCCCGGCGAAAAGTATGACAACTACTTCGAGTGCCAAACCTGGTACATGGAGGATCCCAATTATCCGGGCGACGGGGCTGCGCTCAACAACGTCGAGTGGGATAACTATGAGCTCATCAAGCAGGTGCGCGCGGAGATGAAGGCGAGCGGCACGACCAACCCAGGCGGCAAACCGCTGCCGCAGGTGTTTGACGACCGCATCAACAGCCTGCTAAGCGGCTTTGAAGAGGTGTACTTAGCGCCCAATCAGAAACTGAAGGTCTATGACGGGCCAGGCACGCATTACCGCCGCGGCGCCGGCGGCAAGGCTGTGGCCAGCACCAACGGGCGCATGTACGCTGCCGGCTGGGAAAGCGGCTGGCTGATGGTGATGTACCAGGTCAACAACGGCGGCGTGCGAGTGGGCTTTGCCTCGCCCCAGGATTTCAAGGACAAACTGGATCTGCCGCAACTGAGCTTCGACGCGGCCCCGGCGGTCACCCTTTGGGCAGCGCAGCTGACCGAGGACCCCGTGATGGCGCTGACGCCGGCGGCACAGCTGCCGCAGGGCACGCCTGTCACCTGGCTGAGCCGTTTTTACAGCGCCCAGCAGGCCTGGGACTATGTGGAAGTGAACGTGAACGGGCAGCTGATGCGCGGCTTCCTGCCGCAGGGCACGGTGGATCCCGGCTTCATCCCATAAGGGGCGTCCACAAAGGGAAGGTTTTACAATGTTGGTTCTGCACTTGATGTGCTGCGACAAAACAAAAAATACCGGTGGAATGAAGAGCAGGCTACTTATTTGGCTGAACAGGCTGCCGGCGAAAATGAAGTCCACATTTTGTAAGTAGTTGAATGAATTGCCGCTGCGAGGCTAAATTGAGGGCCGCTCTTGTCATATAGGCTCCCCGGACGCTCGGCCTGCATACCCCTTATGTCTGAACAGTTAATCTCATGCTTTCTCTTAAATTCATGAGTCCTGATAACTGACGGCAGTCCTGCACATATCAGTATAAACGAAACAAGCAAATAACCGCTGGTGCGTACGTTTGCCATGAAACAAGCCGGCAACGGGTGCTTTCAAACATCATCCTGGACTATCCTCATAAACATCATCCCCTCCACAAAGCTTTCCGCGAACTTCGCGTTGCCGCTGAGGGTGAGGATATGCGCCGTATCCGCGATTGCGCGGATTTCCGGAAAGAAACCCTGATTGAGCAGCAGCATCATGGCACCTGCCAGCGCGGCATTGCCCAGCGCTTCGGCCTTGTCAACCAGCGCGTCGGGTATAAGGCCGATAAGGGCAGCGTTTTGCGCGTTCAGATGGCTGCCGAAACCTCCGGCGATGTAGAACCTTTGGATGTCCCGAGGGTGGATGCCGACAGAAGCACACAGCGTCTCAATGCCAGCTTCCACCGCGCCTTTTGCCAGTTGCAGCTGGCGGATATCTGTCTGCGTGAGCGTGACCTCCGGCGCGATTTCAACCTCATCCCCATCCAGTGCCCCGGACTCCCCCAGCCTTCCGGTTTCCAATAGCGCCGCGGCCGCGTCAATCAGGCCGGATCCGCAGATGCCGCGCGGCGGCGCATCCGCGATGGTTGTAAAACGCAGTTCGCCTTTGTCCACCCAGACAGAATCAATGGCGCCCGGCACGCTGCCCATCCCGCTGCGGATGCCGCCTCCCTCAAAGGCCGGTCCGGCAGCGGTGGCACAGCAGAATAGCACGCCCTCATGCCATAGCGCGATCTCTCCGTTTGTGCCGATATCAGCCAGCAAAACGGTCTCCTTGAGTCCGCGCATCCCGCTGGACAGCAGCGCGCAGACCAGATCCGCCCCTAAAAAGGCGCCAATGCAGGGCGGCAAGTAGACGCTGCCTTCCTCCACCCACTCCCCGAAGAGATGATCCGCTTCAAACGGCGCGCGGGACAGACAAGCAGGGTCGCGCCCGGTATAGAGATAGAGCATGGTCGTGTTGCCGGTGATGACGGTCCGGTCAATCTGGACAGGTGAAATCCCGGCCTTCAGGCAGGCTTCCTCCTTCAGATGATCAATGCCTTGACGCACGAGGCTTTGAAGCACATTGTCTTGGCCGGACATCGCGGCGCCAATACGGCCGATAACGTTGTCGGCGATCTGGCTCTGGGGATTTGTGCCCGCCGCGCTTGCAAGGAGCGTGCCGCTGTGCAAATCCAACAACTGCAGCGCCAGCGTCGTTGTCCCGATATCTACAGCCAGCCCGCAGCGTCCCGGCAGCGGGTCCGGCGCAAAGGATGGCAGCGCTCCGGCAATCGCGATGTTCTCCAGTTCCGCGAACTCACCGAGCCATACCGTCATATCGCCTGTGACCTGTGTTTGGCACGCCAGGCAGCGGTCATCCCGCGGGGCCGGGCGCAGTGACCCGCTGGCACGGATCGCGCAGCGGCCGCAGATACCCTTTCCGCCGCAGGGCGATTGCACCGGAAAGCCGTTTCCCCTAAGCAGCTCAATCAGGAGAGGCTCACCTGAGAAGGAAATCAAGCGCTCACCGGCACCGGAGATGACCTTGATCTCAGGCATCACGGCCCTCCCCAAAGAGGACCATGCCAAAGAAGGTGACGGTATTGGGGCCGTTGTTATAGGGCAGGCCCGCGTTTTTGGCGGTCTTATAGACGTCTATCCCATAAGCCTCCAGGGAGGCCATCGCCTTGTCAGGATACAGGCAGGGCCGGCCGTCCTGGGCGGCGCACCGCGCGCAGACCCGGCAGCCGCCGGAGGACAGATGAAGCATGCCATGGTTTTGCAGGGCATCCCGAATACGCGCAGCGCATTGGTTGAGTCGCTTCCCGCCCCACAGCATCCCTTCGATGTCAAAGGAATCCTCCAGCGGCCAGATCGTCTGGTAGATGACCGCTTCTTTGAATGACCTGGCCCACAGGATCAGGCTTTCAATATCACCCACCAGGGGCGGGCACATATGGCATACCCCATAATTTCCACAGCTGTTGCGCTCACACAGGCCGCGGAACATGGGGTCAAAAATGACATCCCGCCGAACATCCAATACCGCAGCCTTATCAGCGCCTTCGCCCAGAACGATTTTCAACAAACTTTCCCCGTTCATTCAACATATCTCCAGTATGTGTGGGACGTACATCGACGCTGCGTACTCAAGGCTTTCGCGCAGCGGCATGCCTTCCCCGGCCAGCACAGCTAGGCCGCCTGTTACGTCTTCCGGTTGCCCCCGGTAAGGCAGCACCCGGACTATGGGCCCCACGCAGTCAACGAGAAACAAGCCGTCCCTCAGGCGCAGGATACCCTTGACGCGCAGGGTGTTTTCAGCGAAGAGCCGAATGAAGAAGAGCAGGCTCCTGCTATCCATTTCCGGGCTGATGCGGATGAAGGCTTTCTGCAGTGTCATGTCCCTTGCGTGAGGCTGGATGGTTTCCTCATTGCGGGGTTTGAGTTCCTCCAGCCATTCCAGGGGAAATTCAGCGTGAACGGTTTCCCATACCGGTGTAAAAGGGCATAGGGTTGAAAGCAGCTGCCTTGCGGACTGCAGTTGAGCGGGGCTCGCGATATCGGTTTTGTTGAGCACGATAAGGCCGCTAATGCCAAGCTGCCTGCGGCATACCCTGCTCGTCACGGCAATCTTGAGCAGGCTGATGGCGTCAGCTACCCCCAGACAGCCGCGGTATTGGATGTCTGGAATGCCCTTGATGATAGTGTGAATGGACACCGGGTCCGAGAAGCCCGAAGCCTCCACAATGATCGTATCAGTACCGTCCCGCACAGCGGAGCTCAACGCGTCCTCGAACTCGCTGACCCTGCAGGCGCAGAAGATCGAACCGTCTGTGATCTCATCCACACAAGCACCAAGGGCCTTGAGCAGCGCACCGTCCATAGCTACCCGGCCAAACTCGTTGACGATCACGCGAAGCTTGCCCCATGTGCCTTCCAGGATGAGCCGCTTGAGCAGCGTTGTTTTTCCCGCGCCAAGGAACCCGGTTATAAGGATCAGCTCGGCCATACCTTACCTGCCTTCAGGGAGTTTTAGGTTCATCCCGAAAAAAGCGTCCCGTATGGCCCTATCCAATTGCTCCCCGGAGGGAATGATGGAAGAAAAGTGCAACTTACCGTTGATATAGATGCTGGGGAGCTTTGCCACACCCATCTTCTTGCAGCGGGCGATGTTTTCCTTATAGGTGTATCGGTACTCCACCAGGTCAAAAGCGCCTTTGAAACGCTCCCCGGCCAGCTTTGCGGCGCCCATCATGTAGGTGCAGGCGGCGCAGGTGTCAGAATCAAGGGTGAATACCTCCATCAAAGGCCGTGGGAGCGCCTTGTAATCCGGCAGATCCACCGGGATGTCCTCCGCTGCTGCTACGTAATTATGGAGCATTTCCCGCACCTTTTCGCTTTCCCGCACTGCCTGCGCAGCGCCGATCACGTTTTCCGGCGGCACGGCGTAGGGCATGTCACAGCCGGGCGCTATGATAAGCCCCCTGCGCGATTTCACCCCATCCAGAAGATCGATGACTGCTTTCATATTGTCCTGCTGCGTGCCGTGCAGCATCACCGTCGTCAGCGGAAGATTGCCGCCCATGGCAATGCTGTGGCGGTCTGTGATCTGTTTAGCGGCGGCGATGTCCACATTTTCGTCCACAAAGACCGCGTCAGGCTTTGTCAGGCACATGGCTTCGATGTTGCGCGAAGCATCCCCGCATACGAAAAAGGCGGACCGGCCGCCGGACTTTCGCACATAGTCAAAGAAATCGCTGTACGGCTGCAGGAGGAACTGGTTGAAATGCTCCTGGGAGATCTGGGAAACCAGCGGGTCGACCGCCGCAATGACGTCCATCCCGGCTTCCAGGTAATACCCTGCCATTTTTTTCGCGCAAGCGACACAGAAGGAAAGAAGTTTCCCGACATAGCCCGGGTCGTCATACATGTCCAGGAAGATGTCATTGCCGCGCAGGTGGGAAGCCAGGGTGAAAGGCCCACAGACCAAGCCAAAAAGCGCGGTGTGGCTTCCCACCGCTTCCTTGAACCGCCGCATCACATTCAGCACCAGCGGAAGGCGGCCGTCCTGCTGCGTTGGCAGCGCGGACAGCCCGGGAATGCCAGTCGTCCCGCTCAGTGGATGTGAGGCAACAGCGGGCGGGCTAAACTTGCTCCATTTCAGGCTGCAGCCCAGGATCTCCGCCTCCAGCTGCAGGTCAAACAGCACGGGCTGCCCGTCCGGATGATACAGGGCGTTGACAGCCATTAGCGCCTCCAGGAGTTTGTTCTCATCCCTGAGCACCTGACCGGCGTCCGCGCCTACCAGGCTTCCCGCGTGCACACCGGCGAAAGGGACCCATGGCGCGCGCGGCGTTTCTTCAAAGACAAGCGCCTTGAACAGCATTTCCCTGCCGGTCATGCCATCTCTCCAATCAAATGAACCGCCATGTCCGCAGCGCTGGCGGCATCCTGCGCGTAGGCGTCCGCGCCGATCTCCAGCCGGAAGGCCTCCGTGACGGGCGCGCCGCCTACCATGATCCTGACCTTGTCCCTGATTCCGGCTGCCCCGGCCGCTTTAACGACATCCGCCATGCCGATCATGGTCGTGGTCAGCAGGGCGCTCAGGCAGATGATGCGGCAGTCCTGCTCAATGGCCGCGGCGACAAAGGTTTCCGGCGCCACATCCGTACCCAGGTCAATAACCTCAAAGCCTTTGCCCTCCAGCATCATTTTGACCAGGTTCTTACCGATATCGTGCAGGTCTCCCTGCACGGTACCGATGCAGACCCGTCCCCTGGCCCGGATGCCTGCGGAGGCGAAGAAGGGTTTGAGCAGCTCAACACCCCAGTTCATTGCGCGCGCCGCGACCAGCACTTCCGGGACAAATACCTGGTTTAGCCGGAACTTCTCCCCCACGATGCTCATGCCATGGAGCAGGCCGTTTTCAAGGATATCCTGGACGGCAATGCCTTCATCCAGGGCTTTTTGCACCAGTTCCTTCACGATTTTCGCCTTGCCTGCCTGCAGGTTTTGTGAAATCTCTTGCAGTATGCTCATCACTCTTTCCGCTCTCCTATACTCAGTTTTTTGTTATCTGCATCCATATCGCTGGATAAGGCACATCACCTGCAGCATGCTCTCAAGCGAACTTCCATTGTTGATGCTGCCCGCTGTGGAGATATTTACGCATTATAGTTTAGCGCGTCCGCGCATTCACGCCGGACTTCCCGCTCCAGCTCTTTGCTGTCGTTGCGCATAAAAGCCATGGGGAAAATGCAGCCATCGATGCGCGCGCCGGGCAGATGCTTTCGGATTTCCGGGATCAGAACGGTGGGTCCAAGGTTCACCCCATTGAGGTCAAGCCTGCCCAGTATGGGCAGCAGGTGACCCATGGCACTGTCGGAGTGCTGGTACCGCTTATCATTTTTCATCGGCGAATAACGCGAAAAGACCTTTTGCAGCACCGGGAACCCGAAGATCTCATACATCTGTGACTTCATCAGGCAGTAGTTGTCATCGGCAAAGCTGAAACCGGGGGTATCCACGCTAGTTGTTCCGGCCTCTTCATCCATGATCCCGGCCATGCCCAGATTCACTGAGGTGATCATATCGGAAAACCGCCGGATCTGCTTATGCCGATCCAAAGTCAAACGCCGCCTGCGTCATGGCCAGGAAATGGTCAAAGGGGATAGTTTCTGGCACGCTGTTGCCTGTCCCCAAAAAGTACCCGCCGCGCTCGCGGCTCCTCTGCAGCATCGAAGTGGAGCGGTCATAGATTTCCTGAGGTGTTTTACGCGTCATGAAATCCATGTCGATGCCTCCCATCACGGCAATGCGGCCAACCAAAAGCTCATACGCCTCCTCCACCGGGCAGATCTTGTCCTCATAGGAGTGGCGCCCGTCATAGCGCATCAAACCGATCACATCCTCGATCACCTGGGCAAAATACCCGCAGGAGTGCAGGATACAAGGCTTGGCGGCTTTATGCGCGACTTGCGCGATGCGCTGATGCCAGGGGAAAACGTAGGACCGCATATCCTCAGGCGACAGGAAGGTTTGGGTGGAAAAGCCCCAGTCATCATTGGAGCAGAGGAAACCGACGCTGTCATATCCGACAATCCCCTGATAGTAGTGCACCAAGGTTTCCCCCACCCGGTCGGCCACGGCGCGGACAAGCTGCGGGTCGTCATAAAGCATCAGGCACAGGTTGTCATAACCCATCAGGGCAATCATGTTTTCCAGCACCCCGCCCGGCCCCATGACCATCAGCTTCATGCCTTCGGGCAGATATCCACCAATCTTTTCCAGCGCTGAGGTATCAAAGTGCCCAGGATCGCCCCAGTCGAAAGCTTCAAAGCTTTGCCAATCAGTAATAGGCGGCTGGTCGTTGAGGGAAATGGTCCGCAATTGGGTCTGCTTGGCGCGTGAGAACGTAAAATCCGAGGCATGTGTTGTCGCGTAGTCGTAACCGGCGCTTGCCATCGCGTCCACAACCAGCTTGAGCTGCTCCAGGCGGGAAGTGTCTTTTGCCTTTCGCCCGGCCAGGCGCTCATAAAATTCAGTGTTCAGGAATATCTCAAAGAGCGTTGCGCGGTCGGCCTTTTGCCCGCGCAGGATTTTCAGGGTATTATGCTCAAAATCCGGCTTGCGCATCTATTTTCCTCCATAAGTCTGTCGAATCGCCAGGCATCAGTCCAGAGCCATGTCAGCCTTCTTCTTCCCAGATATTATGAAGAACAGGGCAAGGAATGTCAACCGCTGGGGAGCGCGAGCGCTGTCAAGAAGTTGTAGGCTATTTGGAGATAGGTCCAAACAGTCGCAACGCTCACCGCCGACTTGACAGAACGCCGCCGAAATGCAGGGGGATGTCAGCGAAGGAGACGGAAATCAAGGATGAAGGAGGGCTTTGGACATCTTCGCAAATCGACTGTGGCATTTCAGCGGCAACCCATCAAGTCAAGCCCTTCGTGCGGCTGCCTGTACTCCTTCGCGAGGAGGCGAAGAATCGGGAATCTTAGGATGAAGGATCATTGCACGGCGTTGTAAGCCAAATCATGCAATACCTTGAACAGCTCGTACTATGTGCATGCAATCCAAATATGCAAACTTCCCCTTGAAATCCCGCGCGAGGAATGCTACAATGCGTAAGCGCTTGGGGCTATAGCACAGTTGGTAGCGCGCTACATTCGCATTGTAGAGGCCAGGAGTTCGAATCTCCTTAGCTCCACCAGGACATGAAGGTCTGAAACCAGTTGTTGAATAATAGGTTCCAGGCCTTTTTCTTTTGATGTTCTTTGCACCGATTGTCCTGTATCAAGCCTTCAACCGGTTAACACAAGCGACAACAACCAATATACTCCCCTGTTTCAGTCAAGGAGCTGAATGCGACAAAGATTTATGACCACGTTACTTCAGGCCCTGATCCTGCTCCTCAGGGTTAATACCAATCGAGATCAGTAATGCACCGATGCGAAGAGAGATTTTTCGACCTATCGAAGTCGAGGGAATGAGGCGTAGTCGCAGCCTACGCCGACTGAATGAGGCAAAGCTAGGGCGGAAAAGATCCGCCGCATCAAAGCATTGATGAGTGAGAATGGTATAACATGCCGCTCAAAGGGGATGATCTTCACGTGACCGGAGGTGAAGAGGCTGACATCGCTCGTGGCAGACAGGTAGTTGGTGTTGATGAACAGCTTGAACTGCGGCCGAAACTCAAAGCTGTTCTCATGCAGGTTGCGCGCCGTCTGGATGTCATTGCCGGTGAGGCTCTTCACCAGGGCGGCGCTGAGCTTCATCTGCTTATCGGGCTCCGCGATGTTGACGAAGCGCGCGCCGGCCAACCGCGCCATGTCTTCGCTGGGGCCGCTACCGTTTGCCGCGTTCTTTTGCGCGATGGTGTCCGGCCTGGCGATCTTGCCATAGTCGCCCATCAGGCGCATGAATGTCTCCATCGTGGTGCCCTTGCCGTTGCGGCTGGTGGGGCCATAGAGCATAAAAAAGCACTCATGCCTCGTATCGCCGCTCAGAGCATAGCCCAGGGGCCTTTTGCAAAAAGACGGCCTTGTCCTTGTCTTCCTGCATCACTTCAGCGATGAAGCCTTCCCAGCGTCCGCTCTCGGCCTCCGGGTCAAAGCGGACGCCGGAGAGCTTGGACAGCATATCATCCGGATCGTGCACGCAAAAGGATCCGTCCCGCAGGTCCAGCGTGCCGTTGAGGCAGTTGAGCAGCCAGGGGTCGGCATCAAAAATATCCGCGCAGACAGGGCACACGCCGGCCGCATCCTTGAGCATGGTCTCGCGGTAATTGCGCCCCTGCCACTTGACGATGAACTTCAGGCAGTCCATCTTCAGCTTCTCGTCCGAAAGCGTCAGCGCGTGGATGACCGGCGCCTTGGAAAGCGTCTTCCACACCTCTGTCACCAGCATATCGCCCGTAAGACAGGATTTGGCAAACTTAAGCTTGAGACGTATAGAGTCTGTCTTACTTTGTTGCAGGACTTACCCTCTGCTCTCATGTTATTAACCAATCATTTCCGCAGTACTTTTGCGCTGTTCTGGTTACGAAAAGCATCTGCACTTAAGCGATGTCAAATACTGACCGCACGCTGATCCCTACTGGGTCTCCTTCGATTATCTTTACGCGTCTCTCACCTGCATCCATATCAATCCAGTTATCTGAAAGCTTCAACAGCCCATCTGCGGAATCAATGAACACGCTCTTGGCAAAGGTTTCTGCCGTGACGACAATCTCATCTCCCTGCAAGCGAACAGTGAGCCTGGGATCTTCAAATCGGAAATGCTTTGGCCGTGTGAGCAATACGGTACCACTGGATACCGTTTCCTCACCCCTAATTAGCGAATAGGATATATATTGACCCTGTCGGTCCATGTCTTTAAATTCCATTTCATTTAACCACAGGCTGGAGAGCGGTGCCACCCTGACCTGCTCCTCGCCTCCTCGCAAAATCCTCGCTTTGGTGTCCCTCAGAGTCCAGACCACGGAGCACTCTTGGTCCAGCATTGTTTCGTTGGCAACACAAAGCTGCACTGTGTTTTGAACCGGCGTTTCCACTTGGACATTGACGGAACTCAGGCTCGTCAATTCACCCTCCTCTTTACAGGAGATCATCAGGGGGGCGAAGAAGCGTTTTGCGGCGTAGTGCAGCGCCTTCCAGCGAAGGTTATAGTCCAGTGAAGACCAAGATATTACCGGCCAGCAATCGTTGAGCTGCCAGTAAATCGCTCCCATGCAGCGACCCCGGTTACGACGCCAGTGCTCCACACCATAGCGGATTGCGTCAGCCTGCAACAGTTGTGATGTATAGATGAGGCTGGCAAAATCCTTGGGGTAAAGATATGTTTGTGCCGCGTACATCAATATCCTACCATTTGCCGTGCCGTTGCGCTGATGTTTTTCCATCACACGAGAGAAAGCATTGCGCTCCTGGGGTAACGTGACTTCCTCCAAGGTTTTTAAATGAGGATAGGACTGGAATCCGAATTCGGAAACGTAACGGAAGTAAAACTCCCTGTATGCCGTGAACGGTTTGAGGCCATGCCACACATCCCAGTAATGGACATCGCCACGGTCTTCAGCGTTGGGATTGTCAAATCCGCCGCCGGAGGAGGGAGATGCCGGCCAGTAGAAGGTGTCGGGATCCAAATCCTTCAAGAGGCGAGGCAAGATGTACTCGTACATGCGCAGGTACTCGTAGCGCTGGATCGGCGTTACGACCCAGTGGTTCTGCGCAGCGAACAACTCCATTTCGTTATTGCCGCACCATAGTGCCAACGACGCGTGATGGCGCAAACGAACAATGTTGCTGACAAACTCAGCGCGGATGCTTTCCTCAAATTCGTCGGTTAGTTTGTAAGCCCCGCAGGCAAACATGAAATCTTGCCAGACAATCAAGCCCATTTCATCACATGCGTCGTAGAAAGCATCAGAGGGATAGTGGCCGCCCCCCCATACGCGAATGGTGTTGAAATTAGCTTCCTTAGCATTTCGCAGGAGATTATACGTATGTTCGGCCGTGACGCGGCCCAAGAGGTTATCTTCCGGTATATAGTCTGCTCCCATAGCAAAGATTTGCACACCATTGACCTGGTGACAGAAGCTCTCTCCCCACTTGTCCTTCTCTATGTGCATAGAAATTGTGCGTAAGCCTATTCTCCGCTCCCAGACATCAAGTATGTGGCCTGCATCATCCAAAAGCGTCGTTCTCACAGTATATAAAGGCTGGGCACCATAACCGTTGGGCCACCAAAGCAGAGAATCCCCAATATTGATATTCCCGTCACCTTCGTCCGCATAAATTGTACCATCAGGCGAAATCGTCTCTGCTTTAACATGTAGAGGGTGAGCGCTAATAGACTCAAGTTGAGATGATACCCGTAGTGTTACCACGCCTTTGTTGTGCTGCTGACGAATGTGGACTGATGAAAAGCGTCCCCCTGTAATGCCCAGAAGAGTAATATCCCTCCATATACCGCAATCCGGAAGACGGGGACCCCAATCCCAACCAAACATATAGTGAGCTTTGCGCAAATGCACAAAGCCGCGCATGCAGTCGTCGGCACCCTTGTAGTCTGGGCTCTCCTCATATTTCGTTTGAATGTAGCGAGTGGGGGAATAGAAGTAGAGGCGGATGTGGTTTTCTCCCGTGCTGATCAACAATTTTACATCCACCTCCCAACTGCGGTGCATATTGTCAACATGGAGCACTTTTGTGCCATTAATAATAATATCTGCCAGGGTGTCTATCCCAGCCATTTGCAGAATCACACGATCACAATCCATCAAAGCAGCGGGTATGCAAAAGTAACGTTCATAGACAAAGTCATTGTCCATCATGGCCAATGCTTTGTCCTCATTGTCCCGATAGAAAGGATCTTCCATACGACCGGCAGCAAGCATGTCTTGGTACATAGAGCCTGGCACTTGGGCCTCTATCCAATGATCTTCGCCGTTTACACACATACGCCATTGTCCGTTGAGTGTTACAGATCGCATTTATTTGTTCTCCTCCATTTTTTGGATATACTGCATCCGCAGATACGCAATGCAATGGTACCAGAAGGCACCCACACAAGCGCGATCATACCCGTATGTTTGCCTGCCAACACTCGCCCCGAAAAAGACGGGTAGTAATCGTATTTGTCGATAACGCTCATCACCCTGATTCGCGTGCTTTCAGTCACGTTACCGAACAGTCGAACAGCATCAGGCCTATCTCAGCAGCACACCGACTCGCTTCATTGCTCCTGGTCTCCACTATCAGATCGACAATGGTTGTGTCCAGAACAACAGCAATTCTGTCAAGAAACTCCAGGCTAATATGCCTTTTTGCATTTTCAATGTTTCCTACGTGATTCACTGATACGCCCGTCTTTTCAGCCAGCCTGACTTGAGTCATGTGTTTGCTGTTTCTTTTTTCCCGAATCTTCCCCAAAACTGAAAAATCCAATTGCATTTCCCCCACATCAATACTCAAAAGCATAGCGGCATGCCACACCCTCATACTACGGAAATATGAGGGCCTGTCAATGTTTTTGGCCATATTCCATCAACGAGTAGTATTTGGTTTCTCCAAAATCCACACTCACAGTGTGGGTAACTCACACTCTCAGTTGGTTCTCTTTTAAGCATCTCCTGGATATAGTCGTGCACATATGCCCACAGACGCAGGAAGTCCAGTCCACTTAATGCATCCCATCATCATATGCCTTCATTGAAAATTTTTAGCACGAATAGCCGCATGTACAAAAAACGCTTTGAATTGTCATGCTGCATGCCTTGTCCTCACGTCATGATGTGATATACTTCCTATTGGCGTTATCATGACTTGAGAATATCTGAGTCAAGGAAGAACTGTTCCCAGACAGCATGCAACCCCATCATTGAACGGAGACACAATACAGATGACGGTATCAGATAATATGGCCAAGAATCCCCAAAAGCCCTCGCGAGAGACACTTGCATTGCGCAGACGCTACACCACGGCCTTCTATAAGGACAACAAGGGCATGATGGCGCTGGCCGCGGCCATGACGCTGATGCTGTCCCTGTTCAACCTGGCGATGTCCTACCTGATAAAAGTCTTGCTGGATATCACATCGGGCGGCACGGTGGCGCAGCTGGTGCAGGCGCTGTGGTGGAGTCTGGCCACTTTTATATTCTTTATCGTGTCCTTTGCAATCCAGCGCGAAGTGCTCCCCCGCTTCCTGCAGCGCGCGATGACGCAGTACAGGGAGGCCGCCTTCCAGGATATCACAAAAAAAGCATCCGCTCCTTCGCGGCGGAAAGCGCCGGCACCTATATCAGCGCGCTTACCAATGACGCAGCCTCCGTGCAGTCAAGCTACCTGGCCCGCCAGTTCAGCCTGATGATCCACGCTGCCAACTTCCTGGGCGCACTGCTGATGATGCTGCACTTCAGCCCCATCCTTACCGGGGCGGCGCTGCTGCTTTCCCTGATCCCGGTCGCGGTGTCCATTGTGTTCGGCAAGCACTTAGCAGCAGCGGAAAAGATGGTGTCCGATAAGAATGAGACCTTCGTGCGTCAAACCAAAGATATCTTAAGCGGCTTTTCCGTCATCAAGAGCTTTAAGGCAGAAAAGGAGATCATCGGCCTGTTTAGCCAGAGCAACCGGGAGCTTGAGAAGAGCGTCCTGGAGCGGCGCATGAGCGAGGACCTCATCAAACTGTTCAGCAACGCTGCCGGGCTCATCGCCCAGATGGGTGTGTTCATTATTGGTGCCTGGCTGGCCATCACCGGAAGGGACGTTACACCCGGCGTGGTGCTCATCTTCGTCCAGTTGATGAACTTCGTCATTGCCCCCATAGGCGAAGTACCCGTCATACTGGCCAACCGAAAGGCCGCGATGACACTCATCGATAAACTGGCGGATGCGCTGGGCCGGAATGTACGCTCGCAGGGCAAGCCTGTGCCTGCGGAATTGAAAGACGGTATTGAGATTGAAAACCTGGGCTTTGGCTTTGAAGATGGTGAAATGGTGTTGGACAGGCTCAGCCAGCGCTTCGATACCGGGAAGAGCTACGCCCTGGTAGGCGCCTCCGGTTCCGGCAAGTCTACACTGTTAAGTCTCCTCATGGGCGCCAACGACGCATACGAGGGTTCCATCCGATTTGACGGACAGGAGCTTCGGGACATCAACGCTGAGTCATTGTATGATCTGGTCTCCATGGTGCAGCAGGATGTGTTTGTATTTGACAGCACCATCCGGGAGAATATCACCCTGTTCAAGGACTTTAACAACGAGCGGGTGAACCAGGCTATCCAGATGTCCGGCCTGTCGGACTTCATCGCCCAGCGCGGCGAGAATGCCCGGTGTGGCGAGAATGGCAGCGAGCTATCCGGTGGAGAACGCCAGCGTGTTTCCATCGCCCGATGCCTGCTGCGGCAGACTCCCCTGCTGCTTGTGGACGAGGCGACAGCAGCGCTGGACGCCGCCACTGCCTTTGAGATTACCAACGCCATCCTGGACATCACAGGACTCACCCGCGTCATCGTCACTCACCGGCTGGAAGAGAGGTTGATGCGCCGCTATGACGAGATCGTCGCACTCAGGAACGGCGCGGTATGCGAGCGCGGCACCTTTGACGAGCTAATGACCAAGCGCGGCTACTTCTACGCGATGCACACGCTCAGCGGGGCGGCGTAGAAAGTGTGCCCTTAATCCTTGCCTGATACTATCCATGTTACAAACTTTTCCCGAAAGAAAGTTTATAACATCCATACCACAAACTTGAATTTTTTTGAAGTATGTGGCATGCAGAAAACTTGAACATAACTGAAACCTGAGAACCGGAGCCTAATCCATAGCAATAAATCCGGGAAAACGCTTTTGAAAAGAGGCAATCATGGGAAAGCTATTGACGAAGAACTTTTTTGACAAACATCCGCTTCGGGAACTCTCTGCGGCACGACTGCAATATTCGCTTCTTGTGAGTCCGGATTTTGAAGAGATAGCGCTTGATCTGATCCGTGAGCATAACCTGGGGACATCCAAAGATCTTGCGTGCGAACAAACCATCTCAAAAGAGGAAGACCTGACAGAGCTTTTACACTGGACGAGGCGCAGTATTCCTGGTGAAGGCAGGCTGCTGCTTCGCAGAAAACTCCTTGCCCGGGAACAGGAAGCAATGCCGGAAGTACAGAGGATGCTGCTGACGACCGCTAATGATTTCTTTGTTGAAAACGCGCTGTATCTGTTCGTGGGCAGCCAGGAGGATTATTCAGGATGGCTGCTGGATCACTATCAGCAGATCAGGTATTCCTACGCGCGCTCCACGATGTGCCTGGTGCTGGGTTTTCGCGGCGATGCAAGCATTGTGCCTTTTTTGATGGCACAGGTAGATTTGATGGAAAAGCGTTGGCCAAACGAGTCATTCTCGCAAGGGCCGCTGCTTGCCCTGCATGAACTGAAGGCGCGTTTTGATACAGTCTGAACCTATTCAGTGGTTTTCACGCTTGACTTAGACGGGCATGTGACGGACAGCATATAGTAGGGATCCGCCGCGCTCATACAAGCGTTCATTGTCACTTTGAAAAACACATAACATCTACTAGGGTAAAGCGAAGAGGCAAGAAGCATTTCCGCAAACAAAAAAGCCTCGGGATCCCAATGATCTCAAGGCTTCGTTTGGTGCGGCCGACGAGACTTGAACTCGTACAGGTTTCCCCACACGCCCCTCAAACGTGCGCGTATGCCGATTCCGCCACGGCCGCAGGCCGATTGACAGCAGAAGGAAGTATAGCCAAAGCAACCTGTGCTGTCAAGCGTTGAAAAATCGATTCGGTGAATTTCCTGAGCAGGGAAGGACGCCCAACCGGGCCCTGCAGAAGAGTTGCGCAGTCAGGGGTGACTTGCATAGACAACTATGTCCGCACACAGGAACGAGCCTCAGCGCAACCCTCTATCCATAAGTAACCTTCACCGTAAAGGCATGTCCCCAGATGTAATACGTTACGTATAAATCCCGCACGGCGTGCATGCCGGCAATGGACTGGGTGAGCAGCACACAGCGGAGGGTCTGGCTGCCGCCGGGAGGCACGCTGATGTTGGGCAGGACGCCTTGCGCGGAGCCGTCTGTGTAGAAAAGCATATCAGTGACCAGCGGAGAGACCTGGATCTCCGTCATGTCGGCGGGCAGGAAACCCCGGTTCTCCACCGTCACGGTGTAGATGATGAAGCTGTAGTCCTTGGCATCGCCGGGCACCGCCTGCTGCAGCGCCGTGCCGATGAGCGCGCTGTTATCCACAGCCTCCTGCACGCGCTTGAACTCCGTCTCCTGATCCTTGCAGGGGATGACCTGGGCGGAGACGGGCGTCACCGAAAGCGTGGTGTTGACCAGCTGGTAGACCAGCAGCGCGCCCGCGATCAATACCAGGACGACCAGGACAATGGCAGCGGTCTTCATGGCTGGATGTTGGTGAGGATCTCATTCATCCTCTGGATCATCTCCGTATCCTTGAGGCGGAACTTGATCTCCACACGGCGGGAAGCGGTCATGTTCTCTGTGCCATCCGCATTCTTGATGGTGTTGGAAAAGCTTCGGCCCTTGGCGGTGAGGATCTGCGTCAATACGCCGCGCTGGGCGCCTGAGAGCGACTGCATCTCCAGGCAGAACTTGGCCACCGACAAGGCGCGGCTCTGCGACAGCTCCAGGTTAAAGATATAGCTGCCATTTGAGTCTGTATGGCCCTCGACGATGATCTCCGCCACATATTCGGCGTACTGGGGCCGCATCAGCACTTCCAGGTACACCGGGATCAGCTGGTAGAGTTGGGCCTGGCCGGAGGCGGAGATCACATCCTGCCCGGATTCGAACATCAGCTGGCTGTCCAGCACGATATCGCCGGTGGTTGGGTCAACCTTGGCGCTCAGATTGGCCGCCGACAGTGACTTGCTCAATTCCCGAATGATCTCGGTCCTGAGGCCCAGCAGGTCATCGATCTGCTGCGCCTGCGCGCTGAGCGTCTGCTGCATGGCGCCCAGTTTGATCTCCTGGGTTGCCAGGGTTTCGGCCTGCTGATCCAGCTGCAATTGCAGCGCCACCTGCTCTTCTTCCTTGGTTTGCAGCGCGGTCTGCGCGGCGAAAAGGTCGCTCTTCTGTTGGTCCAGCTGCACCTGCACGGAGGCCAGCTCCTCTTCTTTGCCCATCAGCTTGACGCGGGAGGTCTCAAGCTCGGCCTCCTGCGCGGCCAGGACGATCTGCGACCTGTCCAGCTCCGCTTTCTGGGCGTCCAGCTGCTGAGTCTTGAGATCAAGCTGCGTATAATACTGATAGATGCTGAAGACAAGCGCCAGCACAAAGACCAGCAGCAGCGAGGACAGCACATCCGAAAACGACGTCCAATAGGAGCCGTTGTCGTGGCGGATGATGCGGTGCTTCCTGCGGGCCTGCAGGGACACTTAGGCCCCCTCCGCCATCTGCTGGATGGCGACGACTGTCTTGTTGAGGGCCGCGGTCATATCGGCCATGGCCTGCTGCAGCTTGGATACGCTGCTCAAATCCACCACGTTCTCACCCTTGCCCTTGGGGACGGCAAGGCCCTGCAGCTGCTTGCCCAGTTCCTTCATCATGTCATGCATGTTCTCTTCAAACATGCCAAGCGTGCGGGCCAGGCCTGTCGAAATATTCTCAACAAAGGAAGCGTAGGAACCCGACAACGCCTTGGCGGAGACGGACATCTCGTTGGCGATGTCGTGGGTGCGGTCGCGCGTGGCAAGGGATTGCTTTTCCACAGCCTCCAGCACCCGGCCGGACCAGGCGGCGTACTGCTGCATCTGGTCCTCCAGGTCGCCCCGGCCTGCTGCCAGGCGGCTGTAGCTGTCGCTGTGCTGCTCCATCGCCTGGTGCATGCTGCCCAGCATCCCGGACATGCTCTGCGCCAGCTGGGCGTTGCCCGTTTGCGATTGGCTGAGCTCCGCCACATAATTCTCAAAGCGCTCAATGACGACCTGTGTCACGGCCTGCGTGCTTTGGATATTGTTCATGATGGCGTCAGCGGCATTCATGGTGTGGTCAATGGATTCAAAGCTGACCTGCTGCGCCTGGTTGATGGAAGAAAAGGTCTTTGCCAGTTGCAGAAACTGCCCATTCAAGGCGCCGTTCATCTGCGCCACAAAGTGGCCCACGATGGTATTCAGGCCCTCCATCTGCCCCTGGGTCTCAGACAAAATGAAGGTGTTGATGGACTGGCTGATGGGCACAAAGGCGCGCTCAATAGCCACCTCAATGCCGCTTGACAGATTACTGTTCATATCGCTGACAGAGCGGCTGAGGAAGGCCGCCTGATCCTCCAGGTGGCACTTGTGGTACACGTTGTCATCCACTGGCCGCTGCATCACCAATTCCCGGAAGGCCTCGCCAAAGTCATCCATCGCGCTCAGGCCAGCGCCCTGCGATGCGCGGAAGAAAATGTTGAAGACAAGCGAGCAGGCAACGCCCGCGATCGAGGTGCCGTAGGCAAAGGTCATGCCGCTTATCATCTGCGAAATGCCCTTCATGGTGCTGTCGGCGTTTGATATATCCAGGTTGCCAAGGCCGCGCATCAGGCCGATGAAGGTGCCCAGGATGCCCAGGGATGTCAGCAGACCCGGGATGACCTCCGCCAGCTGCAAGTGCGCGTAGCCGGTGAAGACATCCTCTTCATTGATATAATCTTCAGTCGTGCAGGACAGGCCGCGCGTGTCCAGCTGCTCGGCGTTTTGCAGGTAGCGCTTCCACCTCTCCTGCATCGGCTTGCCAAGGAAGAAGGCGTCCTGCCACACCGGGCGGGTGCCCTCCTTGTTGTTCATCAGCTCAAGGGAGCGGATGGCCTTGCGTAAGAGGCGCGCGGCGCGCCTGTAGGGAAATATGCACTTCACCAGCCCCGTCAGGAAGACGAGGGCGATGGCCGAATAGATGACCAGCTCCACCAACTGCGAGGAAATGCCCGCGAACAGCTCTCTCATCCCATTCCCGCCTCCCTTGCGTGACAAATCTACGCAGTATTGTAATTGATTTTTAGTCTTAATGCAATGATTTCGTCATTTGAGTTTCCGCATGGCGTGCTGCTGAAGGAGCGCTGAGTGCAGTCTAAGGGGAATTTCTGAGTTGGCAGGCGCATGGCTGATTCTATCCCCCGCAACCTCAATAGTCACTGCGCTTGGCAGTCAGCGCCTGCTTGCGCTTCTCTTTTTCGCATGGTACCCTCGCAAGCTCAGACGTCGTCAGTCTTCCCTCGCGGGGGCTCGATTGTCTGCCTCGCTTCGCTTGACTCCTACATCTGCCTGATTCCGCCACTGGCGGCGGCAGATTCCGTCGCTCCTGTGCCTGCCTTCATCGCCCATTGGGCGCAGCACGCTTCGTCCCCCTCTGACGCCTTCCCCTCCTGTCCTGTTTTGTAGTTGTATTCACTCCTGAGTGAAATTGCCTATTCAGAATTGAGGCATTTGCGCAGTTTGTTCATCTATATACAGCCTGCACAGCTCCCTGACGACATGGCTGGCCATCAGCAGACCCATGGCCGCGGGGACAAAAGGCAGACTGCCCGGCAGCGCCCGGCGACCGGATACGGTGTCTTCAGCGTTGCCTGACTGCCCCTGCGGCTTGAGCGGCGTTTCGCAAGAATAGGCGACCATCAGGCGCTCTACTCCCCGCGCCTTCAGCTCCTTGCGCATGACGCGCGCCAGGGGGCAAACGCTGGTCCTGCTGATGTCATCAAGCCTCAGCTGCTCGGGATGAAGCTTGTTGCCCGCCCCCATGGCGCTGATGATGGGGATGCCAAGCGCGGCAGCGCGTGTGATCAGCTCCAGCTTGGCGGTGACCATATCCACGCAGTCCAGGATATAGTCATAAGGTGACAAATCGACCGTATCGGCATTGGCCGGCGTGTAGTAAAGAACCTGCGCCTTCACATCCGCCTGCGGATTGATGTCCAGTATGCGTTGGCGCATCACCACAGCCTTGGGCTGGCCCAGGGTGCTGTGCAGCGCGATGATCTGGCGGTTTATGTTGCTCTGCGCGATGACATCGCCGTCAAACAGGTCAAGATGGCCTATACCGGCCCGCGCCAGGGCCTCTGTGGCCGCGCCGCCCACGCCGCCCAAGCCGAAGACGGCGACGCGGCTGGATGATAATGCTTCCAGCGCCGCCTGACCCAGCAGCATGGCTGACCTTGAAAACGCTTCCTGCACTTTTTAACCCTCCACGGCTGCGATTATAGGGAGATGCCTCCCCCTGGTCAAGTCTTGAAACGGCTTGCCATTCTTCGTCAACGGGGCTATAATGCCGGATTAGAACGCACAGGAGGGCAAGGCATGAGAACAGAGACGCCGCGCACGAACTTTATCTGGGATGCCATTGACGAAGACCTGTCACAGGGCCGCTGCGCCAAGGTGCACACGCGCTTTCCCCCGGAGCCCAATGGCTACCTGCACATCGGGCACTGCAAGGCGCTTGTCACCAACTTCTCAACGGCTGAGAAGTACCAGGGCCTGTGCAACCTGCGTTTTGACGATACCAACCCCGCCAAGGAAGAAACCGAGTATGTCGATGGCATCATGGACGATATTCGCTGGCTGGGCTTTGACTGGACGGGCGGGCTTTACTTTGCCAGCGATTATTATGAGCAGTGTTACCTCATAGCAGAGGATTTCATCCGCCGCAGCCTGGCCTATGTGGATGAGCTGAGCCAGGAAGAGATGCGCCTGTATAGGGGCACCTTGACCGAGCCTGGCAAGAACAGCCCCTGGCGCGACCGCCCGAGGGATGAGAGCCTGGACATTTTCCGCCGCATGCGCGCGGGCGAGTTCCCCGAGGGGCGCTATGTGCTGCGCTCCAGGATCGATATGGCCTCCCCCAATATCAACATGCGTGATCCGGTGATGTACCGCATCCTGTACAAAGAGCATCACCGCACGGGCGCCAACTGGTGCATCTACCCCATGTATGACTTCTCCCATCCCCTGGGCGATGCGCTGGAGGGCATCACGCACTCGCTGTGCTCGCTTGAGTATGAGGACCACAGGCCGCTGTATGACTGGGCGATTGAGAACGCGGGCTTCCGCGCACCGCATAAGGACAAGCACGGCGACCTTTCACAGGGGCCCAGGCAGATCGAGTTTGCCAGGCTCAACATCACCCGCACTGTCATGAGCAAGCGCCATCTGCGCCGGCTGGTGGAAGAAGGGCGCGTGTCCGGCTGGGACGATCCGCGTATGCCCACGCTGACAGGCATGAAGCGCCGGGGCTATACGCCCGCCGCCATCCGCGACTTTGTGGAGCGCATCGGCCTTAGCAAAGCCGACAGCGTGGTGGATTTTGCCTTGCTTGAGCACTGCGTGCGCAACAACCTGGGCGGCAGCGCCCCGCGTGTGATGGCCGTGCAGCGCCCACTCAAGGTCATTTTGAGCAACTGGGAAGCCGGCAAGACCGACATGCTCGAGATGGAAAACCATCCCGACCATTCGGAGCTGGGCACCAGGCCCCTGCCCTTCGGCAAGGAGCTGTACATCGACGCCGATGACTTCATGGAAGACCCGCCCAAGAAATTCTTCCGCCTGCGCCCGGATGGCGAGGTGCGCCTCAAAGGCGCCTATATCATCAAGTGTGAAGAAGTAGTCAGGGACGCGCAGGGCAATATCGACCACCTGGTCTGCTCGGTGGATCATGACAGCCGCTCAGGCTCGCAAGGCTCCGACCGCAAGATCAAGGGCACGCTGCACTGGGTGAACGCTGGCAACTGCGTGCCGCTCACCTTCCGCCTGTATGAGCCCTTGCTGATGGCCGAGCAGGAGCTGGACGAGGACATCGACAAAAAAGACTTCGTCGCCCAGCTCAACCCAAACAGCCTGACAGAACTGCAGGGCTATGGCGAGCAGGCGCTGGTCGGGGCAAAGCCCGGTGATACATACCAGTTTTTGCGCAAGGGCTACTTCTGCAAGGACCAGGATTCCACGGCTGTTAACGGCGTCTTCAACCTCGTGGTGGGGCTGAAAGACAGCTATAAGCCTGAATAGGATGAAGGCTTCATGACGACCGTCCGCACGCGCTTTGCCCCAAGCCCCACAGGCTATCTGCACCTGGGCGGGCTTCGCACAGCGCTGTACACCTACCTGCTGGCCCGCAAGAGCCAGGGCGTGTTCATTCTGCGCATCGAAGATACCGACCAGGAACGCGAGGTGCAGGGCGCCATCGAACTCATTTACCAGTCGCTGCGCGCGGCAGGGCTTGACTATAATGAAGGCCCGGACGTGGGCGGCGATTACGGCCCCTACATCCAGACACAGCGCAAGCACCTGTATATGCCCCTTGCCCTGCAGCTGGTGGAAAGCGGCGCGGCCTATCCCTGCTTTTGCACCAAGGAAGAGCTGGAGCAGCGCCGCCAGGCCGTGGTTGCCCGCGGCGAGACTTTCAAGTATGACAAGCATTGCCTCAATATCCCAAAGCAAGAGGCGATGCGCCGCATGGCCACGGGCGAGCCTTTTGTCATCCGCCAGAATATCCCAAGCGTTGGGTTTGCCGATTTTGAGGACCTACTCTACGGGCATATCCAGGTGCTATGCGACACGCTGGACGATAACGTGCTCATCAAGGCGGACGGCCTGCCCACCTACAACTTCGCCAATGTGGTCGACGATCACCTGATGGGCATCACGCACGTCACACGCGGCACGGAGTACCTGTCCAGCGCGCCCAAGTACAACCTGCTGTATGCCGCCTTTGGCTGGACGCCGCCGCTTTACCTGCACCTGCCCGTCGTGATGAAGGATGCCACGCGCAAGCTCTCCAAGCGCTATGGCGACCCCTCCTTTGAAGACCTGCTGGCCATGGGCTACCTGAAGGACGCCATCATCAACTTCATCGCGCTGCTGGGCTGGAGCCCAGGCACTGAGCGGGAGTTTTTCACGCTTCCGGAGCTGGTGGAGGCCTTTGAGCTTAAGGGCCTCAACAAGTCCCCCGCCATCTTCAACATGGAGAAGCTCACCTGGTTCAATACAGAGTACATCCGCAGGCTGCCCTTTGAAGATTACCTGCGGTTGGTCAGTCCCTGGTTTGACCAGGCCCTGCAAGGCACGGACGTCGATTACAGGCGCCTGGCCGAGCTGATGCAGGGGCGCACAGAGGTGTTCAATCAGGTACCAGGCATGGTCAGCTTCCTCAAGGCAATGCCGGACTACGACCTGGAGCTGTACAGCCACAAGAAGATGAAGTCGACGCCCGAAACGGCGCTGGATGCGCTGCGCTTCATTTTGCCGATGCTGGAGGGGATCACCCCCTGGGAGGAGACGAGCATCCACAGTCAGCTGATGGCGGCTATAGAGCAAGCCGGCCGCAAGAACGGCGTGGTGCTCTGGCCGCTGCGCATCGCACTGAGCGGTCTTTCCAACACGCCCGGCGGCGCCATTGAGATCGCCTGGCTGCTGGGCAAAGAGGCAGCGCTCAGCCGTGTGCGGGCTGCCATCGACAAGCTGGACGCAGCGCGCTGAAAGGAGCCCCATGGAGGAAAGGGTCATCCACAACTGGGATGAACTTCAGGCAGCCATCTTTGACGGGGTCTGGGATGCCAGCATCCGCCGCTACCGCAACAATAAGGTCTTCCGCGGCGTGAAGGACAAGCGCTGGGACCTGATCCCCACACTCAACCGCGTCAGCCCGCACAAGCTGGAGTTGGAGCGCCAGATCCTGCGCAGTTTCCGCAAGTACGGCTATACCGACCTGCAGGGCTACACCTCGTTTTGGCAGGTGCTGGCAACCGGGCAGCACTTCGGTCTGCCCACCAGGCTGCTTGACTGGAGCTATTCCCCGCTGGTGGCCGCGCACTTTGTCACGCAGGACACCGATGCCTATGACCTGGACGGCGCCATCATCGTGGCGGACATGGAGAAGCTCAATGCCCTGCTGCCCACGCGTCTGCAGGCCCTGCTTAGGGAAGACGGCGTCAATGTCTTCTCGCAGGACATGCTGGATCAGGAGGCGGCTGACTTTGACAGCCTGGAAAAACTCTCTGACCAGCCCTTCACGCTGTTTTTTGAGCCAACGTCCACCATCAGCCGCATCGAAAACCAGTACGCGCTGTTCTCGGTATCCAGTGATGTGCGGCTGCTGATAGACCAGTTGCCTGGCGCAGAGGCTGCCTTCTCCCGCATCGTTATCCCCTACCAGGCAAAGCTGGAGATACGCGACAAGCTGGACTACGTCAACATCTCCGAGCGCATGATCTACCCGGGGCTGGGCGGCATCTGCCGCTGGATAGCCAGGCGTTACGCCCCGCTGGGGCAAAAGTACAACGATCTGCCGCCAAACGCTGCCGATCGCACATTCTAAGGAGGCAAGGGTATGGATTTCTCTCTTCTGCTGGGCGACCTCTTCTCGGGGGTCAGTTTCCTCTTCACGGCGGCCGGCCTGAAAACGCTGGTAATGTTCATCATCGCCGGCATCCTGATCTGGCTTGCGGTCAAAAAGGACTATGAGCCGGCGCTGCTGCTGCCCATCGGCTTTGGCTGCATCCTGGCCAATCTGCCGCCTGTGCTGGGCACGGTCTTCCCCGCGGTCATCGGGTCGGCGGCGGAGCCCGGCTTCCTGACGGTGCTCTTCAGCGCAGGCATCGCCAACGAGCTCTTTCCGATCCTCATCTTCATCGCTATAGGAGCCATGATCGACTTCACGCCGCTGCTGAAGGACCCTTCGATGATCTTCTTTGGCGCGGCGGCCCAGTTTGGCATCTTTGCCACCTTCCTGGTCTCCATCCTGCTCTTGCCGCTGGTGCTGACGCCGGTGCAGCTGGCCGAGCCAAACATCGTCCTGCGTCTGGCGTCCGCCATCGGCATCATCGGGGCGGCGGATGGCCCCACCACACTTTACGTGGCCAACTATTTCAACCTTCGCAACTACATGGCGCCCATCTCGGTAGCCGCCTATAGCTACATGTCGCTGGTACCTGTGATCCAGCCCCCTGTCATCCGCGCCCTGACGACCAAGAAAGAGCGCATGATCCGCATGGAGTACCATGAGGAGAAGAGCTCCAAGACCGCGCTGATCCTCTTCCCCATCATTGTCACGGTGGCGTCCGGCATCCTGGTGCCCATGTCAGCGCCGCTGGTGGGCGCGCTGATGTTTGGCAACCTGATCCGCGAGTGCGGGGTGCTGGAGCGCCTGTCCAAGACCGCGCAAAACGAGATGGCCAACCTGGTCACCATCCTGCTGGGCATCACAATAGGCGCCACCATGCTGGCGGAGAACTTCCTGCGCTGGGACACGGCGCTGATCATGAGTCTGGGCCTCTTCGCTTTCGTGTTTGATACGGCAGGCGGCGTACTGTTTGCCAAGCTGCTCAACCTTTTCCGCAAGAACAAGGTCAACCCCATGATCGGCGCGGCTGGTATCTCCGCCTTCCCCATGAGCGCGCGCGTGATCCAGAAGATGGCCAAGGAGGAAGACCCCTTCAACTTCGTCTTGATGCAGGCGACCAGCGCCAACGTGGCCGGCCAGCTGGGCTCCATCGTGGCCGGCGGCATGATCATCACACTGGTCTCCATGATGCTGAAGATTCAATAGCTCGACGTCCCAAGTCGCGACCGGCGGCATGATCATCACACTGGTCTCCATGATGCTGTGATACCAGTCCAAAGCAGTAATAATTGAGATTTGTACAAATAGGAGGAAATGACAAATGGCTGATTTCACTAAAGGCTTGATTGTGACCGGCCTTGGTTTGGCCGGGGTGTTCCTGGTGCTGGCTCTGTTCTTCATCGTCATCAAACTGCTGCAGAAAATAAAAGTCAAGGCAGAGGAATAGTTCAATACCAAAGACAGTCGGCGGCCGCAAAAATGTGGCCGCCGACTGTTTTCGCTTCCGACTAAAGTTTACTGACGATATTCCTTATCCAGACCCCCTTGTTGATCATCCACAGCCCGATGCCCATCTTGAGAGCGCCCGCCGCCTCGCACAAGGGATAGAGGTAGATGATGGGGATATTCGTCCAGTGGGCAAGCGCCAAAGCCAGGGGGATATTGATGACCCACATGTAAGCGGAGTCAAACAGGAAGGTCAGCACCGTGCTGCCCCCCGCGCGCAGGGTAAAATAGCAGCTGTGCGAGACCGCCCACATCGGCATGTACAGCGCCATTGTCAGCATGAAGGAGGAGGCCAGATGGCGCACATCCTCCGTTGTGTTGTACAGGAGTGGGAAGTAGGGCGAAAGCAGCGCCATGATGCTGCCTACCATAACGCAAAGCGCAACGCTCAAGATCATCAGCCGCCAGAAATCGCCCTTGGCTTTCTGCATGTTGTTGGCGCCCAAAGACTGCCCGATCATGACGGCAATGGCGTTGCCCATGGAGAGGAACATCACGTTGAAAAGGCTGTTGATGGTGTTTGCAATGTTGACCCCCGCCAGCACATTCAGGCCGCGCAGGGAGTAGATCTGCGTCAGGGAGGCGATGCCCAGGGACCAAAGAAACTCGTTGGCCAGCAAGGGGGCGCCCTTCTTGAGCACAGTTTTGACGAAGGTGAAGGGTACCTTGAGCGTGCGAAAGACGCCGTGCAGGAACTCAAACCTGCCCGTGCGGTACATGACGATCATGATAACTGACATCTCCACGAAGCGGCTGATGACGGTGGCGATGGCGGCGCCGCGCACGCCCCACTGCGGGAACCCCAGGTTGCCATAGATGAGGAGCCAGTTGCCCACCAGATTGGTGAAGACGGCCGCGATGCCGGCCTTCATGGGCAGCATGGTCTCCCCACCCTCGCGCAGGGTGCTGGCATAGACAGTGGTGAGGGCAAAGGGCAGGAAGCCAAACAGCATGATGTGCAGATAATCAAGGGCGTGGCGCAGCATGTCTTGCGCGGCCTGCGGATCTCCGTCTCCGGTCAGGTAGAGCCTGACCAGGCTTTCCCCGCCAAGCACAAAGACGGCCACGGCGGCCAGGGTGATGATGCCGGCCACCCAAAGTTTGAGGCGGAAGGCATCGCGCACGCCTTCCATATTGCCCGCGCCAAAGAACTGGGCGCCAAAAATGCCTGGCCCTGACAGGCCGCCAAAAATGCACAGGAAAAAGACGAATATCATCTGGTTGCCGATGGCTACGCCCGACAGCGCTGCCGTACCCAGTTGGCCCACCATCAGGTTGTCAAGCAGGTTGACAAAGTTGGATACACTCATCTGGATGATGATGGGTATAACAATCGTGGTGACAGAGCGATAGAAGACGCGGTCGCCGATGAATTTCTGCCTGAAAGTCAGGTGCTGCTGCAAACTATATCCTCCATCATGGGGCTGTCTGGCCCCGGACCCGCATAAAATCATAGATCATGATCGAGGCCGCCACGGCCGCGTTGAGGCTTTCCGCGCGGCCGGGCATGGGCAGCCGGAATCGGTGTGTTGCCAGTGCCGAGAGATAGGGCGCGATCCCGGCGCCCTCATTGCCCACGATCAAACAAACGCGCTCCCCCAGGGGGGGTCTGGCAAAGAAGTCATCCCCGTCAAGCTGACTTGCGATAATCTCAAACCCCTCAAGCTGCCGCAGATCCTGCGCCAGATCATCGCTGATCCGCAGGGGCAGACGAAACACTGCGCCCATAGAGGCACGCAGGGCTTTGGGCGAGAAAGCGTCGGCGCTGTCTTTGTCCAGCAGCATCCCCGTGAAGCCCGCCGCGTCCATTGTGCGCAGGATAGTGCCCACATTGCCGGGATCCTGCACGCCGTTGAGGGCGACCAGCCGATGGCCCAGCGCCTGTAGAGAGGCCTGGGCGGGAAGTCGGCAAAGGGCAGCTATCCCCTGCGGGGTCCTGGTATCGCACAGCAGCACAAAAGAGGCGGGTGACAGGGTATGCACGCTCAGGCCACAGTCGAGGAAGCGGGCATATTTGTCCTGCCTGTCTGCCTGGCAGAGGATGGCCAGCGCCTGGCCCTCCCTGATCGCCTCACCGCACAGGTGCTCGCCCTCAGCCAGGTACAGGCCCTGCGCCTCGCGCTCCGCCCGTGTCCTGAGCGCGCGCCAGGCCTTGACCTTGGCGCTTGACAGCGGGCCCAGACTGCTCACAGCAGGGCCTGTGACCGTGGCATGCCTGGCATAAATGGTAGCAGGACCGAGATGTCCATCTCATGCAGTTTCACGAAGGGCAACACCCAGCAGGACAAGGCAAAGTCAAGCGCCGCGGCGATGCCGCCGTCCAACTGGGACTGGGCGCAGCGCAGGTACTGCAGCACATCCAGCTTGAAGGCCTGCGGCAGCGGCTGTTTGCATTGGCGAAGCGCCTCGTCCAGTTGCTCCAGCAGCTCCATTGCGGCAGACGGCAGCTCACGGGCTCCCTCCAGAATCGCCTGGCGCATCTGCTCTTCCCTGATGATGAAGCGCTGCGCGGGTTTGGTCAAGCCAAAGCCGGGCTGAGGCACAAGGGTGATGACCGGCCAAGGTTGTCCAAGCTTCGATTCTTCCTCAGCCTCTTGACTGCCCGTAAGGCTCCCGATAATGATCTGCGTGAAGTCCTGGCTGCACGGATCATGGTCAGTGCCGATCAGAAAAGCGGGGGCATCGCCGCCCGCAAGGCGCAGCGCGTGACTGTGCGCCCCCACCTGGGCCGCGCACTCGGCGCCGATGGCATCGGCGAAGGTCCTCGCGGCCAGGCGTGCGTCAGTCAGATAGGGCGCGGAAACGCGCAGCGCCTTGTACAGCATCGCGTGTATCAGCAGATTCATGGCGGTATCCTTGTCGCAGATAAAGCCAGCCTTGGTCAGCGCCTCCGTGATCAGCTTGGCCGCCTTGGCGGGCGTACAGTTCTGCCCTTGGGCGGGACGGATGAAGCGCGGGGAATGTGTATGAAAGTGATCAAGCTTGAGCAGCGCATCGCGCTTATCGATGAGCTGGGCCAGCTGCCCTTCAAGCGTCTGGATGCTTTGGCGCAGCGCCTCTTCCTGCTGCGCCGCCTGCCCCAGTGCCTTATTCTGGGCGGCAACGGCCACCTGCACCAAAGCGGCCTTGTCCTTTGCCAGGTCTTCAAGCTGGATGAGCAGCGCGAGCCGCTCGGCCTCCAGGTCCTCCATCTGCTGTTTCATGGCCAGGATGACGGTGTTGCCCCGATCGTTTGTCATGATGCAGCCAAGCAGTTCAGCCGCGCCCTCCATGGATAGGATATGGTCGGCGGCCTGGCACTGCAGGTCGCTTGATTGCCACATTACTTCGAGGGCCTGATCCAGGCGCTCGCCAGGATCAACCGGAAGGATTTCGGCCCGCGTGGAATAATTGCCTGGCTCTTCTGGGCGGACTTGGCGCACGGCGCGGTCCACCACTTCCTCCAGTGCCCGGCTGCCGGGTTTGCGTTCAATCCGCCGCAGGTTGGGCCTCTGCAAGGGCGTCCCATTGAGTTTTTTGACGGCCGGCAAAAGCGTCTGCGCAGGATCGTTTGGCAATAGGGCGGCGGCTGGCGGCGGCTCCTGCGCGGCCGGCTCGGGCGGGGAGATCTCAAGCGGATGCGGCCCATCGTCTGGCCAGAAGAAGAGGCGTTCCCGCTCATCAGGCATGGTGACCGCAAATAACCTGTCGCTGTCGGGCGCAATGCAGTTCAGCGCATCCACAGGCGTGGTCTTGTACTTGTCATAGGGGCCCTCGATGTGGCCGCCGGAGCGCAGATAGTAGCAGCTGGTCACCGGCACAGGGCTTCTGGGATCGGCCACCACTTCGCAAATGGGCTGCTCCTCCAGGGACTGGATGGCATCTGAATAGATCACATAGCGGTTGCGCTCGCCCTTGAGGGGGGCATAATTCTTGTTGAGGCGCACCTTGCTGACTTCCCGCGGTACCCGGCGCAGATCGATCAGGCACATCGTGCCCAGCGTGCGCATGCGATCCTTGAATGTATACTGTTCTTGCTTGTCAGGGACGATGCGCAAAAAGCCTTCGTCCTCCAGGCTGTCCAGATCCTCCTGGCTGATGGGGCCGGACGCGTCCAGCAGAGGACGCACGCGAAACAAAGAGCGCTGAATGTTATCCTCTTCGATGCTGGCCAAAAAAACTCTTCCGGAAAACTCCATAAAATACCATCCTTTTCGTATTGGCAAAAATGTTCGCTCCCGCCTGCCAACATTCTATAGGCTGCAAGGCGTTTCGTCAAGCATATCAAGCATTCGCGCGCTCAAAGACCTCCTTGGGTTTGACAGCAAAGGGCGTCTGGGGTAAAGTAGGCGCTGTATTCTTAACAGTGGAGGGCATGACATGGGCATCATCAAATCGCGCAACCTGGATGAGCAGCGCAGGGAACAGGCTGGCATCACCTATTTTGACCGCGGCATCGTGACGGGCAAGGACGGCAGGCGCTATGGCCGCCTGGCTATCCAGACCCATTTTGTCGCCCGCGGCGAGAATCAGGCCGCGCTGGTCGAGAGATATGTCAGGCCGCTTTATACACCTGGCGATATGCTGAGCTTTGGCGCCAAGGTGATGGCCATGTGCGTTGAAAGCGTCAAGACCAAGGACGAGGTCAAGCCCGGGTTCTGGGCCAGATTGCTATGGCGCTTTGCCGGCATCAACACCACAGGCGTGGGCATGCATGAGCCCCATAAGCTGCAGCTGGTCATCGATATGGTCGGCCTGCCGCGCGTGCTGCTGGCGGCATTCCTGTCAGCCGTCACCAAACCTTTTGGGGTCAAAGGCCTGTTCTACAAGATCTGCGGCCAGGGCGTAGGCGGCATCGACGGCTTCTACTTCCGCTCCAGCTTTGAAGTGTACAAGAACCTGGCCCTTATCAACCCTCCTAACCCGGGGCCGCTGTGCGACGCGCTGTTTGAGAAGACCGGGATCCCTGTGGTTTTGATGGACGCCAACGACCTGCAGCGGGACCAATTGGGCAAGTCCAAAGACTTCCCCCTGACAGACGCGCAGATACAGGACGCCATGCAGGATAATCCCTCAGGGCAGGGGGACGAGCTGACGCCGCTGATCTTGATCAGACCACTGTAGACTTTGAATTAAACACCCGCCTGCTATCCAGTGCAGGCGGGTGTTTTTTTGTTCAGAAAAAATGGGGTTTATACCATTCTCAAACATTAATGCTTTGATGCGGCGGATCTTTTCCGCCCTATCTTTGTCTCATTCAGTCGGCGTAGACTGCGACTACGCCTTCTTCTCTCGACTTTGATATGACGAAAAATCTCTCTTCGCATCGGCGCATTACTGTTTTCAAATGGTATTAATCCTCCATGCTCAGCTGCAGCAGCCAATCCGCTATATCGCTGATCACCCCGGCGTCCACCTGACTGGGGTCATTATAGTCCTCCACCGTACTGGTCTTGCCCTGCATGAACAGGTGGTTGAGGCCGGGGTAGAGCCGGTATTCAACGCCTTCGCGTTCACCCAGCAGCGCCTGCCAGGCGATGAAATCCTTGTCAGCATAGACCTGCACGTCCTGCTCTCCCTGCATAATGAATAGGGGCTGGGTGAGCGTTTTTGCCAGCTGTGCCAATCGCAGCGCGTTGAGGCTGACAATGTAGCTGCCGGGCAGCCCCATCATGTCCGCCATGTTGTCCTGGTTCATCGCGTTGGCCTGGTCACGCATATCGCGCGCCTGCAGGGCCCCCTGCTGCCTCTGCTCCTCAGTGATATCTGTCTGCGCGGCGATGGCGCGGATATTTTGATCATAGATGATATCCCACAAGCTGCGGGGCGAGCCTGCCAGGATGACCGCGCCCTGCAGGACAGGATTATCTGTCAATATCTGAGGGACCAGCATCCCACCCAGGCTATGGCCGATGACATACAGCGCGCTGTCCTTTGTCAGGGGATCGGCCTGCAGCAGCTTCACCGCCGCCTGCACATCCTCCAACACTTCTGCTTCAACGCTCACGCCCTGGGCGAAGGCCTGTGGGGCCGCATAGCTGCGCTTGTCATATCGCAGGCTCGCGATGCCCTGCGCCGCCAGACCATCGGCGATATCGCGCAGGGGTTTGTTGCCGGCAGTTCCGATGGTCTCATCCCTGTCCTGGGGACCGGAGCCTGCCACCAGCAGGACGGTGATACCCTGCCCGACGATATCCTCGCGGGGCGTGACAAGGGTGCCGGGCAGCTTGTACTCCCCTACTTCGACCGCTTGATCGGCGCTGTGCGCGCCCGTAGCGGCGGCAGCGGCGCCTGCCTTGAACAGCTGCTCGACTTCCGCTTCCGGGGCGATGTTCATCCACAGGCCAATGAGCTGCCCCGCCTGATCATAGGGCAAACGCAGCTTGATGGCCTTATTCTGGTGGCGGGCATAGACCTCAACAATGGCCACGCCATCCTGCAATGAAGCATTGGCTCCGATCATCTCTTGAAACGCGCCCGCCAATATGTTCATCTGTGCCATCGCCGCCTGGAGCTGCGGCGCGCCCATCTGCGCCTTTAGCTCAGGTGCGAAAGTGACAACGGCCTGGTCAAAGTCGCCCGTTTCCAGCTGCTCCGCCAGCTTTAGGGCAGACGCTTTAAAGGTTCCCTGTGTATTTGCATCAAACCAACTGCTTTCGCTCATCGCCGCCAGAGGCAGCAGGCAGACCAAGGCCAACAAGAGCATCCTACGCCATCTTTTCATCCTATACCTCCACATTTCGGCCGCCCTGGCCAATGGGTACGGCGCCTTTTGGCACCACAAAACGGATGGCCTGCGGCAGCGCGTCTACCTGCACACTGGCGAGGGTGAGCAGTTCACCGTCCAGCAGGATGGGAAAAGACTTTTCCATGTCGATCTGCACGCTGCTGCCCCGCCGGTAGACCATGATGCTCTTGAACCTGGGGTCGTCCAGATGCTCGCCCTTTGTATAGGCGGCGATCATGCTGACAAAACCGGGACGGCTGATGGGCTTGACCAGGCAAACGTCCAGCAGCCCATCCTGGTTATCGCTCCTGGGCGCGCAGCGGAAACTGCCGCCCACATACTGGCCGCAGGCGATGGTGCATAGCAGCAGCGTGCGCTCATTGATCGCCTCACCATCGACCTGCACCCTGCAGGCATTGGCAAAGGGCTGAAAGAAGGCGGACAGCACACCCGCGTAATAAGCCTTGCGCCCGCCAAGCAGGGGATGACGGCGCACCTTGCGCATCGTGAGTGCCACTTTGGAGTCAAAGCCAAAGTGCACCATGTTGATGGCCAGCCTGTCGTTAAGACGCATCAGGTCAACGAATGTCTCCGTCCCTGCCAGCTGGGTCCCAATATCCACAAACACGGCTTTGCCGCCGTAGTACTTGATGTAGTCGTCGCCGCTGCCGCAGGGATAGCAGCCCACAGCGGCCTGTGCATGGCCATAGGCGCCGTTGACGACCTCGTTGAGCGTCCCATCGCCTCCGCAGGCATAGAAACGCAGCGGACCGTGTTCGCTTTCACAGACACGCTTCACATACTTGCTGGCATCGCCGGGGCTTTTTGTTACGTAAAAAGTGATGTCATAGGACCCTTTAAAGGGCTTCAGTTTCTCCACGATCTCATGCTCGGCGCTGTGGGTGCCTGCCGTTGGATTCACAACAAAAAAATGCTTCATCGTCACGCTTACTCCCCTTTCGTTTGAGCGCAATTATAGACGAGAGCGAGGCGAATGTAAATCAACAACTTGGCCGGGTGTATCTATTACGCGCCAGGCAGCAATGAGATCATCAAGCCGCCAGGCCGCGTTGGCTGGGCTGGTGGAGGGCAGCACGGTGGCCTGCAGATGTGTCAGAGGCTGAATGTATTGTTTGTAGTATTTGCCCGCCGTCTGGCCATTGCAAAAGATCTGCTGAATGGGCGCCCTACGCAGCAAGGCGGGAATATCGTTGACAAGGACTCCCCGGATGCTGGCATCCCCGGAACCCTTGATCCGGCAGGAAGCCAGCACATCCCACAGCGCGATGCCGTGGCGCAGCAGATAGGCTGTTTTCCCTGGTATATCCTCCGGCACATCCTCCCCCAGCACGCCGCCCAGCACCTGCCAGAAACGGTTGCGGGGATTGCCATAGTAGAAGTGGTTCTGCCGGGATAATACGGAGGGAAAGCTGCCCAATATCAGGCAGGCAGCTTTGTCATCAATGACCGGCGCGAAAGGATGCTCCAAGATGCTC
>Ga0209538_1000225_pt1 | contig 34562 bp, 36 predicted proteins | sample BarGraNGADG00211_2_FD_184492 | JGI IMG/M metagenome (GOLD analysis project Ga0209538, IMG submission 184492) | Arctic peat soil microbial communities from Barrow, Alaska - Barrow Graham LP Ref core NGADG0004-211 (SPAdes) (version 2) | ecosystem: Environmental > Terrestrial > Soil > Wetlands >... | reverse complement strand
ACAAGCTATCTTTGTCAGGCAAAATCCAGTATCTATTTACCACCGCTTCTCGGTGCAAGAAACTAAGGGTTTTGAACATGCCCGCCCACCCCAAGTAGGTTTTGTACTCTTGCAGGATGGCTCTTGCTGAAAAATTATAGTCGAAAGCCACCACCAACCCTGCTACTCTATCATATCTATCTGCAACAACTTTGGTTTTTTGAAAACTAAAAAAACTTTTCTTTTGTCTGAAAGAATAAGAAATATAGCTTAAAACTGATTCTTTTTTATTCCCGTACTCAAAATTAAACGTTACCGGATCCGTTCTATATATTAAGGGAGCAATTTGCCCCGCGTCTTCCGGTTTCGCCTCCCGGATTTTTAAATTTGAAAAATTACTTAAACTACTGTTAGCCGCCGCTGGATCTTCACTATCACTCTCTTGCATATAAAAACCATCTCCTTTTGTTAAAACTATTTTGTCCGTGATAAATTTCAATCTTTTATTATAGCTATAATTCTACAACTTTAAGGAAAATAATTATTTTATTTCGTTATTGGCAGAACCCCAAAATAAATTATTAAACTAGCAGTCGTTACTTTTTCTATTTTTACGAAAAACTTTCCATTACTAAAAGCCAAATTTGCATAGCCCCCGTTCATGAGATCGTCCGAATAACCCTCGGCATAGATTTCTTTCGTTAAAAGAGCTTGCCAATTAGAACTAGTAACGTTTTGAACATATACAGAGTTTGCCGCCGCCGGGCTCATAAGCGGCTCGTTATAGCCGCCGCTGGTAGTTGCTAAATATTGCCAACTGTAAGCTACCGCTGTTGGTGCTGAAAAATCTCCAATTTTCAAGCTTGTTATTTTCCCCATAAAAGTACTGTCCGGTAAAACAGTGGCTTTGGTTATAGCTGCTTGTTGTTGCTTTAATTTGTTGGAATTCTCAACGTTGTAATAGGTTATCAAAGAAATATCTACTACGGTAATAAGCACGGCTGCGAGAATCAGGTAAAAATATCTTTTGTTGCTCTTTTTCTCAACTAAAATTAGGTTTTTAAGAGCAAGAAACCTTGCAACAAAAAAATTCTTTACTGTAGCAAAAAATTCTTTAAAAGAAAACTTATCCATTTCTCGTCCCGTCCTTAACAATTTTCATTCTTTGAAAAATAAGCTTTAAACGAACAAGTAACCCTACTTCTTCTATTTTAACAAAAAAAACTAAATTGCAAATATGAAGTTCTCGTTCTTTCATTTGGTTTCCCCACAAAAACAAATATAATTTAGAAATAGTTCGTTTTTGTTAGCTAATAAATAAATACCCTAAACTATTTTTCCTAAGGATGGTTAAAATAATAATGGAAATTGACCCGAAAAGTTTTAATTTTCCTAAAATAGCGAGACTACCAAATTTTTCTGGAAAAATAAAGTTAGAAGAAATAATGCAAATTTCCGTCAATGAAAAGGCTTCCGATATTCATCTTCAGTCCAAGCTTCCGCCTATCTTGAGAATCAATAAGCGACTATTTTCCATTGCCACGGATATTTTGTTGCCGGCCGACCTCCTTGCTTTATTGGAAGACCTCGCCACGCCCCAACAGCTGGAAACTTTTAAAGCAGCTTTGGATTACGATTTTGCTTACAATTTCAAAGATATTGTTCGCTTCCGGGTAAATTTATTTTCTGAAAAAAATAGTTTTGGCGCGGCCCTAAGAAAAATTCCTATCGAAATCCCCACTTTGGAAAAATTAGGGCTGCCAGAGGCGGTAATCAAATTCGCGAACTTAAACAGTGGTTTTGTTTTAATTACTGGTTCTACGGGGCAAGGAAAAACCACCACGCTCGCCGCCTTAGCAAACAGAATAAATCGAGAAAGAGATGCGCTTATAATAAGCATAGAAGATCCTATCGAATATGTCTTTACTAATAAAAAAAGCGTGGTGCTGCAACGAGAGGTAGGACCCAATACAAAATCCTTCGCGGTTGCGCTTCGGGCAATTTTGAGAGAAGATCCCGATGTTATTTTAATCGGAGAAATGCGCGATCTTGAAACTACTGCTACGGCGCTTACCGCGGCAGAAACTGGGCATTTGGTTTTTGCAACGCTGCATACCAATTCCGCCGTCCAAACTATAGATCGTATAATTGACTTTTTTCCTCCTTATCAACAGCAACAGGTTAGAGGTCAATTAGCCACGGTAATTTCTGGTATAGTGTCCCAACAATTGCTTGAAAAGATCGATAACCAGGGGGTAGTGCTGGCCACCGAAGTTTTAATTCCCACTTTAGCAATGAGAAATTTGGTAAGAGATAATAATACCAAGGTAATTCAAAGCCTGCTACAAACAACGACAGAAAATTGCATGATCTCTATGGATAGATCTATAAAAGCTCTTTACGACGACAGGAAAATAACCCGAGAAATTGCCCTTAAGCATGCTTTAAACCGAGAAGAATTTATAAAAACTATTTCCTGAGCCAAAATAAAACAAAAACCCTTTAACAAAACCTAAGAGGTTTTCGTTAAAGGGAAGGCGCCAGCTGCCTTTTCGTTCCAAAGTGACAAGTTTTCTCGAGGTTATTAAGCCTGCGATTAGCCCTTTGTTATGAAGCAAAGAACTTTCAAAACTTGTTTTAAACCCGAACAAACATTATTAAAGTTACCTTTAATAATTCCTGTTTCCCAGAAAAATGCCCAACTCCGCTTTCAGGAACTTACTTTTTCTCCACAGGCTTTAAATCCCGGGGTTTAAACCGGTACTCGGGTTCTGCCAAGCGAATGGCAAAATCCCGCAAAGGTTCGGGGCTTGAAACTACTACTGCAGCTGGTCACAACCCGGCGCCGTTACTAGAACGTTTTTCTTGCGAAAAGTTGGGACCTTTACCCAACCTGCCCTGATTATATTTGTTTTTAAAAAAAAGGCAAGTTTTAGCCTAGCTCAAAAGCTTTTTTTGTTAAGAAATAAGGTGAAATAAAGAAAATTTTTCCAAATATTTTCAAAAAAGCGCTATAATATAAGAGTAACAAATATAAGACGAGTTAGCTAATCTAAGGAGAAACTACATGAAAAACAAAAAGTTCTTAAAGAATATATACATAGAAATAATACTACTAGCCATGGCAGCAGTACTTTTGTACTCTTCCTTCAATAATTTCAGTTTTAAGAAAGCCGTGCCCGTTACCAAAATAACTTACGTAACGCTAATGGAAGATATAAGTACTAAAAACCTTACCAAATTATATTTGGCCAATACGGCCGGCGTAATTTCCAAGGCAAGTGGCACCTTGAAAAACGGAACTCTATTTACCTGCGATCTTCCTCCTAATGATACTAACCTCTATGCCAAGGCCGTAGCCAACAAAATAGATACTACCGTCGTGCCCACCAGCAATGCTAGTTGGGTCTCAATGATTCTAAGTGTCTTCCAGTTGCTCCTGCTTGTGGCAGTCCTTTATTTTCTTTTCAAAACCTTTTTGAATATGGGCGCCAAAAGCGGCGACGCCGGCGGGGGTGGGCCCTTTAGTTTCGGTAAATCTAAAGCAAAAGTTTTTAATAATAGCAAGTCGGCCGTAAAACTAAAAGATGTTATCGGGCAGGAAGAAGCCAAAGAAGACGTACTGGAATTGGTAGAATATCTTAAAAATCCGAATAAATTTACGGACATCGGCGCAAAAGCTCCCAAAGGCACGCTTTTGGTAGGGCCCCCCGGCTGTGGGAAAACCCTAATGGCAAGAGCTATTGCCGGCGAAGCCAGCGTGCCCTTCTATAGCACTTCCGGCTCGGAATTTGTAGAAATGTTTGTCGGTGTTGGCGCCAGCCGAGTAAGAGACATGTTCAATCAGGCCAAGAAAACAGCGCCCTGCATTATCTTTATAGATGAAATCGATGCTGTAGGCCGGCATCGGGGCGCCGGAACTGGGGGTGGCAATGACGAGCGAGAACAAACCTTAAATCAATTATTGGTAGAAATGGATGGTTTCGATAGCAATAAGGGTATCCTTATTATTGCAGCTACCAACCGCCCGGACATCCTGGACTCGGCCTTGCTGCGCCCTGGCAGGTTTGACCGAAGAATCACCCTTTCCGCTCCAGAAATGAAAGACCGGCAAGCTATTCTCGAATATTATGCTACCGGCAAAAAACTCGAACCTGCTATAAATTTAGCCGCCATCGCCAAAGAAACGCCCGGTTTTACTGGCGCTGACTTGGAAAACCTTTTTAACGAAGGCGCCCTCCTTGCCCTTAGAAAAGGCAAACCGGCGGTAGGCCAAGAAGAAATGGAAGAAGCTATAGATAAAATTCTTGCCGGGCCGCAGAAGAAATCCCGCGTGCTCCTTGAAAAAGAAAAACAACGCGTGGCTTACCATGAAGCGGGGCACGCCGTAATTGGTAAAACTTTAAGCTCCATGTCCAGTATTCATAGAATCACCATCATTTCCCGCGGCGAAGCGCTTGGTTTTACCCTGCAACTCCCTAACGAAGACCGGTTCCTGCATACCAAGGAAGAGTACTTGAACGAAATCGCCACCCTCTTCGGCGGCCGCGCTGCGGAAGAAATAATTTTCAACACTATTACAGATGGAGCCGCCTCGGATTTGGAAAAAGCTTCCGCGCTTGCCCGAGAAATGGTAACAAAATTAGGCATGGGCAGTACTTTAAAGAACATGGCTTTTAGGGCCCCCATGGTCGACAATTATTCGCCTGCCGACCTCCAAGGCACCCCGCTTATCAGTCAAGCTACCGCAGAAAAAATAGATGCAGAAGTTGCCGAAATAATGACTTCGGAATACACAAAAGCAAAGCAAACCTTAGAAGAGCATAGAGAAGGCTTAGAGAAGTTAGTTAAGGTCTTGTTAGAAAAAGAAACGTTGCAAGGTGAAGAACTAGAAACCGTGTTAAACCAAATCTGAGAGGTCTAAAAGATGTATTTTCCCGACAAACTGAATAAACTAACGGAGGCTTTGGCTACCCTACCGGGCGTAGGGCCCAAAGCTGCCGAACGCCTCGCCATTTATCTGATGGATCAGCCGGCCGCCTATTTAGAAAACATTACCACTAGTATCTTAGCCGCAAAAGCGAGCGTACATTTTTGTAAAAAATGTAATAATTTTTCCGAAAAAGAATATTGCGATATTTGTTCCGATAAGTTAAGAAATGCTGCCCTGCTTTGTGTGGTAGAGAAAATCCAAGATTTGGTAGCCATAGAAAAAACGGGGACTTTTAAGGGCTATTATTTTGTGCTCCACGGGCTCATAGATCCTTTAACCCATGTTAACCCCGAAGCCTTGAAAATAGATCTTTTAGAAAAGCGCTGCGAAACCGAAGTCATTGAGGAAGTAATTTTGGCTTTCAGTCCAAATTTTGACGGAGAAATAACTTCCATGTATATTGCCCGCGTTTTAGAGGGGAAAGTAAAAAAGTTGAGTAAACTTGCTATTGGGCTGCCCAAGGGGAGCGATATAGAGTTCACCGATGCGCTAACTTTGGGGCAAGCAATAGAAAAGCGGATAGATATCTAGAGGAGCGAAAGCTCCTCTTTTTTTTAAGCTAAACAAGCCCTTCTTTGCCGCTTTTTTGTGTTCCCCATCCAAATATCCCTCCAGTGCTTTAACCCTTCGCCTTGCCCCTGCGATAGGGCTTCTAGGGGGTGCTATTGGCCCTTAAAATTTGAAATATCTTTTCATATTTTGCATCTATTCTTTTGGCTATCCCTTTTTCTACCAGCAGTTGAACAAACTTAGCTGCAACGCCCTCTGCTTCTGCTTTTTTAAACTCGTACAAAAAATTTTCTTCCTTAACCCCGGAAAAATCGGTTTTCAGGATATCCTTTTGCGCAAGGCATAGTTCTAACTCCCTACTCGCCGCAATTCTGCAACCCCTGATAATTCTAATGCCATAGGGTAAAATATTTTCTAGCCTTACTGGTTTGAGTTCTTTATTTTTGAGATCTTCCAGCCCGCCAAAATAGTCGGTATAATAACCCAACGAATCCACCATTAGGGTATTGATCGTATAGTCTCGTTCGAATAGATCTTCTCTGGGCGCTAACCTGCCATATTGCTCTAGTTCTATAGTCTTGCTGTTGTGCGTGAAGCTGATGTCATACTTTTTAAATCGGTAAACCCTATGTTTTTTGTTCACCAAAAAGGCCTCTGGGAAGTATAATAAAAACTTGTTAATGGCCTCTTCACCGTAAAGCAGATAATCGGCATCCAGCGGCGGATAACCCAAAAGCGTATCTCGGACAAAACCGCCCACGATGAAGCCCCGCAGCTCGGTTAATTGCTCTATTTTTCTCAATAAAATAAAAGGTGAAAAATCCTGTTTATTGCCCAAGAGGTTGCTCCCAGCTTTAGGTGAAATTTTTTATACTTTTTTAATTTTCTTTAACAAAACTTTTTCCAGTCCTGCACTTCCAACATTCTATATCGGAAATTATAAATTATTATAACGACGGTCTTGCTTATTTCCAAAAAAAAGTTTCCTATAATTCTTACCCAAATATAATAGGGCAAAAACTACAGGAAACCTTGTTAGAAATTTTTTCTCCTTAATTCAATCAAAAAATCCTCGATGCTGGTTTCGTCTGGGACTTCCGGCAGAACATCCTTCATACTTTTAATTTTTTCCAGTCGTTCCTTGATCGTAGCAAGAATAGAAGCTCCATCTTGTTGTGCCAGAGCAAAGATTTCTTCCTTGTTTCTAACTTTTAACACAAGCTTCCCGGTAGCAAACAAGATTTCCGCCTGTTCCAAAAGTCGGAAACAATGCCTTATGTTCTTTTCTTTCCTCGCCTGGTTATCCCCTCGGCCAAAAAGTTGAAGTTGGGAATAAACATAACCCACATAAGCATTTTTAACCCGTTTGCTCAAAAACTTCTCCCTTAGCCCTAGCAGCCTTTCTCCCTCTTCGGTCTTTTGTAAATAGCTCTCTAACCAAAGAAATTCTATTGCCGTAGGATTCCCATTCAAACAAAGCTCACAAAACCTTCCAAGTTCGTGGTAAGTTGCATCCGGCGCTGTAAAACAATAAGACGCCTCTCCCTTTTGGAAGCCAAGGAGTTGTCGGGTCGGTCTTACAAAAATTCCAAAAATATCAATATCACTGCTGGGCGTAGCCATGCCATAAGCCTGGGATCCGGTAATGCCCCGAAGAATGGCTGTTCTCCCTAAAGTTTCTAGATCCATTGCCCCTCCTTTTTTTATTTTAGTTTATATTTTGTTATGTTAAAGGGCACCAGTTGAAAAATAAAACTGCTGCCCTTAATAAGAGAATTATGCTCTCCGCCGTAACTATTTTTCTAATTTCTTCTTTTGTTCCCAGTAGATTTTGTCCATCGCCAACCAGGTGTCCGAAGAAATTTCATTAATGGCTTCCAATTTCTCTGCAATTTCATAAGTAATAGCTTGCGTCCCAGCAAGAATTTCCTTAAAAATTTCCAATTTTATCCTTGTCTGTTTAGCCCCGGCCTCTATTGTAATATTCTTAAGCTCTAAATATTCGCTAATAAGTCTCCCTGGCGCCACGGCGTAATCTGGTTCGAATTTATATGTTTTTTTTGCTTTCATTTTTTTCCTCCAAAGCTCTCAAAAAATCAACCTACAAAGTATCTATTATACGGTTTCTAATCAAGCGAATGTCGCCCAACCTTGTTTTTAATACCTTTTCTAAGGCGATTACGGGATATAAATTTTGGGGCGCCCTCGCGTCACTGTTAAACCCGCTAGCAAAAAAGAGCACTGCCGCCGCAATTAAATTTGCTTTAGCTATAGCCTCCGTAGTTATAGCTGGTTCCATTTCTATTCTAGCAAGATTTGAAAAGCCCGAACTATAAACCATGGGCGTTTGTAAGCGAATAAAAAAACTAAACTTCTCTTCTCCGTAGTCCTTGTAGTTCATGGAAAAGAGGGGAGATCTTTGCCCTACTTTAAGCTTGGCGATAAGCGGCAAATTCTCGTTGGAAATATAGAGTTGCTCTATCGCCTTAATTATACCGGCAATAACCGCCTTGCCTTCCGGCTTTTTCTTCATCCGCTGGAGCGACAAACTACCATCGGCTATTATCAGCTCTGCTTCATCTTTTGCAACTAAAGAAGCCATTATTTCCTGCTCTATCTCTTTCATAAACTCCGTCATGGATTGCTGCATTTGTTTACTTTCCTGCGCCTTAACGTATTTATACTCGTAGTTTAAAGCGCCGCTTTCTTCTTCCGTAGTAGCAAATTTAAAATTGCCCACGGAGATATTTTTATCATTATGAATAAAATATCTTCTAAGGATCGGCATTTCTTCCGGAAAACATTCACTCAAACTATTCACTCCATTGGGGTTAACCATTAAATAACCGGCAGCATTGGAAGAAAAAATTCCTTGAAAGGGAAAACCATTGTCTTCTATGGTGGCGTGCATATCTAACCTTTGAACTCCGTCGATAAAAGCTATCTTGTTCAGGGCCTGGTAACCCTCGACATCAAAAGTTACAGGCTCCATCCGCCCTGTTTTATTTTCTAGGGTTTCGTCGACGGTTACCTTTTTGTTTTCCCGGGCAACATTGTTGGCTTCAAACTCTCCCGTGTATTTGCTTTCCCATAAGTCTGGAGAAATTCTAATCATGAATTTAGCTACTCCTTTTAAAATATTTTCTACTATTTATATTATAGCCGTTATTGCAGAAAAAATTTCACAAAAAAGTGAAAGTTGTTAGCCTTGCGAGTTTTATGCCCCTTTCCCCTTCCCCTCTTGCTTCTTGCCAAACGAAGCCTATCAACTCCTTCCCTAAAACTTTTAACTCTCTCGCCGGCCTGTTCTTCCCCGCCCTGCCCCTATAATAAGACCTCCCGCCCGCTTAGCAAAAAATTCACTATCTTGTCTCAATTTAGGTAGCAAAATTTCCTGCGCCGTGCTATAATATCCTTAAGGCACAAAAAATAAGAAGGAGTAATAAAATGGATAAAATAAAATTATTTTGCACCGATTTAGATGGTTCTGTTATAAACCTCGGCGTTTTTCAGCAAGCGGGGGCTATTAATCAGATAGATTTTTTCACCAAGTATCGCGAAGACTTAAAAAACAATTTAGTCCCTCCCCTGGCTTTTGCTAGTTCTAGGGGTTTAGAATCGCTGGAATCCCTCGCCTGGGCTTTTGGTATTAACCCTTATTTCATTGGGGAAAACGGCGCCTATGCCACCTTTCATGATGGCGAACGTTTATATTCCGATATCATAAAAAATGTAGGCGTCCTTCCCGCCATGGAAAAGAAAAATTGGTTGTTTAATAAAATAGCAGAAAAGTTTCCCATGATGACCAACTATTATTTTGAAGACTATATGTTTCTAACTCGTTGGGAAGGCGACAAGGAAGAGGGGCGAAAGATCTTCCTAGATTTGAACCTCTTTATCTTAGATCTCCTCCCCGAGGGCTATTTTACTTCTACTGGGCGCTGGGCCGAGATTTCCCCTTTTTGCTTTCACAAGAAAGACGGGCTTAAATTACTACGGGATTATTTGAATATCCCTCAGGACGCCAGCAATACTTCCTTCTTTGGGGACGGGTTAAATGATTTAGAAACGATAAAAATCTTAAAATATACGGGCTGCCCCGACAACGCCACCGACGAAGTAAAGCAGGCCAGTTCTTTCATTTCTCAATACAAAAATTTTGATGGTTTTTTAGACTTTTATAAGCATTTGAAAAACTCAGAACATGTAATTTAAGCTCTCGTTGCTTAGCTATTACTACCCTCGGGGATCTTCTAAGTTGGAAGGTCCCCAAAAAATTAGTATTAATTTCCTTTAACCTTAGCAGGACGGAAACCTCTTCCAATTTTCCCTCCTTCCCTTATACTTTCCCCGCTAAGAAAATAAGTCAAACCTCGGAGCAAGCAAGATGCAAACGGTTTTAATTAATTTTTTCTTTTATTTAATATTATTTTTAATAGGCGCAAGTTTAGGTAGTTTTTCTCTCGTAGTTGTGGCGAGAAGAATAAAAGAAGAAAACTGGATTTCCGGAAGATCTCGGTGCGATGCTTGCGGGCATACCTTAACCTGGCAAGAATTAATTCCCGTCTTTAGTTTTATTTTTCTTCGGGGCAAATGCAAACACTGTGGTAAAAAAATTGGGCTTGAAAATTTAGCAACAGAAATAATTTTCGGAAGCTTTACGTTGCTGCTTTGGAAAGTTTACGCCGGAAATCCCCTGCAATATGCTTTAACGGTCTTCTTCTTTATGTTTTCGGCGATGGCGGTGTTAGAAGACCTAAAAATTCAGGAAATCTCCGATGCCTATGTGCTGCCAGGTTTTATCCTTGGCCTAATCGCCACCCTTGTAGGTACCAAAGATTTTTATTTCAAAACTTTTCTAAAACAATTAGTTTTTAATATCCTTGCCTGGCCTGGGTTGCTAACGTTCCTTATCCTCGCCACCCAATTAATAATTCATAAAGCAGGGATGGGTTGGGGGGATGTTACCCTCGCCTTGATGTTCACCGGTATCTTAAATTTCCGCCAAGTAGTTTTTGCTATTTTTTTAGCCTTTCTGCTCGGGGCTCTCGTCGCCGTCTTTCTCCAAGTAAAATTTAAAAAAGCCCGGGACAGTGCTTTCGCTTTTGGCCCCTTTATTGCCCTGGCCGCTTATATTTCCTTAGGTTATGGTACTCAAATTGTAACTTGGTGGTTGAAAGTAAGTCTTCTAACTTAAGCGCTTGAAACTAAAACCAAGAACTTTCTTGGAAAAGCTTGGCCTTTGTTCGCCGCCCTGCTAACCCCAAAAATTCTTGGCTTTCTTCATCTTTGAGAATTGGTTGTAATTTCCCCTTCTCCGTCAAATTCTAAGCCCTTGTAAGGGGGTAAAAAACCCAAAAAGGCTTGTAGGCCCCCACGGCTATCACCTTTTTTAGTGGAAACCGCAAAAAAACGGCTATAATATAAGGGTAGGCTAAGTTAAAAATTAAAATGCATTGGAGGAAATTTTTATGAAAAATTCAGAAAAAGCTTCCGAGTATATGGCAAAAGATCTAAAAGTATTAGAGGGGTTAGAACACGTTCGCACCCGCCCTTCTATGTACATCGGCTCCACCGATACCAAGGGGCTACATCATTTGGTGCAGGAAGTGGTAGATAATTCCATCGATGAAGCCATGGGAGGTTTTTGCGATCGCATCGAGGTAGTGCTAAAGGAAGACCATAAATCTATTTCGGTCGGCGATAATGGGCGAGGCATTCCTACCGATATGCATCCCCTTCTGAAAATTTCTGGCGTAGAAGTAGCGCTAACGAAACTTAACGCGGGCGGCAAGTTTGATAAAAAGTCTTACCACGTCTCGGGCGGGCTTCACGGCGTTGGGGTTTCCGTAGTAAACGCGCTTTCTTCAAATTTGTTTGTACAAGTAAAACGCGACAATACAATTTATCAACAAGAATTTGTAAGGGGCGTGCCCAAGTACCCTTTGGAAATAGTGGACCACTATGCTGAAGACGTAACCGGCACGCTCGTAGATTTTACCCCGGATGAAAAAATCTTTGGCGAAGCTTACCTTTTTGACCCAGAAGTAATTGCTACTCGTTTGCAAGAATTAGCCTTTTTGAATTCTAAACTAACCATTACCTTTATAGATGAGGCTAACGACGAAGAAAAAATTTATAAATACGAGAATGGGCTAGTAGAATTTGTAAAGAAGTTAAATGCGGGCAAAGAAGTGGTGCCAGAACTTCCGGTTTATTTCTCGGCCGTTACCAGCGAAAATCTAAGTATGGAAATTGCTTTCCAATATAACAACGGCTATTCCGAGCAGTTGCTGTCTTTTGTTAATAATATCCCCACTATAGATGGCGGCACTCACGAAACTGCTTTTAAAAATGCTTTTACCAAAACCTTTAACGCCAAGGCCAAACAAATAAAATTAGTAAAACCCGAAGATAATTTGTCTAGCGACGACATAAAAGAAGGGCTAGCTAGTGTCATTAGCATTAAGTTGGCAGAACCCCAATTCGAAGGGCAGACCAAGGGGCGGCTTGGCAATGCAGAAATTAAAGCCCCGATGGAAACAGTTGTTGCAGAAGAATTGGAAAGATATTTAGACAAACATCTGGGCGAATTCAGGGCTATGGTAAGTAAAGCCGTACTAGCAAAAAGTGCTAGAGAGGCCGCACGAAGAGCTAGGGAACTAGTTAGAAGAAAAACCGAACTGGATACCTCAAGATTGCCCGGAAAATTGGCAGATTGCTCCTCACAAGATCCTGAGGAATCCGAATTATTCTTGGTCGAGGGGGATAGTGCGGCCGGATCTGGAATTGGCTCTACGACTGTCGCTTTGGCTGATGGACGTAATGTTTCCTTCGAAAATTTAGTCAAAGAAGATGCGCAAGGTAAACAAAATTTTTGTTATACTATAGAAAATAATGGACACATTGGAATTGCTCCTATTTCAAATCCAAGAATGACTAGAAAGAACATGTCCGTTATTAAAATTATTTTGGACAACGGAGAAGAAATAATTTTTACTCCTGACCATTTATTTAGATTGGCGGATGGCAGTTATATTCCCGCTGGCGAATTAACGCCGCAGCATAGTCTTGCCCCCCTTTATAGACAGCTATCTAAGCGTAAAGGCAAAGCTGGTTTAGATGGTTACGAAATGGTTTTTGATCCAAAAAATAAAGAATGGTTCTACACGCATATATTGGCGGATATGTTCAATCTCAAGAACGGTGTTTATACTACGGCCGACGGACCTCAGCGCCATCATGCAGATTTTAATAAATTAAACAATAATCCAACCAATATAAAACGACTTTCTAGTAAGCAACATTTTCAGCTACATGGTGTTCATGTAGAACATACGCTCCGCCGCCCTGACGTGGTAGCAAGAGCGCTCGCAACTTGTCAGACAAAGGAATATAAAGAAAAGATGATGCCAATATGGAGCGAAAAATCCAAAAAGCAATGGGCAGACCCAGCTTATAAAAAGTTTATGGGCGAGAAATTTCTAGAATTTTATAATAGCAACCCCGAATACCGGGCAAAAAATAATGAATTACTAAATTCAAATCAAAAAGAATATTGGGCTAAAGAAGAAAACAGAAATATACAGGCGGCTAAAGTAACGAAATTTTTTGAAGACAACCCCGCCGCCAGAGAGGCCGCCGCGGTTAAGGCAAACGAAGAATGGACAAATCCAGTTTTATTAAAATACCGCAGCGAGGAAACCAAGAAGCAATGGACGCCGGCTTTCAGAACACAAAGAAAAGCCGCGTATGACCAAACCTATTTCCGGCATACTATTGGCTTTATGAAGGTGCTCCTGGATAGTTGTGGAAATTTAGCTAGCTACGACGACGAAAGAAGAAAGGCTAAGAACAAAAATTTGCTCAGTAGTCAAACTTTTACCACAAGATTTTTTGCCGGCGATGAAGGAGCCATGCTGGAAACCGTTAAAAATTATAACCATAAAATAAAAGAGATTATCAAGCTAGAGGAAAAAGTTGACGTTTACGACCTGGAAGTGGAAGGCACGAATAACTTTGCCCTCTCCGCGGGCATTTTTATTCACAATTCCTCCAAGCAGGGCAGGGATAGGCGAACCCAGGCAATTCTCCCCTTAAAAGGAAAAATTCTCAATGTAGAAAAAATAACCATTCATAAAGCCTTGGACAACGAAGAAATTAAAGCCCTTATTACTTCTATCGGCACGGGCATTAAAGCCGATTTTAAGCTGGAAAAGCTGCGCTACAGCAAAATAATTATTATGACCGATGCCGATGTGGATGGTTCTCACATTCAAACCCTCCTCCTTACTTTTTTCTACCGCTATATGCCAGAACTTATAAAAACCGGGCATATTTTAATTGCCCAGCCGCCTTTGTTTGCTATTCCCACGGGGAAGGGAGAAGTGCTCTATGCCTATACCGATGCAGATTTAGCCGTTAAGCTGAAAAAAGTAAAAGGTAATCCAGAAATTCAACGTTATAAAGGCTTGGGCGAAATGAACCCAGATCAATTATGGGACACCACTATGAACAAGGCCAGCAGAAAAATGCTACGCGTTACCTTGCTGGATGCCGCGGAAGCGGAAGATACTTTTGTACTTTTGATGGGCGAAAAAGTTGAACCAAGAAGAAAGTTTATAGAAGACAATGCCGATAAAGTCAACAATCTTGACATTTAAGAGAGGTCCTCGCTATGCTAAAAAAAATTAAGAAAAATTTATTACCAACCCTTCCGTCAAATATCTTAGAAGAGATAAAAGATGTAGATGTCTCCGCTAAAATGCGAGCTTCCTACCTCGATTATTCCATGAGTGTTATCGTGGGGCGCGCCCTCCCAGATATTCGGGATGGGCTGAAGCCCGTCCATAGAAGGATTTTATATTCCATGCAAGACCTGGGTTGCGAGCCCGACAAGCCCTACCGCAAGAGTGCAAGAATTGTGGGCGATTGCCTGGGCAAATATCATCCCCATGGCGATATGGCGATTTATGATTCTTTGGTCCGTATGGCCCAAGATTTTACCATGCGGTACCCCTTAATCCAGGGGCATGGCAACTTCGGCTCTATTGATGGTGATGGCGCTGCCGCTTCCAGATATACGGAAGCTCGGCTTTCCGTTTACTCAAATCTTCTCTTAGACGGCCTAGACCCCGCCATCGTAGCGTTCGGCCCCAATTTTGACAACAGTCTAAAAGAACCGTTAGTATTGCCGGCCAAGTTGCCAAATTTATTACTAAATGGTTCCAGTGGCATTGCGGTAGGCATGGCTACCAACATTCCTCCCCATAATTTGGGGGAGATCTGCGACGCGGTCTTAAAAATCATCGAGGATAGAATAAACAATAAGGAGACTAGCGTCGAGACCCTTACAAAAATAATTAAAGGCCCAGATTTTCCTACGGGCGGGCAAATCATCGGCACCGAAGGCATTAAGGAATATCTCGCCACGGGTCATGGTTCCATTACCATAAGGAGTAATTACACCGTAGAAAAAGAAGGCAAATTAACGAGCTTGATTATTACGGAAATTCCCTACGAAGTTAACAAAGCAGAAATGGTAATCCAAATCGCCAATCTTATTAAAGAAAAAAAACTTGCTATGGTTTCTGACATCCGTGACGAATCTGGCAAAGAAGGCATAAGAGTAGTCCTAGAATTAAAGAGGGACGCGATTGTAGACAAAGTAGCGCTAATCCTAAGAAAACATACTATGTTCCAAAAGAGTTATCGCTGCTCCATGCTAGCGTTGGACAACAACGTGCCTAAAACTTATTCTATCGCCAAAATTCTTGCTTGCTTTGTGGATTTCCGAGAAGTAACCCTTCGAAAAAAATTCTCGCTAGAATTAGAAAAAAATCAGGCCCGCTTAAATATTCTTGATGGGCTGCGCATTGCAATCGTTAATATTAACGAAGTTACGGCTATTCTAAAAAGCTCCAAAGAATTAGCAGCTGCTAAGCTCGCGTTAATAGCAAAATTTGCCTTAAATGAAGAACAAGTAAAAGCCATCCTTGAAATGCGCCTTTCGGCTTTGGTTTCTCTCGAAACTGCAAAAATAGATGCGGAAATTTTAGAGCGCCAGCAAAAAATAAGTTATTTCTCTAAGCTGTTAAGCGACGCAAATAATATTAGAAAATATATTCAAAAAGAAACCAAAGAATTGGCCGTAAAAAATGCGAGTGAACGGTTAACCAAAATCACCACCGATACCAATGAAGAAGCCGACAACGAAGAAGATTTAATCGAAGACAAGGACGTAATGGTTATTATTACCAAGGACGGCTATATTAAAACCGTGCCGAACACTACGTTTCGCGCGCAGCTGCGCGGCGGCGTGGGCGTAGAAAATATGAACATCAAAAACGGAGATTTTATTAAGAATTATTTCAGTGCCAGGAAGAAGCAAAAGCTTATTTTGTTTACCAATAAGGGCCGCGCTTATTCTATCCCGGTTTACAAGTTGCCGGAAGAAAAGCGCCAAGGTTCCGGAGAAAACCTTTCCCTGCTGCTAGGCATCCAAACCGACGAAATAGTTACGGAGGCAATTACGCTCCCGCCCCTTACGGAAGCCAGCTATTTCTTTATCGTAACCCGAAGTGGGAAAGTAAAAAAGATGGAACTAGCTGCCTTTGACGGCATCCGTACTACGGGCAAAACCTTTATTTCCCTGTTGGAGGAAGACGAAGTTATTGCGGTAAGAAATGTAAAACCCAACGAAGAATTGCTTATCGCCTCCAATAAGGGGCTCGGTGTACGCATCAACGAAAGCACAGTAAGAACTATGGGCGTAACCGCGGTCGGTGTAAAAGGCATGCGGCTAGCCAAAGGCGCCACCAGCGTAGTGGGGATGGAAATCGTCCGCGCCAACGAACCTATTGCTTTGTTAACTCGCAAAGGTTATGGTAAGCGGTTGCTGCCCTCGGAAGTTCGCCAAACTAACCGAGGTTCGGTGGGCGTAAAAATTTACATTTTATCCAAAAAAACTTCGGATATGGCCGCGCTCACCAGCGGTAGCGAAAGTTTAGATCTAATAGCTTCCACCAACAACGGGCAAACCATAAGGGTTTCCGCAACGGCCCTGCCCCTCTTAACTCGCAATTCTTGCGGCGTAAAAGTAATGCGCTTGAAAGCTGAAACCGATACTATTGCGGCGATAGAAACTATCCAAAAGTTAGCAGAAGAGCCCTTAGAACTGGGTAGTGAACCACCAGAAGCTCCCAGCAACCAGCCAGAAACAGAGGCTCCGGACGCCTAAAGGCAAAAAGCAACCCGGGCTGGAAACCCCAGCCCGGGGCAAGCGAAAAGTAACTCCGAAACTTACAAAACAAAAAACTTTACCCCCCGCCCTTAAGCAAATCTAAAACTAGGGTAAATCTGCCGCCTCCAACAAAAGCTCGCTCCCTATTGCCAATTTTTAAAAATACCCCTGGTTTCTTGAAAAATAACCTTTTCATGCTAGACTATAAATATATATATAAAAAATCTGGGATAAAAAAGGCTAAAAATGAAAAAAAGAAAAATTTTCAAAACAACAAATAAAAAAATCTCGGAAAACCTGGGGAAAAACTAAATGAATACTCCTGCTAACAAGGCTACAGAAAAAATCAATAAAGGAAGTATAACTTCCGATAACAAGGGAACTTTAGAATTTGCGCTAACTATTAAAAAAGAAGAGCTGGAAAAATTTTTCAATTCCTATTTACATAGGCTCGAGGCAAAAAATAAAAATAAAGATATTCTGTTAATAAGCGCAAACGAAAAAGCCAAGCCTTTATTGCTGGAAATAAAAGATATTTTAATCCATTTTAATCAAAGCGTCGTCCTAACCGACCCGGCTACCTTGGGGATGGCGGAACTGCTGGTAAAAAATGCTTCTTTTAGAGAACTGCTTTATATTTTTCTGGATGAAAAAACCCAAGTCTTTAAAATAATCCTAACTAAAAATAAAAGAAAGCTTGGTAGTCAAAATCTTTTCGACCTAATACAAAACATGAATCTCTTTTATCCAAGAAGCTTTAACCTCGCCTCCTGCAACTACATCAAAAACGATATCGAATATAAAAAAGAAATAGTTGCAACAATAAATTCAATCTCCCTCGCCCTAAAAAAAGTTGAGAATAATCCCCCGCCGGTCCCCGAAAAAACCATCTTTTTTGAAACTGAAAACGCTTACATAAAAAATGAAACCTCTAGGATCCTTTCGCTTTTTGGTTTAAAAATATGTACTACGGCAGCCTCCGCGAATTTTGTTTTTAAGGTAGATGCTTCGGGAGAAAAAATCGAAGCTATAAGGTACCAAAATCAAAGCTTAGATAGAGCCCTTTATCTAAGTTATTTACATCAAAAAAGCATAAGAAAAAAATTAAAAATTTATATAAAAGATAAGAATATTTATTTCTTAAGTTGCAACTTACCGCTAATATCAAGGTTTAGCAGAAAGCTAAAAGACGTTTTATGCGAAGTTTATCTTTTCGCAAGTCTTCAGGAAACCAAAGCTTTTTTAGAATATGCTCGAAAAAATAATTTCGTTGACAGTTAAACTTATGAGAAGAAAAAATTTATTTATTTTAAGCCTGCTAGCCTTTTTCTTTATTTTTCTTCCCGTCGCTCGTGCGGGAGAAAGCAGTAAAACGGTTATTTTTTTCCATAGCGCTACCTGTCCCGCCTGTGTAATTGCCGAAAAATATTTATTGGCAGAAGCCGCCGCCGGTAAGCTTTCGCTCTTTGAATTCGAAAATTCAAGCTTCCCCAATTTAAGGGCGGAATTCGATACTGCTTTTGGGGTAGCCCTTGCCTCCAAAAATAGTATTCCTATTGTTTTTGTTGGCCAACAGTACCTCTGCGGCGCTGCAATAAAAAGCGAGCTTGCCCCCATTTTAACTGCCTTAAAACCAGAAGCTTATGCTTATCCCATGCTTTTTTTGACAAATAGCAAAAATTACACCGCTACCCTGTTAGAACAAGCGAATATCGCTTCTAAAAACAAGTTTCAAAAACAAGCGCTTGCTTATTTAATGCTATTATCTTTGGCCCTATTAGCGCTTCCGCTTTGCTCTCGAAAAAGGAAAAGCTAAAAAAAGCGGCGCCTTTTCGGGGACGCCGGTTTTCAAAACATTTTAATATAACCGTAGAAGAGATCCGCCATTCTAAGATCTATCTGCATCTGAGCCACCAACGCTACAAATTTTCCGACTTCCCGAGGCTTGCCGGCGGTAAGTTCATACAAAACGCCGTTGCGCAACAACCAAGTTCTTTTTGCCAGCAGCAGTTCTTTTGCTATTTCGACTAAATTTTGTTTCGGGACTTTTCCCTTTTTGTTAAACTTCTTAATTAAACTTGTGGCTAATTTTTGAGAACTTATGATCCTGGCAATAAAGAGTTCTCTAGCTTTTAACTCCCCTACCGTCATATCAAGACTTACAATATCTTTAGCCTTGAGCTCTCTTACTCTTTCGCCTTTTTCTCCGGTGATATAAACCGAACTGGCTTCCAAAGTCTCCTCTTCATAAACGATTTCGTGAAACATGGAGAAACTTGCTGCTTTTTGAGCTTTTTGAATTAACGCCTCTCCTGCCCAACAAAGTTCTGCAATAGTCCCGTCTTCCTCCAACGTTACCATAAAAGAATCGAAAAGCACGTTCGCCTTCCCAATTTCTCCAATGAAAACGTTCTCGGCCCCAAAAGCTCTGCCGCAAAGGTCCAACCCCGTTGTTCCGATTTTACCAATTAAATCCGGATAAACGGCAAATTCTCTATAATTTTCTACCGGCACCGCGGCAAAGATGGTTTTTACTTCTCCCGTAACCGGATTTGTAAAATGATCCAAATAGGAATAGCCGGTCTCCAAAAGACTTTTTGTAAGTTCCGGCAGCCAAAAACCTTTTACCGCTAAAAAGGCTTCCACCGTTGGGCGGTAATCTGCAGGAATCTCTTCCCCCTTGGCCTCTCCGGTTTGAACATAAATGCTACTGGCTTTTTCATTTTCATTATAAACCGTAACTCGGCCTCCCTCGCCCGCTTTTGTCCCAAAATCAAAAGAGATAATCTGGCCTCCAAAAACCTTTCTTATTAATAACTTTTCTTGCGTCGTAGGCACGGTTATCTTGTTGAGATAAGCATTTCTGCCTTGCCCTAAAACCTTTTTGGCGCCTGGAATTTTTTTCCATTCCTTGCCAGCTACTTCGATTATTGCCCTGCTTTCTACTGCTGTTTTGGTTTTCACAAAGAACCTCCCAAATTAAATTTCTTCCTTATATTACTGTTATGTAAGTGAAAAAGTACTAAAAATTAAAGTCCTTTGAGCTTTTAGCTAATAAAAGAAAATAACTGGCGCTTTAAGGGGTTTTCCTCCAACAGCTATTAACAGCAAGGGAAAACTTTTAAAAAAACAAATACAAATTATACTTTTTTAAGGCTCAATTATGAAAACTAAAACTTTTAAAATACCTTTTTTTGACCTGGAAAAAACCGCCTTTTGTGGGCAAGCTTTCAGGTTTAAAAAATTAGCTAACGGAGAAATTCTTGGCCTTTTTGATAAAAATATTTTTTCCGCTAAACAAGCCCAGCAGCAGCTAACCCTAAAAAGTTTTTCCAAAGCAAACTTGGCTGCTATACCCTTGTATTTGGGGCTTTCCGTGCCCGCCCTTGAGGTAAAAGCCAATATCCTCGCAACTACGCACACCACCTTCCCCGAGTACTCAAACCTCATTAAAAACATAATAAACCAGGAGCTTGGAATAAGGCTTCTTAAGCAACCAATACTGGAAACTTGCATTTCTTATATTTTATCTGTTAATTGCAATATTCCCCTCATTTCTAAAAGGTTAGAAAGTCTTGCCGCCCTCTTCCCCGAAAATAAAACCCTTTTCGAGGAAAACGAATATTATTTTTTCCCAAGTTTAGAACAATTAAAAACTTTAGACTATGCCGCCTTGGAAAATTTGAAGTTAGGGTTTAGGACCGCTTGGCTCTGGAATTTCCTGCAAAGAACAGATTCTAGAACGCTAACTGCTCTAACCACTGAAAAGCAAGCAATTAAAAAAGAATATTTTCTTTCCTTCGCCGGCATTGGAGAAAAAGTTTTTGCTTGCATTGATTTATATGCTTACAATAATTATACCGCTTTTCCCGTAGATGTTTGGATCCGAAGAAGTTTAAAAGAATATTTTGATTTTGAAGCTAAACCAAATACTGCTTATGAAAAATATTTTGGAAAATATTGCGGTTATTTCCAGCAATACCTGTACGCCTATTCTAGGAATAAAAAGTCTACGCTAAAATAGCTCAATATCAGCTCTCTTTTCCCCGCCTCCGAGCCCTTTCCGCTGCTCCCTTCGACCTCCTCCCCCAAAAAAATAAGTTGTTGCATTTTTAGCAACAACTGAAAAAGTACTATGCCCTAACTAATGAATTAGCGAAGCTTCTTGTGGCAAACTTGAGAAGGTCGCTTTTAAGGGCGACCTTCAGTTTGAAACAAAAACAGAGATTTTCTTGCTTACTTAAATTGCCTCTGCAACGGCTGCTTCCTCCGCTGCAATTTCTTCTTCTGTTGCTTCCGGAACAACTACTTCCGCAACAACAGTTTTTGGAGCCCTCATTTCTTTCTTAGCAAATCTTTCCGCCTTTTTCTTGCCGGCCTCTGCCTTGTGGAGCATTTCGATAGTCCCCGCAAATACTATCGCTGCAGGAATTACTGCAAAGAAAATATTTCCCATAATTCCCTTCATAATATACACGGAAAGGAATTCCATACCTGCAAAGAGAAAATTGAACGCCATTTTGATCTTTTCGTTGGTCATTTTTGGATAAACGAGCCCAACCAAAACCATGAATACCGCTCCTGTCCCGGCTGCTGCAAGAGCAGTGTTAATGCCCCCGCCCGTTAGCCTTTCCAACCACATGAAAACCTCGCCCACCACAATACAGGCGGTCACGATGCTTAAGGTGAGATCTTTCCCGTCAGCCCCTTCTTTCATGCTGTTCCTCCCTTTTTAAGATACTTTGTTATACACTTGGGAAATTAACTTATTTTTTTCTTCAAAAACGTTATAGTCTATGGACAGAAGATTAAAAAAAGGTGAGGTTAGATGAAAAATATACTGTATTACGTTTCAAGTTTTTGCTATATCGTCATAGTTTGCTTTTTGCTTACCACCCTCTTGTTAGGCTTTTATCTCTACGGCTATCACAAGTTTAATACTGCTTTTACCTCCCTTTCGGGCAAAAAAACCTTGGCTAATTTATTTATTATTCTTTATCCCCTGGTCCTTTTTATTTTTTCCGTGCTAACAAAAAAATTTACAATTTTTAGAATTTCCTCTCTCCTGGTGCCTTTAGGGGTAAGCGCTTTTCTTTTTGCTTTTTTCAAAGCTCTTTTTGGGCTTAATACCCCCTTTAATTTCCCCTTTTTTCTTGCTTACTTGCTGCTTCCCCCATTATTTCTATTGGGGTTATCAAAGTTAAATTTTAACAAAAATAGTTGGTAATGATTAAGCTTACCATTATAATAATAGAAGGAAATCTTAGAAGAAAGAAGGCTTATGATGTTTTATTCTCGGTTTTTTAGAAGCAAGAGAAAAGGTTCTTGGCAGTTTTATATCATAATTTTTGTTGTCGTTATAATTATAGTATTAGTGGCGTTCTACACCCTTTTTAGACACGGAAATGGCGCCTATATTCCAGTTCTATAGAAAAAGGAGAAAGCATGACAAATCTGGACGAAGCTCAAGCTAAAATAATTTCAGCCAACCAATATATCGAAGAAGCGGACCTTCAGCTTGCAATTAAATTGAGCAATGCTTCCCGGGAACCGCTTTTAAAAACCTTGTTAGACACGGGAAAAATAGATGAAATAATCGCTACTAATATTTTAGCAGAACAATGGCAACTGGAATACATAAACCTCCTTGAAACAAAAATTCCGAAAGAAATTCTCCTCCTTACAAACCAAGAAAGGGCAAAACAATTTTGTTTTATTCCTTTTGGAAAAACTGCCGGGGGGCAAATAAAAGTCGCCATCTCGGACCCTGCAAATATAGAGTTAATAGATTATCTAAGATCTGTTTTTGGTGACAAAATTCAGTTCTTTGTTACAACAAAAACCTCTATTTTAGCGGCCATAGAAAAATATCTCGGCACTGCAAGTTCCGCTAAGGAAGCTGCTTCGAGTTCCGACGAAATAATCGAGGCCTCCCAAGTGGGAGAAGAAATTAGCATAGAAAAATTACAAGAAATGGGCACCAATGTCCCCATTATTCGCTTGGTTAACAATATTCTCACCCAGGCTATCTTAGAAAAGGCTTCCGATATTCACTTGGAGCCCCAGCGCGATCGTTTGAGAGTCCGCTATCGTATCGACGGTGTGTTAAAAGAAAGGTTCACATTGCCCAAAAATATTCAACCCGGCGTTTTGTCTAGAATAAAAATTATGGCTACTATGGATATCGCGGAAAGAAGAAAACCTCTAGATGGGCGTATTTCTTTAAAAATAGAAAAAAAGGCGCTTGATTTTCGAGTAAGCTCTTTGCCTACCATCTTTGGAGAAAAAATAGTACTTCGTATCTTAGATAAAAACGAAGCTATGGTCCCGCTTGAAAACTTAGGCTTTCTCCATGATTCGTTGGAAACCTTTACTTCTTTAATCAATCAACCTTCCGGCATGATATTAATTTCTGGCCCCACCGGCTCCGGCAAAACTACCACGCTTTATTCGGTCCTTAACCGCCTAAATACTGTTGGAAAAAATATTCTCACCGTAGAAGATCCCGTAGAATACCAATTGGATGGGCTTAACCAAGTGCAGGTTAACCCCCGAGCAGGGATAACCTTTGCTAATGCTTTACACTCCCTTCTGCGCCAAGACCCCGATGTTATTCTCGTAGGAGAAATCCGCGACGCGGAAACGGCACAAATTTCCATTCAAGCCGCGCTGACCGGGCAATTAGTGTTTGCCACTATTCACACTAATGATGCGCCTTCGGTCGCCACTAGGCTTATGGATATGGGCATTGAGCCCTTCCTCATCGCCTCCGCCTTAATCGGCACTTCTGCCCAACGTTTAGCCAGAAAAATATGTCCTTATTGCAAAGAACCGTATTCCCCCCCGTCCACGGCCTTAGAAGGATTTGGCATCGCCCGAAGTACTTTAGAGGAAAATCCCTTATTTTATAGAGGTAGGGGTTGCGAAAAATGCGATGGCACCGGCTACCTCGGAAGAACGGGCATCCACGAAGTTATGCGGGTAGATGATGCCTTAAGAAGAATTATTCTGGCCAAAGGTACCGCCAGAGATTTGGCGGATGCTGCCAGAGGCAACGGTATGAAAACGCTTTTGGAAAACGCCTTGATAAAAGCAAAAGAAGGGGTAATAACCATAGAAGAAGTCTTGCGCGTTATTTCTACCGCCGAAGCAACAGAAAAAAACGAAATTTCAGAATGAACCAGTCCTCCCCGTGAAAGCGGGGAGGTTTTTTTTACCTTTTTTTGTGCCCCGTTTTTTAGCTATAACGTAATTAGATTGCAAAACGGAGGTATCAATGGTAGAAAAAAAGGAACTCTTTGAAGCTTACGAGAAGATCACTGTCAAGCTTGCGCTGCTAAAAGCCAAAGCCCATTTGAGCCATCTGGATCAAAAGCAAATAAGGGTTTTGAAGCAAAAAAAGCAAGCCCTAAGAAGTAGCATTATTGTTGATGGCGCAGAAGAAATTGTAGGTACTTTTTCTGTTAAAAATAAAAAGCTGGTCCAAACCGAAGAGGGTTTTAATGATTTGCCCCGTGCTGATGGCAATTACGCCGTAATCCAAATAAGGTAACAATTCTAAGGGGCTCCTGTTAGGCGCCCCTTTTTATATTAGGCTCCCTCCTCCTATTTTGCACAAAAACGTCTTGAATTTTAGCTTTAGAATTGAGTGTATAATATAAGTAGACAGCAGAAGTTTTTTATACTTCTGCAATATAACAAACTTGGAGGCTCGGAATGGATACTGTAGAGGGCGAGCTTATCGCCAATAACGCCTCTGCCGAAGCAGAAGATCTGGATTCCTTAAGGGAGCTTATTACCATGGGCGGGGATCCCAACGAACTAATCATCCCCTACCTGCAAGGATTAGATGTTCAAAAAAATCGGGTAGAAAAGTTAAAGCAATTCATTCTTACCCGAAAGCTCGACAAGAAAAATAAGTATTTGCTTAGCTTGATTGAAAACCTTTCTTGAAAAAAGTGAGGGGCGGAGAAATTTTCCGCCCTTTATTTTTAGCTAAGAAAAACCCCAGCCTTTAAGCTGGGGTTTAGTTCACAGAATTAGTTTTTGCCGTTCTCGTTCAAAGATTTTTAAGATACGGTCCCCTTCCTTGTCAATGGGAAAAGCTTCCAGTCTACAATTTACTCCTGGAACAATTTGAGCATTTAGCACATAGGAAATAAAAGCATTCAAAGCTTTTTTTCCGCCGCAGCTCCTAACGGCTTGCCAATCCACCGCCCTTACATTGTTTTGTTCATTCAGATAATCGTAGAGTTTCAGCCAATTTTCTTGTAGCGCGTCCAGTTTTTTGTAGCCCCCTGCACTAGGGGAAACTACATAAAAAAGATTTGGACATTTCAAGACCATACACAAAAACCTATCTTCTGCTCCGTTCAAAGTATCCCAGTCCATCAGAGAAAAACAAAAGTTATTAACATGAGTATGGGCCGCCACTACAAATTCATCCGGCATTGTCCTAAACATATAAAGGTTTTCAAGGAAATCTTTTGGTTCCACTTCTTCTTTTGTTCCTATCCATTTTTCTTGAATCCCCCCTTCGGAGTTAAACAGATAGGCGATCTCGTACATGTTGCTATAATCTTCTTCCATTTTTTTGAAAATTATTGGAAGTACTTTATCTGTTCTTTTTCCTCTTTTAGCCATTTTAAATCGCCACCTTAAGCAAGCTTATTTTTCCTTACTAAAATTTCGAAAGCAAAAGGGTAACTCTGCAAGCCTTAAACAAAAGCTTTCTAAGGCTGGCAAAATAATCTTTAAGCGGAACAAACATTGTTGCATCTTTGGTTTTTGCTGCGGCACAGAAATTAAATAAATTTTCTTCCACCTTTTTAAGCAAGTTCTCGGGAAGGCCGCTGGCTAGAAAAATAGCTAAGCCCTTTTCCAGCGCTGCACTAACGTTTTGGTTTTTCTCAAGTTCTAACTTTTCGCTTTTAAGATTATACCTAAGCTCCACTACTTCCTTAAACTTTTCCTTGCTATAATTATACTCCAAAACCACTTTATAGGGAAATAGTTTCTTCTCTTTTGCATAGATTTTGATAGCCGTTGGTATTTCCAAGCTAATTTTCCGACTTAGATTTCGATAAAAACATTTTTTCTGTTTAACTTCTTCTAATTCCTCAAAATTAAACTCTAAACCCTGCTCATATTCGTTGATACAAAAGGAATATTTAGAAATAACGCCTTTTGCTGGAAAATTTCTGAGCAAATAAACGGGCTGCGGCGCCTGCGCCGCCATAATATTTATAAACGCCGGGTTTTCTTCCTGCCAGCTAAAATTATTCTTTAGCTTTTTCTCCAAAGTTTCATACCTTTGCCTTATTTCGGAAAAATTTTCTTCTATACCTCTGGCAAGATTAAGATAAAAACAACCTTCTTGAAAATTTTGCTTAAACAATTCCAAATTCTTTTTATCATAAACTGCTGCGAGCACTATCAACGTCATAACAGTCAATAAATTATAAAAATTATCCCTTGGACAATAGGTGGCAAAAACGCTATTGCCAGAAATATCTTCCTTTTCATAACAAGTAAAAGTAACATACCCGTTACTCTTAAAACGAAAACAAAGTTCTTTGTAATCGCTTTTATAAGTAAAAGCAAACTTCTTGGCGGGCAAAAATTCCATAAAAACCTTTGCCGGTAGCTTAATTTCAAACTCCGCTAAAGGCGCGAAGATTGGAATTAAGTCTTTGGCTATAATTTCCTTTGAAACATCCGAAGGCTTCCAGTTCCAGTCTCTTACTTGTTCTCCTAATAGCTCGTTGAAAAAATAGGTATAGTCAAAAGCAGAAAAAGTAGCAATGTAGTTATCCTTGATTCGCTTATTTTCTAAAATAGCCTTTTTAAGCAACAAAAAAGTAGTATTAACTTCTTCCATGCTGAAACCTCCTTCTTTTTAAATTCTTCTACCTTGTTATAAACAAATACGGGGCAGAAAATTAATTCTGCCCCTTTTTAGACATGTTAGTAAGTAAAAACCTCTTTCTTCACTTTTCTTTTTTGTGCTTTCTTTATTCTCCGGATAGCTCTTTTAATAAGTTCCGGGTCGTCCCCATGCTGGGCTATCATATTAGTATAGAGACTCGGCGAATAAATTTTAGCGTTCTGCAGCAACGAATAGAGACTCTCCACTACCGTACAAGCCCCAATCATCTCGGCGAGATATTCGGGGAGATTTGGATTTCCAGCCAAAGCTCGGTAAGCCCTGGTGTCGTTCGTCGCCAAGAGTTTCTCCATGGTAACTACGTTTTTCGTCTTTGCTGCTTCCTCCAGCCACTTGGTAAAGTTTAGGGGAAGATCCAGCTCTCGATGTTGAAAAATCCTTCCAAGAATAATGCCTCTTACAAGCCCGTTTTTCTTGTGAATCCGATGCTCAAGTTTTGTATTAATGTTAGGAAACATTTGAGCGAGATCTGTTTCCAACCCGTCCATCTGCCGTTTTAGCGCCCTTGCCCGATTTTTCGCTTCCGCATCCATGCGATTGTTGCCACAATTTGTTTTGTGGGCATTAACATGGATAATATCAATTTTCCTGCCCGTTACCAACTTTAGCGCAATGCGCCACAAGTCATCGTTTTTGGGCGTACTACCATCTATAATTCTCTTCCAGCCACTGTCCGCCCACCGCTTCGCCCAAAGGGTTAAACCGCGCCGAACATACTCGCTGTCGGTATAGATAGTAATGCTTTTGCTTTTTTCTACGTGACGTAAAACCTCAATCACCGCAGTAAGTTCCATACGGTTACTGTCGGTGCCCAATTCTGCCCCCGACCAGTTATAAATCTTGTTCCCCTTGACTAAAACACTGCTGGCCCAGCCGCCGACGTTATCTTTGGATTGCAAGCAACAGCCGTCGGTATAGCAGATCACGTCATTGGTACGAGCGGTACTTGTACAAAAAGCAATAGCTTCTAGGCTTTCCATACTTTCTCCTTTTATTATTAAGCTTCTCTTCTTTTGTTATGGGGTTAAAAAGGTTAGCTTCTTTTGCGCGTATAATTGGCTAAAAATTTCTACCAGCGTTATCGGCGTCATATTTATTTGTTCTACCGAGATATTGCAAAAAACAACATTAGCTAATTTTTCATAGAAATCATCGGGGTTTTTTTCATGGATGTGCCCATGGATATTAATTATTAACTTCTTGGGATAAAGCCCTGTTAATTCCTTCTGTTTTTCCATACTTAAGGGCGCATGGGTTAAAACTATCACACTATTTAAGCCTTCCTTATAAACAAAAGTCGACGCTATTATATCTTCAAACCCCACCGTAAGAAACCACTGTTTTCCATGATAATGGTCGTGATTGCCCCGTAGCAGCAACTTCTTGCCCGGCAGCAACTTCAAGATTTTAATAGTTTTTTCTTTGTTCAAAAAAGAAACATCGCCTAAATGATAAACGGTATCTTCTGGCTTAACGGTGCTTCGCCACCCCGCCATAATTAAGCCTAGATAATTGGAAGGTCGGCCCGTATATTCAACAATCTTTTTGTGCCCAAAATGGGTGTCTGCTATAAAAAAGTCCATGGTACCTTCCTCCTTTGCTATTTGTCGTTCTTTATATATTATACTACTGTTATGCGAATTTATTTTTTAATTTTTTAGCTAAACTTCTCAATGGCCGCTAAACTTCTTTTATCTTTACTGAGGTGAAAAAAATGGAACCAAATAACCAAGAAAAACAAAGCTCGTATCCAACTTTAGAGATCTTCCTGCCCGCTTCCCTATTAAAAATTTTGCCCGCGGAGATAACTTACGAGGTAGAAACGCTCTCGCCCGGGAAAAAAGTTGAATTCATTATTCGCTATAACTCCGAGCTAAAAACTCAGGGGCTGCTGGTCTTGCTCTTTGCGCTCAGCTGTCATTACTGGTATCTCAAGGCTTGGAAATTACAGCTGCTCTATTGGCTAACGCTGGGAGGGTTTGGCTTTTGGACGCTCGTGGACATGTTCCGACTAGCTAGCATGTTAAGAAAATACAACAACGAGCTTGCAGCAAAGACGTTGGAAATTATAAAAAACCAAGCTTATTAAATTTTCAAGAGGCGGTTAGTTTTGTTCTCTCAAACTAACAGCCTTTTCACTAGAAAAGCTTATTTTTCTTGTTTTTTAGTCGATCGAATTTTAGCTGTCGGTTAGCTCTCCTTCTTGCGAGCTTTTGCTCCTGAGCTACACTTTTTACCGCTTCCTCGGCTTGCTTCCTAGAAAATTTTGCCTTAGGAAATTCTCCTTTTAAAACAATAATTTGCCGCATTGGTTTTTTATTACCTTTAACCCTTGAATTCTTCACAGTTGGACTCCTTTTGAGAATTTATTCCACTTACATTATAGCCGTTTTTAAGGAAAATGGTCGGCAAAGAGGGGCTCGAACCCCCGACCTTCGCCTTGTAGGGGCGCCGCTCCACCAACTGAGCTATTTGCCGACGAATAAAAATTCTGGTGCCGAGAGACGGAATTGAACCGTCGACACGTGGATTTTCAGTCCACTGCTACTACCGACTGAGCTACCTCGGCATATCTAAAAAACTAGTCTAAAATTTTGCTTCCCATTTCCTTGCGGGGGCTTTGCCTTCTACCACAAATTCCGAACCATTGGACAAAATTTCTTCCCTGTCATTCGAATATCTTTCTATATGCCAGGCAATGCCCTCTGGAATTTCAACTATTTTTAGATAAGAGTCCTCGCCTGCGGCCTTTGCTCCAAGTTCTTCAACTACTTGCACTGCTTTTTTATCATTTCTCGGAATATCCAATCTGTAACCCTTGAGATAATAATCTTGCCCTATTTCTACCTTATCCTTTTTTAAATCCACCTTTTTTGCTGCTTCGCAGCCAAGCTCTCTTAATTTTAAAATAGCTTCTTTTGAAAAACAAAAAGTTCCTCCATAATATAAATTAACTATTATTTTTTGATTCATTTTAGCTCCTTTTATCTTTGGAGGCGACACACAGATTTGGACTGTGGATCACGGTTTTGCAAACCGTTGCCTTGCCAGACTTGGCTATGCCGCCTTAGGAATTATTATAACCCAATTTAGAAAGCCCTATCTTCCTCTACTTCGGTGCTTCCTTCATTTTTTTCGTATTCAAGTCTAAACGCTTTCCATGTTTTTCTAAACTCTTCTAAGTCTAATTTATAGCGTATTCCAGCAATTACAACTTCCTGTTGCTCCCACGCCAACTTTTCCTCTTCATTTTCAACCTTTGCATGGTGTTCGTAAGTTAGGGGAAGCAAAAAATTTTCATTATATATATATTGCGGCGCCCTTAATCTTGGATAAACGTGATGCACTTGCTCGGCGCTTTGCTTTTTGCCCAGAGCAAAACTAACGCCGCAAGCAACCCCTGTTTGCAAAACCCGCGCGCAGATCCAATTGTACTTGGCTAAGTTTTGTGCATAAACATTTACCTGCGGAGTTCCCCTGCCGCTATTAAGGTGCTTAATGGCTCGCCCGCTATTGGTAGCGCTTTTTGCTTTTAATCTTCCTGTATTTTTCATACTTACATTATAGCCTAAAAAGTAAAAAAATAGAAAAGAAGCCCCCTCAATTTTTATGAGCGGGCTTAAAGCTTAGATATTTTCGGGTAACATTTCTGAAAAAAATTCTTTGCTAGCTAGTTGCAGCATCGCGCAAAAAGTTAAATAAAATTTAAGAAAAGCGCTTATTTCTTCCAAATTTTGTTCCTTTAAATCAGTTTTTTCCTTCCGCCAATAAATACAATAGCCCTCTTCTTTTTTTGTTAAATAAACTGCCGTAGGCAGCCCCCTATCTTTTCTGGAATTTCCCGGAAAAGCCTTGTCAAATTTGAAATGCGTGTTTTGAAAATTGATCCCTGGGTTAGAAAGCTCCTCAATTTTTTTCTTTTGCAAAAATTCAAAAGCAATAGCATTTATGTTCTGCGCTACTTCCTCGAACTTTTTATAAATTACTTCTACCTTCTCGGCAAAAACTTTGCCCGCAGTAGTTTCCTGCTCCTCGCAAGTAACTTCCTGCAACCGTTCTCTAAAAACATTCTTCTCAAATAACACTTGATTAAGAAAAAGCATTTTGGTAAATTGGAACATATTGCAGCAATTTTCGGGTCTACGTAAGTGCAGATAAGCAAGCTCTTGATGCCTTTGGGCTATGTTGGTTAAGCTCTCGAAAGGATTAAGGCTATAAAGTAAATTCGCTTGATAGAAAAGATGGGTTAGTCCCTTTTTTCTAACTAAAGAATATCGATTTTGGAAAAAACTTCCCTCTGCCTCGCCAAAAGCAGTGCCCTCAATGGCTGTCGTATAATCCGTACCTTCCGCCTGAAGGCTCTCGGCTTCCAGCATAACATGTCCTTTTTCCCAGGGACAAGGGTTTGCCGCTTCAATTTCCTTAAAAGTTGCAAAAGGATAACACGTTAGCATTTTAAGGGTTCCCTTTTTCATCCGAGTAAGCGGAGCAGAAATAGCCTTGGCTTGCTTTGCTGGAATTGTTCCCTTTTCGAAAATCGAATAGAGAAAAGAAGTATCCAGCAGCCCCAATTTTGTAATGTTGGTATCATATTCTTTAATTAAAGCATTTTCCTCCGGAGAAAAAGTTAAGCTATAAAAATTAGCGGTCGCTTCTTCTCGGCTAAGTAAAGGCTCTTTTAATTGCCAGGTATAACCTCTGCCCCCCATGCGCGGTGCTGGTGGAATAATATAGGCTGACATAGCTTCCTCCTTTTTTCTATAATTATTTATAATTTAAGTTATAGCCTGCCACAGTAAAATAAAAATCCCCGCTCGTAAGCGGGGGAATAAGGATCACATTAAAGCAAGGGTTATTTTAGTTTTATATTTTTCCAACACACCCGTAAGAAACTTCGTAAACTTGTCGGCTTCTTTGTTCAAAGCCTTTAATTTTTTATATAATTCGACATTTTTTTCTTGATGGTTTTCTTTTTGCTGCTCGTAGTAGTCGAAGATTGCTCTTTCCAACTCCATGCCTTCATTTTTGGTGCCTTCCGTTTCTACTTCGTTAAAAATTTGAATATTAAAAATGGTGGTCTCCATTTTAAGAATAGCCCCTAACAAAACCAACCCCTCTTCATCCAGCTTCGCGGTCAAAATTAAAGCATTAATTTTTTCCAATTCTTCAAAAATGTTAAGTTTATCAAAGAAAACGTCCGTCAAGCCTCCAATTTTTGTTTTAATCTTCGCGATGGTCCTGGCTAATTCTTTTACCAAAAAAATATCCGTAGTCGGTTCTTCTTTTTCGCAAGTTTTAATATCGGCTTTAATTTTAGTAAAAGCCTCAAAAACCTCAAATCTTTCACAGGCTTTTTTATTAAAATTAACCAAATATAAATAATTAAGAAATCCTAGCACATCATTGGAAGCTTCAAAACAACTATTATTTGCTCCTTTTTTACTTTTATAGTCAAAAAATTTTTTTTCAACATTAGCTAAAGCTCGAGATAAATGTTCCGCGCTTTCAAATTTCCCCCACCCGTCCGCACACCAAGGTTTTAAATAATAGCTTAAACTAGCTTTGAGCTCTGGAATATTGTTCTTATCCCCCCCCTTTAGCTTATAGAGCGTATCAAGGGCTATGCCGCCTTCTACAAAATAAAAGGAATCTTTTGCGATCGTCTGATAGTTAAAAAAACTGTTGTTGATATAAGAAATCCAGCCCGTTTTTCCGGATCTATAGTCTAGGTCTTGATACCCTTTCCAAAATAAAGAACAAGTAGTTCTATGATCTGCCTCCGCCGCTACTTCTATTTCTTCCAACACCGCGCTTTTTATCGCTGCTTTTGCTTTTTCCACCCCTGAACATAGCTTAGCGAGATAAATACCCTTTATTCTAAAAAGGTATAATTGCTCATAAATGTCGGGTAGTGCTATTGCTTCGTTTTTTTTCAACATTTTATCGCTCCATATTTATATTATAGCAGCAAAATGAAATTCTTTCCCCCCAACTTTGAAGACAAAAAAAAGACCACTTACGTGGCCTTTTCAATTTCACAAAGAATTATTTCTTTTTCGCTGGCATTTAAGACGAAACTTCCGTCCCTGGTATTAATAATGCCCCCGTTCATCGCCATAAACTCGTGTTTTTCCACGAAGCCCATGCGATCCGGTTTGATACAAATAGCCAGCTCCACTACGCTTATGCCATTCCTTAGCAGGGCGCCAAAAACCTTCTGCCCCTTGTAAGGAACTCGACAAAATTCCCATTTGCCGTTATTGCTAATAATAAAAGCTAACACGGTGCTAATCTTTTTTTCTTCCCATAAAGCTTCCAGCAGGTACAAGGAAAAACTAATCAGGAAAATACTAACAAATAAAATCGCCGGCAATTGCTCCCGATAAAAACTCCGCCATAACGCTGCGGCGATACTAGTGCCAAGGGACGCCTTAAACACCTTCCAACCAATAGTATTTTTCATATAACTCATTAAAATTTTTATACGATTCATCTTTTAAGCTTCCTCCCTTTTCCAAAAAGCAAGATTTTAGTGTATAATACTATTACACACGTTTACTCCACTGTTATATAAAAAATCTAGGGTAAAAAAAAGAGGAGCTATTATGGAAATAAAAATTAAACTTAAAAAATTGGACCCCCAAGCGCACCTGCCTGTTAAACAAAGTGCTGGTGCCGCAGGTTTTGATCTTTACGCTAACGAAACCACCGTCATTAAAACCGGCGAAAACAAGCTCGTTAAAACTGGTTTTAGCCTAGAACTCCCGCCAGGTTTTGAAGCGCAAATTCGTTCAAGATCCGGGCTCGCGTTGAAAAATGAGGTTTTTGTGCTTAATTCTCCCGGCACGATAGATGCAGATTATCGCGGCGAAGTTGGCGTAATTTTAATGAACCTCGGGGACAATGATTTTAAAATTAAAAAGGACGACCGAATTGCTCAAATGATAATTTCGAGCCTTCCTTCCGTTATTTTAGAAGAAGTTGCTGAACTTGCAGCAACCCCAAGAGGGGAAGGAGGTTTTGGCTCCACCGATAAAAAATAAGGTTAAAAAATAAAAAGAGGGGAACTGGTTCTCCCCTAAATAGCGTTGATTAATAAAGATGTTTTGTTTTTTTCCATAAAACAATTGAAAAGCGCGGTGCAATTTGTGAACTACTTCGTCAATAAATTGACGAGTTTTGTATTCTCGACAAAACCCTTGTTAGAATTCCATCGGTACATACTTGGGGTGTCCAACCCCACTACTGCTGGTGCAGGTTGCCCTGCTCTTTGCAGATACTTTTTTTGAATATTGTAAGCGCCAACACAATCGGCATTAAGTAATTTCCCGTTATCAAGATACAAGCCTCTTACTATTCTATTTTTCTTTACCGCTGTTTTTGCCGAAATTTCTTTAGCCGAAGGCGGGCATTGGCTGGTAAAACTTTCTTCTTGCTTGGCAAAGCTTATCCCCCTATCTTCTGCTTTATAGCGCAATAAAGCTTCTATTTTGCCAAAAGGCCAGACATTAAATTTTTGGTTATTTACATGCCCTAAATTTTTTTCTTCTCTAATACCAGAGATATCTCCAAGGATAATTTTTGTTACTTTTTCTTTCTCTGCAAACTCAAGCACTTTTTTAGTGGCCGTATGCAAAAGATGGGCTACTTGTTTTTCTCTTTTTACATACAATTGCTCCATTCTCTTGCTTTGCTTGTAATATTTTAAGCCTTTAGCCGCTTGTTGGGCGTCAAAAATTGCCTGATAGTGAGAAATAGTTTTGGCAAAATATCTGTCAATGCTTAACAATTGTCTTCCGGAAATAATAAAAGTTTTGCCAGTATTTGTAAAACAAGCCATTAAATTATTGATACCTAAATCTACACTTAAATATTTTTCGTTTGCTTCTTTA
>Ga0209538_1000222_pt1 | contig 34679 bp, 39 predicted proteins | sample BarGraNGADG00211_2_FD_184492 | JGI IMG/M metagenome (GOLD analysis project Ga0209538, IMG submission 184492) | Arctic peat soil microbial communities from Barrow, Alaska - Barrow Graham LP Ref core NGADG0004-211 (SPAdes) (version 2) | ecosystem: Environmental > Terrestrial > Soil > Wetlands >... | reverse complement strand
CCTCTTTAATATAAATTTATGTTTTAAGTTATAGGGCTAATAAAAAAATATTTTTTTATTCCTAGAAAAAAATAAAAAAAAGCGAGAAAGAAAAACCTTCTCGCTTGTAGAAATATTTATACTAAAATCCTTACTAATCCAACCCGCAAAGCTTCTTATAGTCATCAAAGGTTGAATTGTTGGGGCCTCCGCCTAAAAGAACGTTCATCATCCTTGGAGTAACTTCCGCAAGTATTGCCAAAGGTTTCCCCCCTTCAAAGGTCTTTTCATAAAATTTTATTCCGGCATCCTTCAGGGCTGCCAATACCACCAAAAAAACTACATCTTTCTTAAGCGCCGCTGCCTGCTTCAAAGCAAACTCCAAAACTTCGGTCGCAGTTAGTTCCCCGTCCGCCACCAATTTCGCCAGCACTTCGGGTACCTGCGGAAATTCTTCTTCAGAAAAGTACTCTTCCTCGCCCTTTGCATGAGAAAAAACCATTGCTTCTGTAATTTCTGGTCTAGCTTCTGCAATACTGTTTCTGATTGAGTCCTCTCGGGTCATAATTACTTCCTCCTTAATATAAATTTATAATTTCTGTTATAAGGGAAATAAAAAACGTAAAAAATTCTCGAGCTCTCGGGCTTCCTTTTATTTTACAACAATTTTCTTGCCTTGTTGTTCTTGAAAACCTTTTTCCAGCTTTTTCTTTTCGCGCACTACAAAGCCTTCTTCTTTCCATACAACTTCATAAATTTTAACTTGCATGTCTTTTTTTAAACACTGCCTAAAAACTTTGGCAAAAGCCTTATTTTTGGTGTTAATTTCTACCGTTTCAACGCCTGTCGTTAATAAAAATAAGCAATAATTTACTTTAATGCCTTTTTTTAATAAAAGCTTAAATTCTTTAAGCTGGCGAACTGCCCGTTCCCCCTCCACGCTAGGAAAAATCGCAATTTTTCCTTTCGAAATTATTGCTTTTGCCTCATAAACAATTTTTTGTTGCCCCTTTTCCACCAACAAATCCGTCTTTACTCGGCCCAAAACTTTTCTTTCTCGTTCAAAAGTCCAAGTTTTAGCTTTATAGCTTTTAGAATTGGCAATTTTTTCATAGAGCAAATTATTCACATAATTTAAATCTAACAGGGTGTAACCCGTTTCCGTCTTAACCCCGAACAGCGCATATTTTACTTTTGCTTTTTTCCCCGCCACAGGTCTAACCAGCACCTCTTTATTTACTAACGTTATTAGTGGTGAAAGCTTGGAAGAAGAACAAATAAAACAAGGTTCCACCTTGCCATCAATTTCAATGAGGCTTCGGAACCTATTTTTGCTTTCTTCCAAAAATTTTCCAGTTTTATACATATCCTTTCCTCCGCTCTCTTTATAAATTATACCCTCAAAACTTATTTTTGTATGAAAGTTGATGAAAAATGCAACAATAATTTTAGAAAATTTCAAAATTGGGCTATAATATAAACATGGTTTTGCTGTTCTTTAAGAAAACCTAGTCCAAAGGTTTCAAAGAGGTAAAATGGCGCTAGAAAAAAATATAACAAAATCTTTACTGCGTTATCCTGGGGGAAAAACCAGGGCCGTCCCCATGCTCTTAAAATATTTTCCTCAAGAGCTTACCGAATTAGTCTCTCCTTTTTTCGGGGGTGGCTCTATAGAATTTGCTTTGGCCGACCGAGGGGTTAGGATTTATGGCTACGATAATTTTTATCCGCTTACCATCTTCTGGAAGTGCGCCTTAACGCAACCCGCCGCCCTTGCCGCCCAGATTGAAAAATATTATCCTTTAAGCAAACCCGCTTTTTATGAAATGCAAGCAACGCTGGACACCTATAAATATAAAAATCTTGACTATGCGGCTCGCTTTTTTGTTCTCAATCGGGCTTCTTTTAGTGGTTCTACCTGTTCCGGGGGCATGTCGCCCAATCATCCAAGGTTTACACCCTCGGCCATAGCAAGAGTAAAGGCTTTTGCTGCCCCCCTAGTTACCGTTAAAAAAAGTGATTTTTCTTATTCGCTCGCTAAACACCCCGACCTTTGGGCCTATTTAGACCCTCCCTATCTTATTGCTAACAATCTCTACGGTTACAAGGGCGATGGGCAAAGAGATTTTGATCATCAAAAACTTAGAAAAATCCTTGAAAAACGAAAGAATTGGATACTTTCCTATAACGATTCCGAAGAAATTAGAAAACTCTATAAAGGCTTTGATATTATCTCTTTAGATTGGAAATACGGTCTGGCAAAAGACAAAAGCAAAACCGCCAAGGAAATCCTTATTATAAGAGGAACAACCTAATGGCTACCCAAACCAGCAACGGGCATGCTTTCGAATATGCCTTGACCCTTGCCATAAAAGAATATTTAGAAAATAATTTTAAGCTCGGGGCTAGAATTAAAATAATGGAAACTACTGCCGCTTTTGTTAACGCCAAAAAAGATTTCCTTTCTTTAACCCTAAAAAGCCAAGCAAAATATTTGGCTGCTTCCAGGGTAGCCATTAAAAATACAGTTCCCGCCGAACCCTGCCTTTGGGCTTGGCTGCTTTTTGAAAAAACTTCCCTGCTTTTTTTAACCCTTCAGCCCGACAATATGGGCAAAGAAGGGGACGTAAGAGATATTCTCTTAAGTTGCCCCCAAAAAGGCTGGGAAATAGGTTTTTCCGTAAAACATAATCACGCCGCCACCAAACATCCCCGCGTTGCTATTTCTATTGATTTCGGTAAAGAATGGCTCGGCGTGCCTTGCTCCCCAACTTATTTCGCAGAAATAGCTCAAACTTTTTCAACCTTAAAACTCTATGCCGGCACCCACACCCGCTGGAGCACGTTGGGGAAAACCCGCCAGGAAAAAAATAAAGATATTTATGCACCCGTTTTACTTGCTTTTAGGAAAGAATTAACAAGCCTTTTGAAAACTGATACCCTTAATAGGATGAAGGCTCTGCTGGATTATTTATTAGGCCGAGAAGATTTTTATAAAATTATTTTCATAGATCATGTTAGGAAAAGCTACGTAGACCTTTTAGGGTTTAACCTTGCTGGCAAACTAAATCAGCCTTGCGTTTTGGCGCTAGGAGAAATCCCGCCCACCTTGGTGGTCAATAAACTTGAATACCCAACAAAACTTGTGAGTATCGAGCTAGATCCTCTCCATATTGGCACCCTTTTGGTAGTTTTTGATAAGGATTGGGCTTTTTCTTTCCGCCTTCACAATGCCTGCGAATTTGTAGAAAATTCACTAAAGTTTGATATAAGATTGACAAAAATGCCGGTCGAGCTTTGGCGGCAACGTATTCCCTTGATTTAATTATCCGGGCCTTCCGTTCCTTCAGCTTTATCTATATTGCAACTCAATTTTCCTGCAAATTTAACTAAAAGCATAAAAAACGCCGCTCCTTTTGTAAGGGGCGGCGTAATTGCTTTAATCTATCAGAGATATTTTACTTTTTCGGCCCATGAACAATAGAGGTGGCCAGCTTTGAAGTATCAAAAACATGCTCAATAACTGTCTCCATCAGCTCCATGGAAGTCTCATTAATTTGCTTTACAATTTCATCAAGATTTCTAATTGACCCCCGGAGATAGATCGCATTAGCATTTCTATTCATCCGGTTAAAAGAAGATTCCATCCCCAGCAGCAGACTACCAAGCACAGCATCTTTGGCATGTTGAAGTTCCACGGTACTAATCTTGTCTTTCCGCATTTTTATAATCTGCTCTAGTAGCACTTCCTGAACTCTTCCGGCATTTTCCGCAGAACTTTCTGCAGAAATCTCAAGAAACCCTGTATTGTTGAAATCTTCAGTACTTGCCCCCACCGCATAAACTAGCGGTTCTTGGTTCCTCATTCTTTGGAAAAGCCTACTGGACATATTTCCCCCAAGAATAACCGAAACCATCGTTGCGCCAAAACTTTCTTTCGAATAAATTGGATAACCTGGCAGTGCCATCGCTATATGCACTTGCTCCGTTGGCTTCTCCACTACTATCTTTTTGGCAAAAGTAACCGGCACTTGCCACGCCGGAATAGTAGGGCCCTTTGGGAGTTGCCCAAAAGTCTTTTCCAAGGCGTTCAAAGTTTCGTCAATATCTGCCATCCCCACAATAGAAATTACAAGCCCTGGCGCAAGGTAATGTTGCTGATGATAAGCAACAAAATCCTGATGGGTGAAAGAACTCACTGATTCAAGGCTTCCTAAAGTAATGTTGGCCAATGGATCCTTGCCATACCTCGCCCGCAAAAGGCCTTCGCCTACTGCATCGTTGGGTTCGTCTTGGCTTCTATAAAGCTCTTGTAGCACTACCTTTGCTTCGGACTGAATCGTCTTCTCACTAAACAGCGGATGAATTAGCATGTCTGCCAAAACTTCCAACGCGAGGGGCACGTGCATACTTGGTACGTGCATATAAAATAAAGTATCTTGAACATCGGTAAAAGCATTGACTTCACCGCCCACATTTTCAATGGCCGCTACAATTTCAAGGTTGGTTCGATGTTCCGTGCCCTGAAAAAGCATATGCTCCATAAAATGACTCAGGCCCGAAGTGCTTTTATCCTCAAACCTTGCGCCACTTGGCGCAAGCACGCCAATAGCGGCCGTAGGATACTTTCCGCCCTCTTCAAAAACTACTCGAATTCCATTGCTGAGAGTAAAAAGCTTGGGTTGCTGGGTACCAATATCTGAAAGGTATTTGGTGATATTATTTTCCATGGCTAACTCCTCCTGGGATACAAATTTGTTTATATTTAGGTTATATAAGAAATTCGACCATCAAAAAATAAATGCTTCCTCTTTTCGGGAGAAAGCATATCGTTGTTAAGAATTTTGGACGATAGAAGTGGATAACTTGGAAATATCAAAAGTTTCCTCAATAATCTTATTTATGTCTTCCAGGGTTGTTCCATAGATTTGTTCAGTCCGCTCTTTGACCGTAGCCACCGTCTCCCTTAAATAAAGGGAACAGGCATTTTCTTGCATGCGGCCGGTACAGGCTTCCAGGTCCATTAACATTTCTCCAAAGCAGGTAGCCTTGGCATGTTGAAGTTCCTCGGCAGTAATTTTGGCTTGCTGCATTTTTTTAATTTCTTCCGTAATTACTTGCTGAACTTTTGCTTTATTTTCTGGCGAAGTTTCGGCAAAAATGTTTAGATAGCCAGCATTAGTATAAGCAATCGGATGGGCGCCAATATTATAAACTAGCGGTTCCTCATATCTCAGCCTTCTAAAAAGCCGACTGGACATATTTCCACCAAAAACCGAAGCCAGTAGCTTTAGCACCACCGCTTCCTTGGAATATACCGGATAGCCCGGAAGGCCCATGAAAATATGTACTTGCTCCATGGCTTTTTGCGTAAGCACGGTACCCTTTAAGAATAATGGTACTTTCCATTTTGCTGGCGCTGGCTTAACGGAGATTTTTCCAAAAGTAGCTTCCAGCAAGGGTAAGGTATTGGCAACGTCTATCTTTCCTGCCAAAGAAATAACCAAGCCAGAGGTAAGATAATGTTCTCGATGATAAGCAACAAAAGCTTCTTGGGTAAAAGCATTAATGGAAGCAACGGTACCTAAACCTACATTCGCCAAAGGATCTGCGCCATACATCGCTTTTAAAAGTCCGTTCCTGGCAAGCCGTTGTGGATTATCCAGACTAGCGTAAATTTCTTGCGCCACTACTTTGGCTTCAGTAACAATAAGTTCTGGCTTGAATAGAGGAAACCTTATCATATCCGCCAGCAACTCAATAGAAAGGGGAATTTGTTCCACCGGCAGGTGATGACTAAAAATAGTATACTGAGCATAAGTAGAGGCCCTAACTTCGCCGCCAACGTTTTCAATGGCCGCTGCAATTTCACTAGAGGCACGATGCTCGGTGCCCTGAAAAAGCATATGTTCCATAAAATGACTCAAGCCTGCAGTTTGTTCGTTCTCAAACCTTCCGCCACTTGGGACAAGAACTCCAACCGCCGCTACGGGATAAGCTCCATAATTTTCAATAACTACTCGAATACCGTTGCTAAGAGTAAAGGTTTTTGGCAACGCCGGCGGTCTCTTCGAAGTGGGTTCTTTAATAGCTTTTAACATAATAACCCTCCTTTTAACAATTTTGTTTTATATTTTTGTTATAGCCGCAAGAAATAAAAAAAATTGCGGAGCTAGTAAAGGTCTCCCCCAGGCAGAAAAAAGATTGTTCTCCTAAAGCTTTAATATTTTCTCCTATTTTTCTACTTTTATAAAAAATATAACAAAATTGCAACTTTAACTTTGGAGGCGCCGGCATGAAAAACAAGTTTTATGCTACTTTCGCAATTTTGTTCTATCTCCTGGCAGTAAACCTTGCGAAAAGGGAAATGTACTTGCTAAGGAAGGACTAAAAGTTTCTAAAATTAAACGGACCTTACGGTCCGTTTTTTTATGCTCTATACTTCCTGCCCCTAAATTTGTTCTTTTCTTATGTCGTATTCCCTTTGTAAATTTAACCAAAACTCACAAGAAGTTCCAAAATAATGCGCAAGTTTGCCAGCAATATTTTTAGTAACTGCTACTTTTCCGGCTATAAAGTCTAACACTGTCTTTTCCGATAAAGTTTCTCCTTCTAAGGGGCTTTCTTGCCAAACTATTTCTTTTGAAGCTGTTTTTTCTGGCAAATTTATTTCTGCTATTAATTGCTCTACAGAAATATTGTAAGCGCTCAAAAACTCTTCTTTTAGGATTTCTCCCGGAGTTGCAAAATGTAATTTATCCATATTTTTCTCCCTATTAGTTATTCTATATTATCTTTAACGCAACATATCTTCACTTCATCTCCGAAACAAGGGTCGTCTTTAATTATCACGCCCAAATACCCACATTCCACCAAAGAATTTAAAGGATCCGTATAGTATAACCGCTTTCGGTAGGGACACACATGCTTTTCATCATAACAATATGTTCCCTCTGGAATTAGAGCGAGGTCCGCATTAACAAGCTTTTCTGGCACTCTATGCTTTATTTCCAGTGTAACCTTGCCGGCTATTAAATTTCTTAATTGAAAAAGCTTAACTTCCGCGGTTGCTCCGTTCTTCTCCCCGTAAAAAGCTTCCAACTTATTAGCGAAAGCCTTGGCTTCTTCCTCTGCGTCTGGGGCTAGATTGCCAACAACTTCACACATAGCTAGAAAATTGTACAGAAAATGCTGTAAATATTCTAACTCTTCCGCCGTTACTTTTTTTTCCATAGAACTCTCCCTTTATTGTCTCGTCTATTAATAGTATAGCCCAAAATCTTGCCAAATTAAGAAAAAGGATTAAAATGTCTTCAAGATGTCGTTCTGGCATCTTAATAATAAGGGAGAGGTTGCCCCTGAAAAGGAACGCTTGCAATAGTGCTCAAAATAGATGAGCCGCAAGAGTTCGCCCGTCAACCTTCGTATGGGGAACTGGCACTCGTTGGAATTTGCGAGCAAAATGTCTAGAGGTTTTTGTCACGAAAGCCTCAAAAAAAGAAAGAGCTTGCTCTTTTCTGATAAGGGGCACGGCTCTTTTCTTTTGCCCCATTTTTCCTGCCAAATAAATTTCCCAAGTATTTTAGCTTTTGAACAAAAGCATTTTTATTTTTTTAAATTTAAATAGTCCTTGCTAACAAAAGCAACCAAATGTAACCCTTATTTTCCGATCCACCTCACCTCTGAGGTGCCAGAGTTTGCATTTACAACCACCTGTACCGCAAGACTTCCATTCCCCACTGTCAACGTGATGAACCCAAAGGCCCGTTGCGAGGGCAAGAGAGGTCCCGCCAGCCACCCCGAGGGCCAGCCCAACGTTGCAAGGCCTGTATTAGGGAGTGCTTCCACGTCCGGATGCCCGAACCCATCGAACCATAGTCGAATCTTCCGCGTTGCGTCCAGGTAGCTATAATCATTGGCTTCAAGGTAGCCCATCCCCTTCGCTGTACCTTTGTTAAAGTAGACCGATAGCGGCTCCCCGGCGATAGTAACTCCCCGTTGGACGGGAAACCCCACGCCGCCTTGCAGGACCACTTTTTGAACGATCTGCCCACTTACCTGGGTAGGATCCGTAGTCGCCTGCACGGGCGCCGCATAGAACGAAAATGTACCGTCGATTAAAGAGATAACGATGCACGTCGGGCTTCGCTGCGCCAGGGCTGTTTGCCGCGCCCGGTCCACAAGGGCCTGGACCTGCAGCGCGCTCGCTTGCAACTTGTTCCGTCCGTTTTGCCCAATTGTGATCGCAGCACTTGCCGCGACAATGATGACGATAGCCACCACGATCATGAGCTCCAGCAGGGTAAAACCCCTGCGCTTACGAACACTAACGTTGCTGCTCGTTGGGCCGGCCCCTTGTATACCCCTTGTGGTTAGTTTAGAAAGCCTTAAAAGCCCCATCGTCGGCCTCCGCCCACCCTGAACTCAACGTTTCGACCGCTTGAAAATGTTCGTCTAGTTCAAAGTTCCCCTCAGCAAAATTCACCAACGTGACCTCCTCTTTGCCATTAAAGGTGATACTACCGTTAGGCGCAAGAATGGACCCCTTCACCGTCCCGCTCCCATTTTGCGTAAATATTGCATTGCCATCCGTATAGAATGTTCCTACAAAAATCCCCTTCCCGTCAAACGTAAGGTTTCCCTCGCAGATAAAGACCGCGCCAGAGCCCATGCTCCCCTTGGCGTTAAAAGCTAGCGCCCCCGGGCACACCAGCACGCCGCTCACATCGTTGGGAGGAATTGTGGCCTTGAGACTTCCCGCCGCATCCTGGACGTAGAAGACCGTCGTCGAAAAAGTACCGTGGAGCTGGGTATACTGGGCTTCGCTGATACCCCCTCCTAGCAAGGAAAAAGGACCCGTCGCGGGTTGGGTTGCCGGACTCAAGGCTGCCCACAGGGCAGCAACTTCTCCCGGCGTCGTGTATAAGTAGCCAAAGGGCTCTTCCGCTCCTCCTGCTTTCCCAGTAAGATATTTGCCAATCGCCGTTTGTACTTTGCCATCACTAGTGTTCATATGCTGAACCACCGTGCCATCATACGGGGCCGTACCGTTCAAGAAGGCTACAAACTGGCTCTGCAAATAAACAAAATCGATGGGCGCCACCGTCAATTCTCTTGCATGCGCCTCCTTCGTTCCGTCAACTAGGTTCACGTTCACCGTGCCATGAGCAAACACGTTAATGCCGGTCAGCGTCGTGCCCCCGTTCATGGTAATATTACCATCCGCATAAATGCCAATTCCAGAGGGAACTCCCACATAATCAGAGTTCCCGTTCTGGGCAATGTCCCCCCCCCCGAATAGCCCGTACTTGAAGACGGAGCCCTGTTTGGTTTCACTTAATCCACTAGCGGTGAGCGTGATAACGCGGCGAGCGAGAACATTAAACCCCGTGCCTGCCCCCAGCTGCGTCGCTGATAAAGCATGGACGTCTCTATCACAGACAACGCCCTCGGCAATGAACTCGTACTTGGACGAGACCACTTTCGCCTTGACCCAGGTGAAAGCACGGACATCACTAGAAACATGGGCCACAGAAACCCCGTTTTCGTTCCAGGCCAGCGAAGCTTTGGAAGGGTTCAGGAGGTAGGTTCTAATCTCCGGGTTGTCCGCAGAATTGCACGCGGCTAAGAAGGCCTCCTGCAGGGCTGCCTCTGCATAGTAGAAAGCTTCCTTGGACACCCCGGCCTGCGCCTGCGCGCGCATTTGAGCGGCTAACGTTGCCCCAATCCCCGCTACTATAGCCAACATGAAAGCCGCAATAAGAATAGCACTTAGTAGTGCAAAACCTTGTCGTTTCAACATTGTACGCCTCCCTCAAAAACAAACTTCTCAATAACCTTCCTAAGTTTCCCAAGCCCTAAGAAGTTGTCACGTAGTTACGTACAAAAAGGTTCGTCATGTAGGTAGCCGCCTGAGCACTTCCCCCAATGAACTTGGCCGTAAAAATCATGGTTACGGTTCCCCCCGTTCGAACGAAATACAAGTGCGTCAGCTGTTTCAGCCCTGCCGTGATGTGGTCCGTAGCCAGCAAAGTTAAACCATTGGCGGGATCGGCCCAGTTGAAGGGATCCGAGATCCCAGCCGCACTACTCATCTGGTAGTCCTCTCTCGCGACATATTGGCCCCCGCCGGCCGTAGTGGCGAGGTAGTAGCGGTAGAGGTGCATGACGCTATTCACCGGTACCGTAATGGCAAGTTCCTCGTCAAGAGAATTATCTATCGGCAAGACGATATAAGGATTAACCCCCGTCGCCCCATAGGCGGGAGTAACACCGCTAATAGGCCAACCTGCGCGCCGGCCGTCTTGCACAATCGTCTCGCCCACTGTACGAAAGGCGCCTTGGATAGCGAGGACCTCGCTCTGAGCGGCCGTCCTGACCAACATTACCCCTGCCAGCCCTGTGGCCATGTACAAAAATACGGCCAACACCGCCATGGCTACCACCAACTCGATCAAAGTCGTTCCCTGTCGCCGGGCCTTAGTAAACATAGGACCGTTCTCCGGTAACACTTAGCGTCTGCGTCTGCTTCTGCCCCGCAATGGTCCAAGTCACGACCACGGAATAGGCGTAGCGCTGCTGCGTTGGGGCGGTTGGGCCCAAGAAGAGGGGAGCTATTTTTATCTCCCGCAAAAAACCAGGAAACTCGCTCTTAAATAGTACAAGGCCAGAATAGTCCCAGACAAGGGAACCCACCGGATCAAGGTGTCCCATCGGTTCGATAGTTACATTGGGTGCCAGTGAATACAGATACGTCGAGTAGGAAGCCTTTGGGGTAGGCAGACCTTCCTCAAATAGCCCGAGATCGTTCATAGTCGGCCCACTTGTGGTTACCCGTGGGTCCGTTGTTAACCTAGAGACAGTCCCCGCCTGCCCCGGCATCGGCAAGTCCATCTGAGTCGAGCTCGTTGGAAAGAACGAGGTGATCCCCGCGACAAGAAACTCGCCAGGGGCTAGGACGTGATAGGTCCCGTCCGTCGGAGCAACCTCGGGGGAAAGCCCGGTGCCGTTGGCAGGGAAGTTGGGGCTGGAAGTTCCTTTTATCATTCCTTGAATCTGCCCCACCGACGAGGCAGCTAACTGCTCCGCTGTCAATTCCGCGAGGTTCTGCGCCATGGACCGAATAACGATGTTCGTCCCCCAGTTGTACGAAACGATCGAGAAGCGCAGGACAGCAATCGACACGATTAGCAACACCGCAACGGCCACCACAACCTCTACAAGCGTAAAACCAGGAGCCCCGGTTGGCGACCTTCGCAAACTACTGCCGGCCCTCTGTTTGGCATATGTTCTCCCCCCGCGAATCGTCACTATCTCCTCCTCCAGACCTCTTTCAAATCTCTTCGTCCTCGTTCTCTTTAAAGTAAAACTTTTAGACTTCTCGGCCTAAAGTTTTTTTCTTGCTTAGTGGCTTTGCTGTTCCGGGGCTTTTCCCTCAATAAACAATAAAACGTTTTGAATAGCTACAATTATCCGCTTCAACTTTCTAAAACATTTTAATCCTTATTTTTCCGATAGCAAGTTAGCCCCTTTCCTCCAATAGCTTCTTTTATATAGGCACGGCGCTTATAACGAAGACTTTCCTAAAGCAAAAATTAACTATTTATTTTTTGTTGCCTTTAGCTTTTTGGCAAAATTTTTTATAAAAAAAAACGGCGAATAGTTGTAAAAACCTATTCGCTTGAGAGATTTTCTTATTTTTCCTTGCCTAAGCATCCAGTAGTGTTTCCAGCCTTCGCCAAGCGGCCATCAAGGTTTCATAGTCCCCGATGGAAATGTTCTTCCTAGCCTTTTTTGCCAGAATAACATCTTCTACGGCCCAACGTACCGGCTCTTTCAAAGTTGCTACTTGAGCAAAAAGCCCTTGCATCGTGAGATCTCTCTCTCCTACTACTACCGAAGCGGCAAAACTTCTTGTGAAATCCCGGGCAATATACTCTTCGTACGGGTACTCAAAAGTTTCGCTTTTCTTGACAAGGCGCTTAGCCTTTTCAATAATTTCCTCAGAAAGCATGCGTGCCTCCTCTTTCGATTTCAGATTTTTTTCATTAGCGGGGCCAAATTTATCCGCTCTGGCCCCGTCCTGAATGTTTTAGTTATACAAATATAAAAACTTCGAGATTTTAGGCTATAATATGTTTATAGTTCGGAGGAAAAATGGTTAAAGATCAAAATTTCAACACGGTTAATAATAATGCAGCTTGTGCAAAATATTTTCCTTTGCCCTTGACCGCTAAGTTAAATCGCATCGTTTTTAAAAAAGACGATTTTTATATCTTAGCTTTTGAAACCACGGATGAAATTCCCATTGAACTAACCGCAAAGGGAAATTTAGCTTTGGACCCCACGGTGGGTTTAACCTATGAAATTCATGGCGCTTGGATCGAGGACAGAAACTATGGAGAACAAGTTGCTTTTGATTATATAAACCTTCAACACGGAGACGATGCCTTGGAATTTCTTGCTTCCGGCCTAATAAAGGGCATAAAAGAAGGGATTGCCAAAAAAATAGTGGCTGTTTTCGGGGCCCGGACCTTCGAGATGCTAGATAACTCGCCCGAAGAATTATACCAAGTAAAAGGCATCGGCAAAAAGAAAATAACGGAAATTTTAGAAAGTTATGCAAAAACAAAAGTAATGCAAGAGCTGATTATAGAATTAAAGGGCAATGGTTTTTCGCTAAACCAAATCTCGAAAATATATCGAGTGTTAGGTAGTACCGCGATAAAAATAATAAAACAAAATCCTTATGCTATCCTCCCTATTGTTGAGGGGCTCAGCTTTAACAAGGTGGATGACTACGCCTTAAAAATTGGCCTTAAAAAAGACGACAGAAATAGGATTTTGGCAGGTTTCGAACAAGTCTTAAAAAATGCTTCCTTTCGTGGGCACACCTACCTTCCGGAAAATGAATTCTTAATCGAAAGCGAAAACTTATTGGAAATAAAAAGAAACAAATTATGCGAACATCTCTATGAAAAAAGCAACCATATAAGAATAAGAGTAATTGACAACAAACGAGTAGCCCTAAGAGTTTTTTATAACGCCGAGCAAAATATCGCTAACCAGATAGATCGTTTGGCCCTGCAGGGAGAACTTTTACCTTACGATTTAGCGGCGGGCGCCGAAACAGATACCATAACTTATTCGGGCGAACAATTAATGGCGGTAAGAAAAGTTTTCGAAGCTCCAATAAGCATAATAACTGGTTATCCCGGCGTTGGGAAAACCATGGTTATAAAAAAGATAATGGAAGTTGCCCAACGCTCCGGCTATACCTTGGCCATGGCTTCGCCTACCGGCAAGGCGGCTATTCGCATGGAAGAAGTAACCGGGCATGAAGCCCAAACGATCCATCGCCTGTTAGGCATCAAATTTGAAGAAGACCACGCCGATGAAGTTATTATGCTAACTAATTTCAACCTTTTAATTATTGATGAAGCCTCGATGCTGGATGTAGTCTTGGCTTCTCGGCTGCTCTCCGCAATTCCGAATAAAGTGCATCTGGTTTTTGTTGGAGATCCTAACCAGCTCCCCTCGGTTGGCGCCGGGAATTTTTTGAATGATCTGATAAAATACGAGAAAATTCCTTGTACCCGCTTAAATTTTATTTATCGTACGGGCGCGGGCAGTACTATTTCCAAAAATGCAAATCGCGTTTTAAATGATGAAACCCTCAAGACCAGTTCTGACTTTATTTACTTAAATATTGGCGACGAGCAAAAACAATTAGCGGCAGTAAAGGCAATTGCGATAAAGCTAGATCCTAAAAAATCTCAGATCTTATCCCCGATGAAAAAAGGCTTAATTGGCGTTATAAACTTAAATAAAGAACTCCAACCAATCTTAAATAAACAATTTGGTCAGGAAGGCATAACGCTAAGCGTTAGAAAGTTTTACGTAGGAGATAAGGTAATGCAATATGTAAACGATTATGAAAAGGGAATTTTCAACGGCGAAATTGGTACTGTAAAAAGTTTAACGCCCGAAAATGAATTAAAAATAGACTTTGGAGAAAAAGAAGCCTACTACAATCGTTCGGAATTAGAAGAAATAGAGTTGGCTTACGTGGCTACCGTCCACAAATTCCAAGGTAGCGAATGCGATACCGTAGTGGTAGTCCTAAATTCCAACCAACGGCCTTTGCTCCAAAGAAAATTATTTTATACCGCCATAACCCGGGCCCGAAAACGCGTTATTTTAATCGCCGCGCAGGATACTTTAAGAATGGCCGTCTCCAATACTCGAGAACCCAAGCGCTATACTCTCTTAGAAGATTTCTTAAAAAAGGAAGCTTAAAATGCAAAAAATAGAAACCGCGCTGGGCGTAATCCTAAGTGCTACTAAAGCAAAAGAAACAGATAAGAGAATTCTTCTTCTGACGCGAGAATTCGGCAAAATTAACGCCGTAGCGCACGGGGCCTACAAAGGCATAAATAAATGGAAAACAGCTTTTGCCCCCTTCACCGTAGTCAAGCTTCAGCTCGCCGAAAGAAATAAATATTTTACGATTATAGAAGCCGAAGAAAGCAAAAATTTCAAAGCTATCTACGCCACTTATCCTAAAATAATGAAAGCTTCCTGCCTGGTAGGGTTGATAGATTGTTTTTCTTATAGCAATGCCAAAGACGAGCAAATTTTCGCCCTCTTAATCTCGGGATTAGAAAACTTAAACGAAGCTGCTACCCCAGTGCTGGAGAATAAAGCCTTTTTTAACTTTGAAGCTTTACTGCTACACGCCCTCGGCTATTCTCCCGCCGCAATAATTTGCAACGATTGCGCAAGAAAATTGCTGGAAACGGAACCGGTTTACTTTGATACTTTCAGAAACGTTTTTATCTGCAGCGAATGCAACCTCATCGCCAAAGCAGATCTAAAAATTTCGGCCTTGACAAAAAAATTAATCTTAAACCCTATTACTACCGAGGCGCCAAATAAAAACGTTAGGATGGGCATTTCAATTTTAACAAAATTACTGGAAAAAGCTGCTTCGGAAACAGATATCTCCACCAAATTCCTACCCATAAAAAAAGAAATTTGGGATTATTTTAAAAAAGAAGAGGCGCTATAAAAAAAGGTTCCTCCCAAAATAAAAACTTTTAAGGGAAACCTTGGCTACTTGTTTTTCCGTAAAAGGCTATTTTTAGAACCCCCTTAACCACTTCCACCAATTTTTTTTTGTAGCTTTTTCCTCTTTTTTAGCATTGTTGGTTTCTTCTCTTACTAATTTTTTTTGCTCGTATTCCGCCCTTCCTGCCGCTTCCTTTTCTTCCTCGTAGCCGGTCCATCTTTCTGTTGCTCTGGCCGCTCTGTTGGCTTCCCTCCTCGCAAACCTTTCCGCTTCTCGCTCTGCATTTCCGCTGCCCATCATTTTTCCACCTCTTATAGCAAATAATTTATTATTTTTTTACTGGCCCTCTCATTTTTAACTCAATATCTGGGTTCTTGTTACCTCTAAATTCCCTGCTTTTGTTATCTCAAAAACCTTAATTTGCGAGCCCAAGGCTGCGGCTTCTTCCAGCCCCGTAGCTTTATCCGTAAAGGTTCCTAGATCCTTGCTACCGTCATTTAACACATAGAATTTGCCCTCATAAAATTCTTTTTGGTTTTGGAATAAAAGGGTTGTTGGCTGATTATTCAAAATTGCATCTAACGAAACCTTTTGAAGATTAACGCTTATTTCTTTATAGGGTAAAACCCCCGGCAAAAAGTAACTACCCAGCAAGACAAGGCCAAAGATAACGCTTGCCACTAATAAGGCTTTGAAAGAAAAGTTAGAGGAAATAGCTGCCCTGGTTGGAGGAGAAGCATTTCTTCTTTCTAACTTTCTTCTTTCTAACTTTTGTTTTTCTTCTTTTTTTTCTACGCTTTTTTTCGCTCCTTCTAGTTTCGGCTTAGCTTCTTTGTTCCTTGGTTGCCTTGGACTTGCCACTTCGGTTTCTTCCGTAATTTCCAGCCCACTCTCCGCCATGCTGGAAATATTCCTTTTTTCAGGTCCGCTTACTGCTTCTAGTTTTTCCTCTAAGTTGACAAAAGCTTTTTCTTTCGCTTCCGCAACAAAATTAAAGTCTTCTCGCCAAGCGCTGCTATTTTCAAAATAATAGATAAGATAGCCCCACTCTATGCCTTCCCCTGGAATTGTTTTTACCCCTTTCAAGGTTAACCACGGTCTTCCTTGTTTTAGCTGGGGAACTAGCTGCCGTATTTCATTAAAACTAGTATTGTTGTCGATTAAGGGATCGGGATAAGTTACAAAAATTTCCTCTACGCCTTTGGTTAAAAGTTCTAAGTTTTCCTTATTGGACAAAAAAATCTTTTTATTATCAAAAAAAATAAAACCGTTGCTTATTGGCATCAAGATGGCATTTTTATACTGCTCAACGTTATTTACAAAAATAAATAATTCTAAGGGGCCAATGTATTTAACTTCGCCCCAACCAATATCTTTGAAAAAGTTTTTCAAAGAAAGAATGCTGTTAGTTTTGTAAATAGCATTCAAGTAGGTATCTCTAAATAAATGCGTTTTATAGGCAAAATCCGTTGTTTTTAAACTTTCGCCTTGCCCCTTCATTTTTTGAATAGTGGCTTTTACTTTTTCTACTACCTCTTCCTCGCTGGAACAAAATTGCGTAGCATAAAGTTTATCCCTGACAAAAACATAGACTTCATCAACTTTTCCAAATCTATTCTTTAAGTCGTTTTGGATATTTGGCAATTCCGCACTATTTCCAAAGATTGGAACATTTTCTTTCTGCAGTTGATAAACGGAGGTAAGAACTTCGTTTTCCACCTGGATAAAAATACCTCTCCTGCCTTCAACAATAACAAACATTTTTTTCATATTAACTACTCCTGAATAGAAAGATCGGCGTTAATCGGCAAAATTAAAAAAGTCTGGTTCCCCCCGAGATTTTTACTTATAGCGGGCAGCGCCTGCTTGCAAACAAGATAACTTTTAGCTTCCAAGACTGGCTTCAAAAAATAAAGCTTTCCGTCCTTAGTAAAGGAAAGCCCCGTCGCCAGAGGTTTCCCGTCCGGCTCTGCCATAACGCCAATTTGTTCAAAGATGGAATAAGCTTTTACCGTATCCGTATAAATATAGCTCAGTGCAGCATCGGTTACATAGCCGTAAAGATCCGCAGAAAAAGCGTTGCCCTTAGCTTCCAGCCTGGTTATAAAAAGCGAAGGAAAATTAGCATTTATTGCTTTTAAAAATTGGCGATAATCGCCAGTAAATTGAAGACTGCAAGTAAAAATTTTTTCTTTATTTAAAGTCGCATATTGTTGCGTCATACTTAAAGCAACGGAACTTATTCCAAAACTTTTTTCCAATAAAGTTGGGAAAAATTTTTGGAATAAAACCAAATCCTCTTTTCCAAAAGTCACCAGCGCCAGCTTAGCTCTTACTGCCATTAAAGTATTAAAGGCAGGAACGCTGTTCGGCGCTATTTGAACAAAGGTTTCCGCTATTTTAAGCGAAGCAAGGGCGTTTTCCCTTTCAAGAAAAGAATTTTTTAATGCCGAAAAATTAACCCTCACCGCCGCTAAAATTAATAAAGCTATTATTAAAAAAACTATTTTTGAATTTTTCATTCAAGACCCCTCAGAAAACCGGAAATGGAATTATTTTTAATTCATAGCTTTCCCCTGTCGAAATTTTTGTTGGCCCCGTCACCGAAATAAGTTTACTGGAAGCAATTATTTTCGCTAAATAAGTTGCCCAATCTTTTTTGGAGGTCACGACTGCTTGCAAAATATAAATTCCCGCTTCAATTTTAAAAGCAATTATTTTTACTTTGGGATTGCCAAAAAGGGTAGTGTCAATTAGGTTCTTGGAAATACCAGAACTAGAACCAAGGAAACCGCTGGAAGCGTTCAAAAACGTTGCTCTAGCTGCAATCTCCCCCTTAAGCGCGGGCGGAAGGACAGTAATTGAAGAAGCTTCCAGCGTTGCAACGTTCGCATTAATTTTAGCACTATAAAAATTCAGACCTTTAACCAATAATTTTACGACCGGGAAGGCACAAGCCCCAAAAATAAGGGCCGTTAGAAGGACACTAACAAAGTTGTTCCTTCCCCTGCTCCTCCCCTTCTCGCTTCTACCAAAATTTTTGTTCTTCTCTGCGGGGACCTCTTCGATTTCAGCAAAAGTAGTTATCGCCGCCCGCTGCTTCTCCGCAACGAGCTCCTTAATTTCTTCTGGTTTATTTTTTTCTTCAAACTTTTCTTCCGGCAAAGTTAAATCTACGCCGGCCTCGTACTGGGAATAATCTAGGCTAACTTCCTTTATTCTTGCTTTTATTGCCGGCGCGGTTATCGAATTCAACTGTTCCTGCGAAAGCGAACCATAAACTACTAATTTTTCTACCTCCACCGGTTCCGATTTTCCCTTATTGAAAATTTCCGTCATTTTAGCTATAGCTTTTCCGATATCTGTAGCTAAGGTTAGAGTTTCCTTGCCAATTCTTGTCGAATAAAGGGGTTCTTTATAGCATAAAAAAACCAGAAAAGAAGAACTTTCTTCTACCACCACGTAAAGGTATTCCTCTTTATACTTTTTTGCAAGAACTAACGCGGAAAAATAAGCCCCCGGAAGGTTTATTTTGGCAGGCACAAGAGCTTCCCTTCTACCCCCAACGGAAGCGAACCAGGTATTTTCTTTATTTTTTTGGGTTATTTTATACGAAAATTCGGCCCCTTCTCCTAATTTTTTTGTATAAAGTTCCAAGAGCTTTGTTTCAAGCTCCTTTTTGTCAAAAACCCCAGAATAGAAGTAACAAAAAGAATAACTGTTAACCTCGTCCAACAAAATTATGTCTTTTTCAGTTTTTTCTAACATCGCAAACTCCAATATTTCTATTATTATTAATTTTATCCCTAATAACTATAACCTTTCTCGCGAAAAAAACTAACGGTAATATTTTTGGAACCTTTTTTTAGAAGAAAACCTTGTTCCAAGACCTTAAAATTATTTTTGTTTTTCGGCCCACTGGTTTATCTCTTCCCAGTAAACAATGGGATTTTTGGAATACTCTAGAATTTCTTTATCTTGCGCTTTATCTTCGGCGGTAATAAGCAAAAGGTAATTTTGAAGAGCACTTTCCGCTACCTCTTTGAAAGTTTTAAAAATATAAACATTTTCGTCTAGGCCCTCCCCATATTTTTGAAACATTTTTTCATCGACAATAATAATTACCTTGCTGGAGTATTTAATGTGAATACCTACGCCTACGGTATAGGCCATATCTGAATCCCTAATGTATATTCTTTTAGTTTCTCCTACTTTGGGCGCCAAGGAAGGCGCTTGACCGGAAGCAACGCCAACCGCCGGGGTTAGAGCAACCTCCGCCTCTTTTGCTTCCTTTATTTCTTCCTTCTTTTCTTCTTCAAATTCAGAAGAAAAATCATTAGACTTTTCTTCTTCTGCTGCTCCTTTAGCCAAAATTGATTTTTCCATTTCTAAATAAAAATTTTTAACCTCTTCTTCTTGCGAAATCTTCAAAAAGTCATTGGTCTCCTCGGCAGGAAAAATTTCTCCTAAAGCTTCTGCTGCGAGGCCTGAACTTGCTGTTTCCCCGCTAAGGCTCTTTGTTTCCTCTTCCTTGCTAAATTCAGAAGAAAAAGCCTTAGGTTTTTCGACAGAAAGAATTTCCCTTGAAGCTTCCGCTGCAGATTCAGGGTTGGTTTGCTTTGAGGTAACGCCCCTGGCGGGGGTTAGAAGAACCTCTTCCTTTTTTTCTTCTCCAACTTCAGAAGAAAAAGCCTTGGAATTTTCTGCTTCTGTTGCCCTCTTGGCAAAAATTGGTTTTTCTGATTCTAAAGAAAAATTTTCAACCTCTTCTTCTTGCGAAATCTTTAAGAAATCATTGGAGTCCTCGCCAGCAAGAATTTTGTTTAAACCTCCTGCTGCAAGTTCCCCGATTCCTGTGGTTTTCACCCCAAAACTTTTTGTTCTCTCTTTCTGGTCAAGTTCAAGATAATTGGCAGTTTTTATGAGCTCGCTTATATCCTCCAGCTTATTCATATAGCCCGAGATTCTATCGGCATATTTTTGTAGCCAGATAGCTGATACAGCAAGAAGAACAAATGGTCCCACCGGGGGTTCTCCCGTTAAAGGATCAAAGATCAGCAAATTGCTCTTATCGTCGTAGCTCTCGCCCAAAAGTTCTCGGGCCTTATCAAAATCTTTATCTTTCACTTGCAACGCAAATTTCATTAGCCCAAATCTCCTTTTTCCTAAAAAAAATCCCTACCATCAACACAAAAATTATAACTAAGTCTTGGCAAAATCAAAGCCTAGCCTTTTTCCTGAAAATAAAACAAGGGAAAGCGGGGTTTTTCCGCTTTCCCTTGTTTTTATCATATTTTCTATTTTAATTATTTATTGCCCATTTCCACTATTACCCGGATCTTCATAGGGATTTGGATAACCTGCGTCGCTACTTTCTCTCCCAAAACCTACGGAATTATCTCGCAGCCCATTGCCTTGTTTGTTAAAACCCTCTTTGTCTTCCATTTCCGAAAGTAGATCGCTTACTTCCCCAACATCTTCTCGCCCGTTATGCGCTTCCGCAGCTTTTTTGTCGGCTCGCATGGAGCCTCTGCCAGTATCAATGTCTGTATCTTCCCCTTGCCCATCCATCGTCCTATAAGTGTCGGTCGAAGGATCTGTATAGGCATCTTGATTATCGTGGGCATAAGGACGGTAAAAAGACTTACTTAAAATTTCCGCTTGCTCCGCTTGCTCTGCCTCTTCTATTTTTTTATTAGCTTGATAAGCAGGTCCGTCTTCTACAAAGTGAATATCCTTTAGCTCCGCTTCTTTTAACAAATTGTTATCTGCTGCCGGTTTCTTTATAAAGCTTAAAAGGTTATCTAAAAAACCCATGTTTCACCTCCCCAAAATTTTGATAAAAACTAATTACTTGGTATAAGCGGTTTAATCGCTTTTGCTTTCTGAGTTAAATTAACCACCCAAGTTTGAATTGCTGGCAAATTAATTTTAGCAAACAAAGGTTTTAGCTGCACGTGTATTTTAATTGCCATCGGACCAACAATTCCATATATCTTGGAGCCCCCCGTGACGGTTTGCATTATATTACTTGGTGCAAACTGTAATGCAACAATCAATACGACACTTAGCAAAACCGCTTTTAAGAGCACCGAGATAATAACCGTCGGCACCGTAATTACAATATATAAAATTGCATAAGTTAACAGAAAATAAACTATCCCCGATAGATTTGCTGGCACTGTAAAAAACTTGGTATAAAAAGTAGCAAAAGTGCCCGTTAATACAAAAGCCAAACCTAAGGCTATTAAAGAAAAAGTAACACTAGCATGTTGAGCTCTTACACTTTCAATAACGGTTCCTGCTAAGATAATAATTAATACCCAATCAAATATCATAATCCACCCCCATATAAAGATCTTACTTAGAAAACTTACTTCGCTATCCCTTTGTTATACAAACATCTTAACCTTACCAATTACCCTTCTGTTTTAGAGAAAAACTTTTGGTTTCTTCCCTTCTATTGTAGTTTTAAATTAAGAAGCCCCTCGCTTTTTTCTTCACTTTAAGGAAGAAAATTTCCGCGAGGGGCGCAGCAAACAGAGCAAAAACGTAGAACAAACTAAATCAAAGGCGCAAGACGCTCGTTTTGAATTTAAAAGGTTTGCAGCCTAAGATTTCTTTTGCTAAGGTCACAATGTCTATCCCTGACTCTTTTAAAATACGATCCGACAAATCTCCTTGCACCAAAAATATTTCAATTTCTCCGTTCTCAATATCTTCTATTCTTATCCTTTCTATCAAATAGGAAAGCGAAAACATAGCAATACTAAAAGGGTGCGTTTCCCATTCGATTTCTGCCCTATAAACGGCCGGAACATTGCCTTCGGTATCGATCTTTAAAGCTTTTAACTCATTTAGAATGTCTTCGTTATCTTCGTGCCAGAGTTCTGCAGGAAAGGGATTGACAAAAATAACTTTGCCTACCGAATTCTTTTTGATGAAAACCAGTTGCTCCGGCTTTATCCCAAGCGAGTAAAAAATGCCGACTTTTAAAGGATTAGCATTACTTTTCCTTTTTCTTCTATTCTCTTCCACGCCAGGTACGAATTCTTGCTCTATTTCGTCTTGATCGCAACTATGCATTTGTTTCATTACTTTTTGTGCTTCTTTTGAGCCCATTTTTCACTTCCCTCTAAAATTTAGAAATATTATTCTCAACCTTTAGTTATACAAGAAATCCAAAAAGTGTCATTTTTCCTCCGCCTTATAAATATAAGCCCCCTTTTTAATTCGCTTTTCTATAAGTTTCTTTCGCTTTTCTCGATTAAGCTTACAGCTCTCTATCGCTTCTATATATATCTTCCTAGCTTCTTCGTGCGACATATTTAATTTTTGCCCCACATCTCTAAAAGACAGCCCTTTTTCCACTCTTAACCTAATAATTTTCGATTGCAACGGCGTTAGTATCGAATTAAAGCAAAGCACCTTCTCTTTCGGTTGTTCAAAAATTTGCAACAAAAATTCTTCCTGTTTATTCAAGTCCTCTTCACTCGTCAAGATTTGTTCTAAGGTTGCGTTTTCATCTTCTCTAACCGGCGAAGAAGAGGTGGAGATATGTTGCTCTTTCTTCCAATTTCGGATGGCCCTTTGCACGGCTGTTCTGAATTTAGTTTCAGCAAAAGTAATATATTGCGCGACAAAAGGAGAATAGTCGTTGTTGGCCACCAAAAGTTCCAAATAAGCTTCTTGTCTTAAATCTTCTATTAATTCTTTAGCATCTCTTCTGCTTATAAGGTTAGCCGAAGCCAGTTCCCGTCGGATAACGTTGTTCAGCAGCGAGCCCAACTCTCCTATTGCCTTGTTCCGCTCTTCGCTCGGAGCCTTGCAATTTAGTAGATCTTGCCATATTTCATTTTGCCTATTTATCCCTAATCTAGCCAATTTAAGCTCCTCAAATTTTTCCTAAAACAATAGCTTAATCTTCCTTGATCAATTTTTGCCTTATTACTACACCTTTAAATTTTTCTGGATTAAAATCTAAAGCAAACGCTGAATTATTATAACAGTTAGCTTTATAGGTAAAATATAAAATCTTAGCGTAATCGCCCGTACATACATTATCCTTCACCAGCTCCTCGGCCGACATTTTCTCAATAAATTTTATCTTCTCCAGCGTATTCTCTATTTTAATAAAATTGTTAGCTTCTGCCAACTCAAGCGCGGGGCCCCCTACATAAGGGCCAACATAAAAATTATAACCAAGCCTTTGTTCCCTAAAAGGAATAAAACAAAAAGCCCCCGCCTTTTTATAATAAGTAGCTAACATCTCTTCTATCGGCTCGCTTTTAAAAGCAAAGAATTTATCTGCCTTAAAACTTCTAAATTTATCATTGGAGCTATAGTACATAGTTTTCAAATTAAAAGAAAACCCATGTTTCTCGGCATCGGTATACGATTTAAAAGTAGAAATTAATTCTCGGTTTTCCTCTTTTAAAATTCTATCTGCCACCTGCAAGGTATAAACCGCTTGCGCAAAAGAATCCTTGCCGTTAAGCGCCGTTAAATTGCAGCCATAACCATTCTTCAGATTGTGCTGTTCAAAAAATCTAGCAATTTGACTCCCCGTGGCTTTCGCGGCCCCTACAATATCAAGCCCCTCTTTCGGCGGGGCGACCTTTATCTTGGACTGTATTTTTTCTTCGAACATAAAAACCTCCTTATTTTAAGAAATTAGTAAATACTAAAGCAAATTTACTTTCAAATAAAAACCTAGCAAAAACAAAAATGCTTATTACTCCAGCGCCTAAAAAAACTGTATCCCAGATACCCCCAGTTTTGATACCTCCTTTTAGCTTCTTTTTAGAAAAAGGATAAAGCCAAGCTATACCGCTCAAGGTAAAAGAATCCAAGACTAAATGCGTGATGCAGCCCAAGAATAACCCCAGCGTCAAATAAACGGAAAAAACGCCAATATAGCTTTTAAGTAACAAAAAAGGCAAAGAAAGCAGCGCCGCTCCTACCAGCGAATGCAAAAGCTTTCTATGCCCCAAAAAGCTTAAATTTACTTTAGTCTTGTTGGAAATAAAAGAACCGGCCACATCTAGGTCCGGAAGTACACTCCCTACTACCAGTGCGCCCAATAAAACCGGCGGTACGTTGGGGTTTAGTAAGGCTATTGCCATTGCTTCGCTCACCCCTATTGTTGCATGCGTCCTGCCTGTCATCTAAGCCTCCTTAATCTTTAATCATGCTTTGCAATTTTTCAATAATTTCATTACTTATTTCTTTTGAAGCATTTATTATCAAATCTTTTGTTTTAACAAAGATACTTATTTCTCCCTTACCCGAAGTTTTCAAATTTGCTGTTAGATACATGCCGTACTTTAATCTCAAAGCTTCACTTTTTAAAATCACTGTCTCCTCTCTCGAATAGAGGGCTAAAAATAAACCAACTATCAATAATTTGGCCTCATTAACTTCACAACTTAAATGATACGAAAATTTTTTACCAAATTTTTTGTCCGTTTCCGGCGTTGTTCCCTTTTTCCCGAACTCGTTTTCCAAAACAAACTTAAGCGACAAATCTTCCTTGGCATCCCCCAAGCCCGCTTCTGAATTATTTCCAAGCTCTTTTAACAAAAACTTTTCCGTTGCTTTTCCTGCAACTTCCTTTTTTTTATCATACCAGGTAATTTTTTCTAGGATGTTTCTTAGCTTTCCAAATTGTTCAAAGGCTAAAAGCCCAACAATATTTTTTTCAAATAAAATTTCTGCAAGAATTTTTACACTAAGTTCTTGCTCAAAAATAACAATAATTTTTTTATTTTCAAAACGTTCGGTTGTTGCCAAACCTTTTAATTTTCCTTTATCTTGCAGTAAAGCATAATCTAATAATATTATATCACTATTAGGAGTTTCCCTCAGGCCGGTCTCCCCCATTTTTTCTTCACATTTCGCAGCAAAATCCTTTCTAAGGCATACTAGGGATAGCTTGAACGATTCCATTTATCTCTTTTGCCGCCTGATCTGCAGTAGCTTTCGCCGGATATACTGCCCTCAAGTTATTTTGCGTATCGTAAACGCCATAAACTTCTGCCGGTAGCGCTTGCGGATAAACGATATAGTATTGATAGGTCTTTTTACTTGCCCCCACCTGAAACCAGGCGGTTGGTAAAATTTTTACCAACAAATTGGGCAACAAGGCCACCGCCAAAATACCAATTAATACCACTATCCCCATTTTTAATAGATATTTCATAGCTTTCCTCCTAAAAAAATTATTCCGATATCTTTTTTATTAACACAATCTAAATTCAAAATGTTTAACAAGATATACATTGGCAAATACGTTCTCCCATTTTTTATTTCTGGGGCCACAGGGATGCTTTTATCTATTCCGTTTATATTTACTACCTTACTCCCGATTGCAAATTCCATGGCTTTATTATAAAAAAGTATTGTAGCTGAATTAGTACTTCCTAACCACGTTACTTCCGCTCCCAAAGATTGGGTTACGTAACGTAAGGGCAGCATTTCATTTTTTTTTACAAAATAAGGCGCCACATCTAGATCTTCCGGATAGCCATTTACCCAAACTTTTGGTCGCAGCATAAGGAATTGAACAAAGTAGGGCGCATAATTTATTTCTACCTTCACGGGGATTACAAAAGCATCCCCTATTATAGTTAAAGTGCTACAAGCGCTTACGTCTTTAATTTCCCAGCCGATGGCAGAACCTAAAGTAGAATAAGAGGAAAAGGAATCCTTAAGCGTTACTCCTCCCGTGTCCAAAACAAAACTTAGCCCCCGGCCGTTAGAGATTTGAGCTTTCAAGGTAATGGTCAACATCCCCGAAGTTTTAAAAGCTAAAACCAAGCTTTTTGTTGCATTCCCTGAAATCACCGTCGATATAGGAAAGGCAGCAAAAGGTATCACCTCTTGTCCGTAGTACGCCGCCACCGGCGCAACTCCGCTTCCTCCAAAAACTACGAGAAGCGACAATAAAAAAATTAAAGCCTTCTTTATTGCCTTTTTTTTACAAAAAATTAGTAGCACCTTAATTTCCTACCGTTGGCGAGACCAGGGAAATCTTGTTATTCGGAATATTCGGAGGATTACTTGTCTTCCCGAACACCGTTCCGAAGCTGCCATATAAAATCCTTCCTCCTAAGAAAATCGGAATCGTCCCTGCGCCCTGCGTCGGGGTAGCGTAATCCAAGGTATAAACATCGCTAGCTACTAGGGGATAAGATAGGTTTGGTAAAAGCTCCGCCGGCATTAAATAAAAAGTTATAACAATTTGTTTTAGACTTGTAAGCGCGTCCACCAAAACGGGCTGAATAGTGGTAATTCTTGGATCTGCCTCTATTCCCGAGTACAGGTCCAAAAAAGTATTCAGGTCCATCACGGCTCCAAAAGAAATGGTCATCGTATCCAAATTATAGCTGGTACCATCCGCCGCACTAAAACTTTGCGTTTGGGCTTGCCCTATTGTTATACTACTATTTTTATAAATCGAGAATTTCTCGGCAAAAGAATAAACATCCTTTGTCGTCCATAAATATTTAGACATTTGTTGGGCCATGGCTAACGCCGCTTGATTGGTCGTTAAATAAGTAAAATTACTTTTTGTATTAGTAGTCTGATAGGCAATGAGGGCATTCATAGAACTTACTTGCTTGTTATAATAGCTGTAACCACTAAAGAAGGTCAGGAGCCCTACAAGCAAAATTATAATGCCCGTGCCTACCAGGCCTCCCAAAATAATCAGCTTACCAGATTTTCCGGTATCTATTTTAATACCCGACATTGATGGAAAAACCATAATAAACACCTCCTTCTTTTGCCAACGGGGACGCCGTTGCTCCGGGAAAAGTCGTCTGTACTTCTTGCAAAAAACTTGTAGCATTTTGTAAAGTTTGAGTTCTAGTCGAAATAGTAACACTGTCTTGCCCAAGATTTATGCCGGTGGGTTCTAACTGATATTTGCCCATCAAAACAAGCACTTTATTAACCCCTACCATTCGGTTTTGCTTTACGTTATTGGCAAAAAAAAGCCCCATAGAATTAACGACGGTCGTGTAATCCGCAGGTTCTTGCCCCGCCATGGCATTGCTAATAGTTGTTATTTGCGTGGCGAGGACTTCTCCCTTTTTATAAAAAGGGGCCTTAAAGATACTAAACCCCACTCCAATTATTGTACAAAGCAGGAAAATAGCCACCCCCTGCTTAAAAGCTGTCGCCAATTCTGCAGTATCGCCGGTGATAAGAGGGCCGCCGCTTTTACTTACTACGGCGCTAAAAGGAAGAAGAGAATCTTTTTTCGAAACGCCTAACAGCAAAAATTTTATTTTCTGAGCTTTGGGGATAAACATAATATGAACCCCCTGCACGGAATCTAAATTCATATTTTCTTCCAGCATATAAACCGTGGAGAGTCCATCGGTTTCCAGCCCCTCTTCCAACGTTGTTTCCAAATAATTTGTTAATTTTCCGTTTTCTAATTTGAAATAATGCCCATTATCAAAAAATATAAAGCTGGAAATAGCCGTTGCCGCTGCCGAAATAATGCCTCTAATATAGCAGAGTTCCAGGCTTTCCTGATTTCTTCCCAATTCAAAATTTACATATTCCCCATCCGGTAACGGCAGACTCTTCCCAGAATTTTCTTCACTTTTTTCAATTCTGGCGGCCACTACTCTTATGTCTTCTTTCGACGCTTCGATTCTTTTTATTTGTAATTTGTTTTCCTTCCCCAGCGTCAGTTCATAAGAAGAATCCCCTTCTATATTTACTTTCATTTGAAGCCTCCTTTTTCTCGAATCGTAACAATAAAAGAATAACTAATTTCAGATATTTTCCAATTGTTTTATTTTTACAAATATAAAACCACAAAAAAAAGCGGATTTCAGAAAACTGAAGTCCGCTTAGAAGCTTGTTTAAGAATTTTAGTTATAATCATTATCCAAAGTTAGAAGTATTCCTCCCTCTGGATTTCCCTTAACTGCTTTCATAAACCTTTTTTGCCCGTCAACAATAATTTCTGTTTTAGCAAATTTATCCCCACTAGCTTGACACCTCGAAACAAGCTCTTGAATTTGCCCCAAAGGGATTCGGTTAGCGGCGATAAAATTCCGGAAATTAATGGTAGACATTACGTTGCCTTCCATCACTCCGCCTCGTCATCTTCGGCAAAAACGCTCTGGTCTATAATCGGCAGCATGGACAAATCCAGTTTTGAAAAACTTGTATCTTTTGCCAATTCTGCGAAGATACCCGGATACTTCTTGCGAAGCTCTTTGCCTTCTACCTTTTTATATTTTATAACTTCGCCTTCCATCCTTACCAGATCCACGTCCCCTGGAAGCACGGTTCCGAACTTATACATAAGGTTGTCGGTATACTGATTAATAAGCCCGCTTGCTACCTTCGCTCGCCGCGGGTCGTTGCCCTGCAAAGCATCCATAATCGCTGGGCAATTAAAAATATTATGGCAGTACTTACAGTACAAATTCATGTTTTTCTTGTCTTCGTGCTTAAGCCAGGTATTAATAAGAATCTCCGCTGCTTTCATTATCTTCTTATAAGACCAAACTTCTTTAGATTTTTCTCCGTCTCTAATAAAAAGATATTCAAGTTCAACATTCTTGTTCCTGGGGATAAACCCATTCTCGATAAGCAAAAAGGCATAAAAAGGCAGCTGCGGATAAGTGTGGGGCGTAAACTTGATTCTGCCCGTCTTGTAATCCCGTACTGCATAATTAAGCGTAGAAGCAATATCGGGACTTCCGGTAACCACGTGCTCCTTGTCAATGTTATAGAAAAGACGGGTTTCAACAATCTGGCCTTTCTCCCTATAAGTAGGCGCACTCGAAAGCATTTCCTTGCCTTCCGAACACAATTGCTTATAAAGCTTTTCATCAACAATCTTAGCAGAAGCCTTGGCTTGCAGAAAAAGCTCATCTACGTTGATATTTTCTTCTCCATTATTCCTTGCCGACAGCGCCGCATGAATAGCCGTACCAAAAGCGGTCTGGTAAGTTTCAACACTGGGCTGAGCGGCCTTATAGGCGCACATCCAATAAGATACTAATTTGGTTACTCGGACTTCTTTCTCCCCTGCAACATACTTGTTGTCCGCTGCTTGTACCGTGCCATAAGGCAGTTCGTCTTCATCAAGCTTGCCAACCTTTCCGGTAATTTCTTCATTCATTCTATTTTCCTCCATAAAGCAAATTTTATTCTAATTATAAGTTATACGAGGAAAAAGAAAAAAATAATTTCAGGCTATCTCAAAAAGCTTGGCATAACAGAGCGCCGCGGCTATCGCATCCACGGTATCGTCCAATTTAATGGCCCCGGTAGTTTTAAAGTATTCGTTGACACTGGCATGCACTTGGTCTTTAGTGCCTCTGCCACTCCCCGTGACTACTTTTTTTATTTGCATAGGGGTATAAGGAAAGATCTCAATCCCCTGTTTTTTAAGGGCTACCAAGATAACGCCAAAGGCTTCGGACACTAACATTGCTGTACTTACGTTACGGGCAAAAAACAATTTTTCGATGCAACAGACTTCTGGTTTTTCTGCTAAGCAAATTTTTGTAATTTCATCATAAACAAAATTTAATCTAGCTTCCATTTTTTCCGTCTTCGCGGTCTCCAAACAAGCATATTTCATTAAAGCAACGCCGGGTTTATTTGGAACTTTCTTAACTATCGCCCAGCCAACTCTTGCATACCCAGGATCTATTCCTAAAATAATTTTATCCGCCATTTTTAGCTCCCTTTACTATAAACATAAGTATTCTTAGTATAGCCTTTTTTTTCCTATACCTATAACTCTATATTATAGGCGTTCTTTTTTTTGTGTAGAATTTTGCCAAGAAAGGAAAAAACGAAAAGAAGGCGCTTGTCCCCTCTAAGAACTCTTGGGCCGCCTTCTTTTCCTTAAAGAATATTTGAAAGAATAAAAGTAAAAAGCCAAAACAGTAATACGGGAACCTAACCAAGGCTTTTGTTAAGAGCTTGATTAAAAAAAGCTTGTTCCTTGCGTTGGACCTTCGCCAGTTCCTGTTTTTTCGCTGTTAATTATGTTATGCATAAACTAATATTTCAAAAATAGCCTTTTATTTTTCCACTATTTTGAAAAAAATTCTCCTTTCGTTATACTTTAAAATTGTAATATTTGTCTTCTGAAGGAAACAAAAAACTAGTTATTATCGCGGAGAAGCTATGGGAAAAAAACACTTTAATAAAATGCATCATTTAGGCAGTCCCACCAAATTAACCCAAAAAATATTCTTTTGGTGTTTTGGCAGCTTCGCCCTGCTAACAATAATAATAATACTTGTTGGTACTTACGTTACCACCCCCCGCACCGACAAAATAGTTTTGTCGGGCTTGTCGGGAAAAAATCAGTTAGCCCTAACTTTCAATGTGGGGAAAGAGGTAAGCACCGAACAAATAATTTCTTTAACCAATATCCTGCTTGCCGCCAAAATTCCTTGTACCTTTTTTGTGCCCCAAGGCGGCGCAGAAGAATTATCCCCCGTTTGGAAGGCTCAGCTAATGAACGGCAACGAAATTGCTTATTTTTACGATGGAACAAATTTTGATGCCATAAGTAACGCCAATATAACCAATTCTTTTACCACTTGGGAAACTTACGTCCAAAAAAATATAGATCCAAGTTTAACGGCCACCTATATTCGCGCCGGAAATAGCTATGATTATAAAGATTTTTATGTGCAAATAGCTTTGGCCCAGCAGAAGGCTTATTTAATAGGTTGGTCCGTAGAACTCAAGGATATGGCAAAAATCCCTCTCGCCGATATTGAAAAAGTTTTGAAAGCAGAAGTAATGGACGGCGCCATTATCAAAATGGATATTTCCGACTATAACATCGCAACCTTAATAAACCTGTTGGGGGCGGAAGCAAAAACCAAAAACCTTACTTTTGTAAGCTTAAGCAAAATGTTCTAAGCTTAAATTATTCGGCGCTTCACCACATTTTGAAACCATAGTAGCGACTATCCGCTAGGCCGAAAAAATTAAGGTGATAAATTAGAAAAAACCAAATAAAACCGTTGTCTACCCCTATAAATTGCATATACAAAATTGCAAAACCGGTGCAAAAAAAGGCAAAAAGGAAGCCCGCTATTCTATCCCAAATACTATATTTCTCAGAATAATAAATTCTTTTCTTAAAGATTACCATCGAGACATAAGCAAAATACAAGAAAAAGAACAAAAAAACTAGGTCTGCTTGTAAAAAATCTTGTAAAGAAGTTAAATCAATTTTCATCAGTTCCTTTTTCCCCTTTCCTACGGATATAAAAATAGTATATGTTTTTTTCCGATAAAAAGTAAAAAAATATTTTTAAACCTGAAAAAGGCTGGGATAAAAATATCCCAGCCTTTAGAATTTCATTTCATAAAACAGATATTTGTAAGCATAGAATTAAAATAAGTGTTGATCTTTTTCATAGAGAAGTACATCGCTTCCAGGTTCCTGGAAATAATATTCTGCTCTCCTGCCTTCTCCGGATGCTCCCCTTCCAGCACTTCGTACATATTAGCTATTCTTTTATTTATAGTTTCCCCAAAAATCGTCTTAATTTCTTCCAAGATGATTTGGTTCGCAAGCTCTTTGTTTTTCTTAGTTAAAGTCTCTGCGCTTAGCCTAGCAAAATCTATATTCTCGGAAATAATTTCTCCATTAGCATTAATTTTCACTTCTCGCGGGAAAAAATTCTTGGCAAAAGAATTTTCTCGCTCAAAAACTGCGGTATAAAAAATATCTCCATACCCATTAAATTCCGATAGCTTGTAGCAACAACCTACCTTTTTCCCATTGGCCAACACCTTCTCTATTTTTATTTTCTCAATATCCTTAAGACATTGAGAAAATTCAAAATACTTGTCGTACCTGGGGCTAAGTTTTAAGGTATTTTTTACCGTAAGGTAAGCATTCATGTAAGTTTTTATGCTTTCCGAAATTTCGCCTCTAAGTTCTCGACCTTTGGCTAAAACAAGTCCGAAGATATTATCCTCGTTGTGTTTAAGCATAGAACTCCAGCCACTTTTTTCCGTCGTAGTACCCTCTTCAAAAACCAAGGCGGCAAGAAAGAACAAATTTCTGAAGAAAAAAACATATTCCAGCGAATTACTATATTTTTCCGAATCTGAGAAGGCAAAATTTCTGCAATAAACGTCTTGCTGCCCTACTCTTTGCATGTACAAATAAGCATTTTTCACTTCGTTCGCGATAGTAAAAATATAGTTCACGCCACAAAAACCCTCACCTCTATTTTCTTTGAGTTCGAAAAAATTAGGATTTCCATACATAAAAGAAGCTACATTCAACTCCCTTTTCTCCCCGCTCATAGAGTCGGTAGTAGTTTTTGTCAATTGGCTTATGGTTTCCCGGCCCCGGATAATGTCTAACGCTAAAATTTCCCTCGCCGGGGATAGGTAATCTGCAAATTCTCGCTTAAGAAAACACAGCTTGTTTATTTTTCCATAAAGATTAAGTTTTGTTATTTCCATTGAGCTCCTCCTTTACTTATAACTTTTTAGCTTATAGTTAAGTTATAACAGAAAAAAATAAATAATTTTATTGCCTTTCTAATCTGTGAAGAAATTAAGAAGTTAGAGGGACTAAAAAAAAGCTTTTTTGTGGTAGAATAATATTGCAGAGGGACTAAAAGATTTCTTTCAAGTTAGCCCTCGCGAAGGTGAAAAAATGGAAAACAAAAGTTTTGCAACAATTAAAGATACGCTCCTCACTGCGGAAGAAGAGGTAACCTTGGCAAAAAGAATGCTAACCGGAGATTCTGAAGCCAGAAATATGCTTATCGAGAAAAATTTAAGATTAGTCTATTCCGAAGCTCGGCGCTTCAAAAACCGAAAATGTGAATACGAGGATTTAGTCCAAGAGGGTTCGCTGGGGCTCATCCACGCCGTAGATCTCTTCGATTACACTAAGGGTTTTCGCTTTTCTACTTACGCGGTTTGGGTAATTAGAAGCTTTATGCGAAATTTTGTTGCCGGGCAAAGTAGCCTTATAAATGTTGGCCGCCATACTTTATATGCTTTCGGCAAGATAAAAACAGAACTGGCCGCCAAAAAAACGGACGAAGAAATCTACGCCAAACTAAAAATAAAAAAGCGAACTTTGGATAATTACAAAGCTTACAGCAAATCCTCTTACATGCTCTTTAGCGATATTCTCGATGAGGAAAAAAGAAATTTTGTTGAAAATAACCTCTCGGCCCCTGGCGAAACGAATACCCTGGAGAGCTTAGTTAAAGCCGAGAAGGCAGCCATGATAGTCCTTTCCCTAAAAAGTTTAACCCCAAAAGAGAAATATGTAATAAAACATAAATATGGGTTAGAAGGCAAGAAAAAACTCACGATAAGAGAGATGGGGAAGCAAAGCAACTTGACGAAAGACAAGATTAAGCAGATAATATTAACAGCCGAAGAAAAAATGACAAAAAATATCCAGAACAATAAGAGGTTTGATCAGAATGAATACAGCAGTTAAAATTTTAATTTCAATTTTTTGCTTATCCGCCGTTATAGTCCTGCATGAATTAGGGCATCTGTGGGCGGCAAAATTAAGCGGCATCCGCGTGAAGGAATTTTGCCTTGGTTTTGGACCAAAAATTTACGAAAAAAAGTTTGGAGAAACCTCTTTCAAAATAAAGCTCCTGCCAATAATGGGCTACGTTAATATTAGCGGGATGACCGAAAGCGATGAAACCGATCCCCGCGGTTATAACAAAAAATCAATAATTAAAAGAATTTTTACTATAACCGCTGGGGCTTTGGCAAATTTCTTGACGGCCCTTGTTATCTTTACTTTACTGTTTACTTTTAACGGGAACTTTAACAAACCTTCCAGCAACGTTTTAGCCCTGGTTTCCGCGAATACCCCGGCAAGCAAAGCGAGCCTTTTAGTAAACGATAAAATTCTAAAAATAAACGGAACTACTATAACTACCGCCGACGATATGACGGCAATAACTAAAAGTTCCCCCGATAAAAGCATCGCCTTAACAATAAACCGAGGCGGCCAAATATTAGAAAAAAATATAGTCCTCACAAGTCAATTAGAAGGAGGAAAGCCGGTAGGCTTTTTAGGCGTTGCTTTTTATACCCAAAAAGAACCAGTTTTTACCGCTTTTATTAGCGCGGTGCAAGAAACAGCAAATATCGTCAAAGACAGTATAGTTTTGCTCCCGGCTACGGTAAAAAAAGAGGGGCTCAAAGCTTTTTCTAGTCCCGTTGGGATAGCCAAGCTAACGGTAGGAGCTTTAACCGATGGGCCTTGGTTTTTTGTTTATATTATGGGGATAATTGCTGCCAGTATCGGTTTCTTCCAATTGATTCCCTTCCCTGGGTTAGACGGCGGCTGGTTAATCTTTTTGCTTTATGAAGCAATTTCAAGAAAAAAGCCTTCCACTAAGGTAGTGAATATAATCCAAACGTTCGGGGTTGCGATATTATTACTTTTTATAGCAGTAATAAGTATAAAAGATATATTTTTGAAGGTGTAACCGTGCGTAATAGTTTAAAAAAGGCAGTTTTTTGTTTGAAAAATTCGAAAGAAAAAAATAAATTAAGAGCAAGCCTAGAAAAGCTAATAAAAAGGAGCTAAAATGCAAAATTTACCTAATATTAT